>Ga0334890_1003899_pt1 | contig 14314 bp, 7 predicted proteins | sample GraSluR1_MG_3_FD_207220 | JGI IMG/M metagenome (GOLD analysis project Ga0334890, IMG submission 207220) | Sludge microbial communities from methane-producing bioreactor in Wageningen University, Netherlands - Granular Sludge_31_08-R1 | ecosystem: Engineered > Bioreactor > Anaerobic > Unclassified... | reverse complement strand
CCGGCCCTTCCCCCGCAAGCGAGGGAAGGGAGAAAGGACTGCTCTCGAAGTCCCTCCTCGCAGGCGGGGAGGGATTTAGGGTGGGGTTGCAGGCCCTTTCAAACGGCCTCTGAAGCCTCACCCCCCGGCCCCCTCTCCGCGTGTGGAGAGGGGGAGTCATTCTGCGGTTAAGTCCCCTCCCGCGTGTGGAGAAGGATTTCGGGGAGCGGTAAACCCACCCATCAGGCAGGACTTCTCGAATGGCCGCCCTGCCCCCGCAAACACAGGCTACACCCCCGGCCTGCGCCTGATAAGTTGCATGGCCATCAGCGAAATATGGTCATCTTGACCATACTGACGGGCCGCCAGACTCAGTATCATTGTTCAATCCGTGAGTGTTCGCCACGCGAGGGCCGCGCCGGTCGGCGCGCCCGGCACTCGCATTCCGAATCGTTTCCTTGTGTGACCGCTGACACCTGCACCCATGCAGCGGCGGGCTATCCCGACGGCAGTCCGCTATACGTACTGCCCAGACGTAGCATCGTCTCTGCGAATCGCAGTCTCACTGCACCACAGCCGGGGCCTTCCGGTGCGACGACCACACCGTAGGCCCGCGAACTATCGGGAGGCGAGTTTCCATGACCCAGAGATTCCCGCACAACCAGGGCCTCTACAACAGCGCGTATGAGCATGACGCCTGTGGCATCGGCTTTGTCGCTCATATTAAAGGAAGCCGATCCCACGACATCATCCAGCGCGGCCTCGAAGTCCTCGAACGGATGACGCACCGGGGCGCGGAGGGCGCTGATAACCGCACCGGTGACGGGGCCGGGATCATGCTCCAGATTCCGCACGAGTTCTACCGGTCTGTGATCCCGAATCTGCCAGAACCGGGGCACTATGGCATGGGCGTGGTCTTCCTGCCCAACGACCCGGACGAAGCCGCGATCTGCGCCCGCGCCCTGGAGGACATCCTGGCGCGCGAGGGGCTGACGCTGATCGGCTGGCGCGACGTGCCGGTGGAAAGTGGTGTGCTGGGCGCAATTGCCCGCTCGTCCGAGCCGCTGATCAAGCAGATATTCGTGACCGGGGCGCTCCCTCAGGATGCGCTGGAGCGCAAACTCTACGTTGTCCGCAAGCAGGTCGAGCGCACCATCCGGGCGTCGTCCCTCAAACGGGCGTTTCAGTTCTACATCACGCATCTGTCCACGCGGACAGTGATCTACAAGGGCATGTTGATGTCGCTGCAGCTTCGGGCGTACTTCCCGGAGCTGTCGGACAGCCGCCTGACCAGCGCCATCGCCCTGGTGCACGCGCGCTTCAGCACCAACACCTTCCCCACCTGGGACCTGGCTCAGCCGTTCCGTGTCCTGGCGCATAACGGGGAGATCAACACGATCAAGGGCAACCGCTTCTGGATTCAGGCGCGCGAAGCCGGCTTTGAGTCCCCTCTCTTCGGCGACGACATCAAGAAGCTGCTGCCGATCATCGAGCCGGGCAAGAGCGACTCAGCCTCTTTCGACAACGTGCTGGAGCTTCTGGTCCAGGCCGGGCGCTCGCTGCCGCACGCCCTGATGATGATGATCCCGGAGTCATTCAATCACCTAAACCCGATCCCCGAAGACCTCAAGTACTTCTACGAGTACCATTCGGCGTTCATGGAACCCTGGGACGGCCCGGCCTCGATGGTCTTCTGCGACGGGCGGCTCGTCGGCGGGACGCTGGATCGCAACGGGCTGCGCCCCTCCCGCTACGTCATCACCAAAGACAACCTGATCGTCATGGCATCCGAGGTCGGCGTGCAGACGTTCGCCCCGGAGCAGATCGCCGCCAAAGGCCGCCTGATGCCCGGCAAGCTGCTGCTCGTGGATACGGAAGAGGGCCGCATCATCCCCGACGCGGAAATCAAAGATCGCATCAGTCACCAGCGGCCCTACCGCCAGTGGGTTCAGGAGAACCGCATCACCTTTGTCAGCGTGCCCCTCGCCGAACCCGTCCCCGTTGGCCTTCCCCCAGAGCAGTTGCATACGCTGGAACTGGCCTTTGGCTACACCAGGGAAGACATCGAGCACAGCATCCTGCCCATGCTCGATACGCACCAGGAGCCGGTGAGTTCGATGGGCACGGATACGCCGCTGGCTGTCTTCTCCGACCGGCCCCAACGCCTGTTCAACTACTTCAAGCAGACGTTCGCCCAGGTGACCAACCCGGCCATTGACCCGATCCGCGAGCAGTTGGTCATGACGCTCACCAGCTACATCGGCAAGGAGAGCAACCTGCTCAGCGAGACGCCGGAACACTGCCACATGATTCAGTTCAAGCGCCCGATCTTCTCCAACCTGGACATTCACAAGCTCCGGCACTGGGACAACCCGGACTTCAAGGTGGGCACCCTCGACATGACATTCCCGGTCAGCGAAGGCCCGGCGGGCCTGAAGCCTGCCCTCGACCGGCTGTGCCAGGACGCAGAGCGACTTGTGGACGAGGGCTATAGCTTCCTCATCCTGTCGGATCGCGGCGTCAACGCCAGGCGCGCGCCTATCCCGTCGCTGCTGGCCTGCGCCGGCGTCCAGCATCACCTGATTCGCGCCGAGAAGCGCACCCAGTGCGCGCTGATCATCGAGACCGCCGAAGCGCGCGAAGTGATGCATTTCGCCCTGCTGTTCGGGTATGGGGCGAGCGCGATCAACCCGTATGGCGCGTTCGCCATCATTCACGACCTGTTCAAGTCCGGGCGTCTGCCAGAAGCGGCCAACTACCTGGCTGCCGAGAACATCTACATTGACGCCATTGACAAGGGGCTGCTCAAGGTGCTCTCCAAGCTGGGCATCTCCACGCTGCGCAGCTATCACGGCGCGCAGACGTTCGAGGCCATCGGCCTGAGTAAAGCGGTGGTGGACGAATACTTCACCGGCACGGAGTCGCGCATCGGCGGCATCGGCCTGGAGGAGATCGCGCGGGAGGCGCTGCAGCATCACCGCCAGGCGTATGTGCAGCGGCCCGCGCTGCTGCCCAGCGAAGGGGTCTACCAGTACCGCAAGAACGGCGAGCAGCACGCCTGGAACCCGGAGGCGATCTACCTGCTTCAATGGGCCGTGCGCTCCGGGGACTATGCCAAATACCGGGAATTTGCCGAGCACGTCAATCGCTTTAACCAGCGGCCCCATGTCATTCGCGGCCTGTTCGACTTCAAGCCCCAGACGCCAATCCCCCTCGAAGAGGTCGAGCCGGTCGAGGCCATTCTCCGACGCATGACGACGGGCGCGATGTCGTTCGGCTCGCTGGGCAAGGACGTGCACGAGACCATCGCCATCGCCATGAACAGGCTCGGCGGGCGCAGCAACTCCGGCGAAGGGGGCGAAGAGCCGGAACGCTTCGCCCCTCGCCCAGATGGGACGTGGACGCGCAGCGCGATCAAGCAGGTGGCGTCCGGGCGCTTCGGCGTCACGGCCCTCTACCTGGTCAACGCGGACGAGTTGCAGATCAAGATCGCGCAGGGGGCCAAGCCGGGCGAAGGCGGGCAGCTTCCCGGCCACAAGGTGGACGCGATCATCGCCCGCACGCGCTACTCGACGCCGGGCGTCACGCTCATCTCGCCGCCGCCACACCACGACATTTACTCCATCGAAGACCTGGCGCAGTTGATCTTTGACCTGAAGAACGTCAACCCCCGCGCGCGGATCAGCGTCAAGCTGGTCTCGCAGGCGGGTGTGGGGACGGTCGCCGCCGGGGTCGCCAAAGCGCACGCCGACAACATTGTGATCAGCGGCTACGACGGTGGCACCGGGGCCAGCCCCCTAAGCTCGATCAAGCACGCCGGGCTGCCCTTTGAGCTGGGGATTGCCGAGACTCACCAGACCCTGGTCTTGAACGGCCTGCGCGGGCGCGTGCGGCTCCAGACGGACGGGCAGCTCAAGACCGGGCGCGATATCGTGCTGGCGGCGATGCTGGGCGCGGAGGAATTCGCCTTCGGCACGGCGGCCCTCATCGCGCTGGGGTGTGTCATGATGCGCAAGTGCCACCTCAATACGTGTCCGGTCGGCGTGGCCACCCAGGACCCCGATCTGCGCAAGCGGTATACGGGTCAGGTCGAGCATCTGGTGAACTACTTCACCTTCCTGGCGCAGGACGTGCGCGAGATCATGGCCCAGCTTGGCATCCGCCGCTTCGACGGCCTGATCGGGCGCACCGACCTGCTCACCGCGCGCACTGTTGATCACTGGAAAGCGCGGACGGTAGACCCCCTGGCCATATTGCACCGACCGCCGGAAGCCGACCGCACGGCGACCTGCTGCGTGGAAGACCAGCAGCACAAGATTGACACGCCGTTGAACCGCCGGCTGCTGGCACTGGCTCAGCCCGCCCTGGAGCGCGGCGAGCCGGTCGCTGCGCAGATGCCCATCACCAACTCGGATCGCACCGTCGGCACCATGCTGGCCGGCGAGGTGTCGCGCCGCTACGGGGAAGACGGGTTGCCCGACGACACCATCCAGATCACGTTCAGAGGCAGCGCGGGCCAGAGCTTCGGCGCGTTCCTGGCGCGCGGCATCACCCTGCGCCTGGAAGGCGACGCCAACGACTACTTCGGCAAGGGGCTGTCCGGCGGCAGGCTGATCGCCGTTCCGCCCGAAGGCAGCACCTTCGCCGCTGAAGAGAACATCATCGTCGGCAACACCGTGCTCTACGGCGCGACCGGCGGCGAAGCGTTCATTCGCGGCGTGGCGGGCGAGCGTTTCGCCGTGCGCAACAGCGGGGCGATGGCCGTCGTCGAGGGCGCTGGCGACCACTGCGCCGAGTACATGACCGGCGGGCGGATCATCGTCCTGGGCAGGGTTGGGCGCAACTTCGCGGCGGGCATGAGCGGTGGCATCGCCTACGTGCTGAACATAGACGGCACCTTCGCCTACTTCTGCAACCGCTCGATGGTGGATCTGGCACCCGCGCTGGAATACGAGGATCAGGAGTTCTTGCGCGAGTGGCTGGGCAAGCATCTGCAGCACACCGGCAGCGCCGTCGCCCAGGTGGTGCTCGACCGCTGGCACGAGTACATCCCCAGGTTCATCAAGGTCGTGCCGTTTGAATACGGGCGCATTCTGCAAGAGCAGAAACTCCGCGAGATGGACAGGCTGCTCCAGTACGTCCGCGAAGAAGAATACTTGGAGGTACCCTACTGATGGTCAATCCAAGAGGGTTCATCCAGTTCGAGCGCATCGAAAACCGCTACCGTCCGGTCCGCGAGCGCATCAAGGACTACGATGAGGTCGAGGCGCAGCTTCCCCAGGACATGCGTCCCTTTCAGGCCGCGCGGTGTATGGACTGCGGGGTGCCGTTCTGTCATTGGGGGTGTCCGGTAGGCAGCCTGATCCCCGAATGGCAGGACAAGCTCCAGCAAGGCGACTGGAAAGCCGCCTACGACATTCTGCAAAAGACCAACAACTTCCCCGAATTCACCGGCAGGCTGTGCCCGGCCCCGTGCGAGTCGGCCTGCGTCCTGGGGATCAACGATGAGCCGGTCACGATCCGCGAGAACGAGCTGGCCGTCATCGAGCGCGCCTTCGCCGAAGGGTACGTCCGGGCTAGGCCCCCGCAGCGACGCACCGGGAAAAAAGTAGCGGTGATCGGCAGCGGCCCCGCCGGCCTCGCCTGTGCGGACACACTGAACCACGCCGGGCATTCGGTCGTGCTCTACGAGGCGTCAGACGCGGTAGGCGGCTACCTGCGCTACGGCGTGCCCGACTTCAAGCTGAGCAAGCGCGTCATTGACCGCCGGGTGAGCCTGATGGTCGAGGAGGGCCTGGTCATCCAGACCGGCGTGAGGGTCGGCCACGACCTGACCGCCCGCGCGCTCCTTGAGCAGTACGATGCCGTCTGCATCGCCATCGGCGCGCGCAGGCCGCGCGATTTGCCGATCCCTGGCCGCGACCTGGCGGGCATTCACCAGGCCACCGAGTATCTGGAGCAGCAGAACCGCGTCGTGCGCGGGGAAGCCATCCCTGCCGACGCGCGGATCACCGCCCAGGATAAACACGTCGTAGTGCTCGGCGGCGGCGACACCGGATCGGACTGCATCGGCACGGCCAACCGCCAGGGTGCCAAGAGCGTAACGCAGGTCGAGATCATGCCCCCCTTCCCGCGCACCCGCGCCCCCAACGAACCCTGGCCCCTGTGGCCGAGGCTGTATAAGGTGTCCAGCTCGCATATGGAAGGCTGCGAGCGGCTCTTCAACGTCCTCACGAAAGAGTTCATCGCGGGGAAGGGCAATCGCCAGGTCGAGCGCCTGTCTGCCGTCCAGGTCGAATGGGGCAAGACCAACAACGGGCGTCGCGAGATGATCGAAATCCCGGAGACGGCGTTTGAACTCAAAGCCGATCTCGTGCTGCTGGCGCTCGGATTCGTGCACGTCGAGCAAGAGGGGCTGGTGCGCGACCTGGGTCTCGCCCTGGACTCGCGCGGCAACATCGCCATCAGCGAGCAGCGGATGACCAGTGTCGCAGGGGTCTTCGCGGCGGGCGACGCCTGTCGCGGCGCGTCGCTGGTGGTGTGGGCCATCCAGGAGGGACGGCAGACCGCCGCCGCCATAGACGCCTACCTCGCCCGCTGAGCCTTGTTCACCTCACCCCCTGGGCTGAGCACGGCGAGGCTGGGGGTGAGGCTACTGCCAGCGCCACACGTATCACTGACACCCTTTACACACACCGGGCGTATCCCAGAGACCGTTTGAAAAGGTCTGCAACCCCACCCTAGATCCCTCCCCGCCTGCGGGGAGGGACTTCAAGAGCAGTCCTTTTTCCCTTCCCTCGCTTGCGGGGGAAGGGCCGGGGATGGGGGTAAAGATACCTTTCAAACGGCCTCTCATTTCTGGGGCAAAAGATCACCGCTGAGGCGCAGAGAGCGCAGAGAAAAGATAGTAATGGAGAGGGTGTTAGTTTTTCTCCGCGTCCTCCGCGTCTGTGCGGTTCAGGGAATCTCGCCCCCAAATCTAGGGGCGCACTCCGCCCGGCGATCTTTTGCCGTTTCCGCCTGCTCGTGGTACTTTTCACAGGCAATGGCCGCGCTGCCAAGAGACCGTCGCCGGCCTGCGGCGGGCCTAGACCTTACCAACTGATGTCTCCGAGCCATTTGCCCTACTGCCTTGCGCTATGGGCATCTGGCCGCCTCGCCCTCAGGCGAGGAATTCCGTCGCGGCGCCATGCGCGCCCGGCGGGATCAGGGTTGTCTGTGGAAACGCGACAGCCTCCCGACGTTCTGGCTGGTGCCAGGACCGACTTGGAAAGGAGAACCTACACCCACACCGGGCACGTCCCCGTGCCTATGTCGCCAGGTACCCCACTGGCGGCGTTATGTGTGGGCGCTGGCGCGGGGGGATCGTCTGCCTGGTCAGCGGCAGACAAGCCTCTCCCCTTCCCCTGACCTGTGGCTGTTCCCGTCTCCACCACTTCCCTGAAGATGTTTCTGGACAAAGCAAGCCTGGCTTGCTGGGGATGTTGCCTGCTTTTACGGAGAAGACCTGATGGCTAAGCGACTGTGTGTCTACGGACTCCTGGCGGCGCTGCTGGCGGGCGCACTCGTGCCCGGTGCTGTGTCGGCGCGCGCACAGACTCCGGACCGGCTGGTGGTGCTGGCGCTAGAGTCGGCGCGCGCACCCGTTGAAGCGTGGGCCGCCGCCTTTGCCTCTGCCATTGAGGGCGGGGCCGCGCTCGACCTGCAGTTCGTCTCGACGGCGGGCGAGATCACGGCGCGGGCGGGCGAAGCCGCCGTCATCGTCAGCGACGCCTATGAAGACGCCCCGCCCATCACCTTCGAGTGCGGCTATGTCAGCGACGTGTTTCTGCTGCTGCCCGGCCTGGGCGCGCGCTATTTAGCCAGCAATTCGTGCGGCGGGGCGCTCGACCCGCGCGACGCGCTGGCCCGCGATTTCCTGCGCTTCGTCACTGGCCCCGACGGGCAGCAGATCGCCGTTGACCTGGGGCTGCTGCCCGCCGCCGTCGAGGTCGCTGACCAGTCAGGGGCGACCGTCCGCGTGCCCCAACCGGTGCGGCGCATCGCCTCCCCGTACAGCATCGCCACCTATTATGTCTATACGGTGGGCGCGGCTGACCGGCTCGTGGTGGCGGGCTACCTGGGCGCGCGCGATCCCGAAGGCCAGACGGGGATGCTGAAGCTCGACCCGAACTTCGAGGCGATTGCCAACGCCGTCTCGACGCTGAACCAGAAGGAAGCGAACATCGAGGAGCTGGCCGCCCTACAGCCCGACCTGATCCTGGCGAGCACGCGCACGAGCTGGCTTGATGCTGCGAGCGCGCTGGGCGTGCCCATCCTCCGCTTCGAGGGAGAATCGCCGCAAGCCCTGCAGGACGCCATGACCCTGATCGGCGCGGCCCTGGGGCCGCACGCGGCCTATCAGGCGGAGAAGTTCAACGCCTACTACAACAGCACCCTGGATGCGATCCTGGCCCAGACGCAAACCATTGCCGAACCGCTGCGCGTCTATTTCTCCGGCACCGAGCCGCTGCGCGTCGCCAGCGGTGAGATGTACCAGACGGCTATGGTCGAGGCGGCGGGGGGAGTCTCCGTCACGGCAGACTTGATCGGCTACTGGAACGATGTCAACCTGGAACAGGTCGCCATCTGGAACCCGGACGTGATCCTCTACGTACCCTATGGCGGGGCCAACGCCGAGGCGTTCACCGGGGCGGCGGAATGGTCGGCCATCCGCGCGGTGCGCGAGGGGCGCGTCTACCGTCTGCCCAAGCTCTCCGCGCCCTGGGACACACCCGTACCCGACTCGATTCTGGGGATCATCTGGATCGCGCAGACGCTCTACCCCGGCCAGGTGAATCTTGACTGCGCCGCCGAAGCGATGACCTTCTACCGTCAGTTCTACGGCTACGCGATGGGCGAGGAAGAAGCCCACAGCCTGTGCAAGTGATGCGCGCCTTGAGTCGCCGGCTGCCTGGCGCGCGAGTCTGGATACACTCAGAGCGCCGCCAGGCAGCCCTCTACCTGCTGATTCTCCTGCTGCCCCTGCCGGTCGCCGTCTACTGCATCGGCCTGGGGCGCTATGCGATCTCGCCCGAAGAGGTCGTCCGCGCGCTGCTGGACTTCGCCCTGGGGCGTCACGACGCCAGCGCCGGGCCAGACATCGCCTACAACCTGGTGACGCGCGTGCGCCTGCCGCGCATCGCTGCGGCCATGCTCATCGGGGCCAATCTCGCCGTGACGGGGGCCACCTTCCAGGGCATCTTCCGCAACCCGCTGGTGGACTCCAACATCCTGGGGGTCACGTCGGGGGCGGGCTTCGGCGCGGCGCTGATGCTCCTGCTGGTCGGCGACGCGCTGGAAGTGCAGGTCTCGTCCTTCTTCTTCGGGCTGATCGCCGTCATGCTGGCCTATTTCGTCAGCCGCCTGTACCACAGCGCGCCGTTGCTCGTCCTGACGCTGGTCGGTATTCTGATCGGGTCGTTCTTCTCGTCGCTGACCTCGCTGCTCAAGTACGTCGCCGACCCACTCGACACGCTGCCCGCGATCACCTACTGGCTGATGGGCGGGCTGACCGATGTCACATTGGACGACATCCCGGCGCTGGCGGCGATCTCGCTGCTGGGAATGGTCGTGCTGTGGGGCGTGCGCTGGCGCTTGAACGTGCTCTCGATGGGCGATAACGAGGCGCTGGCCCTGGGCCTCAACCCGGCGCGGCTCAAGCTGCTGATCATCGTTTGCAGCACGCTGATGACGGCGATGGCTGTGTCGGTCGGCGGGGTGATTGGTTGGGTGGGGCTGGTCATCCCCCACGCGGCGCGGACGCTGGTCGGCCCCGATCACCAGCGCCTGATCCCGGCGACGATGGCCCTGGGCGCGGTGTTCCTGCTGCTCATTGACACGATGTCGCGCACGCTGCTGCCGGCGGAGGTGCCGCTGGGCGTCTTTACCGGCGTGGTGGGGGTGCCACTGCTGCTGGTCATCTTGCGCGTCAACCGGACGGGATGGCGATGACCCTTCTGGAAGCTCGCTCAGTTTCCTACAGCTACATCCCTCAGCAGACCGTGCTGAGTAATGTCAGCCTGACCGTCCCCGACCGCTCGGTGATCTACCTGCTGGGGCACAACGGTTGCGGCAAGACCACGCTGCTCGAAATCCTGAGCGGCATTCGCCCGCCGCAGGCAGGCACCGTCCGCCTGAACGGGCACGACCTCTACCACATCCCTTCGGCCAGGCGCGCCCAACGGGTGGGGCTGGTGCCACAGATGCACCTGCCCGTCTTCGCCTACACCGTGCGCGACGTGGTGATGATGGGCCGCACGCCACACCTGCGCCTGTTCGGCACGCCGGGGACGCACGACCGGGCGATTGTGGACGCGGCTATCGAGCAGGTCGGGCTGGCGGCGCTGTGCAACCGCCCGTACACCGAGCTAAGCGGCGGCGAGCGCCAGCTTACCTTGATCGCGCGGGGGCTGGCCCAGCAGACGGAAGTGTTGCTGCTCGACGAGCCAGCCGCGCACCTCGACCCGCGCAACCAGCACCGCGTGCTGGAAACGGTCAGCCAGTTGGCCGGGCAGAACGTGTCCTTCGTGATCTCCTCGCACAACCCCAACAGCGCCCTGCTCTACGCCCATCATGTCGTCGTCATGAAAGCGGGGCGCATCGTGGCCGATGGGCGGCCCGCCGAGGTGCTGACCGAGTCGGTGCTTTCCGCCGCTTACGAGATGCCGGTCGAGGTCATCTATAGCGAGAAGAATGCGGCGCGGGCGATCATGCCCCGCCGCGCGAACGGCGGATAGCGGCGCACCTCCTTCTGCTGGCCGCAGAGTCCGATCCAGTTTTGCAGAATGACCCCGACTAACGATAAGATGGACACTGCTACTGGCCCCACAGACAAGGCTGCATGATCACTGTTTCATCATGGAATGAAGCAATGAGCAAACCCATAGACACTCTGCGCACTCCGATGCCCTGGCAGAAGCGTGCCGCTGACTTTTGCACGGCGGTTCGTGGTCCGCTGGCGTTGGCGCTCGTCTGGCTAGGCATCGCTCGCGGCAAGGACGGCATTCAGCTTGCCTTTATCCTGCTGCTGGTGGCAGCCACGCTTGACACCCTGGATGGCTTTCTGGCTCGCCTCAGCCACTATCCGCACCAGACGTGGGTGGGATCGCACGACCTGGCCTTTGACCTCGCTTTCAGCGTGGCGCTGCTAGGCTATCTGACACTCGCCGGATACCTTTCGCCGTACCTCACCGTGTTCTATGCCGGGTTCTGGCTGGTGGTCTTGGGCAGCCAGAATACCCTGTCGAACACGCTGGCCGTCCTGTTTCAGGCTCCGATCTACGCCGGCGTGGTGATAGCGGCGGTGCTTCACGACCTGAACATGATCCTGTGGACGGCCATCTGGGTGGGCCTGATGTTGGTCTTCGCGGGGAAACGCTTCTTCCAGGTGAGGCTGCCAGGGTTCTTTCAAGACCTGTCCGGGAAGATTCCGCCCGCCATGAGACGAGCGAAGTGGGCCTCCGGGATGCAGCCCACAGCCCCGGACTCGCCGGACAAGCGAAAAGAAACACGGGTCGGGGATTGAGCGAAGTCGCCGCCTGCGGCATGTCCGAGAGCGGAGACTCACCTTTGCGGGCAAAGCTCGGAGTCTGGAGCCTTGAGCCGCCAGCAAGGCGCAATCTCACGACCCAAGACTCCGGACTCCGAACCAGGCAGATCAGCAGAATAGCGAGCGAAGGCTCGGCGTTAGCGGCCCCCCGAAGCAACCAAGTTGCGGAAATCTCCTGAGAGCAGTGACGCTCCGAACCAGGCCAGGCTCTGGTTGAAGTAGTACTGCGACGACCCGCCCCAATATCCCTCGCTGAGCGCGTTGCTGGAATAGCCGTGCAGCAGGTCACCCAGCTTGAGTTGCAGGTCTGTATTGCCGGAGGCCAGCGCGGCCACGATCCACATGCCGGCCATAAGTTCGTTCTGGTATCCCACAACAGGGTTCCCGTCCATATCGTACATGACGGCGAAGGCGTTGGGGTTCTCAATGCTGCTCAAGAACGCGGCGCTGCGCTGCGACCATTCACACGCCCGCGTGTCTCCGAACCACAGGCAGTCCACGCCGATCCGCCAGGGAACGCGGATCGCGTCATAGGTCATTTCAAACCGGCACGCCTCGCGCGGACGCCCTTCGGCATCGCAGAACTCGAACGCGGGCCTGCCATTGGCTGTTGACCAGTCCGGTGCCAATCCCAAGCGATTGCCGCTGGGCACGGCGAACAGCGACCGATACCCCTGGTGGATCAGCGGATCCCAGCGCGTGCCACCCTCGAACGCATTGAAGATACGGAACCAGGCGGGCGCGAAGTACGAGAGATTAATGATCGCCTGCCCGTTCCCGCCCCAGGCATCGCCGGGGGTCAGATATTTGCCGTCGAATACCTCATAGAGGTAAATCGAATCGAGCAGGGAGCGGGCGCGCTCGCCGTAGGGCCGGTCGGGGTGCTGGCCCCATGCACCCCCCTCGACGCGCGCCTGGGCGAAGATGAGCGCGGCGGCAGTATCCAGTTCGGCGTCCGTCGCCGAGCTGAAGCCAGTGATCTGGCCGGTGTTGTCAGCGCGCCAGTTGAACAGGCCAGTCGTCTCGTCCAGCAGCACAGCGTGTGCCGCGTCGTAGATGGTGTCAAACGTGCCCTGATCGTCCATCATCACGGCCATCAGCAGGCCGTAGCCCACGCCTTCGCTGACCGCCTGGTAGCCCATGTTGGGATCGAAGACCAGGCCCAGGTTGTCGCCACACTCTGGCCCGCAGGTGATGTAGTTGGCCTTGTAGCCTTCCCAGGTCGCCTCGACCATCGCGTGCCAGTCCACGCTCGTCCAGTCCACGAGCGCCGGGCCTTCCGGCGGCTGCGAAGGCTGGGGGACATCAGCCCGCCCGATCTCGAAGAACAGCGCCCGCCCGAACAGACTCGGATTCTGCCACGAGCCGTTGTTGGTGTCGGCCTTCGACCAGCTCAGCAGAACGTTCCGATCGGCGACAGCGGCCCCGTTCGCCTGGGCCTGGAAGCCGATTTCTGCGCCATGCGCGGGCGTCAGCCAGTCGCCCAGGGAGACGACCGCCTCAAACCCCCAGCCGTCGTCAGTGGCAAAGACAAAAGCCTGCACAGGCAGCGAGGACGCGCGCACGCCGGTGACCGTGATCGCCGCCGGATCGGTGTTTCCGATGTCCGCGGCGTTGATGTTGACCTGGTGCATGCCGTCGGCATAGCCGCGCGGCCAGAAATCGCCAGTGAGGTTGACGAAGAACTCCAGCGAATCCTCGTTCCAGAAATCTCTGCCATGTTGCCCGGCGATGATCGTCTTGTCGGGCATGGTCATGGCGATATAAAGCTGCACACCATCCGACGCCAGCCCAAAGGTGAACGAGCCGTTCTCCTCCGGCACAGCAGACGGATTAGGCCCCCAGGTGACGGTGTGGAAGGGCACACCGGCCCAGTCCGCCAGGCTGCCATCCAGGGTGATGCTCACAGGGAAGGGGATGTACACGGTCTCCCCTTCCACGCCCGGTGGCGCAAGCAGCCCGTCGCCCTGCGCCTGCAACGGGCTGACGATCATAGCCAGCAGAGCGATGATCAAGACAGTGCGCCCGATCATGGTCATCTTTCCACCCCGGTCATGATCACACCGCGCATGAACACACGCTGAGCGAGGAAGAACAACAGCACCGGCACCACCAAACCCATCAGCGCCGTTGCCTGAATGAGGTGAGGTTTCTGGTCGAACACGAAATTGAAGATTTGGATGCGCACTGAGAGGGGCGCGATTTTGGGGTTGCTCAGCGTATAGATCAGCGGCTCGAAGTAGTCATTCCAGGCGAAGACAAAGTGGAACAGGCTCACGGCAACGATGGCCGGCCACGCCTGGGGGATGATTACCGAGATCAGGATGCGAAATGGCCCTGCGCCGTCAATCATCGCCGCCTCGTCCAGCTCGATGGGCAGCGAGCTAAAGTACTGGCGCAGCAGCAGCACGTTATACGCATTGGCGAAGAAGTGCGGCACGATCAGCGGCAGCCAGGTGCCCGTCCAGCCCAGAACCTGCGAGAAGACGAAGTAAGTCGGGACGAGTGTGACCTGCTTGGGCAGGATAATAGTCGAGATCAGGATCATGAACAGCACGTTTTTGAAGGGGATCGGGAAGCGGGTGAAGGCATACGCCACCAGGGTGCAGGAGATGACGGTGCCGATCACACCGAAGATGGCGATCATCAGCGTGTTGAAGAGCGGCTCAAGAAAGTTAAGCTTGTTCCAGGCCGTCTCGAAATTGCTCCACTGGGGGCCAAATTGCCGCACCGGTCGATCCGTCG
>Ga0334890_1003894_pt1 | contig 14329 bp, 8 predicted proteins | sample GraSluR1_MG_3_FD_207220 | JGI IMG/M metagenome (GOLD analysis project Ga0334890, IMG submission 207220) | Sludge microbial communities from methane-producing bioreactor in Wageningen University, Netherlands - Granular Sludge_31_08-R1 | ecosystem: Engineered > Bioreactor > Anaerobic > Unclassified... | reverse complement strand
GGTCAAAGATGCTGAACTGCGGCTCGCAGTCAAACGTGACGGCCACCGTGCCGAATTGGAGGTCCAGGTCCGCGAGGATGCACCGCGTCCCCGACTGCCGGGCAATCTCCAGCGCCAGCCCGCACGCAATGGACGTGGTGCCGCAGCCGCCGGCGGCGCCGGCGACACAGACGCAACGTCCTGCTTTACGCGTCAGGCGGCACTTGCCGGCCACTCGCGCCAGGGCCGTGCCCAGATCACCCGGCTCGATCGGCTCGCACACGAACTGGTCGCAGCCGGCGCGCATGGCGGAGAGAATCACCTGCGGGCTCGTCTGGTGACTGGTCGCGATCAGCACGAGGTCCGGGTACCGCACGGAGACCTGGTCGATCACCTCCAGGACCGGCCCCGGGTCGGGATCCAGGTGGAAGAACACGAGCTTCGACTCCCGCTTCCGCAGGAGTTCCGCCAGTTGCTCCGGCGTGCCGACTTCGTGCGTCACCTCGAGCGTACTGGCCGCTCCGATCTGCTCGCGCAGCGCTTTGGAGGAGGCCGGCTCTGTGTTGTAGAGGCACGCCCTGCGGAAGCTGTTCATGGGAATCGGAACCTGCGCAACGCATCCCGGGGCAACGGTATGCCCGTACACGGACGTCTATCGGCTGTCGTGGGGGGCGGATTGCGATTACAGCGCCACTTATTGGGCACGGCACGACGGCTTCGCGAGGTTATCGAGACGCTGCACGACGCGACTCGTCGTCCGGGCGCCGTGGATTGCCCGAATAATCATGCCCAGCTCACCCCGTTACGCCGTGAAGCCTGCCCCGTACGTGTTCATCCGTATTTTGCGACGAACTTCGCAGTTTGCCGCTGTCGAAAAGGCGCATCGTGCAGCGGCACTTGAATGGGCAGGGGCATCTCAAGCGTGGCGCGTTTGTTCACGACATAAGCCGGTAGGAGAACCGGGGGCGCGGTGCGCCCGTGAGTTGCCGTGACCACCACTGCTCGAGAGCCGTGGCCCAAGCGGGGGCGGCCTGCGGCCGTGGGGTGCGGGCATGGGTGGACGCGGTCCGGCGCCGGAGTCAGGGACACGCGACATGCAAGGTGCGGAATCCGTTGTGGTGAACCCGTCGCCGGCAGCAAACGCCGAGGGCAGCCCTGTCTCTTCGTCTCGCGCGGGGTATCTGCCGATTCCGCTCAAGCACATTCCCATCACGGTCCTGAACCAGATGCCGATTTATCTGAAAGCCCGCCCGGGATCGGAGAACGCGGTCCAGACGGGGGACGCGTTTTCGCTGTACGCCAGCGGGGTGGTTCCCTTCACGGAGCTGGATCGCCGGCGTCTGCAGGACAATCGGGTCCGCTTCATCTACGTCCGGACCTCGGATCAGCCCAGGCTGCAGAGGCAGTTGGAGAAGTGTCTGGCCGCGGTGGCCGCGGATCCGGAGACGCCGACGCCGGAAGCCTCCGCGCTCATCTACGAGACGAGCTACGAGCTGATTCACGAGGCCCTGTCGGAGCCGGGTCTGGAGAGCCTTTCCGGCTCGCTGAAGGAGGTGTCGCACGCGGTCTCCACGTTTGTGCTGCACCATAAGGACGCGTTTTCTCATCTGTTTGCCACCGCCCGGCACGATTTCTACACGGCGACGCACCTGGTCAACGTGGCCACGTGGATGGTTCCGCTGGCCTATCAGCTCGGGCATCAGGACAAGGACGAGCTGACCGCCATCGGCCAGGCGGGGCTTCTGCACGATGTCGGGAAGACGCGGATTCCGCCGGAGATCATCGCCAAGCCGGGCAAACTGTCGCCGGACGAGTTTGCGCAGGTGCAACGGCACGCGACCCTCGGCGGAGAGATGGTTCGGTCGGCCGGCGAGTTCTGCGAGCTGGTATCGACGGTGGCGCTTCAGCACCACGAGCGACAGGACGGAAGCGGGTATCCGTACGGACTCTCGGCGGGCACGATCCACCGGATCAGCCGGATCTGCGCGGTGGCGGATTCGTTCGACGCCATGACGGCGTTACGCCCGTACAAGGACCGTGCCCTGACAGTCCCCGAGGCGATGTCCATCCTTCAGAGCGAGACGCCGAGCAAGTACGACGCGGAGGTGGTCGAGGCGTGGATCGGGCTGATCCAGCCCGAAGGGAGCCGACCGAAGGAGGCGCCGGAGTCGGACGCGAACCGGCGTGGGCACGCGCGGTACACGTTCCGCTGTCCGGCCCGGGTGATCGAGCTGGATTGGACCCGGGAGGGGGGAGGGACGCCTTCGCCCGTTCTGATGGTGACGCACAGTCTCTCCCGAAGCGGCATCGGACTGTGCAGCCCCGTTCCGATCCACAGGGGCCGGCGCATCCGCATCCAACTCAAGGTTCGAACCGCCGCTCGCGAGCATCTCGAGGGAACGGTGGTCCGGTGCCAGGCCCTGTCCGGCGGCTCATTCGACATCGGAGTGATGTTCACGCAGCAGAGCGCGGACCTGACGGCCATGCGCGCGGGCTCCGACGGTCGGTAGCGCGGCGGCCCCCCGAAGGCCGAGCCCGGCGCCGGGTCCGACCCGGGCCGGACGGGACCCTGCCGAACAATTCGCACGTTCACCGCGCGGAGGAATGGAAGCGTTACACGTCACACGAAGACGCGCTTGTTGTAGATGATCCACTCCAGCAGCACGAGGGCCAGCGCGGCCAGCAGCACGTAGGGCCAGAGCGGCTTCTGGACCTTCTGGACGCCCTTGGTGCCGGCCACCGCCTCGGCGCCCAGCGCGAACTGCTCGTTGGGGGCGACGTTGCTTTCCGTCGCGCTGAAAAGGTTTACGGCGAAGCGCTCCTGCCCGGGCGTGGTGGGCGTCACGCGGTACACGCCGACCGTGCGAGTCTGGGCGTACGGCACCGTGTCGGAACCCAGCGTGTCGACTGTGTCCGTCCGGCCGTCCGGGCGGCGGACGGTCACCTTCGACGCCCTGCCGGTGACGGGGATCAGCATCGGTTCGCCCGGCCAGACGTTGCCCTGCCCGCTGGTGGCCAGCGTGGCGGCCAGATACTGCACCGCGTTGTAGCAGAACATGGGGAAGTGCGTCTGGGTGACCCAGAACGTGTTGAGCACGGGCTCGCCGGTTTCGTCGTCGGCCGCCACCAGCGAAAACGCCGAGATGAGGTACTGCCGGCCCTCGCGCGAGAGGTAGACGAGAACCGGTGACGTTTCGCCGTCGATCAGACGGGTCGCCTCCGGCGGCACGGTCAGTCGCCGCCATTGAAGCACCTGGATGTTCTCCACGGCCACGTGGCGGAGGACGGGGTGGGTCTCGTCCCAGTTCACGAAGATTTCGTTGCGGACCGGGTCGGCGGCTTCGACGCCCTCGATCTGCGGCACGCTGCCCCAGAAGAAGTAGTTGCCGGCGGGCAGGCGGCGGGTGGAGTGCCGGTCGAACATGACCAGGTCAAAGCGGGAGCGCGGGCCGTCGAGCAGCGTCTCGTCGTCCGCCTTTTCGTATTCCTCGGGCGTCATGCGGGTCAGACGGACGGGCAGCGTCTGCATGACCCGGTCCAGGAAGAGGTTGCCCTCGCTGACCATCAGAAGTTCGGTGTTCCGCGGCGGACGGATGACGGTCCAGGCCCGGTTGTCGGCCTGCAGCGCGTCATCGATGCGGATTCGCACCTCGATTTCGCCGCCCCCGCCGAACGTCACGTTCTGGAATGTGACGGCAGCGGTGCTGCCCGGCGGCGGGCCGGTCTGCCGGGCGGCGCGAGACACGCCACCCGCCGCGGGCGCCGCTCCTTCTTCGCCGTCCGCCGCGGGCGGCACGAGGCCCGGCTCCAACTGCGACAGCGTCTGCACGCTTTCCAGCGTGCCCTCCAGGTACAGCATGACGTCGAGGTTGCGCACGGGTCCCTCGCCGAAGTTGCGGACCTCGGCGAACACCTCGACCTGGCCGGGGCGCTCGTAGTGGCGTCGGGCCTCCATGGCGACGATGCCCACGTTGTCGGTCCGGCGGGCGACGTTGATGATCTCCATGTTCTCCGTCCTGAAACGCTGGCTGACCACCTGGTCAGCGTCCTGCACACGGCCGTCGGTGATGAGCACCACGCCGGCGGCGGACGTCAGGTCCGGGGCCAGAACCCCGCCGCCCTCTTCCGAGCGGTCGATCACGAGGTTGGTGGCGTGGGCCTCGGCCAGCGCGAGCGCTTCGGTCAGGGTGGAGAGGCTTTCGGTCGGTTCGATGCCGTCGATGCGGGCTTTCAGGGCGGCCCTGTCGGTGTCAAAGCTGGAGAGGATGGCCGCCTTGTCCGAGAAGGCGATGACCATGGCCTGGGCGCCGTCCTTCATGTTGTCAATGACGCGCCCGGCTTGCTGCTTTGCGATCTCCAGACGGGTCCGGCCGTCCTCCTCTCGCACATTCATGGACGCGGACTGGTCGATCATGAGAATGACGGTGCCTTCGTGAGTCTGCTGGGCTTCCAGGATGGGTTTGCCCAGGGCGAACGCGGCCAGCAGCAGCACGAGCAGTTGGAGCAGCATCAGCAGGTTGCGGCGCAGGCGCTGGAAGGGCGAGTTCACGTGCAGGTCCTGCACGGCCCGCTTCCAGAGCAGGGTCGAGGGGATGGGCTGCTCGCGCCGCTTGAGCTTGAGGAAATACAGGGCGACCAGGGGCGGTACGGTGGCCGCCGCTGCGTATGCGATGATGTGCCAGCCGGAAAGGAAGTTCATCGCCGCCTCGTTCTCCTACCGCAGCAGCCCGCGCTGCCGCAGGTACGACAGGATCACCTGGTCAAAACCCACGTCCGTGCTCGTGAAGAGATACGCGACGCCCCGCCGCGTGCAGTATTCCCGGAGCGATTCGCAGAAGGCCCGCAGCGTCTGCCGGTAGCGGTGGAGCAGGGCCTGGCTGACGGTGATCTCCGCCACGTCGTCGTCCTCCACGTCCACCAGCCGCAGGTCGCCGGCCAGTTGCGGGTTCACCTCGTCCGGCGAGAGCACCTGGACGCAGTACAGGTCCAGGTTGCGGCCCAGCAGGTACCGAAGCCCCTGCTCAAACCCGCCCTTCTCGAGAAAATCGCTGATGACCAGCAGCACGCCCGGCTGCGGGTGCCGCACGGCGTACTGTTTGCAGGCGGCGGCCAGGTTGCTCACGCCCTCGCCGGGCAGGTTCCGCAGGAAGTCCACCGCCCGGGCCATCAGCCGCTTGCCGCGCAGGCCGGCCATCTCGGCCACCAGCCCGTTCGCGTAGCCGTAGAGGCTGACGCGGTCGTAGTTGGACAGCCCGATGTAGGCCAGGGCGGCGGCGATCTGCTTGGCGTATTTGAGCTTGGCGGGGCTGCCCCAGTCCATGCTGCGGGAGGCGTCGATGAGGAGGCTGACGTGCAGGTCCTCCTCCTCGAGAAAGAGCTTGAGGAAAAGCCGGTCCAGCCGGGCGTAGATGTTCCAGTCGAGGAAGCGCAGGTCGTCGCCGACGACGTAGTTGCGGTAGTCGGCGAACTCGACGGACTCGCCCTTGCGCTTGCTGCGGCGTTCGCCCCGCATTTTGCCCGCGAAGATTTTTCGCGAGACGATCTCCAACTGCTCGATCCGGCTCAGAAACCCCGGATCCAGCAGGTCGTCGTCTTTCTTCTCCACTGCCGTCGCCATCTGCCGCCGCTCCTTACGCCGCCACGCCGGCCATGGTGGGCGTGGCGCTGAGGATCTCCCGCAGCACGTCGTCCGTGCTGACGCCCTCCGCCTCGCCCTCGAAGTTCAGCAGCACGCGGTGCCGCATGGAGGGGAGGTAGACCTTCTGCACGTCGGAGAAGCTGGCGTTGTACCGGCCGTCCAGCATGGCCTGCAGCTTGCCTCCGAGGGTCAGGGCCTGCGCCGCGCGGGGGCTGGCTCCCCAGCGGACGTACTTGTTCGTGATGTCCACGGCGAAGGGACCGCCGGGATGCGTGGCCATGCTCAGCCGGATCACGTAGTCCTGCACGTGCGGGGCCATGACGATCCGGCGGACCAGGTTCTGCGAGCCGAGGATTTCCTGGCCGGTCATGACGGGCTGAATGTCGGGTTTGTAGCCGGACGTCGTGCGGTCCAGGATGGTCTTGAGCTCTTCCCTGTTCGAGTAGGGCACGACCAGCTTGTAGAAGAAGCGGTCGAGCTGGGCCTCGGGCAGCGGGTAGGTGCCTTCCTGCTCGATAGGGTTCTGGGTGGCCATGACGAAGAACGGCTCGGTCAGGGCGTAGCGGGCGCCGCCGACGGTGACCGTGTGTTCCTGCATGGCCTCCAGCATGGCCGACTGGGTCTTGGGCGTGGCCCGGTTGATTTCATCGGCGAGGATGATCTGGCCGAACAGCGGGCCTTTCTGGAAGCGGAAGTCTCGCTGTCCGCTGGCGGGGTCTTCGCTGATGATGTTCGTGCCGATGATGTCGGCCGGCATCAGGTCGGGCGTGAACTGGATGCGGGAGAATTCGAGCTTCACCGCCTGGGCCAGGCATCGCACCAGGTACGTCTTGCCCAGGCCGGGCACGCCTTCCAACAGGGCGTGTCCGCCCACGAACAGGCAGGTCAGTACGCCCTCCACGACGTCATCGTGGCCGACGATCGCTTTGCCGATCTCCTGCCGCAGCCGCTGGAACTTGTTCTGAAACTCCTTGACCGCCTTTTCGACGGTGGGGTCCACGGTTTGTGCCATGTTGGGGCTCCTGTATCCGCAGTCGCGCCGCCTCGGGCGGCGCTAGTCCTTGCGCTCCTCATCCGATTCGCCGTCCAGGTCGCGCCGGGCCCGTCGCTTGGCCCGCAGCAGACGCGAGGTGACGTCGTCGGCCTCGTCCTTTGATTCGTCGGCGCCGAGCCCGGCGGGCGGACGGCGTTTCTCCTTGTATTCCGGCTGGGCCCGGGCGCCGCCGAGCGCGTCGTGCAGATCGCCGGGCGGGGTCGTCGGGCCGGCGGCGCCGGGTTCGTAGCGGGCCGTTCGATCGGGCGCCGGCTCCTGGGGGCCGGGCTGGCCGCGGCCGGTCCGCTCTTCGCGTACGCGTTCGCGCGTGGTCTTGAGTTGTCCCAGGGCGGTGGTGCTGCGTTGTCCGGCGCCGCCCAGAACGGCCACCGTGTGCGTGATGGAGGCGAACATCGGGCCGATGGACCGGTAGCGGATGCTCCAGCCGACCAGTTCGGCGAGCAGAATCGACCCGACGACGCCCCAGAAGCCGGAGTAGGCGGTGCCCACGCCGTACAGAAGAAAGACCAGAAGCACGACCTCAAACAGGATGGAGAAGGCCGGCCAGCTCGCCAGCCGCCGCAGGGCCACGTCCACCAGGAACAGCGGCAACAGCAGCCAGGCGAGGGTCCAATCCCACACCGGCTGTCGCGACACGGTCGGCGGCAGGTCATGGCTGAACAGGTCCACACCGGCGGGGTTGCCGATGTCGTCCAGCCAGCGGCCGCCGGTGATTTCCTGCACCTGCCGCAGGATGGCCTCATTGGTGGACAGCTCGCGGAACTCGGGCGAGAAGGGGACGGACGCCCCGGTGTGGATGGCGCCCAGCTCCTCTCCGCTGTGCCGCACGTTGACACTGGCGATGTACTGGCCGGTCTGGTCCACGCCGAAGGCGGCTTCGTAGCGGCCGGGGCCGATCTGGCTGAAATACAGGGGTTCCACGGATTGGTCCGGCCGGATGACGCCGCCGGGCAGGTCGAGGAAGTTCAGGTAGCCGGCGTCCTTGTCCAGGGCCTCCACGATGACGCGGCCGCGGTTGCCTTCCACCTTGGTGTACACTTCGAAGTTGGCGGGCGACTCCTGCCGCATGGACCAGCGTACGATCTGCGCCCAGAGCTTCGCGAAGCTGGGCCACCGGGTCCATTCCGGCCCCCATCGCGGCCAGAACCCGCTGGTGAAAGCCACGCTCTTGCCCAACTCGTACTGCCAGTGGGCGAGCACGGGGTCCGGGCCGTCCTTGGTCATGCGGACCAGGGGCACCAGGGCCATCGGCTTGGGCGAGGTGAGGACCAGGCCGTTCAGGGCGGGCAGGCCGTCGTCCGCGCGGATGCCGGTGAGGACCTCGCTGAAGGCGTATTGCACCTGCGGGGTGAACCGCTGCTCGTCGATGAGCGAGCGGCGCACGATTTGCGATTCCTTCACGAAGATCTGGGGCAGCGTACGCGGGTTGCGGCAGGCGTAGAACCGTCCCTTGGTGGCCTTGGCGATGTTGATCAGGGTGGGCTCCACGACGTGCTGGCCGTAGCCGATCCCGACGGTGCTGCACGTGATCTTCGCGTCCACCATCGATTGGAGGGTCCCGCCGGTCGGTGGGCTGGGGTCACCGTCGCTGATGATAATCATGTGCTTCTGGGCGGCGTCGGTCTTCACGAGCTGCCGGACCGCCTCGACCATGGCGGAGTCAAAGTCGGGCATGTCGCCGATCTGCATGACGTCGATCAGGCGCTTGATCCGCACCTTGTCGGCGGACGGCCCCAGCGGCACGGCCCAGTTCACGCCCATGGGGGACCAGGTGTAGGCGATGACGCCGAAGTAGTCGCGGGAGCTGATGGTGTCGAGCGACTTCTTGGCCACCTCCTTGCCATAGGTGTTCCCCCGCGGGATCTCGCAACTGTGCATGATGATGACCAGGGCGCCGCGCGGGATCACCTTCTTGTGCTTGATCTCGAAGGTGACCGGCATGACCTCTTCCACCGGGGTGCCCATCCAGCCGCCCGCACCGAACGACTCGTCCCCGCCCAGCATGACCAGCCCGCCGCCGAGGTCCTTCACATAGGACGCCAGCATTTCGAGCTGTTCGTCGGTGAACACGTGGGCGGGCACGTTGGAGAGGACGACGGCGGAGTAGTTCAGCATCTGCAGCAGGTCCAGCGTCGCGTCGTCCGCCGTAATGTGCAGCAGGTCGATGTCTACCTTCTCGCTGCGCAGGGCGTCCACGAACACCTGGTCGTACGTGGGGTCCATGGACAGAACGAGCGCCCGCCGCTTGCCCGCGACGAAACTGAACGTGGTGGCGCTGTTGTTCTCGGCGATGGCGTCCGCGGCCCGACCGCCTTCCGGCACGAACCGGGCCTCGAATCGCTGGGGCCCGCCCGCGCGGATGGGCACACGAACCAGAAACACGTTGTCGCCGGGCTCCAACTGCACGCGGCTGAACTCCGGCGGCAGAATGACCTGCTGCCCGTTGTGGTAGAGGTCGATCCGGCCCACCGCCCGCTGTCGAGACGTGATCACCATGCGGATGGGAACCTGCTCGCCCTCCTCCACCAGGTTCGGCGCCACCATCCGGTCGAAGTAGATTTCGTTCGTGTGCTCGTACCAGAGGGGGACCACGTCAATCACCGCCCCGCCGGACCGGGCCGATGCGGCCTCCTGCAGCAGGTCGCCCATGTTGTCGTTGCCGTCGGTAATCAGGACGATCCGCTTGGCGGCGTCGGCCGGGAAGATGGCCATGGCCATCCGCAGGGCGCTGGCGATGTCCGTCCGGTCCGGGTTGGGCATTTTGGGCAGCCGGCCCACCTCCAGGTAGTACCCCCCTTCGTAGGGCGGCTGCTGAACGTAGGCATGGCGGGCGAAGTCGATCACGCCCACCCGGTCCCGCGGCGGGCACGACTTGCTCGCTTCCGCGATGAATCCCTCCTGCAGAAGCTGCTTCTCATCCGGAACGCTGTCCGACCGGTCCATCAGAAACAGCACGGTCAGCTTGTCGCTTTCGCGGACGGAGACGATCTGGGCCAGGCAGATCGCCAGGGTCACGATCACCAGGCTGCGCAGGAGCAGGGCCAGCCCGCGGCGCACGGGGTCCAGCCCGGCCAGGCTCCGCCGCGACAGCCACACCAGGACCGGCACCAGCAGGCACAGCCAGAGCCACCGCGGGTGCTCAAACGCGAAGGGAAGTTGCAGTGCGAGCAAATCGCTCATGGCCGAATCACCTGCACCCGGCAGTTCAACGTGTCGATCACGAACACGTTGCCTTCAGGGCCGATCGCCGCCCCCCAGGGCGCCCACAACTGCCCCAGTTCCCGACCCTGGGCGCCCCAGGTGCGGAGGGACCGTCCGTCCGGGGAAAACCACTGCAGGCGGCTGTTCGCGTACTCGCACACCAGCACGTTTCCGTCCCGCGTGGCGGAAACATCATAGGGGAAGCGCATCTGGCCCGCACCGTCGCCCATTTCGCCGAAATGGGCGATCAGCCTGCCCGAAAGATCGAAACGCAGAAGACGGTGGTTGCACGAATCCGCCACCCACAGCGTCTGCTGTGCGTCGATGTCCAGCGCCGAGGGACGCGCCAGCGACCGGCCCGCCACTTCGCCCGCCACCAGCACGCACACAAAACGATAGTCCGGCGTCCACTTGCTGATGCGGTCGTTGCCGCCGTATTCGCTGACGTAGAGGTAGCCGTCGGCGTCCATGGCCACGTCGGTCGTCAGAAGGAACTGCCCGTCGCCCGTGCCGTGTTCGCCGAACCGGGCCAGTTCGTTCCCGTCGCGGTCGTACACCATGATGCGCGAGTAGTGCGTGTCGGCGACGAACACCCGCTGGTCGGGCGACACGAAAACGCCCACCGGCTTGCCCGCCGCCCGCTCCGGCATCGACCACTGCGCCTCATACTCGCCCTGCGGACTGAAACGCTGGATCCGGGCCGTCTTGTCCGCCACGTATACCGATCCGTCCGGGCCGACGGCGATGGCCCGCGGCGTTACGAACGCGCCTTGCGCCATTCCCTGCGCGCCGAACGCGGCGATCACCCCGCTCGGCGTCAGGGGCGGCGGATCGCAACCCGCAACCAGCGCCGGCAGCAGCGCAAGAAGCCGCCCCAGCCAAGGCCGGGGGCCCGCCTCGCGTGCCCGCGCCGTCCGAACCGGGATGTTCAACCGCCTGCCCACCGCCCCGTTACCCTCGCCGCCGGAGCGCCACGGCCATCAACGCGGCGGGCGGCAACGCCGCGGCCACCAGCCACAGGCTCAACGCAACCAGCATTCCTTCCTCAAACCGATGCATCTTCTCGATCAACGTGAGCGATATCGTACCGACGGACGGGACGCGCACCAAGCTGATCGCGGTGATGTCCGCCAGGCTCAACGCCGCGACCAGGCCGGCCCCGCACAACAGCGTCGGCCAGTTCGGCCACAGCCGGACGTGCGTATCGACGGCCAGCGCGTCCGCTCCGTCCGCCCGGGCCTGCTGCACGAGATCCGGCGGGACCTGCCGCCACGCTAGCAGCGCTGCCAGCAGGCCGATCCACCCGAACCGTGCGACGTGGCAGAACACCACGATCGGCCAATGGTTGTACACCGGCGGAACGGGCAAATACGCCGCTACCAGCGCCTGGCCCGCCAGCGCGCCGGGGAGCAGCCCGAACACCACCGCCCAACCGACGGCCAGGCGGCGTCCCGCCGAGTGCATCGCGATCCCCGTTCCCATCAGGACGGCCGCCAGCCCGCTGACGACCGACACGGCCACGGACTGCAGAAGTTCCACGCGGTAGGTCTGCCAGGCCAGGTCCACCCACTCCAGAATTGACCCGTGCCACGCGAGTCTTACTATCGGGGTGACAATCGTCAGCCCCAGAATCACGATGACGCCGGCGATGGCGGCCCGCGAGCGCCGCGAGCCACCGGTCGCTCCCGCGGCCCCGGCGTCGTCATCCGCGGACCCGCGCCACGTCAACCACGCCAGCCCGCCCGCAATTGCCAGCAAGCCGACCAGCGGCACCGACGGCCAGAGCACCTCGATGGCACGCGGGCCGTACGCCTCCGCCAGGCCCAGCAGGTCCGTGGCATAGACGCTCAGCCCGCAGGCGTGCGGCACGGTGTACTCGCCCAGAAACAGGACCAGCAGAATCAGCCCGCTGATCGCCAGTGGTCGCCAGAGCAGGGGCAGGCCCGCTCGCACGAACGCCGACCCCGCCGTCGTGGACAGCAGCGCCGCCTCGTAGCCGGCACGTCCGGCACGGGCCCAGCCGGACCCGACGATCAGGGCGGGGATCGGCCATCCCCATGCCGCCCACATGCAGATGCAGAGCAGACGCGGTGGCAGCGCCGCCGCCAGCCGCTGCCAGCCGAACGTGTACACCATCGGCGGCAGCAGAAGCGGCAGGGCCATCAACGCCACCAGAATCGGCCGCGTGGAAAGACGCCGGGTCTGCCCGACCACGTATGAGGCCGGCAGAGACAGAACGACCGCCACCGCCACGGCAGCCCCGGCCAGGATCACCGTGTCCTTGAGCAGGCCCCATTGCCGGGCCGACCACATCCAACCTCCGGCGGGCGGCAGCCCGTCCGCAACGGCCCGGGCGACAACGGCCACCGATGGAATCACAATGGCGAGTAGGAAAAGGCCTATCGCCAGAATGGTCCACAGCGTTCGACAGGCTCGGCCGCTCACCGGATGAGAATCTCGCGGACCAGTTCCACCGCCTCCGGCATCGCATCCGCCACGGCCTCGTAGGAGATGCTTGTCTCCGGCGGCATTGCCAGGGCCAGCTTCTCGCGAAGCTCGGTCCGCACGGGGATGTTCTGTGACGCGCTGCGGGCCAGCATCTCCTCCACGTCCGCCGAAACGAGGAAATCCACCAGCTTTTGGGCGGCCTCGACGTTCTTCGCGCCGTTCAGGATGGCGATGGAGTTGGGAATCAGCAGCGTGCCGCCATCGCCCATGTCGGGATAGACCATTTCCAGCGTGGCGCCCTGGCGGTTGGCGAGGACCACGTCATCCGTGTCCGTGGCCGCCAGGACGAATCGGCCGGACAGCAGCTCGCGGACGGCCGTACTGTTGCCGTCCACCATTTTGGCGCCGCGTTCGCGCAGCCCGGTCAAAAACCCGGCCGTTTCGTCGCGGCCCCAGAGGGCCACCATGGCCGCTACGTGCCCGCGCGTGGTGCCGAACAGCGGATTGGCGTAGACGACCTTCGCGGCGACGCCCTCGTCGTCCATGTCGACCCAGCGCTGCGGCACCTGGTCGGCCGGAATGCGGGCCGGGTCAAACGCGATGACCCGTCCCCGCAGGCCGTTGGCCGTCCAGCGGTGATCCGGGTCACGGTACCGCGGCGGAATGTCCGCGGCGACGGGGGAATCGTACGGCTGGAGCAGGCCCTTGCGCGCGAGGAGAATCGTGTTGAACAGCTCCGACGACCAGAACACGTCCGCCCGCGGGCGGTCCTTCTCCATCTCAATCTTGTTGACCAGGCCCGTCGTCTTGCCGGCTTCGCTGTCATACGTGGCCTGCACCGTGATGCCGGTGCGCTTCTCAAATTCGGCAACCACCTGCCGGCCGAAAACCTCGTCCACGCTGCAATAGAGGCGCACGGTGTCCGTCTGCTCCGAGTCGCGGCACGCGCTCACGAACACCGCGAGAACGGCCAGACCCCAACGCCCCCATCCGGCACACTTCATCATGTTGGAAGCCTTTCCTGATGTGTGACACGACCGACGCCCGCCCGCCGCCGGGCGTCCGCGGTGCGTCATCCCGCGCCAAACCGTTACGATCCTGCGTCCTGTCTCTCGTCCTGCGCGTCCGCGGGCTTCTCGTCTTCCGAGGCGTCTTCTTCTTCCGCGCCGCTCTCACCCCCCAGGGCCCGCTGCATGCGGCTGAAGTACTCTTTCACGGAGCGCTGGTACTGCCGCGGGATCCGGTCCCGCTGAATGGCGTCAGTGGCGTTGCGCTCTTCGGCGGTGACCACTTCCACCAGTTCGCTCGACGCCTCGCCCTTGATCTGCTCTCCCTCCACGAGGAACTGCCCGATGATCCTGCCCGGCCCCGTGTGAACCGGAGTTCGCTCCGGTTTGAAGCCGACCGCCGTCGGCGCCTCGGGGGCCAGCCCTCCGCGGCCCTGGCCCAGTTGACCCATGCCGGCGCCCTGCCCGCCCGACCCCTTGCCCTGACACATGGAGCAGGCCTGGCCGTTGCACATCCCGGTGCCGTTGCACTGCGGGCAGTCGCTCATCTGGGACTTGGCGTTGTCGAGCGACGCCATGGCGGACTCCAGCTCGTTCATCTGCTGTTCGAGCGTCTCCATGTCGCTGAGCTGGTCGCCCATGGACTGCAGGCCGGAAGCGGCGTCGCCCGACTGTCCCTGCTGCATCGACGAGGCGGACTGGCTCAGGGCGCTGCTCATGTTTCGGCACGCGTTGCACGCGCTGGCCCGCTTCTGCATCTGCTGCATCAGCGAATCCATCTGGTTCTGCGGAATGCCGAGCTTCGAGAGCTGCTTCTCCAATTCGGAGGTGTCGCCCTGGGCGATCTGGTCCATCAGCTTCTGGGCGTCCTCCTTCTTCATGCCGGACTGCTCGAGCTTCTGCTGAAGCTGGGCGTTGTCGGCCGCCGCCTTCCGGAGTTGCTCCGCCAGCCGTTCAAGCTGCTCCTGCGTCTGCTGGAGGGCCTCGGCGTTCTGCGAGTTC
>Ga0334890_1003884_pt1 | contig 14366 bp, 16 predicted proteins | sample GraSluR1_MG_3_FD_207220 | JGI IMG/M metagenome (GOLD analysis project Ga0334890, IMG submission 207220) | Sludge microbial communities from methane-producing bioreactor in Wageningen University, Netherlands - Granular Sludge_31_08-R1 | ecosystem: Engineered > Bioreactor > Anaerobic >... | reverse complement strand
AAGCGAATAAAGGGATTCGATCAACTGAAGCTGGTCGTGGACAATGTTCAGTTTCAAGATGGAATACAGGTGGATAATCAATCGGACAGGAACGCTGCCTGATGGTCATACACCAGATTTGACAATAACTCATTTTCTTGCAACCGCTGTTCTTCGCTACTATGGGATTGCTCGGTATTGAATACCAAGGCTCAGAATCAAGTATTGTTTATGTCGCATATGTCGTCACCATTGCTGGTTTAAGCTTAGTCGCGTACATCTACACTACGTTCTCAAAAGGTATATTAAGAGGAGAAGCGGTAATATGGGCAATAATTGCAAGCTTATTCGCATTGCATACCCTTTGGGTAATATTCGATCCTCTGAATACACCTTTAATTCCTGAGTTTCTAATCTTTTTCCTATTGTTTGGCTTTCCCGGATTTTTGAGTGCGGCAGCGGCTATTAAGCTCGGTATATTACCAGGCGTCGTTAAAACTTCTGAGCTGCTGGTGATACTAATTGCTGTTGGAATCATCTTATACGCGGTTTTACCATCTCTAGCCGGAATTAGAACAGCAAGCTTAGCTGGAGCAAGTTATCAAGCGCTCTCTTATTACGCAGCATTTTCATTCGGTATGCTATTGACATATAATTTTCACTTGCCGAATGACCTAAGATTCAAAGTCACTTCACACAATTGGTATCGAATAGCCAGCTATGCCTTAATGCTGGGAACTGTTTTCGCATGTTTTTTAGGTGGTGGTCGGGGCGCTTTTTTGTTACTACTCACCTACTTGTTCATAACAATAATCTCTATAATTTTAAATAAAAAAACATACTAACAAGACGTGGCTTAGTAAAAACAGCATTAAAATTTGCCTCTATTATTTTTATAATAACTACATTTATTACTATATTCTGGGAGGATGATTACATTCAATCTGGATTTAATCGTTCTACTAAGTTTATTTCTTCTGATGGTGGAATAGATTTGGAGCGTGGTAGTTCTGGACGAGATGTTTTTTATCGAATGGCATGGAATTACATTGAGCAGCAGCCGCTTTTGGGTTATGGACCATTTGGATTTCGGGATAATACAATCCACGCACACAATATATTCTTAGAGGTTTGGTTGCAGTTTGGGGTTTTTGGGTTGCTGTTTTTTTTATTAGCAGGGTTGGCATTGATAGCAAAAGCCGTTAATAATAAATCAAAATATACAATATGGGTTGTTTCATTAGCAGCATATCCTGTAGTTATGACAATGTTTAGTGGCACCTACATGCACTCCGCGATATATTTTTTTCTGTGACATTCATTGTGATGTTTAATAAAAATACACGCTTTTACCTTGATTAGCTGGTCAGTCAAAAGATTGCTGTTCAGGGCCAGAATGCATTTAGCCGATAGTCTGCGTATTGTAAACCATAGCTTGACAATCAAATTTAGTTGCCCTATCACCGATGGAGCCGTTAGATTATTTGTAAGCGTAACTCCCCCTCTGGCAGGATTGTTGACACTACTTAAAAATTAACCAGTTGGGGCGTTAAGGCTAGATTGTGCCGCACTATTTAGAAGAACGTAAGCAAGCAGTTCTCAGTAAATTATTACCGCCGTTAAATATGACGGTAGCAGAAGTATCTCGAGTTGAGGGCATTGGCCAGCAAACTTTGTATAATTGGCGCGATAAAGCCAAATTACAGGGGCGCCCAGTGCCAGGAAACAAACCAACGCCAGACCAATGGTCACCAGAAGCAAAGCTAGCCGTCGTTATTGAAACCGGCTCAATGAATGAAGCTGAGCTCAGTGAGTATTGTCGCGCTAAAGGACTTTATGTCGAGCAAGTGGAAGCGTGGAAAGCAGACTCAATAAAAGGCTTTGTAAGCTCGCGTGAACAAGAGCTCGAAGCGAAGCAACAACGTAAAGCAGACCGCAAAGAGATAAAACAGCTTAAGCGCGAGCTTCGCCAAAAAGAAAAAGCGTTGGCTGAAACCGCGCATTGTTAGTACTCAGAAAAAAGCTGGATGCGTTCTGGGAGAACGACAGCGAGGACGATTGACCTCGGTCTCAGAGCGCACACAATATGTTACTTGGATCCGCGAAGCAAAAGAATCAGGTGCTCGGCTTCCACTAGCATGCGAAGAAGCCGGTATCAGTTTGCGTACTTATAAGCGCTGGTATCAGGAGGAAGTTGTGCTTTGATAAGTCCGTATCTTGTTACAATGACTGGAACCGGAAAAAGCAAACTAACCTTTTAGTTGAGATGATTGAGGAAAAGTTTTTATAACATTTGATCCGTCGCCGTACGACATGAAATTGATGGCTTTCTTGCGAAAAGAAAGAATGTTGATGATGTGGAAAGTGCGCTCAGAAAGTTAATTTCGGATAGTGAGCTGAGAAAGGTAATGGGCGCTAATGGGTTGCTTAGAGCCGCTGAATTTACATGGGAGCGGAATTCTAGACGGTACATTAAAGTCTATGAAGAGCTACTCAAACCAACACGCTGAGTGTTCCGGTGTGATAAATATTCTGGCGTTTGGGGTCTACAGGGGAATCGAAATTTGTTGTTAGTACAAAAGAAAAGGCAATTTTTAATGATGGCGCTGGGGTTGTTTCTTCCGCTGCTCCTACGCCTGGCTTCCACCCCAACCGCAAACCTAAGCTTCTTCCTGTTAGCCGCCTACGCCACCACCGGCCGTGCCCAAGCTATACAAGCACTAGGAATGTCCTGGCTGCTCACAATGATCAGCCCCGGCATAGCACCGCCCGCACCGCTGGGAAGCGTGGGCCGTTACGCCGTTTTTATGGGGGCGTTTATTGCGATCTTTGTTCGTAGCGGAATTCTGTCCGGTCAGCTAAAGGCCTCAAAAATTGTATTGTCCACGGTTGGGCTGGGCGCATTTTTTGTAATCCATTCGCTGTTCATCAGTCCCATGCCGGATGTGTCTATTTTTAAGGCAGTGTCTTGGTTGATCGTCACCGCCACGTTGTTTTCGGCCTGGTCTGGCCTGACTCCTGCGGAACGGGAGCATCTTTTCCGGCAGCTGTACGTGGGATTGGTGGCCATCATGGTCGTCAGTGTCCCGCTATTTGTGCTGCCACTTGGGTATTTGCGCAACGGCAGCGGCTTTCAGGGCATTCTTAACCATCCGCAGGCTTTTGGCCCGACAATGGCGATACTGGGTGCCATTGCGGCCAGCAAGCTGTTCGCGGAGATGAGACCGTCCTGGCAATACCTCGGCGTATTTGGCGTTTCCCTAGTGTTCATTTTGGCAAGCGAGGCCCGTACTGCGGGGCTGGCATTGATCATTGGGCTCTGTCTGGCTATTGCGTCTGTGCCGGTGCTTTCGGGCCTGCGTGTACGCGCCGTTCTACCTGGGCTGCGTAGCCGGCGTGTCTGGGGTATTGCAGGTGTCGTCTTATGTTTAGGTGTTATTTTTGCGCCGCAAATCGGTGAGAAAGTCGGCAACTATATTTCGAAATCCGGGAGGGCAGGTTCAGTTGAAAGTATTGCTGAGGCTTATGAAAGGTCTCGCGGCGGTTTGATCGATAGGATGATCGCCAATATCAACGAAAACCCGCTAACTGGGATTGGTTATGGTATTGCTTCGGAACCTGCCCTAATGGTCGTTGAGCGCGAACCCTTTTTTGGACTGCCCGTTGGAGCGCCGGTAGAGAAAGGTGTCTTGCCGTTGGCCATGCTTGAGGAATTGGGATGGGTAGGGGCAGGCATTGTTGCGGTTTGGCTAATAACGTTAGCCTTAAAGGCCTCCAGAGGTGGGGTGGTGTCAATATCAGTTTTAATAACCGCGCTCATGATTAACATGGGCGAGAACGTATTGTTCTCGCCAGGAGGAATGGGATTGTTCATCCTTATCGGAGTCACTTGGGCTGCATCTGGAGTGAATCGTGAGTCTCAGGGAACGTTGAAATGAAAATCTGGTTTTGGCAGTTAATAGTAAGCCCTCATATGGCGGGTCTCGCCAAAGCGTTAGCAGAAGCAGGGCACAGTGTTACGTTTGTCGCTCAGAATGAAATGTCAGCCGATCGCCTAGCCCAAGGCTGGACTCTGCCAGATTTGGGAGGTGCACGTCTGACGTTCGCACCTACTAGCGCAACTGCGCTGGAAATCGCAGAAGGGTCACCTGCGGACGCGATCCACATATGCCAGGGAATTCGCGCCAATGGCATTGTCGGTGTTGCCCAGAGGTCTTTAAAGAAGCTTGGCAGAAAACAATTGGTGGTGATGGAAACCGTCGATGACCAAGGTTGGCAGGGTTTTATCAAAAGATTGCTATATCGGTATCTATTTTTACGTTTTGGTAGATGCCTTAGTGGCGTTCTGGCTTCAGGAATTTCAACCCGAAAATGGCTGGTAAATCGCGGTGTACCAGCAAAAAAAGTTTTTCCGTTTGCATATTTTTTGCCGGAAATTGAGATAGAGCCTAGCGCTCGGACTTCCCCGGTTTCAAATCGTTATCGTGTACTTTTCGTTGGGCAGTTTATCGAGCGAAAGCGCCTGGACCTGTTAATCGCCGCAATGTCTCGGCTTGACTCGGAAAATGTCGAATTGGCGGTTGTAGGTTCAGGTCCGCTTGAGGAACAGTGGAGACGGCTTGCCGAAGACACGTTGCCGGGGCGAGTGGAATGGATTGGTAGTTTGCCGATGGATTACGTGCGGGTACAGATGGCTGCGGCCGACTGTCTGGTGCTGCCAAGTCGCCACGATGGCTGGGGTGCGGTGGTTTCTGAGGCGCTGATGAGTGGTACGCCCGCCATTTGTAGTGACGCCTGTGGCTCGGCGGTTGTGGCCGAGGCTAGTGGGTATGGTGGGGTGTTTAAGTCTGGCAGTGTTGATGACTTGACTGATCTTTTGAATACGAAGATTGCTGAAGGGAGGCTGAGTGGGCGGCAGTCTCAGGAGCTTGCAGAGTGGGCTCGATGTCTGTCAGGAGCGGCCGGTGCAGGTTATCTGGTGGAAATTCTTAGGGCTCTTGAGTCCTCTGCTCCGGTACCTCTGCCACCATGGACAACTTCTCCGGCTATGCGTGGGCGCTAGATTTCGGATCAATTGCTACAACGGAGAGCTCTTTTGAAAGAACGGAATGTTCGCGTGCTTACCTTCACCGGCCACTACCTCCCAGGCTACAAAGGCGGCGGCCCCATAAAAACCATCAAAAATCTGTTCGACCAGGCTGGTGATGAAATAACCTTCAAGCTCATCACCAGCGACAGGGACTTGGGCGATACTTCCCCCTATACCTCAGTAACCTGCGGCGCCTGGAATCAGGTAGGCAACGCCTCCGTGTTCTATGCCCAACCCGGCAAAACCGGATACGCACAGATCGCCCGGCAGTTACGCGCTAAAGACTATGACGTCGTCTATCTGAACAGCTTTTTCTCTCCGGGTTTTTCTTTTTTCCCACTGCTCTTGGCTAAGGCGCTCCGGCAAAAAGTGGTGCTGGGCCCGCGGGGTGAGTTTTCTGAAGGCGCGCTTTCTCTAAAATCCGCCAAGAAACGTGTTTTCATAAAAGTGTTCAAGCTGCTTGGCTTGCACCGTGGCACGGTGTTTCAGGCGTCCAGCGATTATGAGGCGGATGACATTCGCCGGGCATTGGGGCCGAACGTTGATATTCACGTGGCAGAGGATATTGGGGCGCAGGAGTTTGCCGAAAACCTGAGACCCCGACAATCCGGGCCGCTCAAAGCCGTTTTTGTCTCCCGTATTTCGCCGAAGAAGAACCTGCTGGTAGCCATCAAGATGCTTGAGAAGGTTCGGCAACCTCTGGTTTACGATATTTATGGCCCTATCGAAGATCAGGATTACTGGCGTGATTGTGAGAAAGCTATTGCTGCCTTGCCACCACACATTCAGGTTCAGCACAAAGGGACGTTGAATCCTGATGAAGTGGTTAAAACGCTAGAGAAATATGATGTGTTTTTCTTCCCCACCAAGGGAGAGAACTACGGGCACGTTATAGCGGAGGCGCTTTGCGCGGGATTGCCTATTGTGATCGCAGACACCACCCCTTGGCGCAACCTTCAAAATCTCGGAATCGGCTGGGACCTCCCCCTTAATAATCCCGATGCATTTAGCGCCGCGCTCGTTGAGCTGGCCACCATACCTGCAGAAGATCATATGCATATGCGCCAGAATGTACTCACCTGGGCCAAACACAAATTCTCCCAGCGCGACGCCATAGAAGCCAACATCGCCCTGTTCAAATACGCCTACGAAAAAAGATAAGGACCACTCCACATGCCCTTCAAGAAGAAGACCCTGTTAATCACCGGCGGCACCGGCTCCTTCGGCAACGCCGTACTTAACCGCTTCCTGGATACCGACATCGAAGAAATCCGTATCTTCAGCCGGGATGAGAAAAAGCAGGATGACATGCGCAAGCGCTATGCCAATCCCAAGCTCAAGTTCTACATTGGCGATGTGCGGGATTACAACAGCGTTCTGAATGCGACTCGCGGTGTGGATTTCATTTTCCATGCGGCAGCGCTCAAACAGGTACCGTCCTGCGAGTTTCACCCCATGGAGGCGGTGAAAACTAACGTGATCGGCACGGAGAACGTGCTGGAAGCGGCCATCCAGAACGAAGTGAAGCGGGTGGTGTGCCTGAGTACCGACAAGGCGGTTTACCCCATTAACGCCATGGGTATTTCCAAGGCGATGATGGAAAAGGTGATGGTGGCCAAGTCCCGCAATGTGGACCCGGACAAAACCGTGATCTGCGGTACCCGCTATGGCAACGTGATGGCCTCTCGCGGCTCGGTGATTCCGTTGTTTGTAGACCAGATTCGTGCCGGTCAATCGCTCACCATTACCGACCCGAATATGACCCGGTTCATGATGACCCTGGCCGATGCGGTGGACTTGGTGCTGTACGCCTTCGAACACGGCAGCAATGGCGATCTGTTTGTGCAGAAAGCCCCGGCGGCCACCATCGAAACCCTGGCCCGGGCGCTGACCGATCTGGTGGGCAAGCCGGACCACCCCATCAATGTGATTGGCACCCGCCACGGTGAAAAGCTGTTTGAAGCCTTGCTCAGCCGGGAAGAAATGGCCTGCGCCCAGGATATGGGGGAGTACTATCGCGTTCCGCCGGATTTGCGGGATCTGAACTATGGCAAGTTTGTGGAGCAGGGGGAGGAGAAGATCTCCCACACCGAGGATTACAACTCCCACAACACCGAACGCCTGGATGTCGCCGGTATGCAAACCTTGCTGCGTAAGCTGGAATTCATTCGTGCCCTGGAACGGGGTGAGTACCAGACCCCGGAGGACTGATTAATGAAAGTACTGGTAACCGGCGCCAACGGTTTTATCGGCAAGAACCTGCAACTGCACCTGCAGGAGAAGGGCGGTTTTGAGGTGGTGCCCTTCACCCGGGAACACACCGAGCAAGACCTGCCCGGCCTGCTGGAAGGCGTGGACTGGATTGTGCACCTGGCTGGCATCAACCGCCCGCGAGACCCGGCCGAATTCACCACCGGCAACGCCGGGCTGACCCAGGCTTTGTGCAACGCGGTGCAAGCCACTGGCCTGAGTATTCCAATTATCTATAGCTCGTCGATTCAGGCCGAGCGGGATAACGATTACGGCACCAGCAAGCGGGAAGCGGAATACGCACTGCTTGCCCTGCGCGAAGCCACGGGCAACCCGGTGTACATCTACCGCCTGGCCAATGTGTTCGGCAAATGGGCGCGGCCCAATTACAACTCGGCGGTGGCCACCTTCTGCCATAACATCGCCCGGGATATGCCGGTACAGATAAACGACCCGGATGCCGTGATCAACCTGGTGTATGTGGACGACGTGGTCGCCAGTTTCCTCTCCCTGCTGGGCGGCGAGCCGCAGAACGGCCCGTTTGTAGAGGTGGAGCCGGTTTACCAGATTACCGTAGGCGAGCTGGCCAGCCAGCTGAACCGCTTCAAAGCCACCCGGGATGACCTGATTACCGAGCCGGTGGGTACCGGGCTGGTGCGGGCGCTGTATTCCACCTACGTAAGCTACCTGCCGCCGGAGCGCTTTACCTACACAGTACCTCAGCATAGCGATGAGCGCGGTGTGTTTGTGGAGATGCTTAAAACTCAGGATGCCGGGCAGTTTTCTTACTTTACAGCCCACCCCGGTGTAACCCGAGGCGGGCATTATCATCACTCGAAAACCGAGAAGTTTCTGGTGATCAAGGGCAAGGCCTGCTTCCGCTTCCGCCATATGCTGACCGGGGAGTTCTACGAGTTGTTCACGGACGGCGCCAAGCCGGAGATTGTGGAAACCGTACCGGGCTGGACCCACGACATCACCAACGTGGGCGACGACGAGCTGGTGTGTATGCTCTGGGCCAACGAGATTTTTGACCGAGCCAACCCTGATACCTTCGCCTGCCCTGTTGGCACGAAAGCCTGATTGAGTCTGTCATCATGAAAAAACTGAAAGTAATGACCGTGGTCGGTACACGGCCGGAAATCATTCGCCTGTCCCGCGTCATGGCAAAGCTGGACGAGTACTGCGAACACATTCTGGTGCATACCGGCCAGAACTATGATTTCGAGCTTAATGAAATCTTCTTCCAGGATCTGGGTATCCGCAAGCCGGACCATTTTCTGAGCGCAGCCGGAGCCAGCGGGGCGGAAACCATTGGCAACGTGATCATTGCTGTGGACAGGGTGCTGGCCGAGGTGCAACCGGAGGCACTGCTGGTGCTTGGTGACACCAACAGTTGTATGGCGGTGATTCCCGCCAAGCGCCGCAAGATTCCGACCTTCCATATGGAGGCGGGCAATCGCTGTTTTGATATGCGGGTGCCGGAGGAGATCAACCGCCGCATTGTTGACCATACGGCTGATATCAACCTTACCTACAGCACCATTGCGCGGGATTATCTGCTGCGCGAAGGTCTGCCGCCGGATCGTGTGATCAAGACCGGCAGCCCGATGTTCGAGGTGCTCAACTACTTCCGTGAAGGTATTGAGGCCTCTGATGTATTGAGTCGCCTGGGCCTGGAAGAGGGCAAGTTCTTTATTGTCAGCGCTCACCGTGAGGAGAACGTGGACTCGGACAGAAACTTTCTGGCGCTGGTAACTACCTTGAACGCTGTCGCGGAGAAGTATGGCTATCCGGTAATCGTCTCTACCCACCCGCGTACCCAGAAAAGGGTGGATGCCATGGGGGTGAAGTTCCACGAGAATGTGCGCTTGCTCAAACCGCTGGGCTTCAAGGATTACAACAAGCTGCAGTTGAGCGCCAAGGCAGCGCTGTCGGACAGTGGTACCATCAACGAGGAGGCTTCCATTCTCAATTTCCCGGCGCTGAATTTGCGCGAGGCTCACGAGCGGCCTGAGGGGATGGAGGAAACAGCCGCCATGATGGTCGGTCTCAGTACTGAACGGGTGCTGCAGGGGCTGGCGATTCTGGAAAACCAGAGCCGTGGTGATGAGCGGTCTATGCGTCTGGTTGCTGATTACAGCATGCCGAACGTGGCAGAGAAAGTGGTGCGCATTATCCATAGCTATCGGGATTATGTGATGCAGACGGTTTGGAAGCAGTTCTAAGGAAGCATAGCCCCTATGGCGCGTAAGAAAACGGATCTGGCGATTGTTAATCGGAGTTTTCGCCCTGGCAGCCCGATTGGCGAAGGTTTGCTGCAGTTTGGCGAGTTAGCCGCTGCGGGTGGAACGGTGTGTGTGATCACCCAGGCGGAAGGCGACCTCAAGCAGGAGCTTGCTGATGCCGGGCGGGGGCAGGGTATTGAGGTGCGTGCCTGCAAGGCTTACACCACCTCGGCCAGCGGCGTGATCAAGCGGATTGCTGAGGCTGTATTCTTCATGTTCTGGACTTTCCTGAGCCTGGTGCGAGCTAAACCTGCAAACGTATATGTTTCCACCAATCCGCCAGTGGTGGTGCCGTTTATTGTCGCAGTGTATTGCCGGCTGTTTGGTGCGCGATATGTTTACCACCTGCAAGATATACACCCGGAAGCCGCCAACATTGTGATGCCGGTAAACGGCTTGTTGTTCAAGTTGTTGCAGGCCGTAGACAACTTCACCCTGCGCCATGCAGACGCGATTATCACGCTCTCTGAGGATATGAAGGCCTATATCCAGGAGCGTAGCGGTACGGAACGCCCGATACACCTGTTGGATAACCCGTCTTTTGAAGTGACTCCGGTGCCTATGGAGCAGCGCACCAAAGACATCGTATTCTGCGGCAATGCCGGCCGCTTGCAGCGCATTCCCTTGTTGATGACCGCGATCCGGGATTACCTGCAGCAGGGTGGTAAATTACGTTTCACCTTCGCCGGTGGTGGCGTGCACGCGCCGGATGTAGAGGCGCTGGCGAATGCCTACGAACAAGTGGACTACCTGGGCTTTATCCCCGCCACGGAAGCAGCAGAACTGGTGAACCAGCACCGGTGGGCGTTGCTGCCGATTGATGATGAAGTGACCAAGTATGCGTTTCCCAGTAAGTCTTCTGGCTATGCGTTATCTGGCGCTGGGGTGTTGGCGGTTTGTGGGGAAGATACCAGCGTTGCCCGATGGGTGGAGCAGCTGGAAGTTGGGGTGGTTTGCCCGGCGGATCATGGTGCGTTGGTTAAGTGCTTTTTTTCGCTTGAAGGGCGGAACGGGGATAACTTTGCGATGAGTCCAGGATTACGCGAAAAGCTGCATATCCCCTATTTCGCAACGGAGCTTTGGCGGATAGCGGTCCCGAGCTCGGTGAATGGTGAAGTAACCCATGCTTAAAAGATTATTCGACGTAACTGTTGCTTCCGTCGGCCTACTACTGTTATCGCCGGTCATTCTAATTGTTGCCTGGCAGGTACGCCGCAAGCTCGGCTCCCCCGTCTTCTTCCGCCAAACCCGCCCCGGCCTGAATGGCAAACCGTTCGAGATGGTGAAATTCCGCACCATGCTGGATGCACACGACGAGAACGGAAACCCCCTCCCGGATTCTGAACGAATGACGCCCTTTGGCCGCTTTTTGCGTTCCACCAGCCTGGATGAGTTGCCAGAGCTGTGGAATGTATTGAAGGGTGATATGAGTTTGGTAGGGCCGCGCCCTTTGGCTATGGCATACCTGCCGCTGTACTCGGCTGAGCAAGCCAGGCGGCACGAAGTAAAGCCGGGCGTAACGGGATGGGCCCAGATAAATGGCCGGAACTCGATAACCTGGAAGAAGAAGTTTGAAATGGACGTTTGGTACGTAGATAACCAAAGTCTGATGCTGGATATCAAAATTCTTCTGCTCACTGTTAAAAAAGTGCTCGCTCGAAGCGATGTTCAAGAGGGTGGGCAGGATCAGGTAGAGTCGTTCAATGGTAAAAACTAACGAAAACCGGGAACCCAGAACGATTGGCGGCCACTTTTCAGCAGTGCTGGAGAATAGATGCAACGCTTTGCCAGGACAGTACGGTTACGAGTCCGCCCGCGCAGGCTTGTATGCGGTATTGAAGGCGACGAACTGCCGGCGAGTATTTATTCCTTATTATGTGTGCGATGCCGTGCCTTCCGCTATCCGGGCCACTGGTTGCGAAGTGGGTTTCTACTCAATCAATGCGGCATTCGAGATTGATGAGGCGATTGCGCTGGCAGAGGGCGATTTAGTTCTTCTCGTGGACTATTACGGTTTGTGCCGCACTCAGATTGAAAACCAGCTGGCTTTGTTTCCAAAAAACTCGGTCGTTGTCGACTGCTCGCAGGCCTGGTTTCAAGCGCCGTTTGATTGCCTGGCGACCATATATTCCCCTCGAAAGTTTTTGCCGGTTCCTGATGGCGGTGTCGTACACACTTCTTTGCAGCTTGATACGCAGGAGACTGATGAACGTAGCTCGCTTGAGCGCTATCAGTATTTGTTGGAACGTGTCACGGCAGAGCCGGAGGCCTCAAGGGAGCTTTATCTTGAGAGCGAAGCGCAATTGGAGGTGCCAAGCCTGCGTGGCATGTCTGCGTTTACCCGGAAATTGATTGGAGTGGCAGACCAGGATTTTGTAAAAGCTCGCAGGGCCCGGAATTGGAACGCACTTAGTGATTTGAGTGCGGTAAATCAGCTTGGGTTTGAGCTGGCAGGGCAGACTCCTATTTGTTACCCCCTGATGTTTGAGGGGGCCGGACAGTTGCGGGATGAGCTTCGCAAGGAGCGGGTGTTTGCGCCTTTGTACTGGCCCGGCGTGACTTGCACGAATGCTCATGAGAAGGCCTTGGTCAGTGACACACTGTATTTGCCGATTGACCACCGTTATGGCGAGGCGGATATGGTACGGCTATTGGATTTTTTCAAAAAACATTCTGTGATTTCCTGAACTGGAGGGATTATGGATAAGGTTTGGCTGAGAGCTTTGGAGCCGGATGATTACAAGTACACTCACCAATGGCGCACGGATGATGCGACCTGGTCTGCGGTTGCGGGTACCAAGCGATTTGTGTCGCTGGATACGGAACGCCGGTGGTTAGTGAGTGCTCTTGAGAGTCATGAAAAGGGTGGTGTTCTTCGGTTTGTTGTCTGTGTTGGTGATAGTGACAAGCCTGTTGGGCTGGTTAGTGCTACTTCAGTGAATCACATTAACAATTCTTGTGAGTTGGGGAGTTTGTTGTCGCCTGAGTATAGGGGCAAGGGGATTATCCAGCGGGCTTGGGTAAAGGTTTACGACTATTTGTTTAGTCAGTTGGGTATGAACCGAGTTGAGTGCTTTATTTTGGCTGACAACCTTGCTTCTCGTCGCTCCCATGAAAAATTTGGCCTTGTTGAAGAGGGAGTGCATCGGCATGCAATTTACAAGGATGGAGCCTACAAGGACTTGGTTGTTTACTCGATGTTGAAGAGTGAGTTTTACCCTCTGCATGGCGATAACTTAAAGTCAGCTTGACGCTATGTGAACAGTTGGCCGTTATATTTCTGGATTATAAGGTTGTTGATTTAATGGATGTAAAAGTCGTTTCCTGCGGAGATCAGTGGAAGGCTGTTCTGAATGAGATGAGTCGGTTTGACTTTGTTCATACCTATGACTTTCACAAAGTCAGTGCAGATAACGGCGAAGGTGAGCCTTTGTTGTTCGTGGCTACAGATGCGAGCGGCCGGGCACTGGGTTGCTGGCCCACCCTGAAGCGCGAAATACCAGGCACAGATTATGTAGATCTCTCCGGTGTGTATGGCTATGGCGGGCCGCTGTTTGCCGAAGATGTTGAAACTGGCCCGGTGCTTGATGCGCTTTGGCATGGGATGGAGGAATTTGGCGCCGTTTCTTTGTTCTCACGAATGCATCCTTTGTTTGTTGACGGTATAGAGGGCGAGGCTGAGCGAGGGGAGCGGCTGGGCGATGTGGTGGTAATTGACGTTAAACCTGACGAGCCGCACTTGCCAACCTACCGGGGTAGCCACCGCCGCGAAATTGTAAACGCCCAGAAGAAGGGGTTGGTGTTGGAGGTAGATTGGGACTGCGGCGAGCTGAAGGATTTTGTTGGCATTTACCAGAGTGCGATGCGAGACCTTAATGCTCGTGAATACTACCTCTTCAATGAGGCGTATTTTCAGAAGATTGCTGCTGCAGAGGACTTCAAGGTTTTCATTATCTTCGCAACTTTTGAGGGAGTTAAGGTTGCGGCTTCGATGTTCATCATTACCAACGATGTGATGCAGTATTACCTCAGCGGTTCTGATTACGCCTACCGCAATTTGTCTGCCTCCAAAGCAATCATTGCCAAAGCCCACGAGCTGGCTGGCGAATTGGGTGTTCGTCAGTTTATTCTTGGTGGGGGCGTAGGTTCTGAGCGGGATTCTTTGTTCAAGTTCAAGGCGGGTTTTTCGAATAACTTCAAGCCGTTTTATGTGGTGAAGAAGGTGCTATCTGAGCAGGTGTATCAGGATTTGTGTGAGGCTAAGCAGGTCTCGCCTGATAGATCAGGCTTTTTTCCACCATATCGTCAGTAATCACAGCAGTCTTTAAAATTATTAGGTTTCTCATGTTAAATGTATCTTTCTCCCCCTGGCCTTCGTTTACGCAAGAAGAGGCCGATGCGGTATCCCGTACGTTGCTGTCCAATAAAGTGAATTATTGGACAGGGTCTGAATGTCGTGAGTTTGAGCGCGAGTTTGCTGCTTGGTCTGGTACTGAACATGCCATTGCTTTAATGAACGGTACAGTCGCTTTAGATGTCGCTATGCTGGCTTTAGGTGTCGGCAAAGGCGATGAAGTCATTGTTACTCCGCGTACGTTTTTGGCGTCTGTTTCTAGCATTGTGAATACCGGTGCAGCGCCGGCGGTCCGGATTCTCGCCATCGGCACGAGTCGTAGATAAAACCCGGTTGTTTTTCGAGACGGTTCAAGATAGTCTTAACGTGCATCCTGTCTGGCCTAAGCTGAGGAGTTTTTTGGAAG
>Ga0334890_1003883_pt1 | contig 14368 bp, 11 predicted proteins | sample GraSluR1_MG_3_FD_207220 | JGI IMG/M metagenome (GOLD analysis project Ga0334890, IMG submission 207220) | Sludge microbial communities from methane-producing bioreactor in Wageningen University, Netherlands - Granular Sludge_31_08-R1 | ecosystem: Engineered > Bioreactor > Anaerobic >... | reverse complement strand
CCTCCTGTGAAAGAATGCCATAAGGTCCCACGGCTGGTTTATTTCCGGGGTGGGTACATGAATTGCACAGTTTGTTCGCAACGACAATCATACGCAGCATCGCCGCCCTGTAATGTGCGGATAAGCAATGCGGCCAGCTTGTCGGTCAGATGGCCCATTTTATCGCCAACGAAGGAGATTTCCTTTTCCAGCCCGGCCGCCCAATTGATCGAATATGCCACGCCAGCAAAGTGCATGTTCAACTCCCTGGCCAACACCACCTCAGGAACGCCAGTCATTCCAATCACATCGGCACCCAGCCTGGCATACATACGAATTTCGGCGGGGGTTTCAAGCCGGGGGCCATTGGTTGCAGCATATACTGCCTCCGGATGCAGGTCCAGTCCAACTTTCGGTGCCAAAGCAAGCATTTTATCACGCAGCACCGGACAGTACGGTTCATTCAAATCGATATGCGCCAAACCGGTTTTGCCGCCTTCGAAGAAGGTCAGAGGGCGGCCATGGGTGAAGTCCAGAAAATCGGTCAGCACGGCCATTGCCATCGGGGGAATCTCTCGGCTGATCGAACCGACCGCATAGGTGGCAAGCACTTGCTGCACGCCCAGCATCTGCAGCGCTTTCAGGTTGGCGCGATAGTTGATGTTGTGGGGAGGGGTAGAATGATCAAGACCATGACGGGCCAGATAGATCAGCTCAAAATCATCCTTGCGGGCAATGTTGACCAATGCTGGCCCATACGGCGTGTCGATCGTTTTCTTTTCCAGGTCAAAGCCTGGAATTTCGTAAATCCCTGTCCCCGTAATGATCGCTGATTTCATGCAAAACTCCTTAACCTGTTTTATTCAAAATACCGATGCAAGTCATAGGCGCTGTGGATGCCTTTCGTGGTGATCACGCCCGAAACCATGTGGGGCGGGGTGATGTCGAAGGCCGGATAATAGGCATCAATCGCCTGATCCGTGGTCGGCGTGCCGCGGCAGGCTTTCATCTCGGCCGGGTCGCGTTCTTCAATCTCAATCGAGGCGCGGTCAGGCTTTAGCTTGTCCGGCCAGGCAAACACAAAATAGGGCACGCCGTGATAATGGGCGGCAATCGCATTCTGGAAGGTGCCAATCTTGTTGACCACATGCCCGTCCAGGGTCACCAGGTCAGCGGCGGTAAAGTATTTCTGCACCTTGCCCTGGGAAAGGATATAGGCGGGCATATTGTCGCCGATGATCTGCACCGGCACGCCGATTTCATGGATGCTGGGGGCGGTCAGGCGTGCGCCCTGTAAATAAGGTCGGGTCTCCGGCGTATAGGCGCGGATACGCTTCCCGTCCCGCCTGGCCATTGCCAGCGAGAGCAAAAAAGCCGTCTCGGCAAAACACATCGTCAAAATACCGTCGCCATCATCAATCAGGCTGGCGCCCAGCTCACCCATCACGGCATAGCGGCGGTAGTTCTCATCCCGAAAAGCCTCAATCCACGCCAGCAGTTCCTGCTCCACATTCCTGCCGCCATCCAGGGTAACCTTGATGAACTGCATGATCATTTCCAGACGGCGCGCCAGGGCGGTGTTGGTCGGGCGGGTGGCAATCAGGCGCTTGCTGGCCGCGTCCAGCGCCGCCAACTGCTTGGCCGCAGACTGATCTGCGCACTGGCGAGCGGCCATCACCATCGCATAGGCCGCGGCGTGGGACGGCCCCCCACCCTGGGTAACCATATCTTCAATCGCTTTGGCAACGCACTCCACATCCCGGCAGGTTACAAAGGCTTTTTCAAACGGGTATTTACGCCGGTCGCCAATAATAACTGCACCGTCGTCATAACGGGCCACATTTTCACGCCGCAGTAAAAACGGCAGCATTGCATTGACTTCAGCAGGATTCATTTCATTTTCTCCATTTAGAACGAGGTTAAGCCCGATATCTTGCCATACCCCAAAATAGCGAAGACAATCGACGCCACGGTGAAAATAATCGCAAACGCCAAAACATAATAATCAGCCTTCTGCATTTTGAGATTAAGATAAAAGGTGCGGTCCTCACGCGCGCCAAAGCCTTTGGATTCAAGCGCCATGGCAAAGATATTGGTATTGCGGATGGTCGAGATGAATACCGGCACCAGCAGCGGCAGAAATTTCTTGATCCGGTCTACCAGATTGCCTGAGTCCAGGTCGAGGCCGCGGCTGCGCTGTGCCTGGCTGATCGTCATCGTGCTGGAAGCAATCGTCGGCACCAGGCGCAGGGAAGTGGAAATGGCAAATCCCACGCGATAGGGCAGCCCCAGGCGGATCATCCCCAGCACCAGCTCTTCGTTACGGGTGGTCGAGATGAGGATCATCCCGGTGGAGATCATCAGGATCATCAACGCTGTACGGGCGATACTGTAATAAAAAGACTCCACTTCAAAAACCCAGAACAAAGGTGTCTCGCCACTGGAGAAGAAATTCCACAGAATCATGCTGGAAACCGTCAACACGATCAAAATATAACGAATGCGGCGCAGGTTTTTGAATGAGCCTGATACCGCCAATTGCAGCAGGATCAAGACGGCCACCGGAATCATCCATACCGGGTCCTGAAATAACAGAATAGCCACAAACGTCAACAAAAAGGTAATGATCTTGGTGCGCGGGTCCAGGCGATGAATAAATGAGTTATTATCCAGATAAATCTCGGCATCCATTATTCCTGTACTCCTTCAATATAGTCTGACATTTCATCCGGGGTTAAGAAAGTATGCCCGAGGCGGTTGCTGAACTCGACAAAATGCGGCGGCCGCAGGAAAGCCTCGGCCAGTTCATCCCCGTGTGAGAACACCTCGCGGGTTGACCCCCGCAGGATGACCTTGCCGCCCTTCATCACAAACACCCTTTTGGCATATTCCGCCACCACCCACATATGATGGGTAACGAAAATGATCGTGCTGCCATTTTCGTTGAGGCGGCGCACCATGTTCATCATGCTGCGCTGTTCAGCGTAGTCCAGGCCGGTTGTCGGCTCATCCAGAATAAGCACATCCGGCTTGGCGGCCAGGACAGACGCCACGGCCACGCGCTGCCGGCCGCTCTTGGTAAGAGCAAACGGGTCTTCTTCTTCAAAACCGACCAGGTCAACAGCTTTCAGCGCCTCCGTAACACATTGCTTCACCTCTTTTTCCGACATCTTTCGCAGGCGCGGGCTGAACGCCACCTCGTCAAACACGGTTTCCGAGAAGATCTGATGATCCGGGTTCTGGAAAACATAGCCCACCCGCTGACCGAGCTTGAACACGCCCTGGTCAATCGTCGGCAGACCGTCTACCGTTACGGCACCGCTGGTCGGCATGAGCAGTCCGTTGAAATGCTTGGCCAGGGTCGTCTTGCCGCTCCCGTTCTGCCCTACAATCGCAACCATTTCGCCTTCACAAATCTCCAGCGAGATGCCATTTAAGGCCTGCACTTCAGGATTGTAGGAAAATTCAAGGTCGCGGCACTGGATGACCGGCTTGTCCCGCTTCGCCAGATCTGCATTTTCTGCTGACACCGTTTTCTGGTAAGCCGCTTCGTCAACCTTCCAGCCGCTTGCCTGGAAAGCCTTCACGCCTTCCTCTGGGGTCAACGGCAGTTCAGCAGCGCCCATCATCTTGAAGAAACGGGGGATACCCAACGGCATCACGCCCATCTCTTCCATCATCTCCACCTGGCAAAGCATCTCACGCGTCGGGCCAATCTTGACCAGCTTGCCGTCGTGAATAAACGCTACGCGGTCCGCAAAAAGGGCTTCCTCCGTTTCATGTTCAAAGATCATCAGGGTCAGGTCATCCCGTTTGCACAGACGGTGGGTGATTTCAAATACGCCCATCTTGCTGATCGGGTCAAGATCGGTGGTTGGCTCATCCATCACCAGAACCTGAGGCTTCAAGGCCAGTACGGAAGCAATCGCCAGCTTCTGCTTTTGCCCGCCGGAGAGGGTCGATGGCGGGCGGTGACCAAATGCAGTCAACCCGACATATTCCAGGTTTTCCTTGATGCGGCGGCCGATCTCTTCCCGTTCTACAGCAAAGTTTTCAGGACCAAAAGCAACTTCCAGCTCCACATTGGTTGAAAAAAGCTGGGCTTCAAAATCCTGAAAGACCATACCAACGACCTCTGCCATTTCGGCTACGGAATTTTCCTTCGCATTGCGCCCCATCACAGAAACTTCACCGACGTATTTCCCTTTAAAAAAATGCGGTATCAGTCCATTGATGGTGGCGGCCAGCGTACTTTTTCCTGCTTCGCTGGGCCCCATAATAACGAGGAACTCACCACGCGGCATCTCCAGATTAATCCCGTCGAGGGCATATTCCTTCTGCCCGCGATAACGATATTGAAGATCCTTGATTGAAACAATCGACTCTGTCATCTATCCTCCTGACTTATTCTTTTCAGGCTTCACCCGCCTGAAACGGGGGTTTGCGCATCAGGGCGTTCCAAATCATCCGTTCATTTTCAATTGCCTGGTCCATCGAATTCATCGCCAGACAAATATATAAAGCGTGGATCAGCGCATATTGCGCAATGCGCGATGAAATCGTTTCGGGCATGCTTTCCTGTGAAACGGAAAGCAGCACGATATCAGAAATCAGCGCAAGGGGGGAAAGAGTATTGCCGGTAATGCACAAGACTGGCGCGCCAACCTGTTTGGCTTCAAGCGCCGTGCGGTACGGGTCGTCCGATTCGCCCGTCTGTGAGATGACCACCACCAGGTCTTGCGGCGTCAGCAGGGCAACCTGCATGACCTGCAAATACGAATCCGTCTGCACCTGACAATTCAGACCCAGACGGATAAGACGGTTGTGCATTTCATGAGCCACTGGCCCCGAAGTGCCGACGCCGGTGATCAAAATCGAGCGGGCCTGCAACAGCAACCGGAGCGCAGCTTGAAAAACATCGAAATCGAGGATCGAGAGGGTATCATCAATCGCCTGTTTGCTGCCCAGCAGCACTTTGCGGGCCAGTGAACCGGGCGAATCCTCTTCTGAAACGCCATTATGGATCAACTGCGGCGAATGAGGCAGCGCCTGCACCAGGGCAATCTTAAATTCCAGCCAACCCTCATAACCCAATGAACGGCAAAAACGCAGGGCAGTGGCATCGCTCACTCCGCTTTGCTGGGCGATTTCGGCCAGGGTCATGCGGATCACTTCCCGGGGATCTGCCAGAACAAACTGCCCCACTTTGCTTTCAGCTGGAGACAGCGAAGGCAGCAGGCTGCGTACTCTTGTCAGAGTATCTCCACTCAAGCCAGCAGGCAGCTGTTGATCCATAGGAAATCATCCTCGCAAAGCTGTGGTATCCGAATAAGGCTGCTGAAAACAACGGGGAATGTAGCAATACTACATCAATTCTATTTTAGTGAAATTTAACAACAAAGTCAAGAGGTAATTTCAGAAAAGGCAGTTTTCCCCTTCCATTTCTCCAAAACCAACCCTGCTACGAAACTGCGGTACGCCGTTCACAAAATCATCGCACCCTGAGCTCGTCGAAGGGTGCAGGTTTACCCAGCCTACAAATTCCCGTAGGTATTGAACTTCTTCATCACACCCACCATCTCCTCGTCGGAGAGAATGACCGGCTCGCCAATACATTTGGTCTGGTAATATAGCCGGCTGACCAGCTCCAGCTCTTCGGCCACCGCAAAGGCTGCGCCCAGGTCGGCGCCCACGGTGACGATGCCGTGATTGGCCATCAAGCAGGCATTGTAATGGCCAATGCTGTTGAGGATGTTGTCGGAAAGTTCCTTGCTGCCGTAGGTGGCATAGGGCGCCACGGGCACCTTGTTGCCAGCCAGGCCGACCAGATAGTGCACGGCGGGCAGCTCCCAGCCCATGCAGGCGATGGTCGTGGCGTATACCTGATGGGTATGCACCACAGCGTTGATGTCCGCTCGCTTTTTGAGCAGACCAACGTGGAAACTGATCTCACTGGAAGGCTTGAGTTTTCCGTCCACTTTGTTGCCGTCCAGGTCCACCACGACCACATCTTCCGGCTGCATGGCGAAATAATCCACCCCGCTGGGCTTGATCGCTACCAGGTTTTCTTCCCGGTTCATCAGGCTCAGGTTGCCGCCAGTGCCGGTGGTCAGTTGTGCCCGGATCAGTTTTTGCCCGTATTCTACAATTAAGGTTCGTTCTTTTTCTAATAGCATGCTTGTCTCCATTTTATTTAAAGTGTGTCGGCACACTACATGTTTGTAGGGACAGATCTCCCGACCTGTCCGTCAATCTCGTAGAGAATGATCTGTGTTAGCCAATTTCTACCTTGCAATTCTTTGACCAAGTGGATTATACCCGTTATACAAACAAAAACTTCCGCAAATTTTTCCTTATCTGCGAACTTGATATGTTTTCCAATCCGCTATATATAATGCAAGTTGATTTTTCTGCCATCGAGCATGTGCAAATCAAGGGCAGGTTATTAGATAAAATATTGGTTGTGCGCATAAGAGGCGAAAAGGCAAAAAAATTCGAAATACCTAACTTATTCAAGGATCAACTATCTTCAATCGTCAATATTCTCGAGGAAAAAACAGCCTGACACATCGTACACTCAAGTAGGCAATTTCATCTTTTAGCAATAAACTATCCCTTCCCCACTCGCTGGGGGAGGGATAGTGTTTATGCGCAGCATAAGTACAGGTAGAGGGATTTACACACTCAGCACATGCGTCACGGCCGTGGAAGCCGCCCCGCCCAGGGCCTGCACCAGGGCGCGCTTCGCGCCGGGGATCTGGTTTTCGCCAGCCTGACCGCGCAGCTGCTGCACTGCTTCCACAATCTGGTACACGCCTGTCGCGCCCACGGGATGGCCGCGGCCCTTCAGTCCGCCCATCACCGAGACAGGCAGTTCCCCATCCAGGGCCAACTTGCCGCCCTGTTCCAGCTTCCAGCCCTCGCCGTGTCGGGCAAATCCGGCCGCTTCCAGCGAGAGCAGGGCATAGATGGTAAAAGCGTCAAACAGTTCGAAAAAGTCCACATCGCGGGGCAGGATGCCCGCCTGACGGCAGGCGCGCTCCACCGAGAGTTCGGCGGCGCGGAAGGCCAGCAGGTTATGGCGGTCATGCACAGCCAAAGAATCGGTGACCAGGCTGGAACCTACCACCCGCACCGCGGGTTGGGCCGCACCCTTGGGCAGCAAACCGGAGCGGGTCAGCACAACTGCCGCCGCGCCGTCCGCATAGGGCGCTACATCAAACAAATTGAGCGGGGTGCTGACCATGCCCGCCCGCTGATAGACCGCCGGTGATATGGCCTTCCTGTACATGGCGTTGGGATTGTTGACCGCATTGGCATGAGCTAACAAAGAGAACTCCGCCAGCCCGTCCGCGGGCAAATCGTATTCATGCATATAACGCCGGGTAAGCAAAGCCGCCTGGGCGGTCAGGGTCAGGCCGCCGGAGACCTCATAGTCATATTCCACCGTCTGCATCATCGCCGTTTCCAGATCTTCACTGGTCACGTCGGTGCATTTCTCGGCGCCGACCACAATGGCGGTATCGACAAAACCCGATTTCACCGCCAGATAAGCCATGCGGAAAGCCGCCGCGCCCGATGCGCCCGCCGCTTCCACGGTGACCCCTTCAATCCCTTCCAACCCGCTGTTGCCGGTGAACAAGGCACCCAGATTCGACTGACCGGACAGCACCGATGCCAGGAAATTGCCAATATACATGGCCTGCGGTTTCAGTCCACCGGCGTCTGCGCGGGCGGACTGAATGGCGCGCGCCGCCAGGGTGCGCAGTGAAACGTCCATATGTTCCCCGACCGGCGTCTGGCCGATGCCAGCAATTACGACCTCAGTCATGGTCATCCCCTCACTTTGCCAGCTTGCGGCGCATGCGCACGTACATGCCGTAGTCAATTTCCGTGCGGCGGCTGATGTAGTCCTGGGTGAACGGGGCATTACCGCGCCGTGCGAGGATGGCCTCGGTTATCTCAATGGCGAAGGCATCCGACCCGGCGCCGGAACCAAACGATGTCACCAGGATCTTGTCGCCTGGCTCAGCTACATCCAGCACGGCCGAAAGACCGACCAGGGCCGCACCGGCATAGGTATTGCCGATCACCGGCGAGAGCAGGCCGGTTGTGATCTGCTCTTTGCTGAAGCCCAGCATTTTCGCCACATTCTGCGGGAATTTGGTGTTAGGTTGATGAAACACTGCAAAGCGGTAATCCGATGGCCCGGTGTGGGTGCCTTCCATCAGGGCCGAAGCCGCCGAAGTGATATGCTTGAAATACGCCGGCGTGCCGGTGAAGCGCTGACCGTGCGAGGGGTATTTTTGCCCCGCCCGCCGCCAGAAGTCCGGCGTGTCGGTTACATACGAGTAGACCGCATCGATCACCGCCAGCGATTCTTCCGCCGGGCCGATGATGTAGGCCGCGCCGCCCGCCGCTGCCGTGTATTCGAGCGCATCGCCGGGGCGTCCCTGGGCAGTATCCATGCCGATCGCCAGGGCGTACTCCGCCATGCGTGACCCCACCAGGCCCATCGCTGCCACCATCGCTTCGGTACCGGCTTTGCAGGCGAATTCCCAGTCGCCGGCCGAGACGCTGGGCACAGCGCCGATGGCTTCCGCCACAATCGTCCCGCTGGGTTTGACCGCGTAAGGATGCGACTCGGAGCCTACCCATACCGCACGCAGTTCTTCAGCGCTGATCCCGGCCCGCGAGAGGGCATTGCGTGCCGCCTCGATCGACATGGTAACCACGTCCTCATCCAGGCCAGGCACGGCTTTCTCTTTGATGGGTGTGCCGCCTTCTTCGCCCTTCCAGATGCGGTTGATCTCGGTGGCCGGCAGGCGGTAGCGCGGCACATAGGCCCCATACCCAACGATGCCCACCTTGCGTTCCGGTTTCAACAACAAAGCTTCGCTCGCGTTCTGTGTATTTTCTTCCATTGATCATGCTCCTCGCTTCATTCCGCAGAGTATTCTAAAAAACTGTCTCTGTCATTGCGAAATAATATTGCCTGAATCTGTTCTACCCGCGCCAGGAACGCAGAATTTCCTCGGCCCGGTCAACCCGGACCATTTTCTCTTTTACCAGCTGCGCTGCCAGGCGCTCAACTTCGTCATCCGCTGCGCCGGCCGCGATCGCCACCTGACGGGCATGCAGGCTCATGTGCCCGCGTTGAATGCCCTCGGTCGCCAGGGCGCGCAGGGCACCCAGATTCTGGGCCAACCCCACCGCTCCGATGATCTCGGCCAGTTCAGCCGCTGTTTTCACACCCATCAATTTTAAACCGGCCTGCGCCGCGGGATGCACCCGCGTTGCGCCGCCCACGATACCCACCGCCATCGGCATTTCCAGATACCCGGTCAGGTTACCGTCCGCGTCCACTCCCCAGGTGGTCAGGCTGGTATAGTGTCCGCTGCGCGCCGCATAGGCATGCGCCCCGGCTTCCACCGCCCGCCAGTCATTGCCTGTCGCCAGCACGACCGCATCCACGCCGTTCATAATGCCCTTGTTATGCGTCGCTGCCCGATAAGGGTCAGCCACGGCAAAGGCCCACGCATCAAGGATGCCATCGCGCACGGTCTCGGGGGAAAAATCCTTGAGGGCCAGCGCCTGTAAGGGCACGGTGCAGCGCACACGCACCAGGCGCCGGTCGGCCAGGTTGCTCAAAATGCGTAATAATACCCGTCCGCCGGTGATCGCTTCCACCCGCGGAGCCAGGCGCTCGACAGCCGTATTGACCGCGTTAGCACCCATCGCATCGCGCACATCGTACACCAGATGCACCACCAGCAGCGCGCCGTTGGGCGCATCCGGCAGCAGGCGCACCTGCAAGTCCCGCGGGCCGCCGCCCAGGCGCAGCAGCACCGGATCAATCTCGGCGACCTCGGCCAGCAACTCGTCACGGGCGGCCAGCAGGCGCTCGCGCGCGTCCTCGGGGTCGGGCACGTTCAACACCTGCATCTGCCCGATCATCTCCGGCGGGTCAGCCTCGGCAGTGAATCCGCCGCCCTTGGCCGCCAGCTTCGCCATAAAAGACGCCGCCGCTACCACCGATGGTTCTTCGATCACCATCGGCACCAGCACCGCGCGGCCATTGACCACAAAATTGCGGGCAATCCCCAGCGGCAGGGCATACGTTCCCACCACATTCTCGATCATGTGGTCGGCCTGCTCAGCCCCCAAACCGCCTTCGCTGCTTAGGGCAAACAGTTCGTTGTCATCCAGCCCGGCCTCGCCGAGCTGCTGCAACCGTTCAGACATAGAAAGTTCATAGAATTTAGCCATTGTAGCCACCAGTTTAAGGCACACTTGCTTTCAAAAGCTATCAAACCGGGCAAAGCAAAGAAAATGAATCCATTTTGCCTCTCCTTTCAGCCTGACAGCGCATGCCATAACATCCAACCATTCATCTTCGGCGAACTCGTTATTCGGGTAATGTTCCAAACCGGAAAAATTATTCCCGATTCCCTGTCTATCCAACAATAAATCGAATAGTGTTTCAATCTTTTCACATGAATAGCTATCCTTCTATTATTCTTTTTCCATCTTACCAGCAAAAGCCTCCTTAATAATGACAAGAATGAAATCAATATAGGGTAAAATTGCGTTATGACCAAATTTAAAACCCCCGCGCAGATTCTGCTCGTTTGTATGCTTTTCCTCTCCCTGCTCACCGGATGCAACAACACCCCGGCAGAGGAGCCAACGCCCCCCGCACCTCCTACCAACGTGCCGGCCACCGAGATTCCCACAGCAGAACCTGCCCCGACACCCGTACCCGGCGTGACCGTGCTGGTGACCGCCGGGGAAACGGACGCCGGCCAGACTGCCGCCGTCCAGGCCCAGCTTGAAGGCCTGGCCCAATCCAGCGGGCAAAGCCTGGAAGTGCGCGCGGAGATCAACCCTGCCGATATCCTGCCGGAATGGAAGCAGATCATCTTGCTTGCCCCCCCCGCCAACCTGCCAGACCTGTTAAATGCCACCCCGCAGGCACAATTCATCGTGGTCAGCGAGATGGAGCTGACCCCGGCCTCCAATCTGAGCGTGATCCGCTCATACCCGGAAGAACAGGCCTTCATCGCCGGCTATGCCGCCGTAGTGATCGCCAATGACTGGCGCGCCGCGGCCATGCTGCCTTCGGACGAGCCCCTGGGCGCACTCAAAGCGGCCGCCTTCGTCAAAGGCGGGCAATATTTCTGCGGCCTGTGCAACTCTTACTATTCACCAGTGGTACGTTTCCCCATCTACTACCAGCTTCCCGCTGCCAGCGCCCCCGGGCAGTGGCTGGCCGGCGCAGACGAGCTCGCCTTGAGCTATGTCTACGTCTACTACGTCGCCCCCGAAGCCGCCAGCGGAGACCTGCTCTACACCCTGGCCACCCGCAGCGTGATCCTGCTGGGCGGGCAAACCCCGCCGGCTGAGGTGGTCAACCTGTACGCTGCTACCATTCGCTATAACCTGACAGATGCCCTGAATACCATCTGGCCCGCGGTCAGCAGCGGCCAGGGCGGTCAGACGGTGAAAGCAGGTATTGAACTCGCCGACATCAATGCGGACCTCTTCAGCCCCGGCAAGCAGACCCTCGTGCAAAAAGTGTTGGAAGATTTACAGGCTGGGCTGATCTATCCCCTCGACCCGCTGGTGGAGTAGAAGGCTTCACAACCTTAACACCGCAAAAGATCATGGTGCTGGCGAAGAATAGGGAATAAAATAAAGATAATCCTCGCCAACAATATTTCCATCTTTATCCAGAAACCGAATGTAGAACGCATTTCCCTGCCCGAGGGCATCGTCAATTTCATCAAAAGTGAAAGCTACTTCAAAATCGAAATTTTTTGGCTCCTGTATCTTTCTGTGATCAGGAAGGATATAGGCATTTTCTGAATCGTACATGCCATCATCTCGAAATAAAAAGACCTGAATAATCACTTCACCTGGGGTTTCTTCTGTCCAGATTCCAGAATACCAGCGAATTGCGCCTTTGGCATAATAATGGAGTTGATAAAAGCCGCCACGAGGCCCACGAACAGTGATAACCTGGCCTGTGCGGGGGAATACATCCTTGCTTTCTCCCATCAAATCAGGATAGCCAACAATACCGCCATCCAATCTGCTGACATCGGCAAAAGTATCTGAAAGCAGGTACTCCCCATAGAGGTTGAGATAAAAACTATGTGCCGCCTGAACCTCTCCCAAACCATTAACGATTTGATAATCAAACACGCGGTGATTTCCAAGCTGTTCCTGAATTTGTTCCAGTGATGTTTCGGCGAGGAAGGCCGGGCGGGAATCACAACTGATCTTTTCATCCAGATCAAGAATGACAGCCGGCCGGGCAGCTGCATCTGGATTTTCTGGATGGGGAGAAACAATGACCTGCCACCCTGTGACCTCCTGACAGGCAACATTGAAGAGAAACTGGTCCAAGGATATATCATCCAATTCCACAATGAACCGGAGCGGACTATTGCCGTCTGGTTGAAAATAAAGATTGATGAAGGGGGCTGAGTAAGGCCATTCCGGATCATATCTTTTCCCATTCAGATAAACTTGTGCAATGCCTGGATGCACAGGAAAATTTGAGGAGGGTGAAATCGCATTTGAAGGGCATCCATCTTCAACATCATATACAATGAAAGAGGGGGAAAAATTCTCTCTAAAACAATTCAGCGAAACTGGTCTGGGAGAGGCTTCCAGGTTTTGCAGCATAGAATCCAGCGTGCTTAACATTTCATCCGTAGATGCGCCTGATTTTCTCAGCATACGCCAAACATAATCGTTATAAGTATCGGAAACGATTTTCCATTCCCCTTCTTCTTTGTGCAAAACAAAGCTATGCTTCTCGCCAGATCCACTGGAAATGATGGGTTCGCCGGCTGCAAGCATCGCAGAGATTTCGCTAATGAAGTTTTCGCTTTTTGACAAAGCTGCAATGGCCTTTTGGTTTATCGGCTCAATTGCGATATTTTCATACGTCAGGAAATACTCATAGGCTGCATATTTGAGATGGTTCAACTCAAAATGCCGCAGGCTCATGCGCAGTTTCGCCAGTTCCAGCGCCGCGAAATCCGAAGTCTCCGGCGACGCGGACAATAGACCGTCGAAAAAAGTATCAGGAATACCAGCCTGATTCGAAAGACTGAGCGCAGCATACCGGCGGTCAAAATACTCCTGGATCACCTTTTTAATTGCTGCTTCCTCTTCAGCAAAATTGGTTTCGCATTTTAATGGCTGAGGGGTTTCAACAACGGGAATTGGCGTGGCGTAGGTAGGTGTGAGCACCGGTTGATCTGTCGCAAGCATCGCCAAAAATGCGGCCGAAATGGTCGGCATGTCCATCGGGACAGGACTTGCAGCAGACGGGATCACAGTTGAAGTATTCGGTTTTACAATATTTTGAGAGGGTGTGTAAAGTACTTGTGACGGTGAAACATTTTGGCAAGCACCGACATATGCAACAAAAATGATAAAGAGGAAAACAACACCTTTTTTCCACATGAAAAACCAGTCCATTTAATGAGTATACGTCAAGTCTTCTACTCACACAAAGCCGCATTCACGCCGCTTACCCTGAGGCGAAAACCAAATCGGGTGCATTGGGGGTCATGTTTGGAGAAGAATCAATGAATTCCAACAACGTAATATGTGCCATCACGTTTACCCCAAAACCAATACCGGCCATCTCCGTAAAACACCTGTGTTGTTGCACAACAATACTTTATGTAAATTTCGTCAAATTCGGTCCCAATGACTTTTTCATCATATACAACATGGTATTTCCCGTTCTTTTTGGCAATGTATATTAATTTATTGTTGATCATGTATGGAACAAAAACCCCTTCCAATTGATATTTCTCATTGAAGTTGATGCCATCAACGACTATAGTGGGTGGGTCAGTTATTAATTCCCAAACTGATTTTCCCCCAATATTCCACAAATTTCTATTTGGGTCAAATGTAATAAGGGGAGCGCTTGTTTCCATTATTACATCTCCATTTTTTAAAAATTCATAGTCACAACAGCCATTTGCACTGTTATGTTTTGCTAAAAAAACATCGTTTCCGATAACAAGACGCAAATCAGAACCATTATTGCCATCTATACGTTCCCCTGCCATTTCCCTGTCATTATCAGTCCAATAGGGCATATCCATATTAAGACAATCAACAGCAAATGTTATGGTTGGCCCGTCATGAGCGTAATCCCGATATGGCGCAACGCATTCTGTCCATGTAATTCCGTTTTCCGAAATAACTGTTATTGGACTGCCGGAAACAGGGACAGGAGAACTTTGCATTAATGGTATAGGTGTTTCTGTTGGCAGTTGTGTAGGCAATGACATGACAGTAGGTGCAAATGTAGGCATTGCCGTTTGTGTCTCAACAACGGCCGTTTCGACAGTGG
>Ga0334890_1003880_pt1 | contig 14381 bp, 11 predicted proteins | sample GraSluR1_MG_3_FD_207220 | JGI IMG/M metagenome (GOLD analysis project Ga0334890, IMG submission 207220) | Sludge microbial communities from methane-producing bioreactor in Wageningen University, Netherlands - Granular Sludge_31_08-R1 | ecosystem: Engineered > Bioreactor > Anaerobic >... | reverse complement strand
GTCGTGAACCGCTTTGTACCCGGTCATTCTCCTTATGGTGAAAATCCTTTCATATGAATGATCACCGGAAGGAAGTTCATCAACGGGTCTCGGAAGACCGAAGTTTGACGCGATATCCCGCCCCCTTTTTTTCTGTTCGTCCGTTGCTGTTAGGTGTCGATCGAAGAGTTTCATCATTTCACCGTTTTCTTTTAATGCTCCGTGGTATGGTATCGGCTCCGTCAACGTTGGCATGCGATGTCGGACGGAGCTTCCAATATAGTGTAAAGCGCCGGCAACAAAGTTGCAAAATCAAAACGGAGTGCATATTATACTACAAAGATGATTACGGGCTGATCGAAAGGTTTCGTGCGGACCGGCTCCGTGCTCAAAGGCCAATGCGGCCGTTTAACGAAAAATCAGTCCATATGCACATAACATTGATGCAGCGAAGCAAGGGAAATGCAGAGGTAACGCAGATGATGGAAAGTATATTAATCGGCCTTGCCATCTTGGCGGGATGGTTCTTTCTCCAGTGGTATGTTCTCCCGAAGATGGGGATAGACACATGACTCAGAGGTGCCTGTCAGGTGACAGGAAAGAAAAAAAACGTCAATGATGATGACTCAGAAAAAGCCGACGATGAATCCGATTACGTTCGGTGACGGTTTTATCGTTTATGAGGACGTGTGCCGTCCATACTGACGGCGCACGTTTTTTACTTCCTTCCCATGAGCTGTATGCGTTTTTTTATCATTGTAAAAGCATCGTCGCTATTTCTCGTCATGCAGAGCAGAGCAACGTCCCCGGGATCGATAAGCCGGGATTCCGCCTGACGGTCGGTAACATATCGACATGAAACCGAGACTGCGGGGGCAATTGATTCAATATACTCAGATATGGTCTGTGCTTACGAGGTAGGGAAAATGATCCGATGGAAATCGGCCTCCCCAGTGGTCACGTATAATGAATGCATCGTTCACGCGGATGTGGGAGCTGATGAGAATCCAGTCCAGCCGTCCTTTTCCGGGAATACCGGTGAAACCGTGATGAGTGAAACTATCGCAATTATCTTTCCGTCCGAGCGTATGCCAGGTGTCTCGGAGTCCGGTCCCATGCTCCACTAAAAGATTGTGTACCGGTGATGCCGGACTGTCGTTGAAATCTCCCATGAGGATGACGGCGCCGGTCTGCCCATGTATCCAGTCGATAATGATTTTTGCCTGTTCATACCGGGCGTTACTGCTCATATGATCGAGATGGGTGACGGCGACGGAAAAAACACGCCCCGATCCGATCGATTTCAGTCTTCCATAGCTTAACATTCTCGGAAAAGCGCTGTCCCAGTCTTTGCTTCTGTGAATGTGGGGGGTTCTGGAAAGCCAGAACTCGCTGCCTTCGAGGACGACAAAGTCATTCCTCTTCACAAAGAGTGTCGGGTACTGGCAGGTGTCGTCGTAGATTCTGTTCGGGGTGTGGAGATGATATTCGGGCAGGTTGTCCCGGAGATAAGATATCTGCGAACATGTTCCTTCCTGTGTGCCTAAAATGGACGGCGCATGTCGATCGATCAATTGAACCACAAGATCTTTGCGAAATTCCCAGCCATTGGAACCATCCCGATCATTTTCGAAACGTAGGTTGAATGTCATGATTTTCATGATGAATATCCATTAGCAACGCGAAGGGTGAACAGGGGACCTCGTTGCTGTAATCAACAACGGGACTTTATTCATGCCCATGTTGCCGTTTTATCTTTGGTGCATACATCTGACATTGCATGCCGGAACAGGATTCGGCGACATCGGACGGAAACTGTCGTGACTTGAATCCCATGGCCCGGCACCCGTAGGGTTCATGCGGATCGTGCGTTATGAAGAAGTGAGAGCAAGTAAAACAATTGATTTTTCCGTTCTCTTTTCTGCCACCACCGTCGGCATGACGTGACTGTCGGTCCGTGCCGCCCATAACTTCAACCTCTAATTAAAAATTTATTCTGTCCGGGTTATCCCCACCGGGTTCCATGATGCCATTCCTGCCGATGCATTCTTCCGATTCCATGGCCTGAAGGGTATCCCGGTCATTATTGATGAATGTCCAGCATCGGGCGTTGTTGTTCAGGTGATCGATAACGATTGCATAACCAGGGTTTCCCTGTATGTTAAAATCTCACACCGTGCCCTGTTTTTGCGGCTTTGCAGCCGAATCGTCATCTGCTTTCCGGTGCCCTGTGTCGTATATATTTCATGGACACCACAAGTGGCAGCATGAGAATCGTCAAGGCGGCAAGAAAGTAGAAAACATCATTGAATGACATCATCGACGCTTCTTTCAGTAATTTCTCATACATAACCGCAAGCCCTCCCTGAGACGTCAATGTTTCCTCGAATCCTCTGAGCTGGAGGGCGTCCGCTGCCCGGTGTGATCCCCACAGGTAGTTCATATCAAAGGGTGTGAGGTGATCCACGAGGCGAGCCTGGTGGAATTGTGCCCGCCGTGTCAGTAATGTTGCCGAGAATGCAACGCCGAAACTCCCGCCGAGATTTCTCAGAAGATTGAAAATCGAGGTGGCATTTCCCATTTCTTCCTTTCGTATATGAGAGAGCGTGAGGGTGAAAAGCGGAACCATGATGAATCCCATACCGAATCCCATGTAAAACCGGGGCCAGAGAATCGTGACGAAGTCTGCATGCTGATTAAACTGCGACATGAGGTAGGTGGAATATGCAGTGAGGGCAATACCGATGGCGATGATAAGTTTTGGATTGATCCTTGAAATAAGGATGCCCGCAATGGGCATTGCGACGAGAGCGGCAAGACCGCCGGGCATGAGGACGAGGCCCGACAACATGGCGGTGTAACCCATGAGGTTCTGCAGATAGACCGGCAACAGAACGATACTGCCGAACAGATTGAAGACGACAAAGAAGACCACGATATTTCCCAGGCTGAATGAAAAGTTCTTCAATATGCCGAGATTGACAATGGGATGCTCCGTTAACGACTCGTTTATTATAAAAAGAGCAATGGCGACCAGCGACAGGGCGCCCAGTGACAGGATAAACTGGGATGAAAACCAGTCGAGGCGCTGTTCCCGATCCAGAATCATTTGAAGACACCCCACTCCGATGGCGAGGAGTGCGAGACCCCGGTAATCAATCTTCATCGCTGTATTCCGTATGTAGTGAGGATCTTCTATAAAAACATGGGAAAGCATTACCGAAACGATGCCGACGGGTATATTGATATAGAAAATCCAATGCCAGGTCCAGTTGTCGGTGATCCATCCTCCCTGGACGGGACCGATGATAGGACCGAACATGATGCCGATGCCGAATACGGCCATTGCAGTCCCATGCTGATGAGGGGGAAAGGTTTCGAGTAGAATCGATTGTGAGATCGGCTGCAGGGACCCCCCGGCCAGTCCCTGGAGGATTCGAAATACCACAAGGCTTTCGATGTTCCAGGCAAGACCGCAGAAAAGTGAACTCAGGGTAAACATGATGATTGAAACATTAAAGAACCCTTTTTCTACCGAATACTCTCCCGAGCCACCCCGTCATGGGAATAATGATTGCGTTCGCAGCAAGATACGATGTTATTGACCAGGTCGCCTCATCAATTCCCGCCGACAGACTTCCCCGTATGTGGTCGAGTGACACGTTGACGATGGATGTATCAACAATCACCATCAGTGTGGGAAACATAACGGTAAAGGCGATGATCCACTTGTCAGCGGGAGGTGTCATAGTCATGAACCGGGATGGCTACTGTTCGACAACAATGGTCGGGACAACCGACATGCCGATCCTTAATGCGTGATCGGTGACCGGGGTGTTATCCATAATAATTATGACCGGTATTCTCTGTACGACCTTGACATAATTGCCGGTTGCATTTTCCGGCGGGAAGAGGGAAAAGACCGAACCGGTACCGGCCATAATGCTGTGGACGGTACCATGGAATACTTTGCCTGGATACGTATCAATGCGAATATCGACTTTTTGTCCCGGTTTGACTCTTTCGATCTGTGTTTCCTTGTAATTAGCGGTTATCCATATGTCGTCAAGCGGTACCACCGCCATCAGAGGCTGCCCCGCCTGGATCTGGTTGCCTGTTTCGACGTTCTTTTTTGTAATATAACCGTCGATGGGTGCATAAATCTTTGTGTAGCTTTTCTGCAGTTCTTCTGCGGCGAGCAGCTCTTCTTTCTGTTTCACTTTTGATTTCTGTGCGTTATATGCGGATTCGGTCTGTTTGATAACGGCGTGTTGTGTTTCCAGGGATGCTTTTGACTGCTTAACCTGCGCTTCCGCAGCTTCACGGCGCACCGATGCGACGGCATGCAACGTTTTCGTCTTTTCGAATTGCTCTTCCGTTGCAATCTTCTTGGTGTACAGAGTGGCTACCCGTTTGAAATCAAGGTCGGACTGCCTCAATTCAGCTTCCCGGAGTTTGAGATTTGCATGGGCGGATGTTACCAGAAAAATGAGTTCAGACAGTTTTTTCCTCGTTACTTCGATATTGGTTTCGAATTCCGACAATTTCGATTTTTCGGCATCGAGAGCCGACATGGCCTGGTTCACCCTGACGGTATAGTCCTTTTCGTCGAGATCAACGAGAATCGCTCCCTTGTTGATGAATTCATTGTCATGGACGTGAACATTTTGAATAGTTCCCGGAATCTTCGAGGAAATAGTGTGTATTCTCCCGTCAACGAAGGCGTCATCTGTTGAAATGTGTGTTTTTTTATAGGTGACATATGCGTATAAACCGACAACAGCACTAATGACAATAATAATGAGCAGTAGAATCGCGATTTTTCTTCTTCCGTGATTACCCGTTTCCTTCCCTTCCTTCGTCATTCCTTTTTCGAGCCCCCTTTATATAATACCCCCTGACCGCCCTGTGCATGCGGCTTTCTCCCACCCCCTTGCGCATCCGCAAACAATTGGAAATCAGGTAACCGACCGGCACCACAATATAGAATTTTTCCTGCTTTGCCAAGAAGGAATTGTATAAACCACCGTGGCCGGTTCTCATCGGCGCGGACCATTGGTCAAGGGAAAAGGATGTGCCCGGTTGTCTCTTGTTGATCCGAATATGTCAGTGGCAGGGGTCAGGGTCACAAAGACGAAGACAGGAAACGCTTTTGACGGATATGCCGTTTACTGTAACCATGGTATCGCACAAAGCACGGGATGTTCCGAATCATCAGGCCGGTTATCATGACGCCGAGGCCGGCATTCATGGAAACGCAGAGAATGAGGATCATGCTGAGATGCGGTTCGGTGCCTTAAATCAATCCCACTGAAAAGAATCTGTTGTTTCGTCATATCAGGGGATCGCGCTGATAACCCCTCGCTGAGTTCGTCATAATTCATAAAAGGGAAATGCCGTCTGTCGCCATGCAATCAAACATCGGCGGCAATCCGGCCGACGATCCGAACGGGCCTTGCAGGCTTCAACATCAATAAAATAGTTATATCGCTCACACCACCGATGTTCCCGTTTTGCATGACCGGCGGTTTTCGGTGAAACTGTTCTAATTTTTTTCATCATCCGTCCGTCGTGGATTGTAAAGAGTGCTGTGACTGTACCAGAGAAATGTCAAACAATAAAGAGCGTGACTGTCTCGAGGAGTTTTGATTTGGTAACGCAGGACCGTTTCCTGCCTGATTTCTTTAAAAAATATTGACAACAGATAGTAAATAATTTACCTTTCCCATCAGTTGTTTCTTCTCTTTTAAACCTTGACCACAGTAATGTGAAGGGAGGGAATCGGAGGGGTAACGAGTTGTTTCTCTGAATAACGGGGATTTTTTAGGCTAGTCAGCGCTGAAAGGAGACGTGAAGATGATGAAGAAAAGGCATGTTTTACTGGCAATCATTGCGCTCGTGGCGATATCGGTGGTTTTTGCAGGTCCCGCGGTCGGGGCGAAGAAGAAATTCTTTGCCATAGCGACCGGTGGAACGGGCGGCACCTATTATCCGCTCGGTGGCATTCTGGCGCAGGCTCTATCGACCAAACTTCCGGATATCATTGTTACCGCTCAATCGGGCAATGCATCTGTAGCAAATTGCAATCTCATCAGGGAGCATGAGATCGAGTCCGCTTTTGTTCAGAATAATGTGGCCTATGCGGCATATACCGGTACGGCGCAATTTGAAGGGAATCCGGTGAGGAATATTCGAGGCATCGCGTCTCTCTATCCCGAAACCATCCAGATTGTCGCCCGGGCTGATGCCGGGATAAAGACTATTATGGATATTAAAGGAAAACGGCTTATTCCCGGGGACCGGGGGAGCGGCACTGAAGTAGACACTCTCAATATTCTCAAAGCGCTGGGTATGAGTTATGAAGATTTCAAGAACGTCGATTGGCTCAGTTTCTCAGGCGCATCTCAGCGATTGAAAGATAAACAGGCGGATGTTGCCTTCATTACGGCAGGATGGCCGACATCGGCCATTACCGAACTGGCGACGACGTCGGATATCGTCATTGTTCCCATTGACGATGCCCTGATTGCAAAAATTGTCCAGCTGTACCCCTTCTACGCCAAGGTTGTCATTCCTGCAGGGACGTATAAAGGGGTTGATGTTGATACGCCCGCCGTTACCACGATGGCCCAGTGGGTCGTAGATGCCCGTGTACCGTCCGACGTTGTGTATCGTATGACACAGGCCCTCTGGGAAAAAGAGGGGAAACCGGCTGAAAGCGCCGCCGACATTATGGCCAAGGTACATTCCAAGGGAAAGGACGTAACCCTGGGAACGGCACTGGATGGTATGGCCATACCCCTTCATCCCGGTGCGGCCAAATATTATAGAGAAAAAGGAATGATTGAATAGCTGATTTATTGAGAGCGGATAAGGAAGTGACCGGGCACCGCTTCCGACGGTGCCCGGTTTTTATGAAGCGAACGTGGATACCGATCATCGGTGGCGTGTTCTGTATCGCAGCCGGGTTCCTGATCTCTTTCCATGTTTTCCAGATCAAGGCAATACGGGACGACAAAATAGTATTCCTTCACATTGTCCATCCGGGAGCGAAATTCGCGACGAAATACATTCACTCGGTTGAGAAAAGCCCTGTATGGGAATATTTCGTGGTCGATGGGCAGTTTCGCATTGTGTTGTATGAAACAACCTTTGTTTCCTGCAATACCGGCCTTCCCTGCGTCATACTCGGTAACGAGGAGTTCTGTCATGAAGGAGATCGTTTCCGGATATCCCGTATGAACAGAATTCTTCCGGTGCTGCTGTTATGGGTCCATGACAGATATGACAATACATTGTACATAGGAGAATCTCAGTATCTGAGTCTCCCCTCTCTGTCCGGCAACACTCTCTTGCGAATTACAATCGAAAAGATGAAATTGATCGAATTCATTTATAAAAGACTGTGCCTTATCGTAGAACACGAGATAGAAGAGCATCTGCCGTCACTCATGGAAGGAGCGTAAAGGAATCATAGTATGGCTGATAAGGTTACGATTTCTCATACCGAGCATATTGACGAAATCGGAAAATATGACCCTGAGTTTCGGTTTCGGCAATTTTCCGGCGTGGCTGCAAAACTCGCGTTTATCATGACGTTGATTTTGTCACTCTTTCATATCTATACGGCGGGTTTCGGAGTTCTCCAGGAGTGGCGGCATCGGGCATTCCATCTGGCATTCGTCCTTCCGCTCGTCTATTTCTTTTACAGCATCAGGAAGAGCGATACAGAGACAAAAAGGTATCTCATATATGACGTTATGTATGCCCTCATCGGTAGTTCCGTATCCACTGTTCTCTTTCGTGATATCTTCAATCTTTCACATGCGCTGTCCATGGCAGTGGCCGTCGGGAGTTTTTCATTTATCATATATTTTAAGAGGCGGGAATTCCTGCGGAACCGTTTCCTGATTGTATTCGATTTTGTTATTCTGACCTGCATGATCGGCAGCCTGGTTTACGGTGCATATCTCGGGTACACTTTTATCCATTTTGACATTGCATTTCGAGATCCTAATGCGACGCTGGTTTTCTGGAGCATCCTGCTGTTCGGTATTTTCCTGAGTATCACCATCCTCTTTGTAATCCAGTGGCTCAGGGCTTTATTCGCAATCGTCAAAGGGACGTCGTTTCGGTATGATGCCGATGATATTCCATATTTTGATATATTCTTTGCAGTTCTCGCATCGGCCGTGTCGGTGTATATTTTTCTGGAATTTAACAGCCTGGTGTTCCGGTCGGGCCTTCCTCTGAAGAGCGATCTTGTCGTCGGGGCACTCGCCTTTCTCTTAATTCTGGAAGGCGCCCGGCGGAGTATCGGTCCCCCTCTTCCGATCATTTCGTTCCTCGTGCTCATCAACTGTTATCTCGGTCCTTATTTTCTCGATATTCCGGGGTTGAGCTTTTTTGCTCATCGGGGTTATTCGGTTACACGGATCATCGAACACATGTATCTCGGGACTGAAGGTATTTTTGGTATCCCCCTGGGTGTTGTAGCCACGTTTGTGTTTCATTTCGTACTGTTCGGAATATTTATTGCGAAAACGGGACTGGGACAGCTGTTCATGGATATGGCAATGGCCCTTGCAGGATGGTCGTCCGGCGGGCCTGCCAAGGTATCAGTGATCAGCAGCGGTTTTATGGGGTCGATCAGCGGAAGTTCCATCGCCAATACGGTAACAACGGGTGCCTTTACAATACCACTGATGCGGAGTGTCGGATATTCCCCGCAGTTTGCAGGCGCCGTGGAAGCGGCCTCATCGACGGGGGGACAGCTTATGCCGCCGATTATGGGCGCAGCCGCCTTCATCATGGCCGAGTTTCTGGGCATACCTTATATTAAGATTGCCGCCTGTGCCGTGGTCCCGGCAGTTCTCTATTTCTTTGCGGTCGGAACAATGGTCCATCTGGAGGCGAAAAAACAGGGGTTGGTCGGTCTGCCCCGGGAGACACTGCCGAAACTGGCGGTCGTCATAAAGGAACGATGGCTTTTGTTACTGCCCCTTTTCATCATTATCTACCTGTTGATCTCAGGCAGCAGCCCGTTCCTGGCGGCGTTCTGGGGAATCATTTATTCCGTTGCGGTGGGGCAGATTCATGGCGGAACATATCCCTTCCTCATAGCCGTTTTTTTGTCGATTCCTTCTGTTCTTGTAAGAGTCAATCCGATGAGCCATATTACACTCTTTTCAATCATCTGGATTGTCTGTCTCGGTGCGGGGCTCTACTACACATTCAAGAAGACCGATAGGCCTTCGTGGTTTCTGGGGATAATACCGAATGCCGTGCTGGTGATACTCCTTTTGTGGGGACTGGAGCCGTCCCTCTGTGCTTTCTGGACGACTATGGCGGTTATCGCCATCGGAGTCTTTTTCAAAGACAGCAGAATGAAGGTAATCGATATTCTGGACACGCTGGAGTTGGGAACGAAGAATGCCCTTGCCATCGGGGCGGCCTGTGCCTGCATCGGCTTTATTGTGGGAGCGACCACACTAACCGGGCTGGGCTTAAAATTTGCCGCCGCCGTTATTGAACTGTCTCATGTTGTTGCCGCCTTCGTGACAAGTATGGACATCATGCACCTGTTAAGCATTGACGGTGTGGCCCTTTTCTTCAGCCTTTTCTTTACCGCCATCGCCTGCTTTATTCTCGGTATGGGAATTCCCACGACTGCCCAGTACATCATCGCATCAATGATTGCGGCGCCTGCGCTTTTACAGTGGGGAATTCATCCCCTGGTGTCTCATATGTTTGTCCTGTTTTATGCCGTCCTGGCGGATGTGACGCCGCCGGTGGCGCTGGCGGCGTATGCTGCATCGGGAATTTCCGGCGCAAATCCCTTTCGAACGGGATTTACCGCATTCGGTCTTGCGTCGGCAGGTTTCGCCATCCCTTTCATTCTTGTATCGGCCCCCATTGTCCTGTGGCTGCCCACACTTCTCGACGGGACGATGGTCTTTGATTACGTTAGGTTTGCTCATGTTCTGGTGACGCTGGTCGTCGGTGTAATTGCGCTGGGGTCGACAGTGATCGGATATTTAACCTTCAAATCCACTCTTATCGAGCGGCTGTTAACCGGCATAGCCACGATATGTCTTTTTTATCCCGAGCTTTATTCCGATATTTCAGGTATTTTCCTGTTAATGATCGTATATGTTTCACAGCGGAGGAGAAGAGCGCGGGCGGTGTTATCGTCATGACAATTCATTCTATAAGATGTTTGTGAAGGCGGGAGATAGTAAGAAAATGGTAGATGAGAAAATTAAAGTGATTCACTATGGTCTCGGCCCCATCGGGGTAGAGACCGCAAAACTTGTTTTGTCGAAAAAAAATCTGCAAATCGTCGGAGCGGTTGACATCTCGGAAGATAAGGCGGGGCGTGACCTGGGAGCGGTTCTGGGGCTTGATGATACTCTCGGCATTGTTGTGACGGATCGGGCACAGGATCTTTTTTCTTCTGAATCTGCTGACATTGTTATTCACACGGCCGGTTCAAGAATTATGACCATCTATTCGCAACTGGAAGAAATTATCGGATCGGGGATCAACGTCATTTCCTCAAGCGAGGAATTGTCGTTCCCGTTTACAGCGAACGAAGCGTCGGCAAAAAATCTGGATGCAACGGCGCGGGAAAACGGCGTCACCGTTCTGGGAACAGGCGTCAACCCGGGATTTATTATGGATGCACTCCCTCTCTATCTCACCGGGGTATGTAAGGATGTAAGCGCCGTCAGGGTGGAGCGGTATGTCGATGCCGGTACGAGACGCCTGCCCCTTCAGAGGAAAGTGGGAGCCGGTTTGTCTCCCCATGTTTTCAGGGAACGGGTATCGCAGAAAATGCTGGGGCACGTGGGTCTTGTGGAATCTCTCCAGTTTGTTGCCCATTATCTCGGCATATCCCTCGACAGGATTGAGGAAACCATTGATCCGGTGGTGGCGGAACAGGCGGTGAAAACCGATTATTTTGACCTGAACCCGGGTGATGTTCTTGGAATCAAACACATTGCACAGGGATTTCTGGGAACATCGGTGATTATTTCTCTTGATCTCAGAATGTATGTCGGTGCCGATGATCCTCACGACGCGATTTTCATTGAGGGAAATCCGAGCATCAGTCTGAAAGTTGAAGGCGGCGTTGCGGGGGATCAGGCGACTGCGGCAATTCTTGTGAATTCAGTTCCCGGCGTTGTTGCCGCTCGACCAGGCCTGGTGACCGTGAAAGATCTGCCGGCGCCGCATTTTTATCGATGAGATGTGTACGAAAACCACGTCAGCATTCGGCTTTGCCGAGTGAATAAACGGCGATGATCTGAATTCCGAATTTGATATAATTTCCATCGCCCGGACCGATGATATGCGGGATGTAATATTACAAACGGACAAGATATTTTTGAATAAAAAGGGGCGCTTTGCGGCGCCCCTTCCCCGTTTTTTTATATTAAGGATACGATTTTTCATTCCTTGAAATAATTATTGAAGAATTTCTGTTTTTCCTTCGGGACATAGATTGATCCTCCGTGATCAATGATCAATTTTCCCTCGAGGTGATCAAGTTCATGCTGGACGACCCTGGCGAGAAACCCCGTGTATCGCTTATTAATTTTATTGCCGTGCCGATCGTATGCCTTGACCTTGATTTCAGTATGGCGGGATACTTCAACGCTGACATCGGGGCATGAAAGACATCCTTCCGTCGTTGTTTCCTTGTCGCCTCGTATCTGGGTTATCCTCGGATTTACGAGCACATCATAATCTTTCTCGTTTTTGACACGTGACTTCTCATCGAAATTCTTGTTTTTAAAAACAACGATTTTTTTGCTTATTCCGATCTGAGGTGCGGCAAGCCCCACGGCATCATCCCGGCCGAGAAAACACTCGACCAGGGTCTGAATATCCTGTTTACCTTCCTCATTGAAAGGAATCGGTATCTCATCGGATTTTCTCCTGAGGAGTTCTGTTTCTTCCTCATTGATTTTTTCGTTTTCCCATAGTTTCCAGGTTTTCTTGTTTTGCATCATTCGGCACCTTTATACAAAATTGATAAAATCACGATTTTCATAACACCATCCTTTCCTTTTTTCAAGATGTTGAGAGCTATAAGAATTCTTGATCGATCGATTTATATCTGTTAATGGAAAGCTTTCTCCGATGGAAAATTTAAACGGATACTTCGTGCAGCCTGTTCATGCATCCAATGATGTTTCCTGATAAAGGAAGACATGAGTAAATGACTTTGTGAAAGGATGGAAGACGGTGATCTGTCGTTTGATAGCGCAGGAAGCGCGGCGGGTTTTCTCCCGTTCCATGCAGTTTGAAGCCGGGCTTCATCCTCACATGCCGGTCTGTGATACGTCTGGATCACGCCTGTTGTATATCCACGTGCCGTTCTGTGAGCAACTTTGTCCCTATTGTTCATTTAATCGGGTTCGTTTCGAGGAATCGCTCTGTCGAAAGTATTTTGCCGCTCTCAGGAATGAACTGTTCCTTTATAAAGAACGATCCTATAATTTTGGAGGCATTTATGTAGGGGGCGGGACGCCGACGGTTCTTATGGATGAACTGGAAAAAACCCTCGAAACGGCGAAAGACTATTTCTCTGTCCGTGAAATATCCGTTGAAACCAATCCGAATCACCTCACGCCCGATCGATTGGTGGTGCTGCAGCGGGTGGGAGTGAACAGGCTTTCCGTGGGAATCCAGAGTTTCGATGATAATCTGCTCCGTGCAATGGGTCGGTTTGAAAAATATGGGAGCGGATCGAAAAACGTTGAGCGGTTAAAAGCGACGACGGGGTACTTTGATACGCTGAATGCTGATATGATCTTTAATTTTCCCATTCAGACCGATGAAGGGCTTGATCGGGACCTCATGCTGCTCCTCGAAACCGGTGTGGATCAGGTCACGTATTACCCTCTCATGGTTTCCGATCTGACGAGAAACGTTGTTGAGAAAACCCTCGGAATCGTCGATTATCGAAAAGAGCGGCGTATGTATCACCGCATCGTTGAAAGACTTCTTCCCGAATATCGATTCTCATCTGCGTGGTGCTTTTCACGGAAAGAGAGCATGATCGACGAGTACATCGTCGACTATGATGAATATGCAGGAGTGGGCAGCGGGTCTATTGGCTATATGAACGGTATATGTTACGCTAACACATTTGATCTTCAGGAGTACATTGAACGGCTGAAAAGGAATGAGATCCCGCTGATGGCTTCCCGTAGATTTTCTCTTCAGGACCGGATTCGATATGATTTCATCATGAAACTATTCGGGCTGGAACTGGCGATTGCTCCGGTTCGGGCACAGTATGGCAAACGTCTTATCCGGTATCTCTGGCCGGATATTGCAGCATTTATGATAGCCGGCGGTTTGCGATATCGCCGGGGAACCTTGTACCTTACCGGCCGGGGGCGGTATTACTGGGTTATCATGATGAGGGAATTCTTCACCGCTGTGAATAATTTCAGGGCTTTTTGCCTCGGATGAGCGGGGATCACCGATAAATACGAGAAAACAGGAACAATGCCATGGACGATACCACGATCAACCTCCTGAAACAGCTTCCCAAGATAGATGAAATCGTATTGATCCTTGAACGGGACCGCTTACTGGATTTGGCCCCGAGGGACTTTGTTGTCGACACCTGTCGATCCGTTGTCGCCGAGATGCGGGGGGCCGTCATGGCGGCGGAAAAAAAGAAAACTGTTTCATTGCAGGAACTCTCCGCTGAAACCGCGGCTCATCGAGTGAGGGAACGGATAGAGAGGTTGCATACCCCCAGTCTACGGCGGGTTGTTAATGCAACCGGTATCATTCTCCATACTAATCTTGGGCGGGCGCCGTTATGCGAAGAGGCATTGAGGCGGATTGTTGAAATCAGTCGAGGCTATTCAAATATCGAATTCGATCTCACTACAGGGAAGCGCGGCTTGCGTTATGATCATGTTCGGGACATCCTCTGCGCCATTACCGAAGCTGAGGATGCCGTCGTTGTTAATAACAATGCAGCGGCAGTTCTCCTTGTTCTGAATACGCTGGCAATGGGGAAGGAAGCCATTGTTTCCCGAGGCGAACTGATCGAAATCGGCGGCGCATTTCGGATACCCGAAGTTATGGAAAAAAGCGGGGCCATACTCAAAGAGGTGGGAACGACAAACCGGACTCACCTTTCTGATTATGAACAGGCCATCGGAGACAACACCGGGTTGATTCTCAAGGTCCATACCAGTAATTTCAGAATCGCCGGTTTTACCGAAGATGTCGAACTGTCAGAACTGGTCGATCTTGGCATGAAGAGAAGCCTTCCCGTCATGAACGATCTGGGGAGCGGATGTTTTATCGACTTGAGACCATACGGCTTTGACCGGGAGCCCACGGTGCAGGAAGCGTTGAAGTCAGGT
>Ga0334890_1003879_pt1 | contig 14388 bp, 17 predicted proteins | sample GraSluR1_MG_3_FD_207220 | JGI IMG/M metagenome (GOLD analysis project Ga0334890, IMG submission 207220) | Sludge microbial communities from methane-producing bioreactor in Wageningen University, Netherlands - Granular Sludge_31_08-R1 | ecosystem: Engineered > Bioreactor > Anaerobic >... | reverse complement strand
CCGGCTCGGCGAGTTCAAGGGCAACCTCATCGAGATCGTCGAGAGGATCCTGGAGGGTCCAGGCTCCGGATCGGGCCCCGAGCTCCTCCTCCTCAGCTCCGAGCCCCTGATGACGCCAAAGTTCGATAGGATCGTCCTCAGCTACTATCAGGTCTTAGAGGACGTCGCCGAGGAGATGGGGGTCGGCTTCGTCGACGTTTACGGGGCGTGGATGCGGCGGGTCGGCGAGGGCGTTCCTTTAGACAGCCTGATCCTCCCCGGGCTCGACCACCCGAATGAGCTGGGGTACAGAATCATCGCCGAGGAGCTGATGCGCTTCTTTTAGCTCCTGCGGCGACAGAAAGCCCTATTCGCCCTCCTCTTCCTCCTCCTCCTCCTTATAGAGCCCATCAAGCCCCAGTCAAGCCCCCGGCTTCGCCCCGCCTTTCACCTTTTCCCCTCCATCGAGTCGACGAAGGCGTTCCACCTTTTGACGCCCTCCACCTTCTTCTTCGCCACCTCCCGGCCCAGGTCGGTCCTGTGCTCCCTCTTCGTCAGGATCTCCTTAAGGTCCAAAAGGGTCCTGATGACGGCAGCCGTCTCCTCGTAGATCCGGTGCGCCTCCTCCCGGGTCAGCCGCGCCTCTTTCAGCATCTCCTCGTCGGCCGCCTCCTTCGCCTTCAGGACGCGGATCAGCTCCCTCACCTCCATCTCCTCCTTCTCCGATAGCTCCGAGAGGTGGATCAGCCTCCATACGAGGTGGCGGAGGTCGACGGTCCCCGCGGCGGGGTGGATCTCGGGCGGGAGGTCGGCGGGGGCGATCCGGTCTCTTGCCATCTCTTCCTTCAGGAGGTCGGCGTCGATCTCGAGCTTGTCGGGGTCCTGGACCCCCACCCAGACGAGGGTCCGGTGGAGGTTGGCGAGGAGCTGGCCTCTCTCCCGGTCGGTGAGGAGGTCGGCAGGGGCGGGGGATTCGGGCGGCAGGGGGTTTGGGGGCATGAATTTTAACTCCACTCCTTTTCGTCTTATCTTCTTATTTTGGTGCCAGTTAAAGGTTGTCTGAGCGGTGCGATTTTTCGATTGGAGAAGGACAAGAGATATATACTTCTATCACTTAGACCATTTGTACCAAAGGGAGGGATTTGAGTGGCGGGTCTAGGTGGAGATCACGAGGTTTCGTTTTATGATTTATTTCCCGATCATTTTATGATCAAGTATACCGATTTTTCATCGTTGGATGAGATGTTCAAAGAAAGCGGCTTTGTGATTGAATCAAGCGAACATTTTGATGAAATCCCTGATCGTGAATGGGATGATTTTATCAAAAGACGTACTAGGTTCCCGAATTGGGATGAGATGTTGGGAATTGCTTCTGAGGAATGGATTATGCGACAACTTGAGATTTAATTTAGTTATAACAAACGGGTGGTGAGGGGTCAATGACAAATAGTCTTTTGAGGGATATAATCGACGAACTAAAATGTAAAATGCCCGATAACATCTTCATTCAATTTTTAGAATCTTTAGAAAATAACGACTTCGGAGCTGATCAAAATAGAGAGTACTTAAAAAAAGAGTACTCCAACGCCATGGAATTTTATAAAACGGTGATGATAGAAAATGAGAATTAAGGAATTAAGAATTAATGGAATTAGAGGGTTTAATTACTTAAAAGATGATACTTCAGGAGAACCTGCACCACATAGAATTCTATTAAATGGAAAACATTTATTTTTATATGGAGAAAATGGGACCGGTAAATCGAGCTTATTTGATGCGATCGAGTGGTGTTTAACTGGAGATATTAAAGAGTCAGCGAACAGAAAAATAAAAGATGAAAAAAATTTTATACTAAATAAATTTTGTAGTGACAATGATAGCCCATTCGTTCAAATGGATTTCATCCAACATAGTGGAGCTGTGACAAAAATTAAAAGAACAACAACTCGTGGTAATCCATCTTTTAGATACGCAGATGAAGCTGAAGTGTGTTTAATTGAATCGAATCGCATAGAACAATTTGTCATTGATACTAAAAAGTCTCTTTGGCAGAGGTTTTCCGACTTATTAGGTTTCGAACATTTAATTCTATTCGATAATCAACTTTTTAGGCTGAAAACAGAGTCTAAGAATAAATATGATGATGCTAACATTAAATTAATACAATTGAAAGAAGAGTTTGACACGTTAAAATCGGATATTAATGGGCTAGAAGAGCTATTTAGAGAGGAATTGGGCGATAATTGGAGAAATAATATTAATATGGATTCAGGCTCTAATGAAGCTGAAGCATATCATAAATTTGAAAAATTAACTGGCAATATCGATAAATTTATAAAAAATTATGAGGAATTAGAGATAATATCAAATGATCTCTATAGTAATAAAGAGTTGCTGCTAAGAGAGAAGGATACATCTGAATCTTCAGAACTGACTAGAATAGTTAGCGAATCGTATAAATATTTCTCAAAATTTAATGAAACTAATATATGTCCGGTCTGTGGCCAAATAATTAAATTCGATGAGGTATTTAGCAGGTTAAAAGTGCTACATGATTACTTGTCAAATATACGAACTCTTGAAGAAAAGATCTCTAAACTATCTATTCGGAAAGATAATCTTGAGGATAATCTAAATTTATACTCTCATGAAATATCAAAGATATATGCTGAATTGTTTGGGGATAGAATCGACGAAAATATGTCCAGGTCCGATATGCTAGCTTTAATCGATTCAGTAAAACCTAATATAATAAATGAAAAAGAAGTACTTTATAAAAAAGTATCAATCAAAGAGCGAATTGGCATTTACCAGGCAAAAAGAGAATCTCTTTTGAAATTAGAAGGCTCATTAAAGGACCAATCTCAAGTATTAGAACTAAAAAAATTACTTTGCAGAGATGTGGCAGTATTTTATGAAAACTATATTAGGTTATACTCAGAAAAAATAAAAATTGAGTTAGACCAGATTTGTAAAAATGACGTAGTAGAAATATACAAATTAATTAACCAATCTGATAACGAATCAATCGAGGAATTCATAATAGAACCTGATATTGATGAAAAAGAAATTTCGTTCTTAGCAAAAATAAAAAACACCTCTCAAACCGTAAATGCAACCGAATTTTTAAGCACTGGTCACCTGAGGTGTTTGGGCTTTGCCCTTCTGATGGCTCGTATTAATACAAAAGTAAATAATTTAAATTTTTTAGTCATCGATGATCCCATATATTCTATAGATCATGAGCATAGATACAACTTAATTCAATATTTATCAAATCTCGGTGAAAGATATCAATTGGTTATCACGTCATCCGACAGATTGTTTTTCGATATATTAAGACATAATTTTAATAATAATAAATTTATCTCTTATGAGACGTTTGCTTCAAATCATTCTGGAATCATCACACTAAATCTAGAAGTAAAGCAAAACCAATACATAAATGAAGCGAGGAGCTATCTCGAAACAAACGACTTAAGAGCAGCATCTCTATATGCACGATTATCATTAGAAACCAAATTATTTAATTTGGCTGAAAAATTAAAGTTGGAGATACCAATTAATAGGAGGGATAAAACCTCGATGAAAGATTTAATGGACGCTAATCTAAAAACAAAATTGCTAGATAAATATAGGGATAACGTATCGATACACCGTAGCATAGATATAGAATTTAATAAACTATATGATCACAGATATTTTAAAACTATCCTAAAAGGGTTTCCTCTGGACCATGAAGTCCATCATCCTTATGGATATAGGCTATTTTATTCTAAAAAAGAAGTGGAAGACGTGATAGACTCAGTCGAAGCATTCTGCGAATTTATAGATGAATTACCTAAATTTTAATAGAGGAAAAATCGACATCGTCACTCAATCCGTTAACCTCAGACGAGCTGAAAATGAATATGAAGGACGAAGATGATATGACCTCAATTGCGTTCAAAAAGCAGTACGCAGTAAATGAAAAGGGCGACCGAATAGGCGTCCTCCTCAGCCTGGAGGATTACAAAAAGCTCCTCGACGAGCTGGAGGAGCTGGACTCCCTTCGAGCCCGCGATGCTGCCAAGTACTCCGGCGAAGAGGCGATCCCTTTCGAGGAGGCCATCGCCGATATCGAACGTGAGAGAGATCGTCTATAGCATTCTCGTTCTTCCATCCAGCTGCTTTCAGCCCTTTAAGGGTTTGGCGCCGCCGGCGCGGACCTCGCTGCTCGCTCTTCCCCCTCGAGAAAAATTGGGCGCAGATCTTCATAAGGGCGAGATCCCTTAGCCTGCAAGAAAACTTTTTCAACTTCAGATGCCAACTCTCATCCATGAAGCTCAAGGTGACCCTCGAAGAGGCGGAAGAAGGGGGGTACATCGTCAGCTGTCCGGCACTGCCGGGCTGTCATTCTCAGGGGGATACCGCTGAGGAGGCTCTGGAGAATATCAGGGAGGCGATAGAGGGCTGCCTTGAATCTCTTTCTGACGAGAAAATAAGTTCTCTTACCACCCAGGGAAAGATCATTGAAGTGACCGTCTGATCCCATGTCCAAGAAGCTGCCCGTGATCTCTGGGCAGATGGCGGTTAAGGCCTTTGTTAAAGCCGGATGGCGATTCGATAGGACCTCTAGGAGTCACGTCATACTCCGAAAAGAGGGCTCTACTGTGACCCTTTCCGTGCCTCTGCACGACGAACTCAGAAAGGGCTTGTTGAAGGCTCTGATAAAGGACGCTGGTATGGACGTGGACGAGTTCTCGCGCTATTTATAATATAATTAAAAACTAAATCAGATCGTTTTTGGGGCTGCCTTCTGGTCGTTGCCAGAAACGTGGTCCTTTCGGAATTTTGATACATCTAACATGTATATTTTTGGTTTGCATAACTCCAATAAGAAAAAGGAGAAGAAGATGGCGTCAGAATGCGCTGGCCGAATCTATAGAAAACGCTCCCTCCTCATCTGCACCAACAACTCCGCCCGCTCGCGTGAATCCCGAAAGTCTCTTGCGCCACCTGAACGGTGATATCGGAAGAAAAGTTGCACGTTTTCAAGACTCAAACTTTGCGTCATGGCTCAAACCGTTTGCGTCGAGACTTAAAATTGGCTCGATCTTGGTCAGCACAATCGCTGCACTACGAGCGATCATGGCCGATGCGAGAAATCTCTTTACTTTTACATGCCGCATATCAGCCATTGGCATCTGTTTGAATGCCGAGGCCTTTCTCCGCCTTCCCGACAGGGGCGATAGGCTCCACCAGAGCATCCCCGACCTCGCAATCGCCACCAGGAGCGAGGAGGAGCGTATCTGTTCATTCCGGGGTGTGAGGGGCGCGATCGAGGCCTGGATCGAGGAGAAGCTGGGGTTAGAAAGCGGGCTTGGCGATCAGCTTGAATAGTTGAGCATTTAGGCATGGGCCTCTACCGATAGGATGCGCTCCAGAGTCTCCTCTTCGGTCGGGATCTCTTCACCGTGCTCTTTCAGGCTCTCAAGGTAGAGCTCGATCGCCTCTCTTGCCATCTCCACCGCCTCCTCGATGGTGTCGCCGTAGGTGACGCACCCGGAAAGAGATGGAACGGTGACGGTGTAGCCGCCTTCCGGCTCCTTTTTAAGCAGGATCCTGTAGGTCATTGTGCCCATGGAGATTACTGGTCGTTTATAGTATTAGAAGCCCACCAGGCATCAAGAACATAAAGGCAGTATCGGGGCGGTGGGGGCGGGGCCGTGGAAAAAATGCCCGCTACCCCGGCCTCACGTACCGCACCCCCTCCGGCGCCGAGTCGTCGACGAGGACGACGATCGTCTCCGAGAGGCGGTTGAAGAGCCGCTGCCCCGACCCCGGCATCGCGATCCAGCCGATGAGAACGTCCACGGGGAGGAGGAAGGCCTTCCCGAAGGACTGGATGGCGGCCCGGGAGAGGTCGATCGCGTCGCCCCGCCGGTCGGTGACCTTCAGGCCGAGGGCCATCTTTCCGAGGGACTGGCCCCGGGTCCCCTCCAGGACCGTCCAGTAGGCGAATAGGATGAGGGCGTCGCCGGAGCCGAGGTGGACGAACCAGGCGGAGAAGATCGGCCCCGGCGGGAGCCAGAAGTGGAACTGCGTGATGGGTCCGGCCGCCCCCGCCAGGAGGTCCCAGAGGATCCCCACCAGGATTATGTCGATCAGCCAGGCTCCGACCCTCCGCCGCCAGGAGGCGATCCGAACCTCCCGAACCTCGCCATCTCTGCCGTTCATCCGATCACCAGCCAGACCGTATCAGGAAGAGTTATTTGTTTTTTTGGGTGTGGTGGCCTCGCGCCGGCCGCCGCCGGAAGCGGCGCCTCCGCCCGCCACCTTTCGCCCCTCAGTAGACCCGCTCGTTGTGCATCCTCGTGCTGTAGAGCCGGTATTCGTCCCTGTTCTTCTCCTGGAAGAAGATGTAGTTGTACCGGGAGTCGGTCTTGTGGGCCTCGTACTCCTCCCTCGCCTCCTCGCGGCAGCTCTTGCAGGCGAATAGCGGCACGAATACCCCAAAGCCGCTCTCCGACTGGCCGTATCCCCTGACGGCATCGGTGTCGATGGTCATGTAGCCGGGGCAGCTCCTGTCGGGGCACATCTTCACCGACTCGGTCTGCCGCTCCCGGATCCCGTCGGTGTCGTAGAAGATGTTCTTATGCCTCCGGAAGAAGGGCCCCGCCCTCTCGACGGCCTTCGCCGTCAGCTCCTCCCTTGCATCCCAGACCCCCTGGAGGTACTCGACGGTCCCGGTGATGTTCGCCTCCATGGACCTCGACATCGAGAACCTTCCGGGGTGGTAGTCCGGCTCCCGGACGTTGGAGTAGTCGAGGCCGGCCATGGCGAGGATGATCCCGCAGTTGACGTAAGGGAGGGCGGACTCGATGGCGTACCCCCCCTCCAGGACGGCTATGTCCGGCGCCAGCATCTCGTTGAGCCGCGCATACCCCTGGGCCGAAAAGCGCATATTCGCCAGGGGGTCGGTGTAGTGGTTGTCCTGGCCTGCGGAGTTGACCACGAGCTGGGGCCGGAACTCCTCCAGGATCGGGAGGACCAGCTCCTCCAGGACGTAATGGATCCCCTCGTCGGGGGTCTCGGGCGGCAGGGGTATGTTGATCGTCCTACCGATCGCCTTGGGGCCGCCCTGCTCGTCGACGAACCCCGACCCCGGATAGAGGGTCCTTCCGTCCTGGTGGAAGGAGATGAAGAGGACGTCGGGGTCGTGGTAGAAGATCTCCTGGGTCCCGTCGCCGTGGTGGACGTCGGTGTCGATGATCGCCACCCTCCGGATCCCGTACTTCCGGCGGATGTACTCCACCATGATCGCCTCGTTGTTGACGTTGCAGAAGCCGCGGTTCCCGTGGGCGACCCTCATGGAGTGGTGGCCCGGGGGCCTCACCAGGGCGAAGGCGTTGTTGATCTCGCCCTTCATGTAGGCGTCGGCGAGGACGAGGGTGGACCCGGCGGCGATGAGGTGGGCCTCGGTGACGAGGGCCTCGACGGAGGGGATGCAGAAGTGGACCCGGGCAATGTCCTTATGCTCCGCGAGCCGCGGCTTGTACTCCTCCACCTCCGGGAGGTCCATCAGCCCCTCCTCGAAGATCTGGTCCCTGGTGTAGAGGAGCCGCTCCTCCCTCTCCGGGTGGGTCGGGGTTATCGCCCAGTCGAAGGCGGGGAAGAATATCAGCCCCATCTTCCTCGCCCCGCCGTTCAGCTCTCGGGGGCTCTTCATCCTCTACCACCCCCCGTCCACTCGGGGATCAGCCCCGCAGGGATCTGCATGGTGACGTCCAGGATCCGGCCGCTCGTCGACCACCCCCGGACCATGTTGAAGACCTCGCTAGCCGTCAGGACCGCCTCTGCCGCGTACTCTTCTATCCCCATCCTGCCGGCCCGATCGATTATCAGCCTCTTTGCCATCTCCTCCGCCTCCTTCTGGCCGAACTTTCGGTTCCGGATCTCTCCGGTCGTTCCGTCCTCGGCGACGGTGTAGAAGCCCCGCTCGGTGTCGGCCCTGAAGGTGAGGGTGAGGGTGGGCCGAGCCACGGCGGCTCCGATGGCGTTGGCGACGGTGGCGTTCTCGGGGATGATCCCTCGGGCTCCGAGCCTCTCCGCCACCAGGGGGACGAGGCCTAGGGACCCGCCCCCGACGCCGACGACGTTCTGGGGCCGGATCTTCTCCTTCTGGAGGATCTCCCAGACCCTATAGGCCGGCTCCTCCTCCCAGGCGAGGAACATCCCCTCGATCTCGCCGATGAGCATCTCCACGGCCGCGTCCACCACCTTCTGAGCCGCCTCCCCGGCGGAGCAGCCTAGGTCTTCTCCAAGCTTCTTCATGGCCTCATCTGCCAGGGACCGCTCTCCGATGGAGATCAGGTTCAGGAGCCTCATGGCGTCGGTGGGGGTAGGCTCCGCCCCCCCCAGACAGAAGGCGGGACCCGCCCTATCGGGCCCTATGGCGACCCTACCGCCTTCCGCCCTCACCCTGCTGTCGCCGCCCAGGGCCACTGACTTGACGGCGAAGGCCCGAATGTGGGTGAGGTAGCTGTTCACCCTCGCCCCCTCCGAGGAGATGAGGGGCGATCCGTCCAGGATCAGGGCGAGGTCGGTCGTCGTCCCGCCGATGTCGACGACGACGGAGGTCTGGCCCGCCGGCGTCAGGGCGAGGACCCCCATGGTGCTGGCGGCGGGCCCCGAGAAGATCGTCTCGACGGGGTGCTCGACGGATGTCGCCAGGGGCAGGGTTCCGCCGTCGGCCTTGAGGATGTAGACCGGAGCCTCTATCTTCCGGCCGGCTATGGCCTTGGCCACCTCTTCGGCGAACTTTCGGTACTCGTCCATGGCGGCAGCCTTCAGGGCCGTAGTCGCCGCCCTCCGGGGGAAGTTCAGCCTCCCCGAGGCCCGGTGGCCCATCTCGACATGGACCCCGGGGATCGTCCCCAGGGCGATATCCCGCATCCTCTCCTCGTGGGCGTGGTTCCTCTGGCCGAACTTGCTCGCCACCGCCACCTTCCTGTAGCCCCGCTCGGCTATCTTGACCGCCGCCTTCTGGACCTGATCTTCGTCCAGGGCCTCGATCTCCCTTCCCCGGTAGTCGATCGCCCCCCGGACGATCTGGACCTCCCCCTCCAGGGAGTAGCCTTCGGGGTTCATCCCCGGCCCCGGCTCGATGATCAGGGCGACGGGGTCGGTCTTCCCCTCGGCGATGAGGTTTGTGATGAGGGTGGTGCTGAGGACTACCCGCTCTATCCTCTCCGGCGGGACGCCCCGGACGATCTCGTCGAGGGCGGTCAAGAGACACTCCAGGAGGTGGTCGTGGTCGGTCGGGACTTTTGACGTTTTTATGACTTTTCCTTCGTCTATCAGAACCGCATCTGTAGTGGTTCCGCCGACATCGATTCCGATCAACATGATTTTATCGCCTTCGCCGATCGGATTGGCCGAGGAGTATATCGCGCTTTTGGTTTGGATGATGCCTTCTGGAAAGATCGGTCCCGAGGACGGGAAAAATAGACGGCGAGAGGCGGAGGACCAGACCTCTCCGCCTCGATATCCGATTCGAATAAATCTATCTATCTTGAGGTCTCAGCAGGAGGCACCTTCGGTCCCCTTCGCCTCTTCATCCACCTCGACGGGCGTCTCCTCCGCGGGGGGCATCAGGACCGCGTCGATGACGTGGATGACGCCGTTGCTGCAGACTATGTCGGCGGTCGTGACCTTGGCGCCATTGACCAGCACACCCTCGTCAGTGTCCTCAACGGTGAGATTTCCGCCCTGGAGGGTGGGGATCGTTGCCATGTTGAGGGCGTCCGCTGCCATGATGGCGCCGGAGGCGACGTGGTAGGTGAGGATCTCGGCGAGGGTCTCGGCGTCGAGCTCGTCAAGCCCTTCCACAGCGGCGAAGGCCTCATCCGTGGGGGCGAAGACGGTGAAGGGCCCCTCCCCGTTGAGGGTATCCAATAGTCCTGCGGCCTCCACTGCAGCCACCAGGGTGTTGAAGTCCCCGGCCTCTACAGCAGTCTCTACGATCGTCTTTGCTGCTTCATCCTCGGCTGCTGAAAGTCCCATCGACAGCATCGAGACGACGAAGAGCACTATCAACGCTCTTTTCATCATATGTCTAACCTCCACTTTCTTTTTATATAGGCCTTTTTGCATCAAAGCTGAATATAATCTTTTCCGTCTCCCGGATAAAATTCTAAAAAGATAATTCTCCCAGCAAATTGGACTAATCGCCCCAGATCCGAGTCCATATGCTGGCGACCATCATGCCGGAAAATTCTATAATATCCGGGTCTATCGGTTCACTATCGGCGCGAGGGTCTGGTCGTTCATCGGTCCCCTCTCTACCATCTCAAACTTCCATGCCGGGTGGACCTCCATCTCAAAAGAGGCTCATGCCACCTCCACCGCCACCTCGTTTCGCCGGATGAAGGGGGGCGTCCAGGGGTCGTTGTACTGCATGAGGACCGGCTCGCCTCGGGCCATCATCCCGTGGGCCTTCAGGGTCTCATTGAGGGCGCTGAGGTGTCTCTTCTGGCTCTCCTCGGTGGCGTATCCTGAGAAGCGGACCGCCGCCATCCTCCTCCCCTCCACGACCTCGATCTTCACCCTCTCGTCTTGGGGTCGGGGCGTCCCCTCCAGGTCGAACCCCTCGGGGATGACGAAGGCGATGAACGGCCTGCCCTCAGCGACGCCCGTCACCACCGGCGCCGTCATCTCGATCTTCCTCCCCTCATCGTTGGCGCCGGAGATGTATCTGAAGAGCAGGCCAAATCCCCGGTCCTGATCATCAGCGAGGGTTACAGCCCAGATCTGGTCGGCGTACTCTCTGATCTCGACGTCGTTTTCTAGGGTCTGGATGACCTGGTAGGGGGGCTCTTTGACGCTCATGGATACGATCGCTCCGTAAAGGGTCCAGAGGAGGAGGGCCGCCAGGATCGCGACGGCTGCCTTCTGGATCTTTGACATCCTTTTCATCTCATCAGCTCCGAGTTCGATTGATCCAGTTTCCGCGTTCAGGGCCGAACCTATCAACTCATCCTCCAAATTTCGAGATCAAAAGCAATAATCCTTTCGATACCCCTGATGATGGAGACAAAGGGATAAAGGGGGAGGTGCATCACTTCCGGATGTAAGCCGGCAGGAGAGAATCGCCCCGGGGGTTCTCGGGGCTTCTAGGCGAATCTGGAGTTCCCGGAGATGGGTCGGTCCATGCGGTGAGGAGGACTATAGTGAAAAGAGAGGTGCGCCCTGAAGAGGGGCCCGAAGAGGGCGCTTTCCGCGGCTTCATAGAGATAGCCGGCCGCAAGATTGAGATGAAGCGGGCCCGGGGGGGCCTCGTCGCCACGGCGGGCTTCCTCCTCTCCCCCGTCTCCTGGTGGAACGACCTCTTCGTGAACATACCGATCGCCTACGCCTTCGGGGCCCTCGCCGGCCTCGTCTCCGAGGAGCTCTTTCTCCCCGCCATGGTCTTGGGATACTGGATCACCAACGTTCTGGGCCTGTTTCTCATGCACAGGGGCTTGGAGGATCTCCTCTCCAAGGACGGGAGGTCCGGGCAGCGTCGGAGGCGGATCCTCACCGACCTCTCCGTCTCGGCCGCCTATACGATCGTCGTCGTCCTTCTGGTGGAGGCGGGGGTCCTCCGTCTTCCTGGCGAGTACTTCCCTTGACGGTCCGTCCTGGGGATCCTCGACGGGATGGGCCTAGGCTGGCGGAGGCCGTCGCCCCCACTTTCCTTCGTAAATTCCTTATACCATCCGGACAGCCTGAAGGCCATGGCTGCAAGTTGTGAAAGCTGCCCCATCAGAAGGCGGGCCGAGAAGAGGCCGAACTCCCTCATCGCCAGGATCTGGAGGTGGCACACCGGCTGGTGCCCCGGCTGGAAGGCCTACCAGAAGTCCCTCGCCGAGGAGGCCCGAGCCGACTAGAGCGGCTATGACCATCATCCTCCTCCAGCCGCTGGGAGCCGTCGACTTGGACCTGATATCCTCTCTTCAAGGTGAGCTGGGGTCGCTCTTCGGAGCCGTCGAGGTGATGCCGGAGGCGCCGATCCCCGAAGCCGCCCGCATCCCCGGGAGGGGCCAGCTCGCAGGCGGCCTCGCCCTTTTGGCCCTGCCGGCGCCGGAGGGGGCGGAGGCCGTCCTGGGGGTGATCGAGGAGGACCTCTCCGTCGGAAACCTCAACTTCGTCTTCGGCCTGGCCCTGGGGCGGAAGGCGATGATATCCCTGGCGAGGCTCCGCCAGGAGTTCTACGGCCTTCCTCCTGACAGGGGCATCTTTCGGGAGAGGGCAGAAAAGGAGGCGGTCCACGAGCTCGGCCACGTCTTCGGCCTCCCCCACTGCCGCAACGCGGGTTGCGTTATGCGCCTATCGAGCTCCATCGCTGAGATCGACTTCAAAAGCTCGCGGTTTTGTGGGGGGTGCCGGAAGATGCTGATGAGCTCCGGGGCGTTGGTGAGGCCGTGACCATGGAGAATAACCATCCGCGTTTGTCGACGGCCGGGGTGGCTCGCCCTCTCCAAAGACCGGCCTCAGACGGATCAAGTCAGCCCACGCCCAGGCGATCGGCCCTCGCGAAAGCCTCTTCAGCCTCCTCCTTCCTGTCGAGCTTTTCGAGAACCAGCCCCCTGTTATGCCATCCCTCCCCCAGGTCCGGGTTGAGGGTCAGGGCCTCGTCGAGCCGTTCGAGGGCCTCCTCGTACCTCCCGAGCTGGTAGAGGGAGAGCCCCCAGTTGTTCCAGGCGTGGACGTAGAAGGGGTAGATCCTGACGGCCCTCTCACAGCACCGGGCTGCCTTATCGTACCTCTTCCTGTCGGCGAGGATCAGCCCCATGGCCATCCAGAAGTCGGAGTTATCGAGGATGAACCTCTTCGCCAAGGCCGCGGCGACCGCCGCCGCCAGGAGGAGGGCGAAGAGGGCGAGGAGGATTGGGTCCATATCTAGCCTTAGGGGCGCGACCTCCAATATACTTTCCTCCGGATCTCCTCTTCCCACGATTCCGCCCTCCCATCCTCTATCCCCCCTCCCTTCCCCCGAACCTCGACCCTCTCCTTCTGAAGGCCTCCTCCCTCCCGAGATCCTCCTCGGTGGGAGAGGTCGCAGATTTATATCGGCGGTAAGACAATCTTATTATGATGGGAAGATGATGCCGAAGAACCGCCTCCGCTCCGAAGAGGAGGGGCACCTCACCAGCCGAGGGTTCCACCTCCACGCTCACGGCGCCGCCGACCCCGCCCTCCTGGCGGCCGAGAGGGGGATTTTGGCCGTCAAGGTCTCCTTCATCGCCCTCCTGGCGACGGCCCTGGTCCAGGTGGCGATAGTCCTCCTCTCCGGGAGCGTCGCCCTCCTCGCCGACACCGTCCACAACCTCGGAGACGCGGCGACGGCCATCCCCCTATGGCTCGCCTTCCGGCTGGGCCAACGCCCCCCGACCGACCGGTTCACCTACGGTTACGGCCGGGCCGAGGACCTGGCGGGGCTCGCCATCGTCCTCGTCATCGTCGTGAGCGCCCTCTTCACCGGCTACGAGGCGGCGATGAGGCTCTTTAACCCCCGCCCCGTCGGCCACCTGGAGGCGGTGATCCTCGCCTCCCTCATCGGCTTTGCCGGCAACGAGGCGGTGGCCCTCTATCGGATGAGGGTGGGGAGGGAGATAAACAGCGCCGCCCTCGTCGCCGACGGCCTCCACGCCCGGGCCGACGGCCTGACGAGCCTGGCCGTCTTATTCGGCGCCTTCGGGGTCATGGCCGGCCACCCCCGGGCCGACCCCCTGGTGGGGCTTCTGATCGCCGGCGTCATACTCCAGATAGGCTGGAAGTCGGGGAGGGTCGTCCTGACCAGGCTCCTCGATGGGGTCGACCCAGAGGTCGCCATCGAGGTGAGGGAGGCGGCAGCCGGCGCCCCGGGGGTCGAGGAGGTGGCGGAGGTGAGGGTGAGGTGGCTGGGGATGAGGCTCCACGCCGAGATCAACGTCGTCGTCGACCCCGATATGACCGTCGAGAGGGGGCACCAGGTGGCCGAGGAGGTCGGCCATCAGCTCCACCACGCCCTCCCCTACGTCTCCAGGGCCACCGTCCACGTCGACCCGCCCCGGGCCCCCGGGGATGCCTATCATCGGCAGGCAGGCCGTCCCGGCGGGCCTTCCGGCCGCCGGCACCGCTGACGGTTAAAGGCTGCGGAAAGGGATAATAGCGGGAAGCCATAAAGAGAGCATCATGACCGAAGAGCTCTCTTTTTACAATGAGGTGGCCTGGGAAGGTGGGGCGGTGGGGGAGGTGGCCTTCCCCTCCGATCACCAGATAAAGGTCGCCCTACCGGCGGAGTTCGGCGGCGTCGAGGGGTTCCCGTCCCCGGAGGACCTCTTCGTCGCCGCCGCCAACGCCTGCGTCTTCACCACCACCCTCGCCGTCGCCGGGAGGAGGAAC
>Ga0334890_1003878_pt1 | contig 14391 bp, 15 predicted proteins | sample GraSluR1_MG_3_FD_207220 | JGI IMG/M metagenome (GOLD analysis project Ga0334890, IMG submission 207220) | Sludge microbial communities from methane-producing bioreactor in Wageningen University, Netherlands - Granular Sludge_31_08-R1 | ecosystem: Engineered > Bioreactor > Anaerobic >... | reverse complement strand
TTCGGCGGCTCCAGGTCCGACGGGTGCAACGTCATGGCTCGATCATTGGCCGGGATAAACGCCGCCAGAATGGACTGGGGTTCCGCCCCCGGCGCCGACGGCGAGAGAAACCCGTTCCTCCTCCGGACAAAGTGCGGAGTCCCAAAATCCGGATCGCGGTCGAGGACAATGTTTGGCCATTTCGGAAGATGATAAGCCTGCTCTCTCAATGTTGTTGAATCTAAGAGAGCGGGTGTGGCGGGCAACGAAGAGAAATGTGTTGCAGCAGCGACTCCGCGCTGCTCTGACATCTGTGGCGATCCATGCTCAGGACGGTCTGCCTGTCGGTGCCGGGCATCCAACCCCCACAGCACCGTCAACACCAGCAGCCCTGCCAAGGCCGCTATCAGTGTCCTCCTCATGAGCAGATACATACACTGATTCGCGACTGTTGAGAATACCTGAGTTCGAGCGACTGGATCTGATCGGCGGCTACAGCGACAGGAAGTTTTTCAGGATCTGCTTCCCGTTCTGGGTCAAGATGGATTCCGGATGGAATTGCACGCCATAGACCGGAAAGGTTTTGTGCTGCAGGCCCATGACTTCCTGCTCGTCGGTTTCGGCGGTGATTTCGAGGCAGGACGGAACCGATGAGCGCTCGACGAGCAGGGAGTGATAGCGGATGGCTTCGAACGGATTGGGCATTCCGGCGAGCACGCCTTTTCCGCCGTGATTAATCATGGAGGTTTTGCCGTGCATCAGGCGCTCGGCCCGCACAACCCGTCCTCCGAATACCTGTCCGAGGCATTGGTGGCCGAGGCAGACGCCAAACGTGGGAATCGAAGGACCTAGCTTCTCGATCACCGCGCAGGAAATGCCTGCTTCGTTCGGCGTGCAGGGGCCGGGGCTGACGAGCAGGCGCTCCGGCTTCATCGCGGCGACCTCTTCGACCGTGGCCGCGTCGTTGCGGATCACGCGAACTTCCGCGCCCAACTCGCCGAGATATTGCACGAGGTTGTAGGTGAACGAATCGTAGTTGTCTATGACAAGGATCATTATGGATTTCCGATTTCCGATTTCCGAATGCCGAATGAAGAGCGGAGGGACGCGTAGCGTTTGGACAGCGCGAGCGCCTTGAGCATGCCGCGCGCCTTGTTCTGTGTTTCTTCGTATTCCTTGCGCGGGTCGGAATCGGCGACGATCCCGGCACCGGCCTGCACATGCGCCTGTTTTCCGTCCATGAGCACCGTGCGGATCGTGATACAGGAATCGAGGTTGCCGTTGAAGCTGAAATAGCCGACCGCGCCCGCGTAAGGTCCGCGCTGCGCCTTTTCCAGTTCGGCGATGATTTCCATGGCGCGGATTTTCGGCGCGCCGCTGACCGTTCCCGCCGGAAAGGTGGCCTTCATGACATCGTACATGTCGTGTTCCGGCGACACTTCGCCGACGACGTCCGACACGATATGCATTACATGACTGTACCGCTCGACGACCATCAACTCCGGCACCTTCACGCTGCCGAACCGGCAGACGCGCCCGAGGTCGTTCCGCGCGAGGTCCACGAGCATGATGTGTTCCGCGCGCTCTTTCGGGTCGGCGAGCAGCTCTTCCGCAAGGCGGCGGTCTTCGTCGGCATTTTCCGAGCGGGGGCGCGTGCCCGCGATGGGGCGAACCTCCGCGACGCCGTCCTCGCAGCGGACGTGTATTTCCGGCGACGACCCGACCACGCTGCGCCCGCCGAAATCGAGGCAGTACATGTAGGGCGACGGATTCACGGAGCGCAGCGCGCGATAGACATCGAGCGGATCGCCCGGATCCTCGACGCTGAACCGCTGGGACAGCACGGCCTGGATGATATCGCCCGCGCGAATGTATTCCTTGGCCTTGAGCACGGCGCGCTCAAACTCCTCCGGCGTCATATTCGATGCGCTCTGCACGGGCTCAAGCCGGTCGTGCAGGTCTATCAGGTAATGCGGTGCCGGCGCGGACAGGTGCGCACAGAGTTCCTCGATGCGTGCGACCGCGTCGTCATAGGCCTTCGCGGGATCGCCCTCGACGAGCGCGTTCGCGACGACTTTGATCGTGTGCTTCACGCGATCGAACACGAGGATCGTGTCCGTGATGTCGAAAATCATGTCGGGCCAGTCGAGGTCCCGGTTCGCGGCCAGCGGTACGCGCTCGAATTGCGCGACGGCATCATAGCCGATATAGCCCACCGCGCCGCCGAGGAAGCGGGGGAGGGCGGGATCGGGTACGGGTTTGTAGCGCGTCATGTGCTCGCGCAACACGTCGAGAGGGTCCACATCCTTCATCGTTTCGCGATGTCCATCGGCGTGAGTGAACTCGACGGTTCTGCCCGTCGCGCGAAAGGTCACGCGAGGATGACCGCCAAGAAACGAATAACGCGCGATGTGCTCTCCACCCTCCACGCTTTCCAGGAGAAAGGTGTGGGCGCGCGGGTCGGCTGCGCGCAGGGCGGCGCGCACCCGTTCGTAGGCCGAGACGGGCGTGTCCTGGTCGGCCAGCAATTCGCGCCACACGGGAATGAGGTTGCCGCGCGCGGCGCGCTTGATGAACTCGGCTTTGTCCGGGATGCAGCTCACGGATCCATGTTCTCCATGCGACCTGATTCGATGTTCAATTTGCGATAATAACAATTCCGCGGCGCGCCGGACTTGTTTCTCGTGTGGCAGATGCCGCCACGGCGCGGGCGCACCCTGTAGAGCAGCGAATTCTGCTCGCAATTCACGCGCACCTCGAGGAGGTCGAACGTCTCGCCGGACGTTTTACCCTTTTCCCAGAGTTCATTGCGCGAGGTGCTCCAGAGGATGAGCGTCTTTTCCGCGATGGCCTTGCGGAACGCCTGCTCGTTGGTGTAAGCGACGAGAATCACTTCCTGCGTGTCCGCATTCTGCACCGCAACGGGAATGATGCCCGGACTGCCGGACACGGCTTTCGCGAGCTTGTTCCAATCCAGTTTCAGTTCGGACGTTTCTTCGATGTTTGATTCGTTCATCTTCATAACCCAGGTTTCCCGTCTTCGCCCTTCGGGCTTCGCCGCGGCATGCCGGTTTCCGGTTTCCGGTTTCTCTTCACACCCTCACCTCCACGCCTTTATTCCCCAGATACTTCTTCACCTGCGGGATCGTGAATTCGCCGAAATGGAAAATCGAGGCGGCGAGCACCGCATCCGCCTTGCCTTTCACGATTCCATCGTACAGGTGTTCGAGCGTGCCGACCCCGCCGGAGGCGATGACCGGCACGGGTACGGCTTCCGCTATGGTGCGGGTCAACTCGAGATCGTATCCTTCTTTCGTGCCGTCGCGATCCATGCTGGTGAGAAGGATTTCGCCGGCGCCGCGCTGTACGCCCTCGCGCGCCCATTCCACGGCATCGCGCGCGGTCGGATTCCGTCCGCCGTGCGTATACACCGTCCAGCCTTGCCGCGTCGAAGCCTCCGGCGAAGACGGGCCGACATTCCTCCGCGCATCAATCGCCAGCACGATACACTGGCTGCCGAAGGATTCGGCCGTTTCGTTGATGATATCCGGATTGTTCAGCGCGGCGGTATTCAGCGACACCTTGTCAGCGCCCGCGAGCAGCATTTTCCGGACATCCGCGGAAGTGCGGACTCCGCCGCCGACCGTGAGCGGCATGAATACCTGTTTCGCCACGGCGCGCACGACCTCCACGATCGTGTCGCGCGCTTCGTGCGAAGCGGTGATATCGAGGAACGTCAATTCGTCGGCGCCCTGTTCCTCGTAGGCGCGCGCGCACTGGACGGGATCGCCCGCGTCCCGGAGCTGGACAAACTTCACCCCTTTCACCACGCGTCCGCCGGTGATGTCGAGGCACGGTATTATACGTTTTGCCGGCATCTTAAAGTTACTCCAAACAAAAAACCCTCCGAACGATCGGAGGGGTCCATGGCCGTGTGGAAGGGACGAGGTCAGTCCCTTGCCGGGACCCCGATACGCCAATCCTTATGCCATGAGCGGTTCTTCATTTGTGGACAAAATACACGGAGCGGCGGGGGGATCAAGAAGAAAGAGATAAGATTGGGGTGGTGGGGAGATGGGGTGGTGGAAAACGCACCCCATCTCTCCTGTGATGACAGCTATTCCGCGGCCGGAGCCTTCTCCAGCTCTATGCCTTTCGCTTCCATTTCGCGGACATATTTATCCGCGTCTTCCTTGAACTTGGAGACGCATCCGGCGCAGCAGAGATAGACGCGCTTGCCTTCATGATCCACGTAGGTGGACTTGTTGACCTTGCCGCCCATGACCGGGCACTTGGTCTGAGGCTTGACGGCGGCCTTTTCCGTCTTGCCCGTCTTCCCGGCGCCGCAACAGGCGGGGCCGGCATACGCGGCTTGCGCGGCGATCATCAATCCGGACACAACAACGACGGCCAATGCTTTCATATCAGACTCCTGTTTTGATGTTCTTACCTCGTAGAAAATCTAGCATGTCGGGCCGACATTGCAAATTCAGGGGAGAAAGAGATGCCCTTAACGGGCGGGACTGATAGAGGTACATGTCTCTTGGTAGTCCAGCGAGGGAGCGTTCCCTTGCCGGATCAAGGAGAGCTTGCCTGTCCCCCCGGGCCATGATGTTGGCGGCCGTCGGTGGGTACAGCGTTGGTGGGCGCATGGAAACACGCGACGTCCCGACGGTACTCATTGTGGATGACGACGTAATGGTGCTTGATCTCATGAAGCGCCAGCTCGCGGGGCTCCCTTTGGCGATCATTGTGACTCCTTCGGCCTCGGAAGCGATGGCGATTGTCCGGAAAATGGAGATCGCGATGTTGCTCTGCGATCTGCGCATGCCGGGCGTGGATGGCAACGTGGTGCTGGCCTGTGCGCGTGAAGCGAACCCGAACATCGTATCCGTTCTTGTCACGGGCATGTCCGACCTTGACGCCACGGTGCGCGCGATCAATGAGGGCGGTATCTGGAAGTATCTCGCGAAGCCGTGGAGCCGCGATCAACTGGTGAACATCGTGAGTGACGGCGTGGCGAGGTATCGCACGCTCTGCAGGCAGGATGCCCTGCTCAAGGAGCTGGCGCGCGACATTACAAGAGGGCAGGACCGGTTGGTGGACGAATCGGATGAAGTGGCGGTGACCCGGGTGCCGCTTTTGAAGCGCGCGATGGATTTTGCAGCCGGCAGAAAGCCGCGGCTGAAGGCGGGCGGAAGGAATTTTCTCGGAACACGATACAAGCTTCTGGAAATCCTTGGAGAGGGCGGTACGGGTTCGGTTTACCGGGCGCACGATGAATTGCTCGATATGCCCGTGGCCATCAAGGTGCTGGGTTCCCGGTTCACGCGCGATGCGCTGGCGGTTTCCACGCTGAAGGAAGAGGCGCGCATCGCGATGCAGTTGTCGCACCGGCACATCGTGCGGCTGCACAATCTGCAGAAGGCCGGCAAGCACTATTTCCTTGTGATGGAATATGTCGAAGGCCGCACGTTCCGTGATGTGCTGAGCCTTTATGGCAAGTTGCCGCTCGAAACCGTCCGGCAGGTTGTCCAGGTGTGTGCCGACGCGCTCTCCTATGCGCATCGTCACGGGGTGCTGCACAAAGATCTCAAGCCCGCCAACATTCTTCTCAGCAAGGATGGCGTACTCAAGATCATTGATTTCGGCGTGGCGTGCCTGGTTCACGCGCAGGAGCGGAGCGAACATATTGTCGGGACGCCGATCTACATGAGTCCAGAACAGATTCGCGGCGAAACCCTGGATCGCCGCACGGACATTTATTCGCTGGGGATTATTATTTACCAGTTGCTGGCCGGTCATCCGCCATTCCCGGAGCTGACCATGGATCTGGATCTGCTGGCCCGGGGAACCGGTCCGTTATTGGATGTGGAGCCCCGGCTGCGCACCGTGTTGGAGAAAGCCGTTGCGCGCCGTCGCGAAGAGCGATGGGAAAGCGTGATGGATTTTGCCGAAGCGTTCGCGGGTTCCGCGTAACGGTCCGACCGTCAACTGCGGAAACGTATCAGGAGCCCGACTTTTCGAGCGCATACCGAACGGCGTTCAGCACCTCATCCGTCTTGAACGGCTTCTTCACGTAGGTGGTGCAGCCCAAGGCCATCGCCTGTTTGACGGTCTTCTCGGAACAATAGGCCGAGATAACCACGATGTTCATGTCGGGACGGACTTTGCGGGCGAGTCGGATGATTTCCATGCCGTCAATAGGCGCCATGCGGATATCGGTCAACAGCAGGTCGAACTCCTGCGAAGACTTCAGCATGTCCGCTGCCACTTCGCTTTCGCGGACCGGTACGACTTCATGGCCCTCGCTGCGAAACAACATGCCCACGGTACGAAGGACGGACTCCTCGTCATCTACTAAAAGTATTCTTGCCATTGTTCGGTCACTTTACCCCAACGAGGGCACAAAGGAAAGGGAAAGTGATTAAATTTCATTTCTTTGCCCTTGCTGGCGGGCTCGGGCAAAGGTAGTTCTGGAGGCTTCAATCGGCGCGTGTTGCGCCAGGAGGTTTTCTTTATGGCAATCGGCTTCAGGGAATATCAGTCCGGCGCTTTTGAAACGGCAGTTTATCCGAATCGCGGGAAAGGCAATTGGACGTATGCCGGGCTGGGGCTTGCCGGCGAAACGGGCGAGATCAGCGAAAAGCTGAAAAAGGCGATTCGCGACGACGGCGGGGTGATTACCGAAGAGCGCAAAGGTGCGCTGAAGAAAGAGCTGGGCGATGTGCTCTGGTATGTCGCGGCGCTATGCACGGAGCTGAATCTGGATATGCAGGAGGTCGCGGAGGAGAATCTTGCAAAGCTGGCGAAGCGCAAGGCGGAATCGCAGCTTCACGGCGACGGCGACGATCGGTAGCGATGTTGCGAAATCAGGCTCCGAAGGGCAGGAGCACGAACACGAGCAGGTCCCACGCGGTGTGGCTCACGGCGTTCGCGAGCGGTGACTCGAAGCGATTATACATCCATCCCCAGAAAGCGCCCGCCACCAATGCCGCTGTCACGAGCATGAAATTTCCGCTGAAAACATGCGCCAGTCCATACAGCGCGGTAGTTATTCCGAGCCCCCATGCCTTGCCGGTGCGTTGAGTGATATTGCGTTGAAGATAGGCCCGCCAGAAGATTTCTTCGCCGGGGCCGATAACCAACGCAAGGAAAAGAACGATCTGCGCTGTCCGGGCGGTTTCTTTTTGCGCGTAGATGGATGAGATTTCCGCGCCCGCGAACGGGAGCACGAAGCGGGTTGCAAAATATCCGGCAAGGAAAACGAAGTAGAGAGCGATCGCGGAAACCAGGCCCAGGACTGTTTTTTGCAGCGGATGGGCGCGCAGATCGGCGCGCAGCAGGCGCGAGTGAGCGCGGTCGAGCGCAAATGCCAGGAGGTTGAGTATGGCGACGGAAGCTGCCATGCGCGGCCAGAAGCCGGGTTGCCTGAAGTGCGCCGGCACGAAAAGCCAGCCGAAGAGGCCGAGCGCAAGCAGGGCCATGAAGGTGACGCGCCGCAGAGCGATGCGTTCGCTGAATGATTTGCCTTGAGCTAGATCCATCGCGCGAGCACCGGGGCGGCGAGTACGCCCGCTGAATAGAGAAGGCCGAAAACCAAGTTCAGTTGCGCGGTCGCGCCGTCCAGCGCGACAAAGTCCGTCGGGTTTGCCGGCGCACGTCGGCTTAACGCCTTACGCCAGAGTTTAAGCGCAAGCGGCAGCGCGAGCAGTACGACGGCGGATGCAATCGGCATGGGCGGACCGAGCCGGGGAATTCGCGTCAGGGGAATCGAGAGCAGCACCAGCGCGAAAGAACCGAACAAGAGGCTGCCGTAATAGGTCAGCGAGCCTCGATCTCCCAGCAGGGCCGCAACGGTTTTGATCCGCCCCTCATTATCGGATGTGATATCGCGCCAATTATTCGCGTGAAGAATCGCAACCACGAGCAGGGCCACCGGAATGGCTCGAAGGGCGGGGATCCATGAAGGCGTTCCGGTTTGTACGACCCATGCGCCCAATGCGCCGAGAATACCGAAGTTGAGAAAGACGGCCAGGTCGCCCAGTGCACGATACTTCAGAGAAAGCGGGGGGACCGTGTATGAGACGCCAATGATCAAGCCGACGACACCAATCCACAAAAGGGCGGGGCCAGTCATCCAGGCGAGGACGAGGCCTGCCAGTGATCCGGCCGCCAGCAGTGTCAGCGCTCCCGCGAGGGCCTGCCTGCCGGAGATCAGGCCCCGGACGATGGCGCCACTGACGGGCGTAACGGTTTTGTCCAGGCCGCGGCGGAAGTCATTGATGTCTCCGAGAATATTCGCCCCGGCATGCAGGCTCATCATGGCCAGCACGGCCAGCACGAAACGCGGGAGGTGGAAGGGGGCTGCGCCCGCCGCAACCGCGAGCGCGGTGCCGAGCAGAACAGGAATTACCGATGCGGGAAAAGAGAAGGGGCGTACGGCTATGAGCCAGCGCTTGAGCCCTGAGGTCCGAGCGTCGGGTGAAGGGGTGTTCATTTCGGATGTACTATACCATCACGCATGCGTTGCTCAAGTTGCGAGAAGCCATGCCATGGAAAATGGTTTTCAAAGCACGTGGTGTTTGACACAATGCAACCATACAGAGCGGGGAGAGAACTATGGAACTTGTAATAGCGTTAGGCCTTGTCTTGATCCTCGGAGGCTGGATCTGCGTGTTGAAGAAGCAGTTGTCCGATCTATCAGATCGCATTGCGATCATGGAAGCCGAGCGCGAGGCCAAGAGTCCTCGCAGCAAGAGAGCGGATACGGGCGACGAGAAGCCCGGCCCCGGTATTGCAACCTTTACAATAGAATAGCTTGCCACATCGCAACGCCATGCAGGAAGTTCTTGATCATGAAGCGGGCGATGGGAACGGGCAGTTGACGTTTCACAAGCTCTGTAAATTGCTGACCAAGCCGCCGGGCTACGTGCGCAGCCTTCAAGCCAATCTCCAGTTGCCGCAACCTCCCAAGGGAGAAGGCTACAGCCGGGCTTACGCGGCATTCATGGAGCGAGCCATTTCGCTGCGCACCTTCAGCGTGCCGATCGAGGATATCGCCGATGCGCTCCACAAGGAGAAAAAGATTCTTGAACTGCTGCACGTGGATTCGATCGCCAGTTCGCCGACCTGGTATCTTGACGGATGCGGTCGCGACGAAGCGCATACCGATCGCCACCTGCTCCTTACGGGATATGACCTGGGCTTTCCCCTGAATGCGGATGTCATCCAGTCGAACCTCGACTTCGGGCCGCGCGACAACGAGCTCTTTGCGCGCCATGAAATGGGAGAGGATATCCGGCGGGTATTGCGATTGTACGTGAAGCTGCTGGACAAGATTCGCGAACGCGTAGTCCAGGAAAAGCCGGTGCTGGAGCGTGCCCTGTTCTGGTCGGAGGAAGCCTTCTGGTCGCCTGTCGAACGATCCCGCTGAAGCGGTGCGCCCCGGTCAGCGAAGTGCCGCGAGAGCTTCTTCCCGGCTTCCGTAAATCAGCAGTTCCTTGCCGAGATGCAGAAGATCCAGGGTGCGGACCATTTTCTTGTCCACTCCGAGCAGGACGAATTTGCCCAGCGTATGACCGATCTGCCTGTAGTACTTGAGCAGCAGCCCGATCGCACGGCTGTTGAGATAGGTCAGTTCCGTGCAATCGAGCAGGACACGTGCCTGCGGCACGGCAGCCACGGGGTCCATCTTCTCCTTGAATACCTCGATGTACTCGGAGTCCACGGGCCCCGAAAGGCGCACGACCGTGACATCGCCTTCCCTGGAGACCATTACCTGGAGAGATTTTGCCGTCATGAGATCACTCCCGTACTGTTCATCAGGATAACGTACAGGACCTCCCCTTGCGAATCAATTATGGAGAGGGTTGTGCGCCTGCCGTGGGGGTGGGGAGCGCGATATGGAAGGTGGTTCCGCTGCCCATGGCGGTTTCGAACGTGAGTGTGCCGCCGTGTGCTTCGACGATGGACTTGGCAATGGCCATGCCTAGACCGGTTCCCTTGGCTTTACCCATCGTGGCAAAGGGCTCGAACAAGGTGCTGCGCATGGCTTCCGGGATGCCGGGGCCGTTGTCCGAAACGGATATGTCAATGGAGGAGCCTTGATCCTCGGTGTGGATTGAAATTTTTCCCGGCAGGTTGTCAAACGCCTCGACCGCGTTGTTGATCAGGTTCTGAAACACGCGAAGGAGCTTGTCGCTGTCCACTTCAACGGTTTTGGGAACGGCATCAACGGAGAGCGTCACGCGCATGCGATCCAGGTATTCGTGATTGTAGGTCTGAAGCCGGCCGAGCACCTCGGCAATCTGAAGCGGTTTGCGATTGAGTTGAGTGCGCCCGCGCGAAAACTCGAGAATTTCTTCCACGAGCGTCTGCATGCGGCCGAGTTGAGATTCCAGCAGGTCGCAGTGTTCGGTCAGGTCTTCAGGTGGATCACGGCGGAGCATGTCGGTAACAAGTTGGATCACGCAGAAGGGGCTCTTGAGGTCGTGGATAATTCGGTCCGCCATTTCGCCGATGAGGGTCATGCGTTCTTTGCGCAGGCGTTCCTCGACATAGCGTTCGTTGATGTCGCGCACCTTGGCGATGATGTGCAGGGCGACCTTGAGGACCCCTTGACCGCCGGTCGTATTGAAGACGCGGATGACGGTTTCGCGGGGAAGTCGCGCGAGCACGGTGTCGTCCTCCGCGGCGAAGGCGCCGGCGCTGCGCGGATGACCGTCGAGTACGCCGAATTCGCCGAAGAAATCGTTGGGCCGGACGAAGGCCAGGAACTGGGGTTTGCCCGAAGAGTCTTTTTTCATCAGGCGCACGGTGCCCTTGAGCACGAGGTAAATGGAGTCGGCCAGATCGCCTTCGTGGAATATCAGGTCATCGCATTCCAGCGTGATGATTTGCGCCGCCTCCGCGAGCTGGCTTGCGGGAACGTCGTCAAAGAAGGCAAGAAACGTGTGCCTTCGCAGGTCGCTCATCGCTGTGTCGTTCGTGGGCATCGTTGCCATTGCGCGATACAGGGAAGATGAATACCAGAACTTGCGTTGCGCGTCGAGAGCGCGGCGCACCCTGACCACACTTTGCAAAGTGTGGTCAGTGGGGCGTTTGAGTTTTTTACGCCGCACGGGTAATATCCATGCTCCAGCAGGGAGGCTTCACATGAAGAGGATTCGGCCGGCGTTGTGGATCTGCTTGTTCATCGCCTTTTCCATGGCGTGCGAAGCGGAGGTCCCGACGATTCAGGATGGATGGACCGCATACGAGGCCGGCGATTTCACGCGCGCGTACGAGGTGTTCAGCGGCCTGCTCCGTGAAACTCCGCAAAGCGAGTCCGTCAATTTCGCATACGGCATGTCGGCTCTCGCGCTGGACCGGCTTTCGCACGCCCTGTTCGCCTTCGAGCGGGTGCTCATGATGAATCCCGACAATCATCGCGCGCGACTGGAGTTGGCCCGAACCTATACCGCGATGGAGCAATACGGGATGGCGCGCCGGGAGTTCCAGCGTGTCATGGAAGCCGGGCCGCCGGAGCAGGTGCAGCGGAACATCGAAAGATATCTTGCCTACATGGACCGCCGGACGAAGCGATGGAGTGGCGGCGGCCAACTCGGGCTGAGTGTTTTTCATGACGACAATGTCAATGTCGGCCCGTCCTCGCGGTTCATTGAAACGGTAATCGGCGTGCTGGAGGTGGCCGATGGATCGCAACCGAAAGAATCGTGGGGCGCCTCGCTGGGCGCATCGGCTTCGGCAACCTACGATGCGGGCGCACGGGGTGGATGGTTGTTCACGGGCGGGTTCACGGGATACGGAAACTGGCTGGCCGATGCGTCGGACCAGGAGATCGGTTATGCGCGCGTTGAAGCGGGCTTCCGTCACGTGTCTTCGCGGGTTCTGCTGGATCTGCCGGTAAAGTGCGACTACCTGGAGGTCGGGCACGAGCGTTACCTGCTTATCGGCGGGTTCGAGCCCTCCCTCCTGTTCGCCGCTTCGCCGGAATGGCATCACATCACGCGACTGGTACTGGAACAGCGTGAGTACCGCGAAGGCGATAGCCGGGATGGACCCTACTACCGGGCGGAACAGACGCTGAAGCGCTTCTTCGGGCAGGGGGCGCGAAGCCTGGCCCTGACCGCCGGTTACTATTATGAAGATGCACAGGTGAAGGCGCACGAGGCGCATGGATTTGACGTGGCTCTTGGCGGCGAGGCGCGGATCGCTTCGCGAACAACGGTGTACGGGTTCGGCCAGTACAAGACGATGTCCTACCAGGACAAGCTCCTGCCCGGCATCCAGGACAAGGACCGCAGCGATAACCAGTGGCAGGCGGTGGTCGGCATCATGCAGTCGCTTTCCGACGGTTGGGGCGTAACGCTCAACTACCGTCGGGTTAACAACAATTCGAATTTCGGTTTATATGAATACGAGAGGAATGTGTTCTCCCTGAGCACTTATCTGCAGTTTTGAAAGGGGGCGTTATGAAACGTTGTTTTTATTTTGTTCTGCCCCTGATTGTCGCGCTTGCGGCACAGGCTGTCTCCGCCGCCGAACCCATCGGCGTGGTGGTCGGGCTGCAGGGCTGTGTGCAGGCCGCTTCGCCGGATGGAACAACAAGAACGCTCAAGCTGCGGGAATCTGTGTTCATGGGAGACACTCTCCGCACAGGCGAAGGAGCGAAACTCCAGGTGGTTTTCAGCGACGATTCGCTCTTTTCGCTGGGAGAAAAAACGGAAGCGGTGCTGGATGAATATGTTTACGCGCCTGCCCGGGCAAAAGAGAACACCATGATCATCCGCATGCTGCGCGGATTCTCGCGCATCGTGACGGGGCGCATCACCGATCTGAATCCTGATCGCTTCACCGTGAAAACCGGCAGAGCCACCATCGGTATCCGGGGCTGCGAGCTGGGTTTCTGGTGCGGGGACGAGTCGGATCGGGTCTATGTGGTTCGCGTGCCGCGAGGTCGCCTTGTGCGAATCACGTCGTCGAAAGGCGCCCATTGGGATCTGCGCGGTCCGGGGTGGATGGAGGTTTGGGATGACGGCCGCGCAAAGCGCGGGATGTTGACGGATGAGGACATCCAGACGCTTTCAGACGGCACGACGCCGTCCGGCGAGCCGGAGAGCGAAGAGGCTTCCGGAGAACAAGGTGAGCCTCAAAAAGGACCGCGGGAAAGCGAAGAGGAACAGGACGAACCCTCGCCGCCCACAACCGAGACAACGACCGGGAATCCGGCCGAGGCGCTGCGAGACGAGGTGATAAACGATCCGGCGAATCCTGAATCCCAATTGGTGGAACCGCAGAATCAGCCGGCGGCTCCTGTGCAGCCGGCCGCCCCGTCCGCAATGTTGAAGGGTGGTGGCGTGGGCGGAAGCTATGTGGATATGACCCAGTATGCGGCGCTGAACAACGTCGTTGTATATGATCGTGTGACCGGCACGCTGGGAGACGGCTTCACCAGCGTGGATATCGAAGGGCGGCGGGTGGATGCGAATGGAATTGCGTATGCACCCTTCATCGTTTCGTTCAGGGATATACCGCTGGCGCAGTTCGGCGGGCGAGAGTGGTACGAGGGATGGGTGTCGCGCGACGTGTCGCCCGGGGTGCGCATCGCGAATGACAACCTGCAGGAGTTTGTCGTTCGCACCGACCGCAACAAGGAAGACCAGCGATTATTGTACTGGGGGTATCCCGCTTCGGCATTTGCGGGCTCCACGTTGCCTGCGGATCGAGCGATGAAATATGAAGTCACGCTCTCACTGTTTCCCCCGCGCACGCCCGTGCCTCACGATCCGGCTTCGGAGTTAAGACAGGGGCTGCTGGTCCTGAATACGCGAACCGGTGGTTTTTATGTGGAGAATCCGGGAGGCAGACCCTTCTTCGGGCCGATATCCGATCTGCAGTTCTTCGGCCGGCAGTCGCAGGGCGTAGGGGCCACGCTGCTTAACTCCGCAACCATTATGAACGATCCCGGTTATGTGGCTTTAGCCCTGGCTGGATTCCGGCGTGCGGGCAGCGAGATTCCCGTTGAATCAGGCGGCTGGTCGCGCTTCGGCTATGCGGCGTCCATCGGGGTGCCCATTGATTTCGCCGCTCCGATACGCGAGCTGCATTCGGCCGCATACGGCAGCGATGATCCGTTGCTTGTGGAGCGACAAGTTGTCATGCATTTGAATCGCCTGGCCGCGCAATACAATTTGGATCTTGATCTGCGTGTCTTTGAGAATCCGGCTGCGCCGACGATCAACGATCTCAGATTGCTCGCGCCTTCGTTCAGTACGTTTGTGGACGGCTTCCGCTACGGTGCGTCTATCCGGAATCCACAGGTCCGCGCGGACCTGTATGGCGGGGGCGTCGGCGAAAACTGGACATGGGGCGAGTGGGATGGCGAGCAGACCGTGGATCACGGCGGCA
>Ga0334890_1003874_pt1 | contig 14399 bp, 12 predicted proteins | sample GraSluR1_MG_3_FD_207220 | JGI IMG/M metagenome (GOLD analysis project Ga0334890, IMG submission 207220) | Sludge microbial communities from methane-producing bioreactor in Wageningen University, Netherlands - Granular Sludge_31_08-R1 | ecosystem: Engineered > Bioreactor > Anaerobic >... | reverse complement strand
GGGCTGTGCAGCCACAGCGCTGAACGGCGCAAAATCTCCTGCTTGGGTACATGTCGCCTGCCGGATCAACGTTGCCGGCGGGCGATTTTCGTATAGAGAAAGAATTGTTCTCTCCCCTTCCGCGCCGCAGACGTCGTCTAGGGGCGCACGCTGCCCCCATATTGTTGGCCCACATCCAGGGTAGACTTTCGCTCATAACGGGTAGTGAATCCAGCGTTACGGTCCACTTTGTTTGGTTGCCCAACAAATAGAACGGGCGTGAAATACACGCAAGAGAGCAGCATATCCGGCGCTGATCCACAGTTCTCGCACATCCTCTGCATATTCCGCCGGCCGCTTTCTACACGAATTTTGACGCGACTTATGCCCAGGCGCCGCAGATTATCCACAGAGTTATCCACATAAGACGCGGTTTTCCCCGTTGTCCGCCAGTTATCCCCTGTGCGAATTTGTTCCGGAAAGAAGTTCTTGAAACGATCAGAATAAATGTTCTATTCTGTGCACAGTACGTGATAGCTGCATCAGATGACCGGCCTGCGCCAAGCCGGAAGTGATGGGAGCAATGTCAGAAGAAGCGGTTCCGATGTGGGAGCGTCTGCCGAATGAGCCGGGCAATTGGTATGCGCGTTTCGAGATCTACCGGCTGCTAGGGCCGAAGCGCACACTCAACCAGGCGTATCGCATGGCAGCCCGGCTGGAGGGGCTGCGCGGCAAGCGGGCCGGTCAAGGTTGGAGTGAAGCTGCGCGGCGTTGGGACTGGACGGCGCGCGCCGAGGCTTGGGACCAGGCGCAGCGTGAAAGGCTGCGCGCCGGCGAGGAGGACCGGCGTTTCGACGCGCGTGAGCGTCGCCTGCAGATGATCGATCAATTGCTGGAGACGGTTTTCGACGTACTGCTGCGCGCTGAGATGGACATGTTGGATTCAGAGGAGGCGCGCACGCGTCTGCCTACGCTGCGCCTGCTCTTCAAGGACCTGATCGGTGCGCAGCGCGCGGAGTTAGGGCTGCCCGCCGCGGGGCAGGAAGCGGGCGCGGAGACGGTGCGCTTCACGGCGGACGATCTGATGGCCGCCCAGCGCGAGTTGGAGCGTTGGAATGAGTGACTATCGCATAGTGAAAAGGCGGCGAGAGGCACAGGCGGCAACGTCGGAGCAACCTGAACGCCCGATCCCCCGATCGCAAGTCTCCGTTGAATGGCTGAAGTGCGCCGCCAGTCCCGCCTACTTCACGAGCCGCTACGTACGCATCTACCGAGCATCGAATTCCGGCGCCGACGATTTGCCGGCGTGGGCCCCCTTCGACCTGTGGCCCGCCCAGGTTCGCACTCTTCGGCGGATGGCGCGCGCCCCGCGCTTGGTCGTCCTCAAGGCGCGGCAGCTAGGTCTGTCGTGGCTGGCCCTGGCTTATGCGTTGTGGCTGATGACTTTTCGTTCGCCGGCGATCGTGCTGCTCTTCAGCCTGAAGGAGGCGGAGGCGGTCGAGTTGCTAGGCCGGTTGAAGGGCATGTATGTGCGGCTGCCGTATTGGCTGCGGGCGCGTGTAACGGTGCAGGATAGCGGTACGCGATTCGAGCTGTCGACCGGTTCGCGGGCGTTGGCCTTCAGTACGAAGGGCGGACGCAGCTACACCGGTTCGCTGGCGATCGTGGACGAGGCCGATTTCATCCCCGATTTGGGGCAGTTCCTCAACGCCGTGAAGCCCACCGTCGACGGGGGCGGGCAGCTTTTCCTGATCAGCACCAGCGACAAGCGACGGCCCGTGTCGCCGTTCAAGAACCTTTTCCGCGCGGCGAACAATGCATCGACCGCAGAGGGGGCCGGCGCGTATGAGGCGATCTTCCTGCCCTGGCAGGCGCGTCCGGACCGGGACGCGGTCTGGCATGCGCGCACCAAGGCGGAGATGTTCGCCCAGCGCGGCACAGACGACGACTTCTATGCCGAATATCCGGCAACGCCCGAAGAAGCGCTGGCGCCTCTGCAATTCGACCGGCGCATTCCGTATAAGTGGATTGAACCCGTCTTCATGCCATGCGCTTCCGCGCCGCAAGCGGCCACGGCTCGAGCTGCGCTCGGCCGTCATCCGTCGGGCATCGAGATGCACGGCGCGCCACGCCCCGCGCCTTCGCTGCCGGGGCTCGCCGTGTACGTAACGCCCCAGCCCGGCCGCGCCTACGTCCTCGGCGCGGATCCGGCGGAAGGGAACCCGAACTCGGACGAGTCGGCGGCGACAGCGCTCGACGCGACGACGGGCGAAGAGGTCGCAGCGTTGGCAGGAAGGATCGAGCCGACGGTTTTCGCGGGCTACCTGGCGCAACTGGCGCGCTGGTATAACGACGCCGCCATCCTGCCCGAGCGCAACAACCACGGCCATACCGTGCTGGCGGCGCTTGCCGCGACAGGCGGGTCGCGCGTGTTGTGCGGGCACGACGGCAAGCCCGGCTGGCTGTCGAACGCCAAGGGCAAGACGTTGCTCTACAACGCCCTGGCGGATGCGGTACGCGACGGCGCATGCGTCATCCACACGGCTGAGACGGCGGGCCAAATCGCCAGCATCGAGGCGTCGACGTTACGCGCGCCGCAGGGGTTGCATGACGACCGGGCCGACAGCTTCGCGCTGGCGATTGTGGCTGCGAACCAGGACAACCGGGTTGCATCGGCGCACATTGTGCCCGCAGCCGATCCGTTGGCCGGGATCGATTCGGCCTCTTTTTGATTTGAACGGCACTGCCGCTAGTCATGACGGCGCAATCCCAGAGGAAGGTACGGGCAATCGTGAGGAAGGCTATGGATAACCACAATCTGATCCGGCGGGCGTTCGCCTGGCTGGATGCGCGGTCGCTGCGCAGCAGCGGGCTGGCTGCGGTGAGCGCCGTACCGGTTGGGGCGGCAGGCGACGGTCTCGTGGCGCGGCCAGCCGGCACGCCGATCGACAAGAGTTGGGGCGAGTTATTCCAGGAGTTGACCGATGCGCGCACGGCCTGGCAGCAGAATCCATTGGCGAGGCGCATGATCGGCCTGACCACCTCGTACACGGTGGGGCATGGCATCACCCTGCGGTCCCCCTGCAGACCCCTGCAGCGGTTCATCGACGAATTCTGGCAGCATAACCACATGGAACAGCGCATCGGCGAGTGGAGCGACGAACTCGCCCGCTCCGGTGAGTTATTCGCGGTGTTGTTTACCAACCCGATCTCCGGCATGAGCACGGTGCGTACGGTGCCGGCCTGTCGCATCGAGTCCGTCGAGGTCGATCCGGAGGATTACGAGACAGAACTGCGCTACCGCGAGACCGCGCCTGTTGGGGTGGCGGAAAAGTGGTGGCTTGCACCGCATCATCCGGATGCAGGGGCGACCGCGGGCGTGGACCTGCATCCGGTGATGCTGCACTTCGCCGTGAACCGGCCGATCGGCGCGGTGCGCGGGGAATCTGACCTGGCGCCGATCTTACCCTGGCTGCGCCGCTATAACCGCTGGCTGGAGGACCGCGTGCGCCTGAACGCCGCCGTGCGCTCCTTTCTGTGGATCGTGCATGCGCCGCAGCGGCTGCGCACCGAACTGCAGGAGCGTTACCGCACGCCGCCGGACCCCGGCAGCGTGATCATCGCCGAACAGGATGCGGAGACGTGGCAGGCGGTGACGCCCACGCTGCACGCATCCGACGCCGAGCAGGACGGACGCGCCATTCGCTGGATGATCGTAGCGGGCGGGCCGGGAACAGCGTTGCTGGACATCGGCGAAGGCGAGGACAGCAACCTGGCGACGGGCAAGGTGATGGCGGAGCAGCGTCGTCGCTTTTTGCGACGACGACAGGCGTACCTGGTTCACATGCTGACGCAGATCACGCTGGAGGCATGGGAGCGCAGCCGGAGCGTACGGCAGGGGCGTCCTTACCGGGCGGTCAGTTCTGCTGAAGCATCGCTGCGAAGCGCCGCGGCGGACATCCAGGCAATCACGCCCGATATCAGCCCGGAGGACAACCGGGACTTGGCGACCGCTGCGCAACAACTCAGCGCGGGGTTGGCGCAGTTGGCGCAACTCACGGGCAACGGCCCGGCGCTGCGCAGAGCCGCGCTGCGCATGTTCGCTAAATTCGCCGGCGAGACGCTGTCCGAGCAGGAGATAGAACAGATATTGCAGGAGGGTGAGACGGCGCAATGAACATGGCCGCGGGATTGCCATGAGGGCTTAACAATGCAGATCAGATCGGGCGCTTCAGGAGAAAGGGTACGCAAATGGGTGAAATCGAGTCTTCGACAACGCGGCAAGCGCTGATGCGGTTGGCGACGTCCGCGGCGGGGAGCGGCGTATTAGCCGTCTGGCCGGCGGAGCGGCGGCGCACACTGGTGCGCAAACTGGAGGCCGGAGAACTGGCGGAACTGACATTCGACGCCGTGGTCTTCCGCCAGGGCAAGAACGCCAATCACGTGCGCTTTCGCGAGCAAGACATGGGGGCGTTCGCGGCAAGCTTCGTGGGCGCGCCCTTCCTGCGCAACCACGACACGGAGGATATCGGCAGTCGTGACGGCACAGTGATCGCATCCTCTGTGCAGGGGGGCGGCGAGGGGGCTGCTATTCGACAGACGATTCGGCTCACTACGCCGCGCGGCATACGCGACTTCCTGACAGGCATCATCGATCGCTTCAGCATCGGCTGGTACTGGGAGGCAATCGAGTGTTCGGTGTGCGGCGAGGACTGGCTGGCATGCCCGCATCAAGCCGGCCGCACCTATCGGATAGGAGGACGCCAGGCAACGTGTGAACTGATCTTCATTCGCCCGCGCGGCAAAGAGACATCGGCCGTCAATGCGCCGGCCGTGCCGGACACCTATGTACTACGCGAACTCGCAAAGTTAAAGGAGAATCGCCCCATGAATAACCGATACAGTGAGCCGATTTCTGATGCGATTTGGCTGCCGGACGGCACGATGAAGCCCGTAACCCCGGTCGCGCAGGGGGGAGGCGGCGCAACCGGGACGCACGTAGGGGAGCCGGCTAATGGAGACCGTACATCGGAGGCGCTCCACGACGCCAGGCGGGTGGAGGAGATGATCGCTGCATCCGGCCTGCCGGCGGCGGCGCAGACTGCGATGCGGCTGGCGTGCGCGGGCAAGTCGCCGGCGGAGGCTACGGTCTTGATCCTGGCTCAACGGCAGGCCCAGGCTGCTGCGCTGGAACGTTCGCTCGTGCGGGGCATCCGGCCCATCACGGCAGGGGATATGCAGACCCCGCAGGACCGGCTGCAACACGCCGTCGACTGGCTCTTCGGCGTGCGCAACGTCGATCCGCCTCCGCCCTCACTGCGCAGCATCCGCGACATCTACCAGGCGATCACCGGCGACCACAACTGGTATGGCGTGTTCAACCCTGAATGGAGCCAACTGGCTGCGGCAACGTCGACCACGCTGGCGGGGATGGTGGTGGACGCGCTCAACCGGGTGGTGCGTATGCACTACGACAATATGACGACCTACCGCTGGTATGAGCCGCTGGTGGCGGTAACGCCGCATGCAGGCACGACGCACGATTTGAACTTGGTCATGGTGGAGGGAGTAGCGAATCTGCCCGTGGTGGCGGAGGGTGCGGCCTACACGGAAGCCACGGTGGGCGACTCGAAAGAGAGTATGAGCTTCACCAAATACGGGCATTACGTGGGCATCACGCTGGAAACGATCCGCAAGAGCGACATCCAACGCATCCAGGCTATCCCCCGCGAACTGGTGAAGGCTGCACTGCGCACCCGCTCCGCCGCCATCAGCGGACTCTTCACGGCTAACGCCGGCACGGGGCCGGTGCTGGCGGATGACAGCAAGGCGCTGTTCCACTCGGACCACGGCAACCTGAGCACAACGGCATTAGGCGATACGGCCTGGGCTGCGGCGCGCACCAAGATCTGGGAGCAGACTATCCCGGGTACGGGCAAGCCGTTGGCGTTGTGGCCGACCTTCTGCCTCGTGCCCATCGAGCTATACGACAGCGCTCTCGTCCTCTTCGGTTACGGCGCCGGCGATGCGGGCAAGCCCAACACGGCAGGGACGGCGCAGGAGATCAACCCCTATGCCCTGAGCCGCCCGGGTGACCCGCGGCCGATTCCGGTGGCTGTGCCGGAGTGGACGGACGCCGACGACTGGGCGTATCTGGTCGACCCGCGGCTGCACCCGGTGATTCACATGGCGTACGCCTCGAACCCGGCGGGCGCGAGCCATCCTCTGCCGGAGATCTTCGAGGTGGCGAGCGAAACGGCCGGCCTGATGTTCACCAACGATACGTTGCCGGTGAAGGTGCGCGACTGGTGGACCTACGGCGTGAGCACGTATGTGGGCATCGGCAAGGCCAATGTAGCGTGAGGGGTCATGAGTCACACGTTACGAGTCATGCGTTATCAATGACTTGTGACTCCTGACTCGTAACTCATGACGGATGACGAACCGAGAAACAGCCTATCTAAACTAAACGTAAGGAGTTTTCCATGCAAGGCGCACGCTTTACGGTGGCGGTTCATCTGGGCGGTACGTTGGCGGCGAATCAGCAGGGCGTCATCCAACTGCCGTGCGCAGCCACGCTGATCGAGGTGTCGGCTTGCGGCAGCAACAGCAACAGCGCTACGTTGCAACTGGGTACGACGACCGACGCCGACGGCATCATGGCCGCGGCCGCAACCGGCGACAGCAGCGTGCCCGCGGTTTTCGCCGCCGAGGACTTCGACGGCGACCTGGCGGATGGCGATAACCCGCTACACCTGGCGGACGATACGGTTATCGCCTGGCTGTTGGACTACGACGGCTCATCGGGCACTGCCGCCCAGAATGTAGATATTCTGTTCACATTTCTCGAAGGATAGGGGTTCCGTTTGGGATAGAGCGGCCTGAACATCTGCGCCAGGGAGGCGGGCTCGCGTTCACCCTCTGGCGCAGACCCTAGGACGACGTTGATGCAATTGGCGCGGCGGCGAAACAGATGGACAAGGCACGATGACGACGGATGAGCTATATCGCAAAATGCACGATCCGCTGGCAGCCTATTTCGCCAACGTCTGCCGGTCACAAGAAGCTGATGATCTGGTACAGGAACTCTTCGTTAGCTACTTGCAGGCCCTGTGCGAGGGGGCGTCGATTCAGACGCCGGAACACTGGCTGTGGCGCGCGGCGCGCAACTTGGCAATTGACTGTTATCGCCTCGCCACGCGCCGGCCGATCCTTATCAGCCTGGAACTTGCCGGGCAGGGGATCGCAGACCCTCTGCAGCAGGATCCCCTCGAACTGGTCTGCCGGGGAGATACATACGACGCTTTGACGGCGCTGGTGCATGGCCTGCCGGCGAACCAGAGACAGGCTCTGGCGGTACGATATGCCGATATGTGTCCCTTACGTCACAGGGAAGTCGCGCGTTGCCTGGGCATTAGTCTATCCGCTGCGCGGGCGAGGCATACGCGCGCGGTGGCGAATCTGCGTGTATTGACTGGGCGCAGGCGCCGTCCGGCGATCAGCGCGCTTCAACAGAAAGGAGACAAGAGATGACGGCCGATCTCGCAGCCTATCGCACGGCGGTCGACGCGCTGTTGGCAACCGCCGCTGATGCATCGACGTGGACGGAAGCAATTAAGGACCAGGCGTTGTGCCAGGCGCTGGCGGAGTATGACGAATACTTCGTGTATGAATCGAGCGTCACCGTAACGAGCGGCGGCGCGTACCAAGACCTGTCTAGCGTGGACGCCCTCAAGGACGTTCTTGCCGTGGCTTACCCCTGGAGCGACGAGGCGGACTTTGGCACTCTCCAACAGCGCTGGCGCTATGCCGCCGACCAAACGATCTATGTGGAGACGGCTACGCCCCAGGCGGGGCAGGCGATGCGCGTACGCTATACCAAACGGCATGAAATCGAAGACTTGGACGCGGCTACTGCGACGAGCGTACCGGACGGCCATCAACTGCTGCTGGCGACGTTGGCGGCTGCCTTCGCGTGTACGCTGCGCTGCCGCCAACTGAGCGAGAACCCGGCGATCCCGGAGCACGCCCTCGCCGCGTTAGCCGGTGCAGCGACCCATTATCGCACCCATGCTGCGGACCTCCTGCGCACGGCTCGTGCAGCCGACAACCCCGCCTGGTCACGTATGGGGTTGTAATCCGTCATAAGTCACGAGTTATCCGCCTCTCCCACGAACCATTACGGAGCATCTATGCGCACCATTTCCGCTAGCCTCGCCGCTGCCCAAGCCGTCCGCAGCCCAAAGTGGAGCGTGACCTGTACCGTCGCCGCACGGGGCACGAACCCGGATATGCCCGCGCTGAAGTGGAGCAAGCTGACCTATGCAAGCGGCGCCAAGCCCGCCTACCCCTCGGCGGGCTTCGACACGCTCGACGGCGCCATCCACCGCTTCAAAGTAACCGCAGCGGGCATCTGGCAGCAGACAATAACCGATCCTGCACAGGCGGATCAGTGGCGCACTAACCTCTGGACCAACATACATGGCGCCATCGCGACCGCTCTGTGCGCCTATCGACACGGCTCGACCAACGCCCGCCTCTACTATATCGTCGCGGGCTCCGTCTACTTCTTGCGCACCAACGACGATGGCGGCACATGGCTCGGACCGCTCTCCGCCTATGCAGGCGGAGACGCTGCCGCCGATGTATGCATCAACAGCGCGCCGGCCGGTCATGCCATTGCCGGCGCCATCGTCGGCTTCTCGACGTATAACAGCAGCACAGGCGTGTATGCGGCCTATTTCAATGCGGGAAGCAACGTCAAGTATGCGGACTACTGGCGGGCAGCGGGCATTTTTTGCCGTCCCGACGATACGAGCTTCGTGTACTGCCTGGTCTTTCGGCAGACCGACCGCGGCTCGGCCCGGCTGCGCGTGGTCAGATTCGACGGCAACGCGTTCTCCGATGCGCACGACATTGACCAGACGCAGGCCGGTCTGTTCGGCATTAACCTGGCCTGCTACAAGTTCTGCGGCATTCCCGATTCCAACCTGCTGATCGGCAGCGTGGTGGAGAACGCCTACGCGGGCAAGAACTACGAGGGGGTTGCGTCGGGATTCTGGCACGATGAGATGTTGGCCGACGAGCCGATCCTCTTTCCGGAGATTGAAGCGTGGAGCGGCAAGAACTACAGCTATATCGTGCGGAGCGGCGGCGACTACTACTACTTCGGAGAGGACCACGTCTGGCGCGGGGAGGCGCAGGACGCGCCCGCAGAGACGCTGATCCCTATTCGCTATGTCTATGACGATGGCCGGATCGAACTGGAGTTTGAACAGGGTGTGCAGGCCCCCTGCGTAGGGCAGGTTCTTACGGTGCGGCGCAGGGCCTCCTGGGGCGGGGTAAGCGGGTCGGCTGACCTGGCCTGTTACGTGGTGCGGGCGGCCCGCTCGCGGCGGCGCACGACGGTCTTGGCCGTAGATCCGGTCGGGTATTTGGGGATTGCCCGCTGCCGCCGGCCCGCGGTGCTGAACGACGGCTCGGCGCCAGGCGTGGCGACGGTGATGCGGCGACTGGGCGCCCGCTTCGGCTTAGGCATTGCCTGCGACGATGCCGGATTGGAAACTGCCGCGGCCATGCCCATGACCCTGGCCCCGTCCGAGTCTCTGCTCGGCGCGGCCTACCGCGTTGCCAGCCAGAGCAATGTGTGGCTCGTCCCTGCCGGCGACGGCGCGTTTCAGGCGGAGATGATCAACCCGCCGAACTCGGACAGCAGGGAGCATGACGACACATCGCACAAGTATCCGGACGGTGAATGGGAATTGATCGATGCACAGGAAGTGAGCGATTATCGGCGTCTGGCCTTCGCCTATGTGTTGGGGACGGCTAGCACGGACCCGGAGGATGGCGGCTACGTGGGCATGGCGGCGGGGCCAGTCTTGCCCAACACCCGCCCGCTCTCCTACTCCGTCACCAACACCCGCTACAACACCGACGCCCGCGTTCTCGCCGCCGCTATCCGCGAGGCGTCCCGCCAACGCAAGCTCACCGTCGACGCCATGATCGAAGCCCCGGCGAACTTGGCGCTTGAGTTGTACGATGTCGTCGAGGTGACCGAACCCCTGCTCGGCTGGACTGCCCGCCCCTACCGCGTACGCCGCATCCGCGAGACCTGGGACCGCGGCCTGCTCACCCACACCCTCTGGCTTGGAGACGAATCATGACCTTCGACGAACTGCTCTTCACGGCGCTGATCATGGCCCTCTGCCTGCTACGAATGGCTATTCGCCTCATCACCCTCACGCCCAACTGCCCGTAACCCGTAACTTATGAGAAGCCCGCTTCCCGAAAGCTATCGCCATGAACCAAGCCTACACCCTCGGCAACGACTCCGAACTCCGCCTATTGCTCGGCTATTCCGGCCCGCCGCGCGCCGGACGCATCACCGCCGCCGGCCCCGCATCCTACACCGTCGAGATCGCCGACAGCGACGACGCCGCCGTCGAAGCCTGGCCCCTCAACGGCTCTGTGTACGCCGAAGGCAACATCGTCTACATCCTCCAAGCCGAAAACGCGCCCGACAGCGGCGTCATCATCGGACGCAAAGGCGCGCTGACCGCTCTCGGCATCGGCACAGCCTCGCCCCAAGCCGCGCTCGACGTGCGCGGCCCCATGTACAGCACCGGCCCCCTGGGGTGGAAACACAGCAAGGCGAACGTCGCCCACAACACGCCCGCCGACATCGCCAAGTACGCCCTACCCGGCAGCACCGCCTCCGCCGTCCTTGTCTCGATCGTCGCCGCGGGCACAGGCATCCTGGCGACCAAGCTCTTTTCCGTAACGACGGCCTGGTCAACCGAAACAGTTACCGACCTCGGCGCCGCGCTATTCGGTTTCAGCGGGCTCGTATTGACGGCAGCCATGAACACGACGACCAGGGAATGCACCCTAACCCTCACGCAGACCAACCCCGGCTCTCTGCCGGCCAACATCTACATCTCGATCCAGCCGCTCGCTACATCCGGCACAGCCACCATGACCTTTACCGGCCTATAAACGCCCGCCTGAGGCTTCCGTCCGAGTCCCTGCTCGGCGGCGAATAGCTGAAATGCGCCGCCCGCCGGGTTCTGGGTGGCGGCAGAATCCCGGCGGGCGCTGGCAAGGAGGTTCCCCCCATGCGGGGGCCTGGTGATGTCGAAAGGGTTGTGGGGGAGAGGGCGTTGCGGACCCTCTCCCTTTTGGTTATGGCCTGTGTCGTCTAGATCATCTCGCCTGCGTCGGGGATGTCTTCCGGCTCCAGGGTAAAGAGCATCTCGTCGGTGATCTCCTCGATGTGGGCGATGCGGCTGGCCTGCTTGTTAATCGCTCGCTCGAACAGGTTGCGGGCGAAACGGGCGTTGCCGAATACCTCATCGCGCAGGCGGAAGGCCGCTTCGAAGACGCGCGTCGCCTTGCGCCGCGCCGCCTCGGAAAGCCGGTAGTCGTACTGCCCGGCGAAATGCTCCAGGATGGCGGTCAACTCCTCAGGCGAATAGTCGTCAAACTGGATGAACTTGTTGAAGCGCGATTCTAGCCCTGGGTTGGAGCGCAGGAAGTTGCGCATCTTCTCCGGGTAGCCGGCCACGATGACGACAAGATCGTCGCGGTGGTCCTCCATGAGCTTGAGCAGCGTCGCCACCGCCTCCGGCCCGAAGTCGTTCGAACTCTGGTTATAGGCGGCGAGGGCGTAGGCTTCGTCGATGAAAAGTACGCCGCCCAGCGCTTCGTTGACGACGCGAGTCACCTTCTGGGCGGTCTGTCCCACGTAGCCGGCGACCATGCCGGCGCGGTCCGTTTCGACCATGTGGCCCCGTGAGAGGATGCCGAGGGCGCGGTAGATGCCGCCAAGCAGCCGGGCGACGGTGGTCTTGCCCGTGCCGGGGTTGCCGTAGAAGACCAGGTGACGCGATGTGGGCACGGTCTTGTGGCCGCGCTCCTCGCGGAGCTGCTGCACGCGCAGGAAATCAACCATCTCCGCCAGATCGTGCTTGACGTTTTCCAGCCCGATCAGGCTGTTTAGCTCTTCGAACAACTCCTCCAGCGTAGGCTGCTTGGGCCGTTCCGGCTCGCGCGGCGGACGCCTGTGCGGCGGGTAGTAGTCATCGTCGTCGTGGTAGTCGCTGCCGCCGGCGCGTACGAGGCCGGTATAGAGCGTCTCGTGGAATTGCTGCAGGGCGCGGGCTTCCATGTCGGAGGCGTGGCGGTGCAGCTTGACGACGGCGGCGCCGAAGCGGAAGAAGAACACGCCGGCTTGCAGCGCGAAGTCGGAACCGTGCGCTTGATCGTACTCTTCGAGCAGGTTGAGGCTGAAGGGGCGATGCGCATAGCCGGGCTTGTCTGCGGCTTCTTGGACAGCCCAACGGAACAGGTCGGCGAAAGAGGCGGAGACATGCGGCGCGACCAGCCTGCGCATATCCTGGAAAGGAATGTTGCCCGCCAGGCTGGCGGCGTCGCCGGCGCTGACAAAGCGGATGGCGATCAGGCAGAGGTCGATGACCAGCACGTCGAGGGCGTCGAGCGTGCCGTCGTCCGAATCATCCGGGTCTTCGTCCCAGCTAAGGGCCTCGTGCAGGGGCGGCGTAAGCTGCCGCAGCCCCATAAAGAGATACTCCGCCAGATGCGGATCGCGGTAGGCCTCGGGGTCGAAGGTGAGATCGGCGTTCACGATATGGCTTCTCCTTCCCAGTGCATGGCGGTTACGGCCATGCCGTCTGATTGAGTCTGACCGGCGCTGCGACCTGTCTGGACGTACGCCACCGGCCGCAACGGGTGTTATCGTTAAGTTAGACGCAGGAAGGCAATAAATGGGTGCGGCTAGTTTTAAAGATACCATAAAAATTGGCAAACTATATATGAATATGAGAGGAATATCGGCAGAAATAAGTTTGCGTCAACTGCGGGCGTGCGCAGCCGGCCGCCGCGCTGCGGCGCGGGCGCGAGGGGACGGATGCCGGGAAAGCCGAAACGGGGATTAGCGGGCGATGGCGCGGGCGGGTTGGTTGCGCACAAATATCGACCAGAAGAGCAGCGCGCCGCAGGTAGTGATCAGCGCGCCGGCCAGGAAGAGGCCGCGGTACCCCACGGCATCCACGGCATAACCGCCGCCTACGGCCATCAGCCCCCAGCTCAGGCCGGTCGCCATCGACGCTGCGCCCGACATGTAGGAGCGCCACTCCGGCGCCACCGACTCCATTTGGAAGATGACGATGGGCGCGCGGCTGATGGCGGCGAAGCTGAGTATAGCCATGTAGCTCAGGCCGGCCGACTGCCAGACGGGGATCAGGGCCAGGGGCAGCAGGCTGAGGCTGACGCCCAGCGTGGCGCGCACATAGGTGCGACGCACGCCCCAGCGCGCCATGATGGCTTGGGTGACCAGGGCGGCGGGCGCGCTCAACAACATGCCCAGCCCCATGAGCAGCCCGATTTGCGCCGGCAACATGCCTAGCTCGGTGTCCAGATACACGTTGAAGAAGACGCGCGCCGGGCCTTCGCCCGCTACTTGCAACAGGCTAATGAAGGCCAGCAGTGCGATCAGGCTGATGGGCATGGGCGCGCGCCCTTCGCCCGTCGTCGGCGGGGGACGGTCGTCAATCGGGCCGATGGCGATCAGGGCGAGGATGGCGGGTATGAAGAGAACCGCGCCGCTGAGAATGGCGTAGCGATAGGGCGCGGGCGCGTCGATGGTCACGCCCAGCAACGAGGCGAACAGCCCCGGCAGCGCGCCGCCGACCAACCCCCCGAAAAACGCAGCCAGGGCGAAGAGCGCCGTCTGGAATGAGAAAACGAAGTCGCGCGTCTCGTCGGCGATGACCATGACCAGCGGGGCCGAGTTGACGATGAAGAGCGTGAGGACTCCCCCCGTGAACGTGAAGACCGCCAGCAGCCACGGGCCCTGAATGGCCGGCGGGATCAGTTCGCTCAGGCCAAAGAGGATATAGCCGGTCATCGTCAGCAGCAGCCCCGTCATCATCGCGCGGCGGCTGCCCCAACGCCGCCCAGCCGCACCCGCCGGCAGCCCGACAACACCCATGATCAGGAGGTTGCCCGCGCTCATCAGCCCGATGAAGGCCGTGTCATAGCCTAGCCGCAGCACGTACAGGTTGATCAGCACCGTGTACATGCCGCCGAACACAGTGAAGCCGACCACAAAGGCCGCGACAAGGTAGAGACGAGCGTCGCGCGATAGGCCGCGCACTGAGTTCAGATAGGAGACGAACACGAAAGCCTCGGTTCCGGTTCGGTGGGCCCGGTCTTTGTGACAGGGCCGACAGTTGGATCTCCGAGCCGGGAACGCGTACCGGCTGTGCTGAGTTTGCCACGGCCCCCTGCGCTTGGCAACTACGCACAGGGCGTGTAGACAATGGCAGCCGCGCCCAGGTCAACGACGTTGGGCCGCGGCTGTGGTTTAATTGGGGGTGAAGCAGTTTTTCAAACCTGTTGGA
>Ga0334890_1003871_pt1 | contig 14418 bp, 13 predicted proteins | sample GraSluR1_MG_3_FD_207220 | JGI IMG/M metagenome (GOLD analysis project Ga0334890, IMG submission 207220) | Sludge microbial communities from methane-producing bioreactor in Wageningen University, Netherlands - Granular Sludge_31_08-R1 | ecosystem: Engineered > Bioreactor > Anaerobic >... | reverse complement strand
GGCACTCTCCGAAGAGATCAGGAAGTACGGGGACAGCATCGCCGAGGTCAAGGTGAAGCGGACCGCCGGTCACAACTACATCCTGAAGATCAAGCACGAGCGCCGGGGTGATCGCGGTGACTGAACCGGGAACCCTCGCACTCGGCGAGAACGAGATCCTCCGGGTGGAAATCGAGGGCGAATCCTACCGCATCGAGCCGGAGGAGGTAAGGGCACTTCTTGTCTTCGGCAGGGCCGTACCGATCGTCCAGGTCATGCGGAAGAGAACCCCGGACGGGAAGGAAGAGGCTGAAGTAATCTCCATCGAGGGTCACGCGGCCATCAACCGGCCCGGGAAGGCGGTGGTCCTCTACACCCGGTCCGGGCACTTCATCATCCCGCTCGTGAGCTTCCAGCGGGTCGCCCGGGGAGAAGCGGTCTCGGCACCGCTCTTCCCCCTCGTCCCTGACTGCCAGGAAGGGCCGGTATGAGCGGGGAGATTCAGAGGGCGCTTGAAACCCTCTTCCCGGACGGCGGAGTCGTCGAACTCCGGGCCCTGACCGATTACCTGGTCCACAGCGGTTATTTTGACAAACTCGATATGCTGGCCGAGAAGGCAGCAAACCTGGACACGCTGCCGGAGGTCGCCGGCATCTATGTCACGCTGAACACGGTCGATCCCGCGTTGCTCTCCCGGAGGGCGAACCGGGTGAAGATGAATCTTGGCCGGAAGGACTCGACTACCAGCGATGCCGACGTGGTCCGGCGGCGGTGGCTCCCCGTCGACCTGGACCCGGTCCGGCCGAGCGGCGTCTCGTCGACCGACGAGGAGCACCAGGCAGCAATCGTAAGGGCAGCGGAGATTGCCGCATACCTGGGCAGGGAGCAGGGATGGCCGGCGCCGATCATGGCCGACTCGGGGAACGGCGCCCATCTGCTCTACCGAATCGACCTGCCGAATGACGACGAGTCGATGGACCTGGTGAAAGGATGCCTCACGGTTCTTGACACGCTCTTCTCGGAGGGATCGGTCTCCGTGGACGCCGCGAACTTCAACGCGGCCCGGATCTGGAAACTCTACGGCACGACCTCCAGGAAGGGAGACAACACATCCGACCGGCCGCACCGGCAGGCCTGCCTGCTCGATGTCCCCGACGAGGTGGTGGTTGTCCAGGCCGACCAGCTCAGGCACCTGGCAGGCCTTCTCCCGAGGGACGATCCAAACCCTGTGCAACGGCTGAAGGGACAGGGACTGGTCCTCCGTAACTGGCTTGGCACACATGGGATCGGGATCCGGTCAGAGAAACCGTGGCAGGGCGGGACCTTGTTCGTCCTCGAGGAGTGCCCGTTCTCTTCGGCACACAGGGATGGGGCGTTCGCCATCCAGTTCCCGAGCGGAGCCATTCATGCAGGATGCCAGCATGCATCATGCGGTGGCGGGACCCAGAAGTGGCCGGATCTGCGGGAACGCTATGAACCAAGAAAACGAGCGAAGCGGGAGCGAGGATCCATATCCAATACTGCACCAGCCCCCTCACCCCCCTCCCCTCCGGTATCTTCGGCCGCGAATATCGAGGCCCGGTCCCGGGCGGCCGAGGTCCTCCGTTCCGGTGACCCGCTTGGCTTCCTCCTGGATGTCTTCCATCGGGAACATGTCGGGGACCGGGTCGTGGCCGAGTGCCTCGTGCTCTCGGTCGCATCGCAGTCGGTCACAAACACCCAGGGCCTCCATGTCGCCATCTCGGGCAACTCGGGGAAGGGCAAGACCCACGCCTGCCGGGCGATGCTCAACCTCCTCCCCGAGCAGTTCAAGCTGAAGGGGACTGTCTCGGACAAGGCGCTCTACTACCACCCCCTCCAGCCGGGGACGGTCCTCCTCTTCGACGACGTCTCCCTCTCCGAGGACCTGCAGGAGATCCTGAAGTCGGCGACCGCGAGCTTCCGGGAACCCATCGAGCACCGGACGCTCACGAGCGACCGGCAGGTCCGGATCTGCACCATCCCTGAGCGGTGTGTCTGGTGGCTGGCGAAGGTGGAGCTCGCCGGCGACGACCAGGTCATGAACCGGATGCTCTGCGTCTGGATCGATGACTCCTCTGACCAGGATGCGGCGGTCCTCGCCCACCTGAAAGATGCCGAGGCGAGGGAGGCAATGGCAGGGGACGACCCTGACGTCGCAGTTTGTCATGCGATATGGGAACTCGTGAAGGAGCAGGCCTTCCATGTCAGGGTCCCGTTCGCACCCCGGATACACTTCTCGACGGCACAGAACAGGCGGAACCCCGGCATGCTCTTCGACCTGATCAAGTGCCACGCCCGGCTCTTCTTCCTCCAGCGGGAACGGGACGAGCACGGGAGCATCATCGCCACCCGCGAGGACTTCGAATACGCCCGCAGGCTCTTTCTGGATCTGACCGGGGATACCGGCGCCCAGGAGACGAAGCAGACCAGGAACGAGGCGGCCGCCCTCGAGAGCATCGCGAAGATGGGGCTCGAGGTCTTCACCATCAAGCAGCTCCAGGAGGCCCTCGGGCTCTCCTACCACCAGGTCTACCGGCTGCTCAAAGGCTACCGGAACGGACGCGGATATTATACCGGCATCCTCGACAAGTGTCCTGCGGTGAGCTATATCGACGCCACGGTCGCCGAGGATATCTACGGGATGGAGGTGAAGCACCGGGAGCACTACTTCTCGTTCGATATCGGCCTCTACAAGAACTGGACAGCGAGGGCGGAGATCTGGCTGGAGGACGAGATCGAGGAGGATAAGAGAAGGAGAACTGGTCCTGACAGAGAGAGTGATGATGACACCGTTGCACCCGGTTTGCCCGTGCAGGGTGTCAATGAAGAAGATGCGGAATCCTGTTCCGGATCGGAGAATTATGAAGAAGATACTGAGAGAGGTACTTCTTCAGATACCTCTTTCCATCATTTACCAGGAGCGCACGGCACGGATTCGGATGCGGTTGGGGCTTCTTCCTGTGCCTGTTTTCCCGGAGATGGTGAGAATCAAACACCCTGCAGTGTGACCAGGTCGCCAATTGCCGGTTCGAGGCCTCAAAACGCTTCTTCATTCTCCACCGGCTTTTGCAAAGATGTGCAAAGGAGAACAACCGATGCGAAAGGGAAGAATCCGTTCCGGATCGATCCACTCCCTGGGCTCTTGGACCATCGGGATTTCAAACGGGTCAAGGTGGTGTCCGGCCGGTGTGATATCTGTCATGAAGGGCCTGCGATATACCGATGTACGGAGAAGGAGGTCTCTGTGTGCGAGAGATGTTATGCGAGGATGGTGAGGGAGTGGAATGAGGAAAAGGGAATAATTGGTTAAAACTTTTTATGAAGTATTGAATTTTGAAGAATGAATTTTGAAATTTTTTTTAATTAAAATTAAACCATTTAAATATCCAGAGATATTTTCACAACGCACGGGGAATTTTATTAACCTTAATTTATTAGTAATATTTGATGACTCTTTTGAGCATTCACGACATTCTGGAATCAGGCGAAGCAAGAACACGATATGATATCGTAGCAAAAATTGTTGGAAAGATCTCTAAGGGATATATCTCTTCGATTGCTAAATGGGGCGTTTTAACAGATAATTCTGCCGCTATTCGTTTTGTTGTATGGCCAAATTGCGAAGAGTTGGATATTGAAGAAAATAATTGTTATTTTTTTGAAAATGTTGAATATCGAATTAATAATTGCACACCAAATTTGAAAATTGATCGGAATAGTAACGTCAATCAATTATCAAGCGATATTGAGATTGACGAATTAGATCCTATAGAATTTGACCCATCTTTACCATGTCATATAGTGCGAGTAAGAGGGATCTGTTTGGGAATTAATCCGTCCATTCCAATTATTGCAAAACAAAAAGGCTGGATTGGAAATCGTGAGGGATTTAAAATTCCATTCGTCTTATTCCATTCTGGAGAGCAAACTCCTCTAGATGACGGTAAGATTTATGATTTTCAATATGCGAGCATCGAAGAATTCCATAATAAAAGAGAATTATATGTTGATTGCTCAATTGTTACTGAGATACAAGAGGACGAATACCCGATTGATCCATATATGGAGTTTACTGATCTCGATCCAGATGTTGTTAATATTAGTTCAAAAGATATTTATCCTCACTTTTTTAGAACCGCTCAAACCGTATTGGGATTGAATCGTAGCCAAATAGAAGATAGAATTCAAGGTCCTCTAATTGAAATGAAAGAACTTTATGCAGGAATGGAAATTATTGACTATTCCAATCCCGATAATCAATTAGCTTATATTTTTGGTTATTTTCCATATTATATCGAACCAATTAATGATGTTTTAAAGTCTATTGAAAGAGACCAATATCAAAATATTTTTTATAATAGATTTAATGTGAATTTTTACGGTTGTGGTCCGTGCCCAGAATTACTTGGGCTTTTACGGTTCCTATCAGAGGAGCACTTGGGTATAGACCAAATAAATGTGACATTCTTTGATGGAGAATCGTGGGATCCCTGGAGAAATTGTGTGATTGAAAATATTTCGAATGAGTATTGGGATGGTTCAATGAATATTACTGAGAAAAATGATTGCAATCTATTAGAATTACCGAGATCCGATAATTCGTCGGTTAATAGTGCAGATATTCATATAATTCAGAACGTATGTTCGGATTTAGTAAAGCGATTTGATAGTGCCCGAGTCTTGCATTGGTTAAGGTCAATATATGCCGCCTCAAAGGAGAATTCCATGATATTTATTATAGATATCCCATATTCATATATTTATACAACAATATTTGAACCACTATCGCGTTCAATTAATTCTGCTTCAAACACAGACATAATTATTCTACCAAGATCATCGATGTCCTCTTCGCTGGACTATATCCCACCTCGAATTCATTTGCCGAGTAAACGACAATATTCGGGTTTTAGACATATGGAAATAATAAAGACGGGGTCATATCAAAATGCCACATGAAGATATTTTAACAGTAAACAGCGATAAGAAAAACAATCAAGAATTCCAAGAAAAGGCGACCTACCAGAAAGTAGTTAATCCTGTCATTATATCTGCAAGTAGGGCAACGGATATTCCAAAATGGTATTCTGATTGGTTTATCAATCGATTGAAAATAGGATATGTTATCTGGATAAATCCCTTTAATCAAAATTACCGCCAGAAAGTTACCTTTAAAGATGTTCAAGCTATAGTTTTTTGGAGCAAAGACCCGAAACCCTTCATGAAGCATCTTGATTTTATTGATTCGCTTAATATTGGATATTATTTCCAGTATTCCTTAAATGATTACGAAAAAGAGGGTTTAGAACCCAATCTTCCTCCATTAGAGAGAAGAATTCAAACTTTTATAGAATTATCAAATAAAATTGGGAAAGAAAAAGTAATTTGGAGATTTGATCCTCTAATACTTTCTGATTCTTTAACCACCAAGGATCTTTTATCTCGTATAGAAAAAATTGGAGGTATTATTCATGAATATACTGAAAAATTGGTTATAAGTTTCGTAGATATCGAACAATATAATCTTGTCAAAAAGAGGCTAAAAAAATTAGATGAATCATATCGAGAATTTAATTCTGAAGAAAAGCATGATCTGATAAAAGGTCTATATCTTTTAAATAAAAAATGGGGTCTCACTATTGCTACTTGTTGTGAGGATTGGACGCCAGATGTCCCATTTTCCAAATATGATATTGAACAAAATCGGTGCATTGACGATGTTTTATTACGGAGACTATTTCCCGAAAAAGAAAAATTAATGAATTTTTTAAACACTCATAAATGTGCTCAAACCACTTTATTTCAACAAAACGATAATAATTTAAATCCATTGAAAGATCCCAATCAACGAAAAAATTGTGGGTGTATTATTAGCAAGGATATTGGGCAATATGAAACCTGCGTGCATCTTTGCAAGTATTGTTATGCAAATAAATGGGACAAAAAAGTAAGAAATCGATATGAAAAATATCTTCAAAGCAATCATTCTAATGAATCAATTATTTAGAATTTAAAGATCGAATTAATATTTTTTTATCACAATCATGGCCGCAAAGGTTTTTTGACCAGCGAGGGGTGATCGTCTTCACCCACACACTTCCTTCACCTTCTCCGGGTCATACCTCAAGGCAATCTCCCTCGTCCTTCCTCCATTGTTCAGGTAAGATAACTCCACCAATCGCATCTGGTCGAACTTCCGAATTTTCTCGTAAAATCCGGTGTAGCTCAGTCGCATCTTCTCTGACGCAACCTCATAGACCGCACCCGAGGTCAGGAAGGATCCGGTGTCGGTGGCCATATCAGCAATCTCGTAGAGCAACGACTTCTCATCCTTCGTCAAGGCCCGGATCGAGGCGGAGAGGTGGACATGCTTGGAGACTTCGTACGCCGAGAGGACATCCTCTGGTTCAACGGCCATCCGTCCGGCCCTCTCGGCGGTCATCACGCTCTGCTTTACCAGGTCCAGGCCAACCCTAAGGTCCCCGCATCGCATGGTCTGTTCGATGATGAGGTCGAACAACGAATCCGACAGGACTCCCGGAAAGAGGCCCAACCGCGCCCTATATTTGAGGATGTCAGAAATCTCCTCCTCCGTGTATGGGGGAAAGTAGACTTCCTTGAGCTGGAGGACTGAGAGGACGCAGGAATCAAGTTCCTGGGGCAGCTTGACCTCCATACTGCTCATCGGGAGGATGACCCCCGCATTTGCGTTCGGAAACTCCTCGTAGAGCCTTAGGAGAGTATAAAGGATTTCGTTCAGGGTTTTGTTGACGAGAAGATAATTGGCATCGTCAAGGCAGACTGAGAGTACGGTATTCCTCTCGCTCAAGGTCCGCCCGATGTCGTATATCAGCTTCCGCACGGGTGTTCCGGTCGGAGGTGGCTGGTGGCCATGGAGTTTCCCGTAGATCTTTGCAAATATCGCGAACTTCGTCCGTTCGGTCTGGCAGTTCACGTATACCGGGACCAGGCGCCGGGTCGTCTCTTCGATCTCTGAGTAAATCAGGCGTACTGCCGTTGTCTTCCCTGTCCCGGGCAGCCCCCGGAGGGTGATGTTGAGCGGCCGGCCGCAGTGCAGTCCAGGCTTCAATGCGAACGCGATGTCCTCCAACTGCGCTTCGCGGTAATTGAAGACTTCCGGGACGTATCCGATCTCGAACAAATCGTGGTTGCGGAAGAGAGTCTCATCTGAATAAAGATATTTTCTCATCGTTATCGATCAGTCTCAGCCAGGGGATTTATAGGATTGAACCAAGGGAGTTGAAAGTGATCAAAGAATCACCTTTAAAAGAGGATTGGTTAGATTACCTGAGCGGACCAAAACTCATTTTCATCAGGCTGTAACCTGAAACAACGAACAATACAAAGCCGATTCCCGTGAAAAGAATGGTAAGATTCAGGTCACACGGTTCCCCAGGCAGGCAGCGTCCCGGTTGGAATGATGCGCCGGTCCCCATTAACCAGATGCCGATTCCAATCCCGAATATCTGTAAGGGAACCCACTTCCAGGTGATTTCGTATGTATTTTCGATAATAATTTCTCACCGCCAGATTGGTTTAATTCACATTTCTAATAATTTTTAGGGATATTTGTGTGTATCCCTGTGTATTCCAAACAAGAGATCAAAATTAATAAAAAGACTCTGAAACACTAGCTATTCCATATGCAGCATCCGTGGATTCATACCCCGCCCATTTCCCTCTATGAATAATTTGAACGCTTAAATAGTGTCTTGAATCGTCCATTTTCATCGCACTTACCGAAACATAATCAGCATAACAGGAGTATTCATATGTCTTTGGCCCACTTCCCTGGATAGATCGGATATGATTATCAACCATTAGTGTCCCGTGCCAATCTCCATAATAACGAATTTCGACTGTACAATCATTTGACGTTTTTTCTTGAGGGAGAGTTGTAGGTGTTGGTTTCCATATAAGCACATTATTTCCATCTTCATTTGTTATGAGATATTTCACTGGTACTGAGTCCCAATCAATATTCTCTATCAAATCAGGATAATCTCTCTCTACGGCATTGTAATAACGTAATTGTGGAAGATCCTCCTCTATTTTATACCATTTTCTAGCCCCCGGATCAAAATAGATTTGACCTATCGTATACTGCCCATCATCGCGAACTTCTAAAATGACCCAGGCTCGATCCTTATCGTAAGTTGAATCATCAGAATTTTTCTGAATTAAATCGCCCTTTTTGTATTCTGGACTGTCTTCTAATTCAACTTCTGATCCCTTCGCATCAAAAGGAGTGTTTGGAATGATTGTTGTTCCGTATTGTGGTGTGGATTTTTGATCGGGAGAACTGATACTGGGGACAGACGGTTGAGCATCCGGTAGAACCGATGAAAAAATGACAACTATTGCAATAATAGCTAGAATAATTAAAATTCCATAGGTAATTTTGTCTTTTAGGGATAGATTATTGATATTTTGTACGGTGCTGTTTATAATATTTGTATTCTTCAATTGTTTGACTTTATCGTTGCAGCGCCTTGCTTCTTCTATTTTCCCGATTTTTAAATAAGAAACCCCTAAATTATTCCATCCATCTAAAAATTTTGGATCGAGTTCAACTGCTTTTGTATAACATTCAATCGCTTTTTCGTAATCTTTTTTGAGGAAAAATTCATTTCCAATTTTTTTCCAAGTCGCAGGATCATCTAAATTTTCGTCAATATTAAAATCATCAACCATTGAAACCTTGATGAAACCATAACACAGTCTGAACGATAAAGATTTACATTTTTAAAAATCAATTGCCAATATCTATACTCGAAAGGTCTGGTTCTAATTTAGTGATTTAAATGCTAATTATTTCCTTGTAAAATGAATAAATTGGTAAATTATTCCCCCGATACAGTCACGCCCAAATACTCCTTTTTCTTTATATACTCCACGTCTACTCGATTCCCGGGAACAGGGCAGACAGGAGAGTATCAGAAATGGCAGATTTTGTCCAGCAGAGCAATGTCAAGTCGGCAACCCGTGAGCTTGCAGCTCCGATAGCGGATGTCGCCACCTTTGCAGGGATCGTCCAGGGTGTCCTGGATACCAATCCCTTCGGGTGCACTGCATACGAAACGTCCAGCGGCCCCATGCCGGCCATGGACAAGACCCGGGAAGGCTATACCGCCCGGATCAATTTCGAGGATCTTGAAGCGAACACTGTCGGTTACGTGACCGCCAGGGCCGGAACCGTGACCGGGTTCAACGGCGCGAAGGCCGCAATCCTTGCGGACACCGATCTTTCCACCGCCATGGGCGGGGACCCGGTGAACGACCCGGAGGCCGAGAGGTATTCGGCCACCATCAAGTGCCACGACCCGACCGGGGAGATCTACTACGTGGCGTTTGCCCGCGAAGAGGTCCGTGTCACCTCCTACGAAGCGGACGCAATCCTTGCGACCATCGAGGCCTGGGCAGACACCGTTCCCGCACTGGCCTGAGCGTCCGGCGAGTAATTTTCCCTTTCCAGGGAGGGAGGGACCATGGAGGAAGGATTCGTGTTCCTCCTCGGCGTGAGCATCGGCGGCCTGATGATGCTGTTTGCAATCCTCAGGATTATCGCCGGGATGCACGACCAGATGGAGCAGAACCTGCGGAGGCGGTGAGGTCCCTTCACCGTCTCTTTTCAGTCGGTCCCGCCCCTTGCCTGGAGGTGATTTCATGGAACAGGAATTGATTCAGATTTTTGAGTTGCTGGTGGCGTTAGTGGCGGCCATCGCTGCGTACTGGCAGCACCGGCAGAAGAGGCAGGCGGTCGTGGCCAGGGAGGAGGCCCTTGTCGAGAAGGAGGTTGCCGAGGCCCTGCAGTGGGCGGCGGAGTCGGAGAAGGACGATGTTTTAGCCTATTTCGACCCGGATGACGATACGGTGACCAAGCCTCCGGAGACGGTCCCGGCCAGGTCCTGGAAGATGAGCGATGAGACCAGGCGGTGGGTGACTGTCGGCCATTCACCGGCAGAGCAGGCCTCCTTGCTGAAGCAGATTGCCGAAGCGGAGGAGAAGAGGAAGATGCGGTATATCATCTCTGTGCCGAGTGCGTACTATGAGATTGAGTACGGGCTGGTGAAGGGAGGTGGGAGAGGGTAAATCCATTTTTCCTTTGTTTTTACTTTCATCATGCATGAGAACAATTCAAGTGCATTGTCAAAAAAAGATTTAATTGATTAGAATGCCATTGAAAGGTTATATCGATGGAAATCCAATAATCTCATCTCTTTTAACGGATGATGAATGGAAAAATCTTAATTCTGATATCAAAAGCGGGAAAAAACAAATTAAATTTGATTGTTGTGAAAATACAGGTCATCTTCGTGTCAGTAAATTAGGGACAAAACATTTCGTTCATAACAGAAGAGATAATTGCAATTGGAAACCCGAAAGCCTTGAACATTTACAATTAAAGGCGGAACTATTGAGAATCTGCTCCCAACTAAGATGGTCTGTTGACACAGAAGTAATGGGAGACGATTGGATTGCTGATGTTATCACATGGAATAATGAAAGAAAAATTGTTTTTGAAATTCAGTTAAGCTATCAAACCCTTGAAAAAACAAAAGAGCGAACATCAAAATATCTTGAGAATGGTTTTGAATGTTATTGGCTAGTTAAAAAGTTACCAGCAATTTCAAATTTTCAGGAAAGATTCAAAAAGGGGCCAAATGTTTTTCAACTATTGACAGACTCTCAAAATAATTATGATGTAGCGATTTATCAATTGCCAGAATATTCCAATGATGATTTTGAGGAAACCAGTTCCAGCATAGACATCACAGAAGTTACCAAACCAGTTTCCGAAAAACATTTTGGTATAAAATATGGCAAATCGATGAAATTGCCGGATTTTGTCGGTGGTATTTTAGGAAAAACATTGCAGTATTGTGTTTCAGGAAAAGGAACGAATAAATCACTTTGCTATCGCATTGTATTCTTCCCCATTTCCTGTTGGAAATGTGGTAAAATATCCCATGCATACTATATCGATTCAATTGACTTTTTTGAATCAGATTGCGGAATAATTGCGTATGAACAAGAAAGCGACGAAAATGTCGCATTTCACCCTCAAATACTTGAATACATACGCAAATATCTGTCGCAGGAAAATAACGAAAACCAAGTAATATTGGGCGAAATTAACAAGCGATATAGTAAAACTGTTAGACATGAATATATGTCATTTGGTTGTGCTCATTGTGATGCTCTTTTTGGAGATTTCTTCATAGGGGAAGATACCTGTTCTGTCATGACGGGGGAAATCGAACCTACACTTGTTATTCCAATCAATATTTTGATTGAAAATGAACCAGAATTAGAAATCGATACATTTCCCCATTGGTGCCAGTCCGCTGAAAAAAAGTTTTGTGATAACTTTAACTTTCAATAATTTTTAAAACACCCCGCCAAGTTCGTCTCTACTTCATTCCGTCCGCTCCTCCTAGACGTCCGGTGCTCCTCCATTCCGTTTCGCTCACATCGCGGGGCTGCTTTTTCTCGGTGAATCGTGTCCATCCTGACGGCCATGCTCGTTCGTTCAACTCACATAGCATCGCCTGTTTCCTCCCGCTCCTCGCAGACTGTCCCAGACTCCTCGTCGCTGTTCACCGCATTATAGACGCTCAATGACTCGCTCCCTTGCGGTCGCCTCGGGCCGCTGCGGCCGATCTAGTCACCTTATATATCTCAAGTGCCCTTTCTTCTAGAGCCTCTTGTTAAAAAGAAAGAGGACATAAAACTAATAATCCCCCTAATTATTAGAGAAAATCTTGATAATGATCTAAAAGATTTTTACATCTTTCTTCAACAGCCAAAGAAGGATCACGATAGCACTTACGCATGATGTTTGCAACCGATAATGGTATTAGTGCAGACTGTTCCTTGATGGAATCTATGAATGCTTTGGGTAATTCTAATTCTCTTTCATGGGAAAAACCGTTATGTTTATAGGTACTCTCAAATCTAAATTCGCATAATCCAGTATCCCGAGATTTCGTCTTAAACTCAGTATCTCGCGAAACCAGATAAATTGATAAATTTTTTTCCATCCGATTAACATTATCTATCAGTATTTCTGAATCCGACACTAAATCGTGATAAAAGAGATCGATTGCTTTATCTGGGATATATTGTGATTTTTCATCAAAAAACTTATCAAAACTTCCAACATGAAGCAAATCTTGAATATCCGGGTAAAAAACCTGATCTTTGAATTCGAAATTGGTAAATGACGACATCAATTTATTATAAGTATAACTATAATTCCCAATTTCATTGATAAGGTTCAGCAATAGATGCTTTACATTGGTAACTTTAAGACGGCCTCCTGCAATATACGTATCAAGGGGCTGATAAGTTGAAATGATTTTTCCATTGGTGTAACGAAAGGGATATTCCAAGCGTTTTTTTGAATAAAAGTCTCTAAACCACTTGGAGTCTAAAATTAATCTTAAATCATTAAAAGAGTCTTTTATAACCGCGTCATCTTTGATAAGTAAAGATCCTCTTTTATTAATTTCTTCACGTATAGTATTTATTACCGGTTCAATATTTGACTTATAAACAGAACCCTTTAGCTTCGTATCACATCTTGTAAGATAACCCTCTTTCTCCAATTCTTGTCTTTTTTTATAAAACCATTGGAGATTCACTCCTGGATTCTTTTTATGATAAATTAATTCAATTGCTTTCTGTTGGTATTTTGGCTCAAAAAAGGCAATATAGACTGTTGCAGCGTCTACATCATTTTCCAATCTCTCTAAAGTACAGTTTTCGTTCATTTTTGTAGTTAAGAACAAATTTTCGAATATTTTGTCGATTTATTATATTAATTTTTACATTTAATAAAATATTGACCTAAAATGGGTCTGGGAGAATGATAACATGAGTAGGAAATCAACTTATTGGGGAAGTGACTTGCAGCCCAGGACTGTATACAAAAGAATAGCTGAAAGACCAGAATATCGAAATTCCGCCTATAAAAAGTCACGGCGGGATTAATTCTTTTTCAGAGGTGATTCAATGGAAAACACCGAGATCGTTTGTATCATAGACCGAAGCGGGTCAATGCAGGAGATACGTGATGATGCCATTGGTAGTTTCAATGCATTTCTCGAGGAACAAAAAAAGATAGGCGATGAAGCTTTAGTCACAATTGTTCTCTTTGATGATCAATATGAGCTGATCTATAATGCTGTAAAACTCTCAAAAGTGCAACCATTTTCTACAACCACTTATATTCCCCGCGGAACGACTGCGCTCTACGACGCAATCGGCCAAACAATCGCAGCGATTGATGCCCGCCATCCAGAAGCCAATACAGGAAATTCAAATGAGAATGTAACAATCGCTATACTCACCGATGGTCATGAGAATTCAAGTCGTGAATTTAATAGAGAACAGATTTTAGAATTAATTGAAAGAAGGTCAAAAACGAGAGGATGGGACTTTATTTATCTCTCTGCAGATCCGAAGGCGTTTGACACTGCCCATGCAATCGGAATCTATAGGGATAAAGTATTGTTTTTCAGCAAAGATTCTGATGGTATCAAACGGGCCTATAGTTCAGTAAATAGGGGTATGGAGGCAAAACGGAGAAGAGGAAAGTTAGAAGACTGGAAAAATGGATATGCATAAAAATTTTTGTTGGGGGGTGATTGCATTTGGTAAAAGGCAAACATGTACATAATCAGCGATTGAAGAGTAAAAAACCGAGAAGATCTAAAATTAATAAGCTCAACTCTATTATCCTCACAATGGTGAACCGTGAGAGGCGAAAACGCCACCTTAATCCCGTTTCTTTTGATGAAAGACTATACTCACATGCAATGCGCTGGAGCAAGCACATGGCCAGAAAGAGAGAATTATCACATAGCCATACAATTCTTGAAAATGCAGCTCTAGTGTGGTCTAATGGCTCTCCGATAACTATTACGAAAAGGATGTATTACATTTGGAAAAGGAGCTCTCCACATTGGTCCTGGATGATGAATCCCGCTATTAAGAAAGCAGCCTTTGCATATACAAAAAATGGTAAATATGCGTATGGGGCATATGCCTTCAAGTAGGGGATTAGATTTAATATGACCAATAAAACCTTGGGTGATAGAATGGGGCGTGTTTTTCTCATCAGTGATAATCATTTCAGTGATTATGAGAAGATGTTCTCTGACTTAGGGAGGGACACCGAGGAGTTTGGATTCAAAAGTACGGCAGAAATGAACCGCATCATGATTTCAAACTGGAATAGGGTCGTTCATCCGGAAGATACTGTTTAACCCTCTTACGAGCATTGACTATTTTTTGCAGTATTACTATCGTCAAAACCGAGAATTACAGTTTCATTTACCTTCCCGGCTAAAAGTACAGCTTAAAATCGAATGAAATCTGAAAAAAGCCAAG
>Ga0334890_1003868_pt1 | contig 14432 bp, 15 predicted proteins | sample GraSluR1_MG_3_FD_207220 | JGI IMG/M metagenome (GOLD analysis project Ga0334890, IMG submission 207220) | Sludge microbial communities from methane-producing bioreactor in Wageningen University, Netherlands - Granular Sludge_31_08-R1 | ecosystem: Engineered > Bioreactor > Anaerobic >... | reverse complement strand
TATCCACAATTGTAGCACGAAAAAGCTTACTTGCCAGAGAAAAACAGGAAGGACTCACCCTGGGAATTGACTCAGGCTCAACCACCACTAAAGTGGTGTTAATGGAAAATGATAATATCCTTGGCACAGGTTGGGTGCCCACCACTGATGTCATAGGATGTGCTAATGATGCAATGGAACAGGCCTTTGAAGGGAGTGGATATAAACTCGATGATGTTGATGGGGTTGGAGTTACAGGTTACGGTCGAATCACCATAGGTAAACATCTTGACGCTGCTCTAATTCAGGAAGAGCTCTCTGTAAACTCTAAAGGTGCAGTTTATCTTGCTGGACATCAGAGGGGAGAAGCCACAGTTCTGGACATTGGTGGTATGGATAACAAGGTCATCACAGTTAACGATGGGATTCCTGACAACTTTACCATGGGAGGAATATGTGCCGGAGCATCTGGAAGATTCTTAGAGATCACATCCAGAAGATTAGGTGTGGACATAAGTGAATTAGGTCCTTTAGCCCTTAAAGGAGACTTCAAAAAAGCCCTCCTAAACAGCTACTGTATTGTATTTGGAATTCAGGACCTCGTTACATCCCTGGCAGCAGGAGGAACTAAAGAAGACGTAGCCGCAGCTGCTTGTTATTCCGTCGCAGAACAAGTCTATGAACAGCAATTACAGGAAATTGATGTTCGTGAACCTCTTATCCAGGTTGGAGGAACAAGTCTAATCGGTGGATTGGTAGAAGCAGTGAGCACGGTTTTGGGTGGAATGGACGTCATTGTACCCGAATACTCATCCCACATCGGGGCGGTAGGAGCTGCTTTACTTGTTTCGGGCCTAGGGGATAAGAAAGATTTCGGAGCTAAAAAAATATAGGGGATGCAAATGCAGGTCGAATGCTACGATGAAAGTGGACAAGAAGTCTACGACATGATTCTCAAACAAATACTCCAGGACGTCCAGATAGGCAGAGCTGTAAAAGACGTCAGAATCTATATTGATCCCCGTGAACCAGTATTTATAATTGCACTCCAGTACCTGAAAACAGCACCACCAGTGCTTTTAGAGGACTTCACAGAATACGAACACGACCCTGAAGCAAATGAAACTTTTATAAGAATCAAAGACGAAAAGTACTTGCCTGAACTTCTTAAAAAACTTTGGGAAATAGAGGGACGCAACAAAATCCACCAACCCAGCCGTTTTGAGGTGATAATAGATGATCCCCAGGTAGAACTGGAAGGATTAGTAGTACATGATCCTGAGGAAGATCTAAAAAAGAAGATCTACGATGCAATCTTCCGCATAATACCCGAGGGATTCAGAGTAGTGGAACACTATTCTAAAGGTAATTTAATAGTCTTAACCTGTTCTGATGAATATATTAAGGAAGATTATCTGGAAAAAGCCAGAGAAATAATAAATGAAATGGAAGAAAAAGAATAATTATCACTCCTAAATCTGTTAAAAAAAATCAATCTTTAAAAAGGACAAATCTGAAGCTTCTATAATTAGGGAGGAAATTTCAATGAATGAATCTAAATTCGCCCATATAACCAAAGCGCACCCCTGTTTTAACGAAAAAATGCATGATAAGGTCGGAAGGGTTCACCTACCCATAGCACCAAGATGTAACATACAGTGCAACTTCTGCACCCGGGCAATAAATAAATGTGAGCAACGACCAGGAGTCTCTTCCAGAGTTATGACTGTGGAGGAGGCAGTAACCCATGTAGCTAAGGTCATCAAGGAAATGCCCATCAGTGTGGTGGGAGTAGCAGGACCGGGAGATGCTCTGGCCAATCCAGAAACACTGGAATTCTTCAGGATAATCGACAAAAAATTCCCCGACCTCATCAAGTGCATGAGTACCAATGGACTATTACTGGCAGACATGGCTGAAGAAGTGGCCGAAGCCAACGTAAGCACCATAACCGTAACTGTTAACGCCATCGACCCAGAAATTGGTAAAAAAATATATTCCAGAGCAATATATGATGGGAAAGTCTATGAAGGAGAAGAAGCATTTAAAATAATCTCCCAGAAACAACTGGAGGGAATTGAGAAAGTAGCCAAACTTGGAGTAGTGGTGAAAGTAAACAGCGTCCTGGTTCCAGGACTTAACGATGAACATATACCAGACATTGCCAAGGAAGTAAAAAAACGCGGAGCCAATCTGATGAATGTCATACCACTTATACCCTTATATAAAATGAAAGATTATCCAAGACCAGGATGTGAGGAACTTTCTAATGTAAGGGATAAAGTGGAGGAAACCATACCCGTATTCAGGGCATGTACCCAGTGCCGGGCAGATGCATACGGTGTTCCTGGGAAAAAGGACAAACACCTGGATATGACTCCAGCCAGCCATTATTGATCGCAAAATCCATATTTAGGGATATTTTATTTGAAAAAACCCTAATACATTTCTTTTTTTATATTAATCTTATATCAATCTTAATTTCTTAACATGATAATCTGGATGTGTAATGATGATAAAAACCATGTACTGGGAAAATAACTTACTCTACCTTTTAGATCAAACGATTTTACCTTATGAGGAAGAATATTTAGTCTGCGGATCTTATCAAGATGTTATAACTGCAATTAAGACCATGGTAGTCAGGGGAGCTCCAGCTATAGGTGTGGCTGCTGCTTTTGGAATGGCTCTGGCTCATCTTGATGGTGAAGATATGGAAAACGCAGCAAATGATATGAAAGACGCCCGTCCAACCGCGGTTAACCTTTTCTGGGCAGTAGACAGAGTAATGGCGGCTGCTGATCCACTTAAAGAAGCTCTCCTGATGTATGGGGAAGATATGGAAACCAACCGGCGAATGGGAAAACACGGCGCTATGATAATAGATGATGGGGATACCATTTTAACGCACTGTAATGCAGGTGCTCTGGCCTGTGTTGATTATGGAACTGCACTGGGAGTTATAAGGGCGGCCAATGAAGAGGGGAAGAACATCAGTGTGGTGTGTGATGAAACCCGTCCAGTACTCCAGGGAGCACGATTGAGTGTTTGGGAGATGCAAAAGGAAAACATACCTGTGAAGTTAATAGTTGATGGAGCAGCAGGTCGTCTCATGCAGGAAGGACAGATTAACAAGGTGATTATTGGTGCAGATCGTGTGGCCAGAGGTGGGGTCGCCAATAAAATAGGCTCCTTAATGGTTGCCCTAGCAGCCAAGCGTTTCAATGTACCATTTTATGTAGCCGCACCAAAAAGCACATTCGACTATGAAAACAGCATCCATGATACGGAGATTGAAGAAAGAGACCCAGTTGAGGTATTAAGCTTCGCTGGCTGTCAAGCTGCTCCTTTCGGGACGGAAGTGAGGAATCCTTCCTTTGATGTTGTGCCCAGTGACCTGATTACTGGAATTATAACTGAAGATGGAATTGTGGATTCTTGGTGATAGATTCCCAATCAATTATTTTATTTCATCTCCCGACAATCTCTTTTGGAGAATGTTAAATGGTAGACGAATATCCACACCCATCAGTTTTTGTACTGCTTTAAAAAAATCATCCTTTGATTCTACTTCAGACGACCAGCTTTTTCTGGATATTATATTTTGACCATGGGTAATTTTAACTTGCCATATGTCTCCTTCCCCTGGCATTTCTTCTGATTCACCTTTGTCAGGAGAATCTTTGATGGTCGGGTAATCTTCTTCCCACTCCTCTATTCCTAACTGATCTAAATCATCCCAGAAACACTCCCATTTTCTGTTTTCAGGAATGGATACCAGGGTTAAGTATTCATTTTTTTCTGAAAGATGAGAATCTGCTTCTGAAAAAAAGAAGAACCTCCCATCCACTAATTTAAGTGAATTATGCCCTCCTGAGTTAAAGGAGTACTCTATTTCTAATAGTTCAGGTAAGCTTTCACGGGCCATGTTAATCACCCCTCCTGCCATTTATGATATTTGTGCATCAATTGCCACATGCCACACCCCAGGACTCCTTGATTTAACTTTTCTGTGGCCTAATATCTTCACTTTCTGTGGTTTTGCTGCTGATTTTATCATTTCTATAGGTTCTTCAAAATCACGACTAAACTGATAGTAATTAATTATTCCCCCATGTTTCAAGTGTTTTATTGCAATAGGAAGAAATTCATGGGCCGTTCCGGGCAGGTTCATTATGATCCGGTCTACTTGGATGTTAAGATCATTCAAAACATCTCTAACATCCCCTTCTATGGGGGAAATCTCTCCTTTGAGTTTGTTATTTTTGATATTCTTTTTAAGATAGCTTATTGCTTGATGGTTGATGTCTATTGCATATATCTTGACTTTATGTCTTCGACTGATGTTAATAGCAAATGGACCTACCCCGGTAAACATGTCTATTATGATTTCTCCGTCACTGATTTGATCGGTGATAATCTTCCTTTCTGTGGCCAGACGGGGACTGAAATATACCTCTTTAACATTAAGCATTATCTGGGAGTCATATTCTTTGTGGACTGTCACTGGCTGGTCATCTCCTGCGAGGTGTTCCAGTTCTCGGGTGCGAACAACACCCTTAATTTCACTATTTTTACGGTATACTGCTTTTCTTTTAGTAAATTTGAGGGCAGCCTCTCCAATGAGATATTTTTCTTCTTCCAATTCATCCGGAATTTCCAGAATAACCACGTCACCAATAATATCAAATGACTTTTTGAAATCATCCATCTTTTCAGGGGGAATTCGGCCCTTCAAGTAATCTTCTATACTTTGAGGTCTTTTCTGCAGTTTTTCAAATTCAGTTTCTATCAAATTCGTACTTAAAAGGTTTAAATCCCTTAAAAGTTCATCATCTGGCTTTTGATTTAATGGAATATAAACATAATCATCCAAACGTCGAATTTTCCATTCATGGTCGAGAATGGATTTCTCCTGTAGAATAAGGCGGATACGATTGGCTTCTTTTTTGGGGATTTTTAATCCGATCATTTAATTCCTCACCTATCTCTTCTCATTATATTAATTGTCCTAGCTATCATTTATGTTCACTCTAAAAATAAAATTTTATAAACCCTCCGGCTCATAATTACATGTTGAAGGTGAAAGAAATGCTCTACCTGGTTGGACTGGGACTTTATGATGAAAAAGACATATCAGTTAATGGTCTTGAGGCCATCAAATCTGCTGACGTTGTTTACGCTGAATTTTACACAGCCCGTCTTTTTGGAGGGGATTTAAAATCATTGGAAAGTCTTGCAGGAGTTAGAATAAAGATATTAGCTCGAGAAGATGTGGAAGAGGAAAACCTACTTATTAAAATGGCTAAAGAACAAAATATAGCATTCTTAACAGCTGGTGATCCCCTCATGGCTACAACTCATTCAGATATCCTGATTGAAGCTAGAAAAAAAGGAATTAAGACAGTTATCATTCATGCATCTTCCATACTCTCCGCTGCCCCGGGCATTGCAGGGTTACAGGCCTACAAGTTTGGTAAGGTCACCACTATTCCACGTCCTGAAGATAACTACTTTCCCCAGTCACCCTACAAGGCCATCTTTCAAAATAAGAAGATGGGTTTACACACACTGGTTCTATTGGATATTCAGGCCCACAGAAATTATTACATGACTGCCAACGAAGCACTAGAATATCTGCTGCGTGTTGAAGACACGCAGAAAGAAGGATTAATATCTCCAGACACTATTGCAGTGGTAATTGCCCGTGCAGGTTCCAAAAAGCCCCTGGTGAGGGCTGATACCGTGGGTAAATTGTTAAATGAAGATTTTGGAGGGCCACTGCATTGTATAATAATTCCAGGCAACTTGCACTTTTTAGAGGCAGAAGGGCTGGTTATATTAGGAGGAGCCCCGGACTCAATCTTGGAAGATGATAAATAGGGTAATGGTCGCATAATGTAGCATACCCTTTGATACTGTAAGATATAATTTAAGAACACGATTACGATAAATTGGTAGGATGTACAATGTCTACTAACTCACTAACCAAAGATCCTAAAGTTTCCAGACCATTCCTTAAATGGGCTGGGGGTAAAAGACAGCTAATTTTTGAATTGGAAAAAAGATTGCCCCACTCTATACTGGAAAGTGGAATTATTGAAAGATATGTTGAACCTTTTGTTGGTGGAGGAGCAATGTTCTTTTATTTAGAGAATAACTACCAAGTCAAAAAGTCCATTCTCATGGATGTTAATGTGGAACTAATCATTACCTATCGAGTAATTCAGAATGATTTCAAACATTTAATTTCTATATTAAGGGATATGGAGGATAAACACCTCCAGAAATCTGAAGAAGGTAGGAAAAAGAATTATTATAGTATAAGAGATGACTTCAATACTCAGTTGGGTGAAATAGACTATCTCCATTATGGTCATGACTGGGTTGAACGGGCAGCTCATCTGATCTTTTTAAACAAGACATGTTTCAATGGACTTTTCCGACTCAACAGTAAGGGTGAGTTCAATGTACCTTTTGGCAGATACCAGAATCCTACCATATGTGATGAATCAAACTTACAGTCAGCCCATGATTCCCTTAAAAAAACAGAGCTTCTGTGCACAGATTTCACCCAGTCACAGCAATTCATAGAGGAAGGTACATTAGTCTATCTGGACCCCCCATATAGGCCACTCAACAACACATCACATTTTACTGGATACTCCCGTGATGGATTCACTGATAATGACCAGAAGAAATTGGCAGAATTCTATAAAAAAATGGACACCAAAGGCGCACACCTCATCCTAAGTAACAGTGATCCTAAAAATCATGACCAAACAGATGATTTTTTTGATAAATTATATTATGGATATAATATTGAGCGTGTCCCTGCTAAACGTAACATTAATTCGAAAACCTCGCAAAGAGGGGAGATACAGGAGTTAATTATACGGAATTATTTTCATTGATTCTATTAATTGAAATAAAAGGAGAGAGATAGTTTGAATTGTGCTTCCTGCCCCCACAAAGATTGTTATGAGGGTAAAGATTGTCTGGATATTAAAGAAGATATTAAAAACCTTTACACAGAACATGATATCAGTTTATTGAAAACATCCACAGCCATTGAATCCCGATATTACATGGAAAAAACTCGTTTAGAGGAGATAATTCTCTTCTCAAAGATGATGAATTATGAAAGGATAGGGATGGCATTCTGTTTGGGGTTAGAAGAAGAATCAAAAATAATCAATTCCATATTTAGAAAGCATTTTAAAGTTTATTCAGTATGTTGTAAACTCTGCGGGATAGATAAATCTGACTTCGAACTGGAAAAAATCCATGAAGATCGTAAAGAGTCCATGTGTAACCCTATTGGCCAGGCATGGTTCCTGAATAAAAAAGAAACTGATTTAAATATAATTGTTGGACTTTGCATGGGTCATGATTTGTTATTCACCAAACATTCCCTGGCACCTGTAACTACTCTGGTGGTTAAAGACCGAGTACTGGCTCATAATCCATTAGGAGCAGTATACTCAAAATACTATCGGGACAGACTTTCAATCTGATTATTGGGCACGCTTAGGATTTAAACATCTTTTGAATCAGGTTTTCGTGTAAATTCACATTTTTCAACATTTTGAAGAGGAATCAGAACATTTTTTGTCCCAGTTTCTTGAGATGCATAGATTATTTCAATTAAACCACGTTTTTCATGGATCTTTATTGATTCCACACCAAACTCTCCCCTTCGAAAGTTGTGCACACTTTCATTAATCATGCTTACTTCGATCCTATCGATCATTACATCACCAGACTAATTAGAGCTCAACACTATATATGTAGTTAATTAAATCAATTTATGGTAACTACGTAATACATCTCACCAATTTTGCACAATCACAGTTAGTATATGATAAGAAGATTCTGGAGGCTATTAAAGGATGAATAATGTTATAATAGAGGCCCAAAACCTTAATAAGAGTTTTGGAGACTTTCAGGCAGTTGAAAATCTCAATCTTAAGATAAATCGTGGTGAAGTCTTCGGGTTCCTGGGACCAAATGGTGCTGGAAAAACAACATCCATCAACATGATGGTAGGACTCTTACATCCCACCAGTGGCCAGGTATTCATTGATGGTAATGAAGTTCAGCAAATAGAGAAAGGAACTATTGGGATCTGTCCACAAGAACTAGTATTATGGGATTATCTAACGTGCAGAGAAAGTTTAATGCTTATGGGAGAGATGTATGAAGTTCCTGGAGATAAACTAAAAATAAAGGTTGACAAATTATTGGATGGGCTTTTTTTAACTGAAAAGGCCAATACTGTGGTCAGCCAACTTTCTGGAGGGATGAAACGTCGTCTGAACCTGGCCCTGGCATTGGTCCATGAACCAGAGATTGTGGTCTTAGACGAACCCTCTGAAGGCCTGGACCCCCAGTCTCGCAGGGTTTTATGGAATTATATCCGCAGTCTGCGTGATGACGATGGAAAGACTGTTATCTTAACCACTCATCTCATGGATGAAGCAGATAGATTATCTGATCGTATCGCCATCATTGATCATGGTAAATTACTCCGGCTGGACACCCCTTCAAACCTCAAGAAGGAAACAGGTGAGGGAGATGTAATTGAAATGAAAATTTCAAACCCAGAAAAAAACCAGGAAATAATTAGTGCAGTTGGAAAGATGGAAGAGGTGGAGTCCGTCTTAGAGGTTGATGGTCAAATAAATATTAGGGCATTGGATGCGGTTAGTAAACTTCCCATGATAATGGATGAATTAGAGCATCTGAGGGTTCGCGTAGTTGATCTTTCAGTAAGGCAAAATACATTAGAAGATGTTTTCATTGACCTAACAGGAACCGGGTTGAGGGAATAAAAATGAAGTTCATTAGTATAGCAAAAAAGGATTTCAAAGAATTGATACGTGACTGTAGAGGATTGGTTATGATTCTCCTGTTTCCCATGTTTTTCATGTTAGTATTCGGGTTTGCCTTTGGAGGAATGGGGCAGAGTAACCAGCCCCACAATCTGGCCGTTGTAAATTACGATGAAGGAGCCACCATGCCTATAACCGGAGAAAAAGTGAATTTCGGCAACAATCTTACTAAGATCCTGGAGGATTCTGAGTATGAAGACAGTGATATTCATCTTTTCAACGTTACCCTGACCACTGAGAGTGATGCCGATAAAAAACTTAAGGGTAGGGATGTTGATGCTGCCCTGATCATACCCGAAAACTATTCGCAATCAATGATAGCCCTAATCACCAGTATAATGCAGCAACCAATATCAACTGGCACACTCACATCACAAGAGTCTCCCAATACTACCTCAACACTAATCATAAGGGGGGACACTGGATATGTTGGGTTTGGCACGAGTCAGGGAATTTTAACTGGTGTTTTGGAGCAGTATCAGGATACACTGGTCACCCAAACACGTAATGCAGTCACCGGATCATCAGGGGTTGAAACAAAACAATACATTCAGAGAAAGGTTGAAGCAGTCTCAGGCACCGGATCATTCACCACATTTGATATGTTGGCCCCTGGAATGATGGTTTTTGCAATCCTCCTATTAACCACCACCGTGGCCACAGCCTTAACCAGGGAGGTGGAGAAAGGCACCCTAACCCGGCTTAAACTTTCTAATATGACTTCATTCGACTTATTATTCGGTGGATTATTACCATGGTCCCTTATTGCCGCAGTCCAAGTTGTTATACTCTTAATAGTTGCGGTTCTAATTGGATTCCATTGGCAGGGTGGACTAAATACACTTATACTGGCTCTATTTGTGGGAATTATTGGAGGAATTTCTTCTATCTCACTGGGGATGATAATAGCTGCCTTCGCCCGTAATGAAAGTCAGGCAGGCAATTTAGGAACCCTGATAAGTGTGCCCACCAGTTTCCTGGTTGGTGCATTTTTCCAGCTTCCTCAGGTGGTTATTGCCAACGTATGGGGGCAACCCTTCCAAATATATGACCTTTTACCATGGACCCATATTCTCAATGCCCTGAGATCAACTTTAACCTTTGGGGGTGGATGGGATACCATTGCTTACAATGTGGGATGGGCTGCCCTTTTAACGGTTGTTCTATTTATTATAGGGGTGGTATTGTTTTCAAGAAATAGATTAAGGGCTGAAAACTAAATACTACTGTTTAATGCATTGTGAAAAGATATATTTCAATTAATGAAATGTTGGTGGTATTATTTTAGGTAAAAAACAGGGTCATACACATCATGGAAAATCTACCCAGGATATTCTGGATCCTAGGCGTGTTCTAATGGCAATAGGATTAGTTGAGGGTGATAAATTTTTGGATGCTGGTTGTGGAGATGGTTTTATATCCATAGCAGCATCAAAAATTGTTAAAAATCAGGGTAAGGTTTATGCACTGGATGAATATGAACCCAGTCTGGATCTTCTTCGAAGGGAGATCAACCAAAATAGGATAGAAAATATCGAAGTTAGGATGGCTGACATGACTGCTGCTATCCCCTTAGATGATAATAGTATTAGTAAGTGTGTTATGGCCAATGTACTTCATGGATTTGCCAGTGAAGGAACTTTAAATCCTGTTTTAAATGGAATTAAAAGAGTTCTTAAGCCAGGAGGTACCTTTGCTGTTGTTGAATTCAATAAAGTTGAGGGACCACCAGGACCATCATATAATGTTCGTTTGAGCCCGGAAGACACAGAAAGAATACTGGAAGAATATGGATTCAGTATTGGTGGCACTGAAGAAGTTGGTAAATATCACTATTTGGTGGAATCCTTTAAAAATAAATAATTCAGTTAAAAACGTGGAATTAGGGTGTGCTGTTAATACAGTTGGGTGTATCCATCCAAAAAATCCCCATAATCCCTGTCTAAAATCCTTAAAGCAGACATTGCCTCAGGAGCAGTACAACATCTTTCTTCCACCAAATTACGCAGGGTTCCATTTTTTATATGCACCCTAACCTCTCTTAAAATAAAGTCCAGGGATTTACGATTGTAATCTCTAATTTCTTCTGTATTTAAGTCGTACAAGGGATATTTTTTAAGATCATAATTATGGTTAGGTGTGGTTAAAACTCCTATCCGGGCATAGTAATCAGCACTTGGAAGTCCAAATAAATCGATTCCCAGATAAACAAGGAGCGGTATAAAGTTAAGTTTTGTAAAAGGAAAGTAAAGTGCTGAGTTGGGGCTCATGGTCTTTCTTAAACTGATAATAATTTCTAAAAGATCCCGGGGCCTTTTAATTAATTCTTCAGGATTAGCCACCAGAAAAAGACGGTAACCTAATTTTTCAAGAGAATTTGCACATTTAATACGCAGATCAGCATATTTTGACCCCTGAATCACTGCTATCTTGTTATAATCTCCTTCTTTGGCTTTTTCGATTGTTTTACTAACAGCATATGAAGCCAGTTCCCGTGGAACGTCATAGGGCATAGGTTCATCTGGAATTATAAATTCAGGATCTAATTTCAGAAGATAGGGTGTGGTATTGTTAAGATATTTACCCAGTCTGGCTGGTCCATCGTGTAGCTTTATTTCCAACATGTTATAACCTAAATGTGATATTACTAAGTTTAACTAAAAAGCATTAAAATATACTATGAAATTTAGAGGATCAGATATTAGTATAGACAATATGGTTAAAGAGTTTTTCCTTGCCAAAAACATACGAAATTCAACAAAATACCATTATATTGTCCGTTTACGTTATTATTGTAATTTTATTGGCAAAACTCCAAGCCAAATGATAGAAGAAGCTGAATATGAAGAAGAAGAAAGGTTAAGGATGAGGAAAAGAAAGATAAGGAAATATTTCTTGTCTTGGCTTGATGAATTGAAAACAAAAGAGTATTCTAGGCATACAATCAGTTCATTTTTTACTTCAGTTAAAACTTTCTACAGGTTTTTTGAAATCGAACTCCCGCAAATCACAATTGAAATTAAAAAGGATAATAACAAATCATTTGAGAAAATTCCAACCAAAGAAGACATAAAACAGGCATTGAATCATGTGAATATTAAATATAAGGCTATTATTCTTCTAATGTGCTCTTCAAGTATGGGATCAGCTGAAATAAGGAATTTAACTTATGGAAACTTCATAGAATCAATTAAAGAATATTATAAACCAATAAAGAATGAACAGTTTGATATAGCTCAGATAACTGAAGTTCTGCAAGGAAGAAGAAATGTAATTCCAACTTGGAAAATAAACAGGTTCAAAACAGGTATGCCCTATACAACCTTCAGTACACCTGAATCACTTGAAGCATTATTAGTTTATATGGATTCTAGACATAGGAATCAGCCTTTCACATCAGTAAATGATTGGATATTCCTATCGGATGGAAAACAAATGAGTGGAGAGGTACTTACTACTTATTTTAGAAGACTAAATGATAAAGCTGGTTTTGAAAAGTTTAAACATTCTGTATTCTTTCACACTCATGCATTACGGAAATTTTTTGGTACAACTCTACATAAAAAAGGGATTCAAAGATTGAACTATGATTTTATGATGGGTCATAAAATCGATCAAATCGCAGAGGCTTATATTAAACCTAATGTGGATTCATTGAAACTGGAATATATGCAATGTCTAGAAGATTTAAGCATAGAATCTGTTAAATTCCGTAGAATTGAATCAGAAGAAATAAAAAATATTGTTAATGAACTGAAAGAGAAAGGTGAACTTATCAAGGAAATGGATAAAGAACAGAAAAAAACAGATGCCGAGCTGGAGAGTTTAAAGGTAATGGTATCCGAACTGCTCGGAAAATTAAAAGAAGAAAAAATAATTTAGTGTTTATTTTTTTTAATAAATGTTGATTATTTTTGTTTATTAATATAATATATAATCGCATCTTGGAGTCCTTTACTTCGAAAATTATATCTATTTTCTTTTAAAACTTCATCAAACTCGTTTATTCATATATTTAGGACTAGATATGAGTAAAAAAATCCCTACTGAACCTATTACTAAATAAGATGGATTTCCAGAACCTAAAAAAAGGGAGATAATTGTAATAAAAAAGGATAGCAATAAAAAAAGTTATATATCTTTGAATTTTAGTTTTCATCTATCCAAGTCCCTTTTTTTACTAAACTCTTTATTATTAATCTATTTGGTCATGAATTAAGTGATTTAAACAGGTTAGGTTTAATAATCAGCACAATAAGGAAAATAATTGCATAAACTCCGAAAGCAAGAAAAATATATTCATTAATGTTCTGCAAATAAGTCGTTTTATATAAGTAATTATTAATTAAGATTAAACTTTGAATTATGATAATGAATACAATAATTATATTATAAATAAGACGATTATAATCGATAAGTTTAGAGCAATAAATCAATACACCTACAATGCCCAAAAATACGATTAACTGTCCCGGATTTCCTGATGATATGTAATATGATAGAAAACTGACTGCTAGTAGTGACATTATTATAATAGAATTTTTGTTGGCCATTTTACATTACCTAATAATAAAATATTAATAAAATCATAGTAACACTTATGATTGAATTTGTCTATTCTTAATTAACTAGCCGTATATTTGAGACGTAAATCACCTAGAAACCATCCATTCCATACTAGGATCGATCATATTCACATAACCCTCCCCCGCCCCAGTAGGATTAGGATCTGGATTAACTACTGGGCTAAAAAATTGTGAATATATGCCCATGCCAGTGAAAATTCCTGTTGCTGCAGCATCAGATGTTAAAACCGCACTTACACCATAATAATTAGTAATAATTAATCATATCTTATTTAACTACTAGATTTATTTATTACTTTCTATTCGTATTATCCATCACAGAAATAGCAAAATTTATATTTATAAATAAATCATAATTCTTTAAAATAACATATTCAATTAAATAGAAAATTATTTTTTTTTAGACTAATATTCACTCGTTTAATAAAGAAATTAGTTATTATTTGCTTTATTTTGAGATATCTTAAAAAAATGATAAAACTGTGTGTTATTTTGCTATCCAGCATTTCCAATGAGTTAATAATTAATATATTGAAAACAATATTCTTTTTCCTGCAAGGATAACATTTCATGTTGTCTAAAGATTTTATTTATTACTTTAATTATATTATTTACGTCAAAATCAGTAGTAAATATAACAATTTTGCTATAATACTTCTAACATATAATAGTTACATCTTTTATTTGTTTATCTTATAATCTTGTGTTGAAATGTAATTTTTTTATCAAATCTCGACCACGGTCATAATTTATGATTGTTTAGTCCAACATGGTGTGTAACCTAAAAGGTTACACAATGGTAATTTTTAGCAACCTTTATATATGCCAGTTACCAGACCTTTCAAATGGAAATCACATGGTTTTCCAAGAGAACCGTAGGATGACCGGGGCGTGAATATCATGAGCTTTTTAAAACGCTTAAAAAACGTATTTGGTGGCGAAGAAGAGCCAGAGAAGAAAGATAAGGCAGCAA
>Ga0334890_1003859_pt1 | contig 14485 bp, 13 predicted proteins | sample GraSluR1_MG_3_FD_207220 | JGI IMG/M metagenome (GOLD analysis project Ga0334890, IMG submission 207220) | Sludge microbial communities from methane-producing bioreactor in Wageningen University, Netherlands - Granular Sludge_31_08-R1 | ecosystem: Engineered > Bioreactor > Anaerobic >... | reverse complement strand
CCTGGGGGGCGATGCTCCTCTTCATCGCGAACTTCATCTCCGTCAACCTCTCGGGGGTGGCCACCTTCCTGGCCCAGGGGATAAGGCCCTCGAAATGGTCCGAGGCGCGGAGGGCGAAGAGGGCCTCAATCGTGGCGATGGTCCTCTGGATCCTGATGCTAGCCCTCCTCATCTACATAATCCTGATGTACCGGGCGGGGATCGCCGTATGAAGGGGTTCGTCGATGGTGGGAGGGCGGAGCGGATGGTGGCAGGGGAGAGGAGATCGAGGAAGCCCTCTCTAGAGGCGGCCATCTCCATCTTGAGCGTCCTCCCTACCCCGGCGGAAGCCTCTCCCGCCGACCCCGAGGCGGCGGCGAGGGCCATCAGGCGGGTGACCATCACCGGCCTCGCCATCAACGTCCTCCTCTCAGCCCTGAAGCTCGCGGCGGGGATCGCCGGAAACAGCCAGGCGGTGGTGGCGGACGCGATCCACAGCCTCACCGACACCGTCACCGACGTCGCCGTCCTGGTGGGGGTGAGGTTCTGGTCGAGGCCTCCAGACGAATGCCACCCCCACGGCCACCAGAGGATCGAGTTTCTGGTGACCATATTCATAGGCCTCCTCCTCGCCGCCGTCGGCCTGGGGCTCGTCTACAACGCCCTTGCCACCCTCCACGAGCCCCACCGCACCCCTCCGGGTCCTATCGCCTTCTTCGCCGCGATCCTCTCCATCTTCACAAAAGAGCTCCTCTACCGATGGACTATCTCGGTGGGGATAGAGATCAGGTCCACCGCCCTCATCGCCAACGCCTGGCACCACCGATCCGACGCCTTCAGCTCCGTCCCCGCCGCCATCGCCGTCGCCGGCGCCGCCCTCCTCCCGGGGCTCGCCATCCTCGACCACCTGGGGGCGATCGTCGTCTCCGTCTTCATCCTCCAGGCCGCCTGGAGGATCGTCCGGCCCCCGGTGGAGCATCTCATCGACCAGGGAGCCCCCGAGGAGATCCTTCTGGGGATAGAGCAGCTGGCCTCCGCCACCCCCGGGGTCGAGGAGGTCCACGCCATCAGGACCCGGCACATCGGCTCCGGGATCGAGGTAGACCTCCACGTCCTGGTAGACCCGAGGCTCACCGTCGAGGAGGGGCACGAGATCTCCGAGGAGGTGAAGCGGAGGCTCATCGAGTACGTCTCCGACGTGGTCGACGTCGTCGTCCATCTGGAGCCCTACGGCGATGAGAAGGAGGGGCGAGGCCGGGTATGAGACCCCGCCCCGTGCCCGGCGGCGCGGCGGCGGGTGGGGCCGCCGGAGGGGCTGAGAGCTCGACGGGACCAGAAGGCCCTGATGATGAAAATGGAGATGAATACCGGTTTTAAGGATGAATAAAACTCTTAAGTGGTATTTTGGACTAATTTGAACGATCTAATGAAGTTTGAACGATATCTGAACGGTTATAGTCCGGATTGGTTCGGCTCTAATTATAACCATCGTTCAGGCCTCAGGGGGTTTGTCGAGGAGGGCGGGGCCGGTGCTTCGGCAGAGCCGTCCTCGACGAGTGAGGTATGAATGATGAGAACGACTGGACTTTTGATAACCCTGGCGGTGGCCACTCTAATCGCGGTCCCCGCCTTCTCGATGCCCTGGGATAAGGTTCCCGGGCGGCACGGCGGGTTCGACGGGATGAACCTGACCGAAGAGGAGATGGAGAATATGACCCTGGGAGAGCTGAGGGCCATGAGACAGGAGATGAATGTGGCCCAGTCTCCCCGAGAGGGCGAGACCGGCGACTCTCCCATGTACCAGCGGAGCAGGAGCCCGGGTCCAATGGACCGGGGCGCTATGAACCAGGGGCCCGGCGCCAGGGGACCGATGGACCGGTGCTTCGGATGTCCGTCTATTCTGATGATGGACCTGACCTATGAAGAGATCAAGAATATGACCCTCGCCGAGCTCTCGGATCTGAGGGCGGAGAAGATGGCCGAGCTCGGAAACATGACCTCCGAAGAGATCGAGGCCCTCTGGCAGGAGAAGAGGCTCGAGATGGAGAATATGACCCTCGCGGAGCTGAGGGAGAGCCGGCAAGACCGTCCCTTCCTCGGCTTTGGAGCCTGCCTTCTCGCCACCGATATCACCCTGGAAGAGCTGGAGGGGATGACCCTCGCCGAGATCGAGGCTCTCCGGGAGGAGAAGATCGGCGAGCTTGAGAAGATGACGATCGGCGAGCTCGAGGAGCTGAACGAGGCGTGGAGGACGGAGATGGAGAATATGACCCTCGCGGAGCTTTCGGAGCAGAGGGAGGTCTGCAGCATCCTGGGCCTCGGCGCCGACGGGATGAGGGGCCGCCAGGGCTGCCAGGGCGAGCGGTTCGGGATGGGATCTCCCGGCATGAGGCAGGGATACCCCGAGTGCCAGTTCGGAACGAGAGCCTCGGGGATGGAAGATCAGGGTAGGGGAGTCTTTGGAGGCCGGATGAAGAAGGCCGGCTTCCCAGGTGAGGAGTAGCCTGGAGGTTCTGGGGGAAAGTCCAAAGATATCCATATCGGAATCGGGTTGGGGGGCCTTGGGCGCTGAGGCCCAGGGCCCGACCACCCAATCCCGAATTCCAGGCCTGAGGTGACCTCCGATGATGAAAGAGACGACATTTACTGATTCCTATATCGCTCCATCCACCATCCCGATGAAGACCGCCTTCGTCAGGAGCGGCGTCGCCTTGGGTCCGGTCGGCTCGCCCTTCCAGGCACCCCTCCCCATCATGATGGAGGTCGAGGGGCTCCGGCTCCTCAGCCCCTCCCAGATCCGAGAGCTCCTATCGAGCAGAAGGAGCATCGATGAGGTCAAGATGCTGATCGAGGAGGAGGCGAACCCCTCCTTCGTATACTGGGGAGATCTTCAGCTGGGGATGGAGAAGTTCCAGCTCTCGGATCTCTCCTTCCGGACTCTGGACTCCGAGACGGTCCTCAGGGCCGACCTCGCCGAGGTCCGGGGGGGTGGCATCTGGTCCCCGGCGGCGAAAGGGGCGGTAGCGGGAAGGATAGAGACGAGAGAGACCGGGGTGGGCGGATGGAAAGGCGTTGGGAGCCTCCTGATCAGAGAGGGGCCCAAGAGAGGTAGGTACCGCCTCCGACTGGAAGCCCCCCCCGAGGAGGGATCCCCTTGAAGACCTCCATAATCCCGGTCGTCCTGGCGATGGTCTTCTCAGTCGTCTCCACCGCCCTCTCATACCCCGCCGAAGATGTATCGATCCCGGCGGACCGGCCGAACCCCGGACCTGTGCCGCCGGAGGTGGGAGGGGACCGCCACCGCCCCGGCGCCGACGGCGAGGGCCGCCCCCCGGCCGGCCCCTTCCGGGCGGGGGGGGTAGCCCTGGAGAGGGGCGAGACCTACTTCCTCCATATATGGCTGATCGATACCAAACGGATCCCTCCGGCCCTGGCGAGGGAGATGCTGAGGGAGAATAGGAGCCTCGACGAGATCCGAGAGGAGATGGCGGGGTCTGGAGGCTTCAACGCCGCCCTGGGAGGGATGACCCTGGGCGACCGCCACTTCGTCCTGGTGAGGATCAACCAGACCCTCGACGGGAACTGCACCATCCTCGACGCCGACCTGGTCGATTATAGAGAGGGGCAGAGAGCGGGCGAGGACAGGACGGCGGGGCACATCACCGTCAGGACCTGCGATGTGGACGGGGTCCAGGTGGGGTGCGGAAACCTCACCCTCCACGCCGGAGGGGCGACGACCTACAGCCTGACCTTCCCCTCCGACCAGATGGGTCCGGGAAGAAACGGCGCCCCCGAGACGGCCGGAGGCGAACCATGCCCCTGGTAGAGGTGAAAGGCCTGGAGAAGAGGTACAGGGTCGGGGAGATGGAGGTTCCGGTCCTCCGGGGGATCGACCTTGAGATCGAGGAGGGGGATTTTGTGGCCCTGATGGGCCCCTCAGGCTGCGGAAAGAGCACCTTCATGAACATCCTGGGATGCCTCGACCGCCCCTCGGATGGGACGATCCTTCTGCAGGGCCGGGACCTGGGGAGGCTATCCGACCGAGATCTGGCCAGGATAAGAAGAGACGAGATCGGGTTCGTCTTCCAGAGCTTCCACCTCATCGGGAGGATCTCGAACCTCATGAACGTCGAGCTCCCCATGACCTTCAAAGAGCTGCCTAAGGAGGAGAGGAGAGATCGAGCAAAAGAGCTCCTGGAGGCGGTGGGGCTCGGAGGCCGCCTCGGCTTCAGCCCCACCAACCTCTCCGGCGGGGAAAGGCAGAGGGTGGCGATCGCCAGGGCTCTAGCCAACGATCCCTCCGTGATCCTCGCCGATGAACCGACGGGAAACCTCGATCAGAAGAGCAGAAGGGAGATCATCGAGATCATGAAGGGGCTCAATAGAGAAGGTCGGACGATTATCATGGTAACCCACGACGCAGAAACGACGGAGTCCTGCAGCCGCGTCATCTGGATGAGAGACGGCCGTGTTCAGGAGGGCGCATCTTGAATTCGAATCATGGTCCTGCGCCCAACTGGGCTATGGCTCTGGCGGCTTCGATCCTGATCCTGGCTTTGGCCCTCACCCCCGGGACCCTCGCCTACACCTACGGCTATATGTACCGCCCCCCGGAGCCGACGATAGTGATCGAGTCCTCGGTATCGCCGGAGGTTCTGATGCCTGGGGACACCGGGATCGTCTCTATCGTCATCGAGAACTCCGCCGACCAGTACGTCGTCTCCTACCAGAGGGAGGACTTCTCGTTCACCGTGCCGATATACCGGGTGGAGCTGAAGGGGACTCGAGGCCTGGAGGTTCTCAGCGATCCCTATGTAGACGTCGGGACCATAGGCCCCGGCGACAGGATCGCCGTCTACTTCAACGTCAGGGCCGACGAAAAGACGACCGACGGGACATGCTTTTTGGATGCTCGCCTCGTCAGCGGATATGAGGAGGCACCCTCGGAGATGAACCCGAAGGTCCCGGTGAAGGTGGACTCCTCGGACGTGATGCTGATCCAGGCTGAGGCCCCCACCTCCTCGAGCGCGAGCCTCGACGTGGCAAACCCCAGGAAGAACGCCCTCAACGCGGTGACGATCGTCCCCGAGGCGGCGGGGGTGGAGTTCTCGCCAAAAGAGTACTACATCGGGACGATGGAGCCCGACGAGATCTTCACCATAGACTTCGACCTCAAGACGGCATCTCCAGCCGAGGAGATCGACCTCCGGTTCAGGGCCAGGTTCAAGAACGGGGACACCTGGCACGAGTCCGGGGTCTACACCACGACCCTCAGACCGGGAGCGGATGGTTCCAGCGGCGGGAGGAGACCGCCCGGGGAGGGGAGAGGAGGGATGACGACGGCCGCGGCGGCGGTCCTCCTCCCGACGGTGATAGGAGGCGCTTACTTCTGGCGGAGGAGGAGAAACCGACCTTTATCCCATCATAGGAGCTGAAATGGGCGGCAGGAGGTGAGGTTTCTTGAGGCCAGAGGATATGATGGAGTACGTCCTCCTGAGCTTCCGGGCCGACCGGAGGAGGGCTTTCATGTCAAGCCTGGGGATCATCATCGGCGTCATCTCGATCGTCGCCCTCCTCTCGGTGGGCCAGGGGCTCTACGGCGGCGTCAGCGAACAGTTCGGCGATATGGATATGGACCTCATCAGCGTGAGGCCGGGATCGGGGATGGGGATGGGACCGGGCCCCGGGGGCAGGCCGGCCTCAACCCCGGGGGAGCCCGCCGAGTTCGACGATAGAGATGTCAAGATCATTGGGAACGTCCTGGGGGTCGATGCGGCATACCCCCTCAAAAACTCGAGGGCTCTCCTCTCCTTCCGGGGGGACAACGCCTCCGTCACCGTCGTTGGGATATCTCCCGCAAACCACGAAGAGATGAAGGATTCATTGGCCCGGGGACGATTTCTGGCGGAGTCCGACTACAGGGCGGCGGTGGTCAGCCATGAGGTGGCTGAAGAACTCTTCAGGATGAAGATCTCTCCCGGAAACCAGATAAGGATCTATTCGGACGAAAAGAGCCGTTACATGGACCTGAAGGTGGTGGGGGTCCTGGAGGAGGACGAGGATCCATCCTACGCCTCCGGCGGCGGCGTATACATCGCCCACCGGGCGATGAAAGAACTCCTGGACGCTGAAAATTACAACTACGACAGCATCATCGTGAGGGCCCGGGACTCCGCCGAGGTGGAGGAGGTGGCGGAGAAGGTCGATAAGGCCCTTTCCAGGATTCACAGGAACGAGGCTTACAGCGTAGAGGCGCTATCGACGATGTTTGAGTCGGTGCTGGAGGTGTTGAATATGATAAAGTACGCCCTCGCCGGCATCGGCGGCATATCCCTGATCGTTGGGGCGATCGGCATATCCAACGTCATGATGCTGACGGTGAAGGAGAGGACCTCCGAGATAGGGGTGATGAAGGCGATCGGCGCTACCGCCTGGGACGTCCGGGCCCTCTACCTCCTGGACGCGGGGATGCTCGGCCTTGCGAGCAGCATCGTGGGAATCATCCTCGGGGCCCTCGTCTCGAAGCTCGTGGGTGGGGTGGCGATGATACCCACGGAGGTGACGGTCCAGTCGGTGGCTATCGGCCTCCTCTTCGGGGTGCTGATCACCACCGCCGCCGGGATATATCCAGCGAACAGGGCCGCGATCCTCGACCCCATCGAGGCCCTCCGGGGGAAGGGCTGATGGCGCCCCCTCCACCCAGAAGGACCCTGGCAGAAGGCTGGACCCCCGGCACCGCCCCGATAGCCCTCTGGCGAAAAATGCTGGCGCAGTTTACCTCCTCTCCCTCGCCAGGGGGCCGGGAACGGGGTGCCGGGCTTCGCCTGGTCGGCGGAGAGGAGGGCGGCCTTGACCCGATACCATGAAGACTTCCATATAAAAATTAAATGATGAATTCCGCCCCGGCCAGCCCCGAGAGCCCTCGGCGATCTCCCCTCCCGACTCAGCACATCCCTCCAGAGTTCGCCGGGGGCCGGGCACGCGGGTCCGGGAAGGCGGCGGTCCGGAGCTGCATTCAGCTTATATTCGGATCAGATCTATATCTCAAGGCCGCAGGAAGGCATCAGATCGGACCCCCTCCTCCGGGAGCCCGTCTTCGATAGGAGGCTACTACAATGATCCGCAACAAGATGTCCAAGTCTTTGATGGCCATGGCGATCGTCTCCATCCTCGCAGCCGCCGCCCCGATTTCGGCGGCGGAGGAGGTCGGAGAGGACCTGACCAACCTGAACCTGGTCGATGAACAACCGGTCGCCGGCAGCGAGATCGGGACGAACGCCACCCTGAACGAGACCATGAACTTAACCAACACCACCGGATTCTCCAACTTCACCAATGAGTCAATAGCCGTTGACGCCAACGAGACCGCGATCGGCACCCTCGGCAACGGATCCGGAGGGGCCGAGGTGGAGGCGATAGGGGTCGGCGCCGGGGCGCTGGAGCCGACGGAACTGGGATCCCTGGGAGGCGGCCGTGTGGCATCTGCCGCCGGGAACGCCACGGGGCTCAGCACCATAGATTCAGAGGCGACGCCCATCAGCACAACCAATGCAACGGAGCCGAGGGAGGCAGCGACCCTGGGTGGGGGCCTGAACGCCACCGGCGAGGTGGCCGCCGACCTCAGCACCGTCGGCTTGATCTCAGCTCCCGCCAGCACCTCCACCGCCTCGGAGCCGATGGACGTGAGGGTCCTGGGGAACGTCCTGGGGGCGCCGACGGGGGAGGACGTGAGGGCCCTCAGCACCCTCGGGAACGTTACGGCAACGGCAGCCAACGCGACGGAGGCGACCTTCGCCTCCCTCTCCAACGCTTCGGCTGAACGGGGGGAGGCGACCACCGACGTCAGGGCCCTTATGGAGGCGCTGGGAATCGAGCTCTGAGGTCTCTAAATCGCCCTGAAAGCTATAGTCCCCGAAAGCCGGGGTTGTGAGAAGCCCTCACCTCCGGCTTTCGGCGGCCCCATTTTTTGAGAGGAGGCGGCCCTGCGCCCCCATTTATCCCTACCAGGTGGAAAAACCCTTTTATAGAAGGTCAAATAGTCTGATCCCGAGAAGGAGGCATTATATGGTAGGATTAGGTGGACAGCCGATATTGATTCTCAGAGAAGGCGCTCGGCGAGAGCGGGGAAGAGAGGCGATGGCCAACAACATCATGGCGGCGAGGGCCGTGGCCAAGGCGGTCAGGTCCACCCTCGGCCCCCGGGGGATGGACAAGCTCCTCGTAGACACCATCGGAGACGTGACGATCACCAACGACGGGGTCACGATCCTCCGGGAGATGGAGGTGGAGCACCCCGCCGCCAAGATGCTGGTGGAGGCGGCGAAGGCCCAGAACGACGCCGTCGGCGACGGGACTACGACGGTGGCGATCCTCACCGGCGAGCTCCTCAAGAGGGCGGAGGAGCTGGTCGATCTCGGCGTCCATCCGACGATGATCGTCCAGGGGTACAGCATGGCCGCCGATAAGGCGATCGAGGTCCTGGAGGGGATGGCGAGGAAGGTCACCGAGAAGGAGAGGAACCTCCTGGAGAAGATCGCCCTCACCGCCATGACCGGGAAGCTCGCAGGAACCCCGGACTTCCAGATCTCCAAGGACGCCGTGGACATGGTCCTGGCGGTGACCGAGGTGACGGAGGAGGGGAAGAAGGTCGTCTCCCTCAAGAACGTCATCGTCGAGAAGAAGGCCGGAGAGAGCATGGACGACTCCCAGCTCTTCCACGGGATCATCATCGACAAGGAGAAGGTTCACCCCAACATGCCCAAGAAGGTCGAGAAGGCGAGGATCGCAATCCTTGGAACCCCCATCGAGGCCCGGGACACTGAGACGAAGGCGGAGATCTCCATCACCTCCTCCGACCAGTTCAAGATCTTCGCAAACCAGGAGAAGGAGGCGATCAAGAAGGTGGTGGAGAAGGTGATAGCCACCGGCGCCAACGTGGTCTTCTGCCAGAAGGGGATCGACGACCTCGCCCAGAGCATCCTCGCAAAGGCGGGGATCATGGCCTTCAGGAGGATCAGAAAGACCGACCTGAAGAAGCTCGCCCGGGCCTCCGGGGGGAACATCGTCACCAACCTCGACGAGATGACCCCCGCAGACCTGGGCCGGGCGGAGCTGGTGGAGGAGAAGAAGGTGGGCGGAGCCCCCATGGCCTTCGTCACCGGCCTCGCCAGAGAGGGGACGGTCTCCCTCCTCCTCCGGGGCGGGACCCAGCAGGTCGTCGACAGCCTCGAGAGGGCCCTGGACGACGCCCTCCACGCCGTCGCCGCCGCCGTCGAGGACGGGACCCTCGTGGCAGGGGGCGGCGCCCCCGAGGTGGAGCTCTACCTCAAGCTCCGAGAGTACTCCTCGAACTTCAAGGGGAGAGAGCAGCTCGCCGTCGCCAAGTTCGCCGATGCGGTGGCCGAGATCCCCAAGGCCCTGGCCGAGAACGCCGGCTTTGACGCCATAACCAAGCTGACGGAGATGAAGAGCAGCCACGAGGCGGGGATGAAGACCGGCGGCCTCAACACCTCCGACGGGAAGGTCGTGGACATGTGGGAGATGGGGGTCGTCGAGCCCCTCCGGGTGAAGACCCAGGCGATCAAGTCCGCCACCGACGCCGCAAACCTGATCCTCAGGATCGACGACGTCATCGCCTCCAAGAGGACGGAGCAGCCCCCCGCCGGTCCAGGTGCCGGGATGGGGGGCATGGGCGGGATGCCCGGCGGCATGGGGGGCATGGGAATGGGCATGCCCCCGGGGATGATGTGAAGGGGACGACCGGCGCCGAATCGATCGGTGGACCACCCCTCTCGAGGCGGAGGAGGGATCAGAAGGCTGCGGATAAAACAGGAAGGTGAACGCGCCTCCAACCCCCTCCGCCTCCACCACCAAAAAGAGATCCGATGGACGGGATCCGAACCTGGCGCCTCCTCTTTCCCGTCCCGGAACTTATTTTTTCAGCTTTTGATAAGATCCTAAAAATGCCGGCCATTTTGATGAGGCCGAGGAAGAAGGATGGGGGTCGGATCCGGAAGGGCTCACTTGAACCCCAGGATCCCCTCGGAGGAGTAGGGCTTCCTGCCTCTCATGATCCCGTAACCCAGGAGCATGGCCAGGCCGGAGCAGAGGACCACGATCCCCAAGAGCAGGAGCTCGAAGGTGAGGAAGGCCTCGATCCCCGCATGCCTCGCCAGGTTTGGAGCGATGATGATGGCCGCCCCCGTCAGGGAGAGGAAGAGGCCGGAGGAGAGGCGCCTCTCGAGCCTCTCATCCAGAGACTCCTCTCCACCCCGATCCACCACCCCCCGCTCCAGGAGGTACATCTTCTTCTTGTGATCGAGATAATAAACGAAGGCCAGGAAGGGTATCCCTTCCATGATCAGCAGGAGGACGGGCCAATCTGTCACGGTTCATCACCTTCACCGGGCATTATCTAAATTCCCATAGTTAATCCTTTCGCACTGCAGTTTTAATCCGTAATAACGATATATCCAGAGGATATAAAGTTCGATTAATTGACGCGCCACCTTTGAAAGGATGAGATGTATCCTCCGAGCTGAAGCCTCACCTCCCCATCTTCGGGGCGGCAGATATGAAGCCCGCCCGTCGGCTTAAATCCGGGCCGCCATCCGGATCCGCTCGGCAGAGAGAGGTCCCGCTGCGCTCCATCCTTCTCGCCACCCCAAAGACGGCCTTTTGCGAGCCGATAAATTACGCCCCATACATAATATTTAAAGATGATGTTTCCATAAAAGCTTTGAAGATCTGTCGCCGACCGGCTCGAAGAGGGTCCGGAGATGGGATGGGACGTGATTTAGAATGTGGACCAAAATCGATGGCAATTGATTCTTCTGACCAAAGGGGTCGGCCCAATGCGGGGCCGACGACGAGGAGTCGAAGAAGCCTCTTTCGGGATCTGTCAGGAAGGTTTATTTAGGAACAGATCCTTTAATAAGGGATCAGGTCTGAAGCAATTCCCCTTCGACCAGCCGCCGTCGTAAGCCGCTCATTTTTCCCGGATCGATGGCGAAAGAGGAGATGAAGGTGATGCCGTTCATGGAAGCTTCAAATCTCGAGGCCGGGATCGCCGAAGGGCGGTGGAGGAAGCTTCGAGATCACATCATATTGGTCACAGCCGCTGCCATCCTTCTCCTTCTGGCGATCCTCTGCATCCCCGAATGCCCTCCCCCCTGATGATCCCGCCTCCGGCTCCGGGCCGGCTCAGGGGAGGTCCCTGACCATGTATGGGCCCCGGAGCTGGTAGCCTCGCCTCCGGTAGTAAGGCCTCGCCCCGATACCGCTCGTTACCCGGAGGGATTCATAACCCCGGTCGGAGGAGATCTCCTCCGCCTCGGCGAGGAGGGTCGATCCTATGCCCCGGTGCTGCCAGCCGCCCCTCTTCCCCAGGGGGGTCATGGGACCGTAGACGTGGAGCTCCCTGACGTGTGCCCCCTCCGAAAGCCGGAGGCGGAGGAAGCCCGCCAGGGTGCCGTCCTCCGCCTCAAAGGAGAGGAACCGCTCTTCGCCGCCGCAAGCCCGGTAGGAGAGGTCTCTGAGGGATACCTCCGCCTCCTCAGAGACCCCCCGGAGCCCCGCCTCCCGGCAGCGGATGCACCGGCAGGACCCCCCCCTCGATAGGAGCCGCTCCTTCGCCAGCTGGCGGAGGTTGCTCTTTTTGACCCCGGCGGCTATCGCGGGGGCGGGGATGTCCCTCTGGACCCGCTGGAGCCTGGTGTAAGGGGGGATCAGCTCCTTTATCCTCGATATCAGCTCTGCAGCCTCGCCGTCCCCCAGGGGCTCGTACTCGCCCCGGAGGTAGAGGTCGTAGAGCTCCGTCCCCTCCACCACCAGGGCGGGATAGATCTTGAGGTAGTCGGGCCGGAACTCCTCGCCATCGAATAGCTCACGAAAGGAGGCGAGGTCCCGCTGGGGGTCAGATCCGGGGAGGCCAGGCATCATGTGAAACCCCACCTTCAGCCCCGCCTCCCGGAGGGCCCGGTTCGCCTCGATCGTCTCCCGGACGGTGTGCCCCCGTCTCATCCTCAAGAGAAGTTCGTCGTCGGTGGACTGGACCCCCAGCTCCACCTTCGTCCCCCCGAGGTGGAGGATACTCCGGATGGAGGCGGGACCGCACCAGTCGGGCCTCGTCTCGAAGGTGGTCCCGACGTTTCTGACCCGAGAGGACTCGTTCTCGAGGGACACCTCCTGGAAGCTCTTTCGGGCCTCCTGGAGGGAGGAGCCCCCTGGACCCGGGCCCCTCTGGGGATGATCGTTCATCGCCTCAAGACACCTTTTGACAAACCAGCTCGCATACCCCAGGGAGCGCGAGGTGATCGTCCCCCCCATGATGATCAGGTCCACCTTGTCCAGGGGGTGGCCGATCTCCGCTAGCTGCCGGAGGCGCGCCCTCACCTGGAGGTAGGGGTCGTAGCCCTGCTGGATCGCCCTCATCGCCGCCGGCTCCCGACCGGTGTAGCTCTGAGGCGTTGGGCTCGATAGACCGATGCCGCCGGGGCAGGGGACGCAGACCCCGTGGGGGCAGGGGGCGGGAGAGGTCATCGCCGCCACGACCGCCACCCCCGATAGAGTTCGTGTCGGCTTTCTCACGAGAAGCTTCAGCCTCTGCCGCTCCCCCTCCTCGGCGGTGGCCAGGATCTCGGCGTTCTTCGGGAGGTTCGATAGGGAGAATTCCCTGCCTGCCTTCCTCTTCCACTTATCGAGCTCCGCCTCGCTTCCGATCTCCCCGGCGAGGATGGCGTCGACGATCTCCCGGAGGCCCTCCGTCACACCTCGATCCGCTTTCAGCCCCCGATCCCTCTTCATCCCTCGATCCAGTGGACTGCCTCCGTCATATCCCGGCCCGGCGGCGGAGCCGGCCTCTCGTCGGGCCAGCCGACGGGAACGATCGCCGTGGGGACGAGGCGGCGGGGGAGGCTGAGGATCTCCCTTACCATGGACTCGTCGAAGGCGCCGGTCCAGCAGCTTGCTAGCCCCGAGTCGAAGGCGGCGAGGAGGAGGCAGGTCGTCGCCGAGGCGGCGTCCTGGATCGAGTAGAGCCCTCCCCGGTCGCCGTACCGCCTCCCGGACCGGGAGGGATCGGCGCAGACGACGATGACGACGGGGGCGGCTGCCACCTGCTCCTGGCTGAAGGCGGCGGCGGCGAGGGCATGCTTCAGCTCGGGGCGGAGGACGACGTAGTACTCCCTCGCCCTCAGGTTTCCGGCGGAGGGGGCGGTCTCCGCCGCCTCGATGAGGGAGGCGATCAGATCCCGGCCGACGGGGCGGTCGGCGTACCTCCTGACGGACCTTCTGCCCGTCAGGGCATCTTTGAAGTTCATCGACGATGATCTCCCCTGGAGGATATTAAAATTTGTGATGGATCCGGGGGGAGCCGGAATGGCAAAGGATAAAAGCCTCAGAGGCCCCCACTGGAGGAAGGTGTTCTGATCCATGATCAATATCGCGATTCCAAAGGGGAGCCTCCAGAACCAGACCCTCCAGCTCTTCGCTCAGGCGGGGCTCGAGATCAAGAGGACGGAGCGGGAGTACAACGCCAGGATCGACGACCCCCGGGTGGGGAAGGTGAAGATCCTCCGGCCCCAGGAGATCCCCACCTACGTCGCCAAGGGGTACTTCGACCTGGGGATCAGCGGGACCGACTGGGTGGTGGAGTCGGGGGCCGTCGTCGTCACCGTGGCGGAGCTCGACTACGGCAAGCAGGGGCCCGGAAAAGTTAAAGTCGTCGTCGCCGTCCCCGAGGCCCAGAGGGCCGCAAGCGCAAAAGATATCCTCCCGGGGTCCAGGATCTCGACGGAGTATCCGAACCTCACCAGGAAGTTCTTCGCCGACCTCGGCATCCCCGTGGAGGTCGAAAACTCCTTCGGGGCGACGGAGGCGAAGGTCCCGGAGCTCGCCGACGCCGTCGTCGACCTGACGGAGACCGGCTCGACCCTGGTCAAAAACGGCCTCAAGATCGTCGATGTCATCCTGGAGTCCACCTCGGAGCTGATCGCCAACAAGAATAGCTGGGCCGATCCCGAGAAGAGGGAGGAGATAGAGGCTATCGAGACGATGCTCTTCGCCGTCACCAGGGCGAGGGGGAAGGTCTTGATCGCCCTGAACGTTCCCGAGGATAGGATCGAGGAGGTGATCGCCCTTCTTCCCAGCATGAAGCGGCCGACGGTCTCGAAGCTCTACAACTCCGGGTTCTACGCCGTCCAGTCCGTCGTCGACCGGTCAGGGATAAACCTTCTCATCCCCCTCCTCAAGAAGGCGGGGGCCGAGGATATCATCGAGGTCGCCATATCGAAGATCGTGCCCTGATCGAATCTTCGGGGTGGAGATCCACACAAACGGCAAGAAAGGCTGAGAACGAAAGACGCGGCTGCAAAACGAAGGTCGTGGTTGGCGGGCGTGAAGGGATTCGAACCCTTGATCTACAGCTTAGGAGGCTGCCGCCTTGTCCTGGCTAGGCTACACGCCCACGACGGCTTTCTGGAGGGGGAAACTGGTATATCAAGGTTTC
>Ga0334890_1003855_pt1 | contig 14501 bp, 13 predicted proteins | sample GraSluR1_MG_3_FD_207220 | JGI IMG/M metagenome (GOLD analysis project Ga0334890, IMG submission 207220) | Sludge microbial communities from methane-producing bioreactor in Wageningen University, Netherlands - Granular Sludge_31_08-R1 | ecosystem: Engineered > Bioreactor > Anaerobic >... | reverse complement strand
AAGAGTGTTAGGCGGGCAAAGCATAACGGACTCTTTCTCTTTTTATATGTTTTTTTAATGATAAAGGGGAAAAATCAATAGGTCAATAGAAACCGGCTTTTATGTGCCGGATTTTACGACAAGATGTGAACGGGTGGAAGGATACACGTGGAATTATAATTTGCAGTTTTTACGTTGTGCCGGGTAAAAATAAATCGGCGTACTACATCTATGCGGGTGGCGATTGGGACAACAGTAAGTACATAACGTTTATTCCCGACAAGGACAATATCCTCCCCATCTGCGACGACGAGTATTTTGACGACGATATTATGGGCCGGTTTGTGGATTTCGTTCGTGTGGTCTATGGTGCTGAAACCTTGGAGGAGAACCTAAAGTTTATCGCTGATGCTCTTGGCAAAAGCGGCACACCACGAGATGCTATTAGAGCATATTTCCTAAACGATTTCTACAAAGATCATTGCAAGATATACCAGAAACGCCCGATTTACTGGCTGTTTGACAGCGGAAAGAAAAACGGCTTCAAGTCGCTTATTTATTTGCATCGCTATACGCCCGACCTGCTCGCCAAGCTGCGCACGGATTATGTCCACGAGCAACAGGAGCGTTACCGTACACAGCTTTCGCACATCGCCGCTACTCTGAGCACTGCTACAGGATCGGAACGTGCACGGCTATTAAAACAACAGAATAAACTGTCAGAACAACTGAAAGAAATCACTGCCTTTGAAGAGAAGGTACATCACCTCGCCGATCAAAATATCGAGATTGACCTCGACGACGGTGTAAAGAAAAATTATAAGATCTTCGCCGATGTTCTGGCGAAGATTTAGGAGGGCACTATGCTGTCAGAAACGATAAAACTAAGGCTCGCGGAACGGTTTGCCGCGCCGCTGACTGAATTTCATAAACGCCGAATCGTCTTCTGGCACGACGAGGACGGCGAATTTGCAGATGATGTTGACAACCTCGATTTGCCCGGAGTGAGCGTCGTTAAACTTACCGGGTCAAACAACTTCACCGTCAAAAAACTACTGTCAGCTGATGATTTGACGGGCGACTACCTTGTCTACGACCCGCTGTCCTATGAGAAAGACCAGCATGACGACTGGCTGCTGGACATCAAGCTTTATAGCGAGGTTTTCCGCGCTGACCTTGTGTCACTCCAAATGGAGGAGTTGCTCGTCGAGCCCTCATCGGCAATGCGCAAGACCATGAAGATGTATGCCAAATTCTTTGATAACAAAGACCGCAAGACTAAGCTGAAAAAATTTGGACGAACCTACCAAACACCACTGCAGCTGCACATTGATATTATGGCGGTGCTGTGCGGAATAAATGGCGGCTCGGCACAGGATGTTATTATCGCTGTTCTGTCTGCAGGCTTGGAAAAAGAAAGTAACGATGCACTGATTAACATTGAGAAGTTTGGCAACATTGAAGCATTCTGGGCTCTGATTCAGAAATACACGGGCTATCAGAATAACAATGACCGCCCGCTTTCCGAACTAGCCGCCCATATCCTTATCACCGCCTTGTCGCAGACAATGACAGCTTCTGCCTTGCGAGGCTTGGAGCGGTTCATTTCCGAATCCAATAAGGCATACTGCTATCAGCTTGTTCATGAATGGAAACGCGGTGATGACAGTGGTGACTTAGAGGAAATCTGTCATTATGTAGAACGTGAACTGCGCCTTGCAGACCGTTTCGACAAGACGGAAATAAGTATTCTCCTTAAGAGCGATACATTCCCGGCAATCAACGAAAGTATACTCAAACGCTACTTCAAAGAGATTTCTGAGAATGTCATCAAAGTGGAGGACATCATCGGTGCAGTGGAAAACCGCCGCACAGCTGCTTGGTATGCGCTAACTGAGGATTACCTCGAAAGTCTTTATTATATCGCAAAGATGCAGGAATTCTACCTGTCTCATATAGATGGTTTCCATATTGTCGAACCTGCAAAGGTCTGGGAACTATACACGACCGACGCATATGAGATGGACAGCCATTACAGGCATTTCCATTTCTGCTTCGGCAATACACTAAAAAGCCCGAATGCCCTCTTGGAAGATACTTTGAAGAAGTGTTCCGATGTAGTCGAGGGTTTATATCGTGAGTGGTTCCTGAAGCAACTCACCCTGACTTGGACAAAAGCCATAGCAGGCGATTTAGAATGCCTCGGCTATGTTTCAGAGATAAATGAACAGCGGAGATTCTACAGCCGCTATGTTTCTAATGTGAGCAAGGGCAACCGCGTGTTTGTGGTGATTTCCGATGCCTTGCGCTATGAGGTCGCCGCCGAGCTATCTGAAACCCTAAGCCATGCCACCAAAGGTACAGCGACACTTGAAGCCGTGCAAGCCGTATTCCCAAGCATCACGAAATTTGGGATGGCTGCTCTCCTGCCAGGTAAAGAGGTATCGGCAAACGAAAAGATCGACGTATTTGTGGATGGCAATCCGACCGTCAGCACGGCACAGCGCGGTACTATACTGAATGCCACTAACCCCGAGAGCATAGCGGCGACCTATAAGGATCTGCTTCAAATGAAAAAACAAGAACGGCGTGAATTGGTTGCTGGCAAAGAGATCATTTATATCTACCACAACACGATTGACGCTCTAGGTGATAAAGCTGCCACCGAAACGAAAGTGTTCGAGGCTTGCAACGATGCAATCGACGAATTGACCGCCATTGTCAAGATTATTGTAAACGATTTGAGTGGAGTGAATATCTTCATCACCGCTGACCACGGGTTCCTATACACCTACAAGCCCCTTGAGGAAAGTCAAAAAATCAGCAGACAGACCTTTAACGGAGATATATTGGAACTGGGTAGGCGTTATGCACTCGTATCGCCTGAAACGACTGCCGACTATCTTTTGCCTGTTAAAACAGAGCGGACTATCGGCGGTGAACCAATGAAAGGCTATGCTCCGCAGGATACAGTCCGTATCAAGGTACAGGGCGGCGGCCAGAACTATGTCCACGGTGGGATCAGTATGCAAGAGATGGTCGTGCCGGTTATTGTATACAAGGGAATGAGGACGGGATACAAAAAGTTCATCGAGGTGCAGAATCCGGGGCTATCGCTTATCAGCGAAAGTCATAAGGTTTCTAACCTGATGTTCTCACTTGATTTTCTGCAAAAGCAGCCTGTTGGCGATAAGGTTCAGCCGTGCAATTACACCATGCATTTTGCCGATGACGTTGGTGCACCTGTTAGCGACTTCCAGACGGTTATCGCCGACAGAACAAGCAACAATGCTTCTGATCGCGTATTTCGCGTAAGATTTACGCTTAAGCAGATGCAGTACAACAAAAATAAATTATATCGCCTTGTCATTACAAATGACACCGACGCTCCTGAAGAGGTCGAGTTCTGCATTGACATAGCGTTTGCCGATGATTTCGGCTTTGATCTGTAGCACAAGGAGGATTCTGCAATGGATTTAGAATCAACTGGGTATACACCGGAAGTAGATGATGCAAATGAAGTCATCAATCGAAAACTGCGAGAGCATTTCTATGGTAAAATTGTCCGTAAAGACCTGACCAAGGCAATTAAGGAGGGGGCAAATGTCCCTGTCTATGTCTTGGAGTTTTTGCTTGGGCAGTATTGTTCTTCCGACGACCCTGAAATTATTGAGACCGGCGTTGCGAACGTCAAGAGAATCCTTTCGGAAAATTTTGTACGCCCCGACGAAGCGCAAAAAGTGCTGTCTTGTTTACGCGAGCGCGGCAGTTACACGGTCATCGATCGCATTACGGTCAGCCTGAATATCAAACTCGACCGCTATGAAGCCGATTTCTCAAACCTTGGTGTTCGAAACATTCCCATATCTTCGGAATATGTATCGAAGTACGACCGCCTGCTTTGCGGTGGCATTTGGTGCATAATCGGGCTTGAATATGAATACATCGAGGAAGACAAAAAGTCTACACCAATTCGCATCGTGAAGCTAACGCCGATTCAGATGCCGCACATCGATATGGATGAAATTAAGAAAGGTCGTTGTGCTTTTACTAAGGACGAGTGGATTACCGTATTGCTCCGCTCCACAGGTATGGAATCCGACCGCTTCACTGATCGTGAGAAGTGGCTGCAACTCGCCCGTATGCTCCCGCTGATTGAAAACAACTTCAATCTTTGCGAACTTGGACCCCGCAGCACGGGTAAGTCGCACCTTTATAAAGAAATATCGCCAAACTCCATACTCGTATCAGGTGGGCAGACCACGGTAGCCAACCTCTTCTACAATATGGCGAGCAAGCAAGTCGGGCTTGTAGGTCTTTGGGATTGTGTAGCTTTCGACGAGGTGGCGGGCATTACTTTTAAAGATAAAGATGGCGTTCAGATAATGAAGGACTATATGGCTTCCGGCTCTTTCGCAAGAGGTAAAGAAGAAAAGGCAGCTTCTGCTTCAATGGCTTTTGTGGGCAACATCAACCAGAGCGTGGACGTGCTTTTGAAAACTTCGCACTTGTTTGACCCATTTCCTGAAGCAATGGCGTATGATACAGCTTTCCTCGACCGTATGCACTGTTATCTACCGGGTTGGGAAATCCCGAAATACCGTCCTGAATCGTTCACCAACGACTACGGTTTCATTACAGACTACCTCGCCGAGTTTATGCGCGAAATGAGAAAAGAGCCCTTCGGCGATGTATCTGATAGATACTTCCGTTTTGGTACAAACCTCAATCAGCGTGATGTAATAGCAGTCCGTAAAATTGTATCTGGCTTCACTAAGCTACTCTATCCCAATGGCGAATTCACCAAAGATGAGGTCGAGGAGATACTAACATTCGCTCTTGAAATGCGCCGCCGAGTAAAAGAACAGCTAAAGAAAATCGGTGGTATGGAATTTTATGATGTGAATTTTTCTTATATTGACAACGAGTCCTTTGAAGAACGCTATGTTTCGGTACCGGAACAGGGCGGCGGCAAGATAATCCCAGAGGGGCTGACCAATCCGGGCAATGTCTATACCATTTCGCAGTGCAAGACTGGGATGATCGGTGTGTACCAACTTGAAACACAAATGCTGCCCGGCAATGGTAAATTTGAGCGCACAGGGCTTGGCTCTGATCGTGACGCAAAAGAAGCCACAAATACCGCATTCAACTACCTGAAGGTGAGTGGCAATCAGATTAGTGGGCAGCTCAGCACAACTACAAAGGATTATATTGTCAACTACCAAGACCTGAACGGCATTGGAATGACGAAATATCTGACATTGCCGTCTGTTATTGCGCTTGCTTCCTGCGCCTTAAGCAAACCGACGCTATCAAGCCTTGCTGTTCTGGGCGAAATCAGTATCAGCGGCACAATTCTCAAAGTTGAGGAGCTGGCGAGCGTCCTGCAAGTCTGCCTCGATGCTGGAGCGAAGAAGGTACTGATACCTATAACATCAGCCGCTGAACTCGGAACAGTTCCGTCAGACCTCATTGGCGCGTTTAGCTTAATATTTTATAGCACCCCGCAAGAAGCTGTGTTTAAAGCTTTGGGCGTGGAATAAGGGAGGATCTTGTATGGGGGAAGTCAGAAATATTAAAGCCACAGTTGAGAGGCTTCTTTGGGGAATTGCCGCAGGTCGTTGTGAGTTTGAGGGGTGCAACAAAGTGCTTTATCGGCATGACGTTACTGGAAACAGTGATAATTATGCTGAAAAAGCCCATATCTATGCAGTGAATCCCGGTGGCGCACGCTACTGTCCTGATAGTGAGGAGTTTAAAAACAGCGTAGAAAATTTGATGTTGGCTTGCCCACAATGTCACGTAACGATTGATAGGAATGAGCAGAGATACACACCAGAGATTCTGTTTAAAATGAAGCGCAAGCATGAGCAAAGAATTTTCATGTGTCACGGGGACGGTCCTTTTGACACCCAGCTTTCCTAATAATATACTTTGCGAAACAGGTTAGGGGGTTATCCGGTGGGCAGAGTTCGGCAATCCAGGAATTTAAACTATTTTCAAATGAGCAGGATGAGGCTGAATACATAGATGATGATGAAATGATTAAAACGACGCTTTAGGTGGGCGTATATATCTCGAAGATTACCTAGCTAACAAATTGGCCGGGAGCATCCCGGGAAGCAATATACGAAGCTCGGGAAATGCGTAATGAAGTCATTCTGGAATTGCGGACAAATACGGGCCTATCAATTCGCAAGATTCGAAAGATTGCCGAATTATTAGGCATAAATCGGGGAGTCGTTGAGCGAATAGCATCTAAATCGAACTAATCTGCGTGGAATGAGGGTGACAAAAGGACCGTCCCCATGTCCTGTATTGTGGCAAATCATGGCGAGGTTGACCATAGTGGTGCTTTACCGGCTTTGATGAAGCTTGTACCTGATACACCAATATATTGCACAGCAAATGCCGTAAAGTCATTGAAAGGGCAATACCACCAGGATTGGAATTTTAAGGTGGTTAAGACGGGAGATAAGTTAGACATTGGAAACGGTAAAGAATTGATATTCGTCGAAATGACGATGTTGCATTGGCCAGACAGTATGGCAACATATCTTACCAAAGATAATATACTTTTCAGTAATGATGCTTTTGGACAACACTATGCAACGGAAAAATTATATAATGATGCCGTAGATCAGTGTGATCTTTTTAGTGAATCGATTAAATACTATGCTAATATTTTGACTCCTTTTAGCGCAATGCTTAGAAAAAAGCTCAACGAAATTGTTTCATTAAATCTGCCAATTGATATGATCGCTACGAGCCACGGCGTTATTTGGAGAGAGAATCCGATGCAGATTGTTGAGAAATATTCTCAGTGGGCAAATGACTATCAAGAGAATCAAATCACGATTATTTATGATACAATGTGGAATGGCACTAGGATGCTGGCTGAGAAGATTGCCGAAGGAATTGGTCTGGCAGATTCAGATGTTGTTGTTAAAGTCCTTAACCTAACCAAGAACGATAAAAACGATTTAATTACTGAAGTCTTTAAGTCCAAAACCGTCGTTATAGGATCGCCTACTATTTCGAATAGTATTTTGCATTCTGTAGCTGGGTTTATTCATCTGATGAAACAACTAAGATTCAAAGGTAAAAAGGCTTCTGCATTTGGGTGCTACGGTTGGAGTGGTGAATCAGTAAAAGTCATAAACGAATTAATGGGAAATGCGGGTTTTGAAGTCGTAACCGAAGGTTATAGAAACCTATGGAATCCGGATATTGATGCGCAAAATGCCGCAATAGAATTCGGCAAAAATATAGCTGCTTTATAAAAGACCCAATTATGATCAAGGTAGAGCAACATGAGGATAAATACGGAGCTGTTTATGAATCAGCAAATTATGTCGTAGTGTAAAATTAGAATAATGTTTTTGTTTACACAGCTCAATATATCTGTTATACTCAATTACAGTTAATATAGGAAACATATTGACTTTCGATTTATGCTTAAGAAACAACTGGGGGAACGTACAGAAAGTTGTTTGACCAGTATTAATGTTCTTAAGATAAGTAGTCGGGCGTACAGAAGTTGTCCGGTTACATAACCCCTAATAACAGGCTCCCTCCGAGTAGGGACCTGTGTTAAGGATAGTAATACCCCTCTGCAGTGAAATTCTGCAGAGGGGTTTTTATGTGTTGGGGCATGTCATAAGGGCTAAATAGGTTGGGGTCACTTTTTGCAATATTTCAATTTTTGGGTTGTAAACGCTTCCAGATGATGTTGTTCGTCCAAAATTATTCGGGATAATAATGCTTTGATATATTCATCGTCGATCATGTCGATATGTTTTCGATATTGGACAATGGCTGATTTCTCGGATTCGATGTCCGCCGACAGCATATCGCAAATGTCGTAACCATAGTAAACTAAATCGCCGCGCCACCAGTCCATTCCACGGGTAGTTTTCACTCCCCATTTGGGCTGACCGCCTAGTTTCACAATAGTCTCCTGCAGAAGTTCCAAATGGGTCATTTCTACAATACTTATACATTCTAATAGGTCGGCAACCTCAGGATACTTTTCTGCCAGGATGTAGTGATGGTAAAGGTATTGGGTGGTGGCGCTGAGTTCGCTAACTAATCCAGCAGTGTCGTCCATTAGTAATCGGGCGTAATACAGATTAGGCTTTTCAACCTTTACTTCAGGGTAGGGTTTTTGATTTGCACACCACCTGGGCTTGGAATTCCCCGCAGCTGAGCGAGAACCCCCTCGATTTGTTCCTCCTCCTGCTTTGCTTATTAACATTAGAATCCTCCCGACGATTCTTTTACTAGTTCATATTATGTTAGGATGAATGGCCGGGTTCCTGGGCTATGTAGCAAATAGATATTGTATTCGGGGAGAAAGCTTCTGATTCTTAAGGCGCGAGTAGCGAAAGTGCGATGGCGTTTGAAATACTATTTAGCGAAGCTCCAGAATTCTTGCCACCTAACAAGCCTAGTAATTAAGTTCGATTAAAAAAGGAAGGATCGTTAAAACCAGGCTGAAGGATAATTAGTGTAAATGCCGAATTAAGGGATATGAAGTCGATTCAGGCATTCCCCGATTAGCAATAAAGCTTGAAAGAAACTAATTTATGAGGTATTCAGATGAATCTTGCGCGAATGATTTCCAACCTGCGGCCTACAATTACGTCGGATGCTCGTGATAGAGCTTGCCAGAGAATAATTGAGCCTTCTCAGCCTACGAGTGCCTTTTATCTACTGGTGTGTTTATCTGCTATTATTGCCACCTTCGGTTTACTGGCTAACAGCACGGCGGTTGTCATCGGGGCGATGCTGGTTGCACCATTGATGGGTCCAATCTTTGGAATTGCGCTGGGGCTTTCTAATGGTGATCGCCAGTTGCTGAAAACGGCTATGTTTGCAGAGATAATTGGAATTATTCTGGCGATCGGACTGCCGGCAATCATCGGATTGATTCAAATGCGTCCTGACTTTGGTTCGGAGATCATAGCGCGTACCCAGCCGACTATTTATGATGTACTAATCGCCCTGGCATCAGGTTTAGCGGGTGCCTATGCATTAGCTGATGAGCGTATCAGTCCCGCTCTTCCAGGAGTTGCGATCGCTACTGCTTTGGTTCCTCCTCTAGCTGTCTGTGGATTAAACCTTGCAGCAGGCAACTGGAGTATGGCTTGGGGAGCTTTTTTATTATTTCTGGTTAACTTCATCGCTATTGAATTTGCGGCAGCCAGTATTTTTATGTTTATGGGGCTGGTGGAGTTTCCCCAATCGCAGAACGGGTCTACCTTTAAGGTGGTGATCCAGCGTCTGGGAGTAAGCTTTGTGATATTGCTCTTAGCGGGCATGTTTATGACTCAGACCTTGATTAATATTATTGGAGAAAGGAAACTAGAAAAAGAAATTCGGATGGTATTAACGGAAGAACTGTCCGCTTATGCCGGAGCAAGAATTTCCGACCTGAAATTCAATAAAAAAGGAGACGGTCTGGAAGTTATGGCAGTTGTCATTACCCCCCAGGAAATTGATTCGAGCAGAGTGGTTAGCCTAGAAAAGGGGTTAAAAGAAGCGGTGAACCCTAATTCCGAGTTAATTGTTCGTTCCGTCATGTCTAAGGATGCTGACCGGAATGGCCCGGTATTTATAAGCGATGAAGAGCTTCAACGCCTTAAAAAAAATGATGAGGAAGTTAACTTTATGAATACCGTATCTAAGACTCTTAGTGGTCAGATCAAAAAGATTGACCGGGCTCAGTTGATCGATGTAGGCAAGGATATCAATGAAGGAGTCATTGTCGTTATTGCTAATGTTCGAACTCCTAAGGCAATCACTCCTGCCGAGGTGCAAAGTATTGAACAGGAACTCGATAGGGAGCTAAAGGAGCCGGTTAAATTAGTCGTTCGCTCGATCTTAACTCAAGATGCCGATTCTACGAATTACCTTGAAAACTCGACATCAATTAGTGACTCACTGCAGGGGGAAGACCTCGATCTTTATAAACGTTTATTGAATGAGATTATGTGGATACTATCACAGGAAAACCCTGGAGCTAGCGTAGTAGAATTAAGCTTTGAATATGTAGACAATGCAGTCCTGGCATACACGGCGATAAATACCCCTAATACCCTGAGTCCCGCCCAGGTTGCTAAAATGCAAAAACGTCTTCAAGATGGGATCGATTCCCGCATTAGAATAACTGTTCGTTCAATAGTAGGTGGAATATCTACCGCTGATGGCTACATTAAATAGGTCAATGGTAACTGATAACCCAGACTGACTCCCAGTGCTGTTGATAATGAATTATATAAATTTGACTATAAATAATAATGAAAATACTGGATGAACGATATAATAATAGTATATAAGCGGTTAACGAATAATCTTCTGAAGAAAAAAGGGGGGGATCAACAATGGGGGTTAATAGACTGGGAATTCCTATTAAGAGCATGGTGTTAATTTCGTATTTGACTATGGTGATTGTAAATGTTTTGGCTAACGTTATTCCGATTAACGGAGTAACGACTGGCCAGGTTTCGGATTCCTATCCGAATCTGTTTGCCCCGGCCGGTTATGCTTTTGCGATTTGGGGATTGATTTATTTTTTGCTGGCGGGTTATACGCTTTACCAACTTGGATTTTTTCAGAGTACCCGGTACTCACTAAAGCCTAGTTTACTGGGGAAGGTGGGTATTCTTTTTGCCATATCATCCATTGCCAATGCGGCCTGGATTTTTGCTTGGCATAACTATGCGATATTAGTATCGATGATCTTAATGATTATAATCCTAGTTTCTCTGATTATGATTGTTCCGGAAATAAACCGCTATGAACTTGCTCGTAAAGAAAGATTTTTTGTTCAACTACCTTTTAGCGTTTACTTCGGTTGGATTACAGTTGCGACGATCGCTAATGCTACGACTTTATTGGTTAGCTGGGGGTGGAATGGATTTGGCATTTCCGAGGTAGTGTGGACGGTAGTGATTATTGTTGTGGGGCTTATTATTAGCATGGCGACCATGATAAAGAATAGTGATATTGCTTATGGCCTGGTCATTATTTGGGCTTATGTTGCCATACTGGTAAAACATTTATCACCCAGCGGCTTTGCCGACCAATACCCAGCGATAATAGCTACGGTGATTATTAGTCTTGTATTGTTGCTAGTTGGAGAGGGCTATATACTGTTTTCAAATAGGCGAAGACTACTCTAAGGTAGGGACGCGGTCCGAGATTACCTAAAGAGTCCAATTAATAAAAAGGGAGCAAAAGGACTTTCCTGGCTTCCTTTTTAAGGCGGGGAGAGATGTTTTTATATGATGATTTCTTCCGATATTGTGGGACTTCCGCTGAGAGAGTATCGCACCGAAATTACATGGCGGCAGACTACTAACTATGCGGCTGGTATTGGTGACATGAATTCGCTCTTTACCGACGATTGCCGAGAAGAAGGTATCACTGCACATCCGATTTTTGTAGTTGCTCTCAGCTGGCCGATTATTCAAAATCTGTACGATTATATTAAGCTTCCTTTTGAGCTGTCCATTCTTCAGACTATGGTTCATTATACTCAAAGCCTTGAGTTTAACCGCCCGGTTACAAGCCTCTGCATTCGTCTGTGTCTGCATCGTATTACCTCCCTTTCCGAGAGGAGTTACTCCCTCTCTAATAGTCCCAGGACAGTTTTGTGTGGTTTGAACGAAAAATCGTTTGTAATTTTTTTCAGGTATTTTTCATGTCCGTCACTAGTCCCAGGACACTTAAAGCGGAAGTGAACGAAAAAAAGGAGCCAATTTTTGGCTCGCTCGACTGTCCTATAAGAAGTGGGGGAGATAGCTCTTCATCTTATGACTCATAAAGTTTGGTTATTAAAAAGGTTGCCCCGATATTTAACATGTGATATTATAAGGACATAAAATATAAGGTTATGAAACATCGTCTTATTATGAATTGAAGGGAGTGTTTTATCACATGATTATCACAGGTCAACACATTGAAAGAGAGTTACGCGCAAACTTTGCAAGGAAGTATCGGCGGTTTGCAGGTTTTATTGATTCAGGTTATTTATGGGATCTTGTTATCAAGACAATCAATGATGCCGAATTGATGCGAAATATAAAATTCTGCAACGATATAATGCAGATTCCACCAATAAAAGTATTTGTTCTAGCGCAAAGATCAGCATTACCAGAATTAAGTAATTCAGAAAAACAGTCCGTAGGTGCCGTATTTGGCTTCATTTTCAAGGATGTTTTTGGTTATACGGACCAGGAAAGTGTATCTTGTGTGGTTAACACGATAAAAACAGCAACAAGATTTTACAACCCTGTTGAAGATGTCATTATAAAGGAGGGGGAGTAATGCTCTATTCAGTAGAAACAGGCAAGTATGTAGACAAATTACCTCACAAGAAGGAATTTGATATTTGGATGAAGAAACTCCCGCAAGCTGATTATGAGAGTATTGTTGATGCATTAAATGCAAAAATAGCACTTAGTGATATAAACACTTCTAGTTGGATACCTGGAGATGAATGGGGTTCCGTTTATAAACCACTGACGGTTGCCTGTGGAAACAATAAAGAAGCTTCCGGATTATTTTTTGGGCTTATTTTGTTTGATTTGTTAATGAGACGTGATGATGCTGTTTGGGGCTTTGGAAGATTTGAAAAAAACGGAGTACCTATTAAAGGAACAACGTATTTCATACTGCATAATCCGCCAGCGAGATAGATCACAGAAGGAATAGGATAGATAATATCAACATAGTTCTCCGCACGCCCCAAAGCGATATGAGGGCAGTCCTGAGCATGACTTAAAAGGCTCTTTTTTGTTTGCTGTCGGTTATATAAGGAAGAAAAATTAATTCTTAAAAGTTCGTTCAAAGTGGAGGTTTCTGTCCTGGGACTGGTAGAGGGACTTTTACGCTCAAATCTTAATAAGGAGGTTCGCTTATGAACGAACAGATGAGATGTAAATACGGTACCGGCGGAGTGGACAAGAAAAACAGCGAAGGTTATCCCGATCCTACCGCATATGAAGCGCTGACAAACATAAAAAAGGAAGCCTTCAAGCCGCTCGTGTATATCTGCTCGCCTTATGCAGGTGATGTAGAGAAAAACACTGAAAAGGCCAAACTTTATAGCCGTTTCGCTGTTATTGAAAGGAATGCTATTGCCTTTGCACCACACCTACTTTTTCCTTTGTATCTTTCAGATGATGATCCTGCGGAGCGCAAGCTTGCACTGTTCATGGATATAGTCTTTTTAGGTAAATGCAATGAGCTATGGGTGTTCGGCGGGCAGATCACGAAGGGCATGCAGATGGAGATTGATAAAGCTAAGAAGCGCCACATGACCATTCGCTATTTTACCGACGATATGGTGGAGGTTGAAACATGCAACTAACAATTTGTACCGCAAACTGTATCGGCAACCAGAAGAACTGCCTCTATCCAAATAAAAGTGTTGTTACCTCGGAAGATGAACTGAAGGAAGTGGTGAAGCTTGACCACATTTGTGCTGAGTATAAGAACAATTACCGCAGTGCAGATAATTTTTTAAAGTCCAATGTTATCGTGATGGACCTAGATAATGATCATACCGAAAATCCGGATGAATGGATCACGCCAGAGGCTTTGGATGAGCTTATGCCGGATGTTTCATATGCGATTGCTCCCAGCCGTCACAACCTGCTTTCTAAGGATGGAAAAGCAGCAAGGCCCAAGTTCCATGTTTATTTTTCTATAGAAGAGATATCAGATGCGGAAATGTATGTGGCTATTAAAAGAGCTATCCATGCTCAGTTTCCATTCTTTGATGATAACGCTCTGGATGCAGCACGTTTTATCTATGGGGCTGATACCGGCGAAGTTATCTGGCATGAAGGTTGGCTCACGATTGATGAGATATTGGAGAATGTTCCTGCACCTACAAACACAGGTTACAGTAATTCAATACCTGAAGGTCGCCGCAACAATACTCTGTCGCGGTTTGCCGGTCGCGTTGTAAAGAGATACGGCAGCACAGATAAAGCCCATGAGATATTCTTGGAAGAAGCAAAGAAATGCGAGCCGCCTATGGATGATGAAGAACTTACTGCTATCTGGAATAGTGCCATCAAGTTTGCAAGGAAGGTACAAGGCCAGGATGGGTATGTTCCTCCTAATGAATACAATTCTGACTTTGACTCGCTCAGACCCACCGACTTTTCTGATATTGGCCAGGCAAAGGTGCTGACTCGTGAATATGGTAATGAGCTCTGCTACACCGATGCCACAGATTACCTTCGTTTTAATGGTGAATACTGGATGGAATCAAAACAACAGTCAGTTGGTGCGATGGAGGAGTTCCTCGATTTACAGCTTGCAGATGCCCTTAGTTGTAGAACGGCACTTTCATAGCGGCACAAACGACAAATTTAAATTCCCATGAAACCTGCTAAAACAGCACATAATTATTCGCTGCGGCACAATATTATCGTGAAAACTGCACATTTTAATTGTCTTTACTAAAATAATCACATCGGCATTCCATAAAAAGAAAACTA
>Ga0334890_1003853_pt1 | contig 14522 bp, 13 predicted proteins | sample GraSluR1_MG_3_FD_207220 | JGI IMG/M metagenome (GOLD analysis project Ga0334890, IMG submission 207220) | Sludge microbial communities from methane-producing bioreactor in Wageningen University, Netherlands - Granular Sludge_31_08-R1 | ecosystem: Engineered > Bioreactor > Anaerobic >... | reverse complement strand
GTCTGGTAGAGCTTGCCTGTCAAGTTGTGACGCAAAGCATCTCTCCGGTCACCGGGGAGATGCTTTTTTCTTATCGTATGAGGATTTGTTCAACCGCTGATTATTGGAGGAGCCATGAGCCTGGAAAATTATTCAATCATCGAATCAACCCTGCGTGAAGGAGAACAGTTTGTCAATGCCTTTTTCACAACCGAACAGAAGGTTCGTATTGCCACCCTGTTGGACGCTTTTGGTGTGGAGTATCTGGAACTCACCACGCCCTTAGCCTCGCCGCAAAGCGAGCGCGACTGCCGCACCATTGCCAGGCTGGGACTGCGCACCAAGATTCTCACCCACACACGCTGCGCACTGGAAGATGTGCGCCAGGCTGTGGAAGCCGGCGTGCAGGGTGTGGATGTGGTCATCGGCACCTCCTCCTACCTGCGTGAGTTCAGCCACGGGAAAAGCATCGAGCAAATCATCGACATAGCGCGGGAAGTTCTCGAATATCTAAAAACCCAGAACGTTGAAATGCGCTTCAGCACCGAAGACAGCCTGCGCAGCGATCCGCAAGACCTGTACCGTGTGTACGAAGCCGTCGATCAGATCGGCGTGCACCGTGTGGGTGTAGCCGACACGGTGGGCATTGGCACCCCGCGCCAGATTTACGACCTGGTCAGCGAATTACGCCGCCGGGTGCACGCCGACATTGAATTCCACGGTCACAACGACACCGGCTGCGCCATTGCCAATGCCTTCTCCGCACTGGAAGCCGGCGCCACACACATCGATACCAGCGTGCTGGGCATCGGTGAGCGCAACGGCATCACCCCCCTGGGCGGCTTGATCGCCCGTCTGTACGCCGTCAATCCGGCGCTGGTCGCCAAATACAACCTGCCGTTACTGATGCACATTGACCAGACCATTGCCAAACTGGTCAATGTCGATATTCCTTTCAACAACTACATCACCGGTTACACGGCTTTCACCCACAAAGCCGGCATCCATGCCAAAGCCGTGCTCAACAACCCCTCCACTTACGAGGTTCTGCGCCCGGAAGATTTTGGCCTCAAACGCTACATTCACATTGCCAGCCGTCTCACCGGTTGGAACGCCATTCGCTCGCGCGCTGAACAGCTTGGGCTGGCTCTGGACGACGGCATTCTCAAACGCATCACCGATGAAGTGAAACACCTGGCAGACCAGCAGGCGCTGACCCTCGATGAAGTGGATCGCTTGCTCTACAACGCCCAGCAGCAAACAGAAACTAATTTCCAGCCGGAAGCCCTGGCTGAGCCTATCGGGAGTTAATCATGGGACAAACCCTCTCAGAACAAATTCTTTCTTACAAAGCCGGGCGGGCGGTTGCCCCCGGAGACCTGATCGTAGTGGAACCGGATATGGTGATGAGCCACGATTCGCTTTCCCCCAGCATCATCAAAATCATGCGCGAGCAATTGGGCGTCGAGCGCGTGCATAAAGCGGCGCAGCTGGTGATTGTGTTTGACCATGTAGCGCCCGCCTCCACCGTGGGCACCGCCAACGCGCAGGCTGAAGTGCGCCAGTTTGCCGCCCGGCAAGGCATTCGCCTGTTTGACGTGGGACGCGGCGTATGCCACCAGTTGCTGGTGGAAGAGAAAATCGCCCGCCCCGGGCTGCTTGTGATGGGCTCTGACTCGCATTCCACCAGTTACGGCTCGGTGGGCGCCTTCGGCTCGGGCATGGGTTCCACCGACATTGCCCTCATCTGGGCTACCGGTCGCACCTGGCTGCGCGTGCCGGAGACCCTGAGGGTGCAGGTAAACGGCAATTTCCGCCCCGGCGTGGCTGCCAAAGACCTGGCGCTGAAAATCGGTCAGCAGCTCACCATCGCCGGCGCCACCTACATGACCGTGGAATATCACGGGCTCGACTGGCTGCCCCTGCCAGACCGCCAGACGCTGGCGAGCATGGCGGTGGAAGTGGGCGCCAAAGCCGGCATTGTGCCGCCTTTTGGTGAAGCCATGCAGGGTTACGACGTACCCGACTGGCTGCGCCTTGACCCCGACGCGCAGTATGTTTCCACCCTGACCATTGATCTGGATGATCTGGAGCCGCAGGTAGCCCTGCCGCACGCCGTTGACCAGGTGACCGACCTGAGCCATGTCGCCGGTACGCCGGTCAACCAGGTGTTCATCGGCACCTGCACCAACGGGCGCTATGAAGACCTTGCGGAAGCCGCCCGCTACCTGCGCGGCAAACATGTGGCGCCCGGAACCCGCCTGGTGGTCACCCCCGCCTCCAGCCGCGAACTGGCGCGGGCTGCCTCCGACGGTACCCTGACCGCGCTGATCGAGGCTGGTGCCATTCTCACCTCGCCGGGCTGCGGACCCTGCATGGGTCGTCACCAGGGTGCCCTGGGCGAGGATGAAGTGTGCCTGTCTACTGCCAACCGCAACTTCCGCGGGCGCATGGGCGCGCCCACCTCCAAAATCTACCTGGCTTCTCCTGCCGTCGCTGCCGCCACCGCTCTGCGCGGTGAAATCAGTGACCCGAGAGATTTGGATTGATTTTTGGATTTTTTTCGTACATTTCCAATTTCATTTCGACGAGTATAGCGAGGAGAAATCTTGCAGTAACAAAAAAGATTTCTCACTCTTCCCTGCATGACAAAAAAGCGACTGTGTCATTTCGACGAACGCAGTGAGGAGAAATCTAATTCTCAGTAATCAGATTTCTCTCTCCGCCCCTCTGGGGCTCCGTTCGAAATGACAGAAAAAGTGACTGTGTCATTTCGACGAGTATAGCGAGGAGAAATCTTGCAGTAACAAAAAAGATTTCTCACTCTTCCCTGCGGTCATCGTTCGAAATGACAGAAAAAATAATAAGGATATTACTATGTCCACCATCTGGAAATTTGGCTCTGACGTTGACACCGATCAAATTGTGCCCGGACGCTACGCCCCCTACATGCGCCCGGATGCCGACGTGGGCGAAGCCGCTTTCATCGAAGCCCGCCCCGATTTTAATCAGAACGCCGTGCCCGGCGACATCATCGTGGCGGAAAACAACTTCGGCTGCGGTTCATCGCGCGAATACGCCGTGGAAGCCCTGCGCCGCCGACAGGTGGGTGCCATCATTGCCAACAGCTTTGCGCGCATTTTCTTCCGCAACGCCCTCAACCTGGGCATTCCGCTGTTTGTGGCGCCAGAGATTGTGCAGGCTGCTCAAAATGGCGACCCGGCGCAACTCGATCTGGCTGCCGGGACGCTGACCATCAACGGGCAGGTTCACGCCCTGCCCGCCCTGCCCGCCTTCGCCCGCGAGATTCTTTCAGCCGGCGGCATTGTATCCTATGTGCGCCAGCATGGTCATTTTCCGGGAGAAGGGTAAGCGCCATGCCTGATCTGTGCGTCATTGAAGGCGACGGCATCGGTCAAGAGGTCATCCCGGCGGCAGTCAGCGTGCTGCGCGCCGCCATGCCCGATCTGCATGTTCTGCCTGCCGCTGCCGGTTGGGAGTGTTTTCAGCAACGCGGGGTTTCCGTGCCGCCCGAGACGCTGCAAGCCGTGCGCGACTGCCGCGCCGCCCTGTTTGGGGCGGTCTCCTCGCCCTCGCACAGGGTGGAAGGCTACCGCAGCGCCATCCTCACCCTGCGCCAGGAACTGGACCTGTACGCCAACCTGCGCCCGGTACGCAGCCTGCCGCGCCTTTCGCCGCGCAGCGATGTGGACTTGCTGATTGTGCGCGAGAACACCGAAGGCTTGTACAGCGGGCGCGAGCGTCTCGAGGGCGACACCGCCGTGGCGGAGCGCGTCATCACCCGCCGCGCCTCCACCCGCATTGGCCGCGCCGCCTGCCGGCTGGCGCGCAGTTGCGGGGCAACCCGCCTGACCATTGTGCATAAAGCCAACATCCTGCCGCTGACCGACGGTCTGTTCCGCGACAGCGTGCGCAAAGCCGCGTGTGAAACGGGTGTAGAATCGGGCGGGGTCAGCGTGGATGAACTGCTGGTGGACACCGCAGCCAACCAGTTGGTCAGCCAGCCGCAGCGCTTCGGTGTGCTGGTCACCACCAACCTGTTCGGCGACATCCTCTCCGACCTGGCAGCCCACTGGTGCGGCGGCATGGGGCTGGCGCCCTCGCTCAACCTGGGTGACGGCATCGCCCTGGCTGAGCCGGTGCACGGTTCGGCGCCGGATATCGCCGGGAAAGGGATCGCCAACCCGATCGCGGCTGTGCTCAGCGCCGCGCTGCTGGTGCACCATGTCTGGAACCTGCCGCACATCGCCGACCGGATTGAAAACGCCGTGCGCACCGCGTTGGAGTTTGACCTGCCGGTGGTTGAGAATCGCCTGGCGCCCGACCTGACCACCGACGCCATCACCCGCGCCATCCTGGCGCGCCTGGCATAATATCGGATTCTTCGTCATCGCGAGCGAACGCAGTGAGCGTGGCGATCTAACCATCAGACAAGACTGCCGCGCCATCTAGCGACGGCTCGCAGAAACACATCATTTTGGAGCAATCATTATGAAATTAGCCGTATTGTTCTCACGCGTGCGTGTGGAAGAAAAATGGATCTTTGAAGCCCTGGAAAAACGCGGCATCGACTACGACCGCATCGACGACCGCGAGATCACCCTGCATCTAAGCGACCCCTCGCGCTGGCGGCAGTACGACACGGTGCTGATACGCAGCCTGTCGTACAACACCGGATTATATATGGCACGGGTGCTCAACGGCTGGGGCATTCCCACCGTCAACAGGTCGCGCGTGGCGGAAGTGTGCGGCGACAAGCTCAACACCTCCATTGCCCTTGAGCAAGCCGGCGTGCCCCAGCCGCAGGTGTGGACCGCCTTCACCGCCGATGCCGCCCTGCAAATCATGGACGAAATCGGCTACCCGGTGGTGCTCAAACCGGTGGTGGGGTCGTGGGGACGCCTGCTGTCCAAAATCAACGACCGCGAAGCCGCCGAAACCGTACTGGAACACAAAGAAGCCCTGGGCGGTGCACAGCATTCCATCTTCTACATCCAGGAGCACATCGAGAAACCCGGGCGCGACATTCGCTCCTTCGTCATCGGCGAGCAAACCGTGTGCGCCATCTACCGCAGCTCCCCCCACTGGATCACCAACACGGCGCGCGGCGGCAAAGCCGAAGTTTGCCCGGTGACGCCCGAGATCGACCACATCAGCCGCGCAGCCGCCAACGCGGTGGGCGGCGGCGTAATCGCCGTGGACATCTTCGAGCACCCCACCCACGGCTACCTGGTCAACGAGGTCAACCACACCATGGAATTTCATTCTACCGTGCCGCTCACCGGCGTCGACATCCCCGGCATGATCGTGGATTATGCCGTAGGACAGGTGTAGGGGCGCGCGGCGTGCGCCCGGCATAACCGCCGTTATCGTGAGAGAGTGTATATACGAGCGTGGTGATCTCCGCACTCATCGAAGAGACAATCAAGCCGCCTGTTCGGCAGCTCGCAGGTACACCCTCGATAAAATCAATCGTTTAATCGGGAAACGTCACCGGCGGCTCATTCTCAATATCCGCCAGCATTTCCTGCGGGGTGTGCACCGGCGACTGGCAGGCAAAACCGCGGCACACAAAAGCGGTGGGCAGACCGTTCACCTGAACGCGGTCTTCAAACAACAGCGGCGCGCCTTCTGGAACTGGTTCAGTGCTGAAAGCCGCCGTCAGGCGCGGACGGTAGCTTTGCCACAGCGCCGCCCGCAGTGCCTGTGTGCCAGGATGGTCATGCTCACCCACCACCGCCACCTCCACCCGCGGCCCCAGTGCGTCATCCATGGCGCAAAGCCAGTGCGCAAAAGCGGTGGGATAGCGCGCAGCCTGCGCCTGCATGCCCGCCAGCATTGGTTCCGCCGTACGGCGCACATCCAGCCTGTCTCCAAATGATGACAGCTTGAGCAGCGCTGCGGCTGCCAGCGCGTTGCCGGACGGTGTGGCATTATCCTGCACATCGCGCGGACGCACAATCAGCATTTCATGGTCGTCGCGCGTATCAAAGAAACCGCCTGCCGGGTCGGCAAAATGCGCCAGCATTTCCTCTGCCAGTTGCAAAGCGGCGCGGTACCAGCGCACCTGCGCGTCGCTTTGATACAATTCCAGCAGCGCCAGGATCAGGCTGGCATAATCTTCCAGGTAGGCATTCAAATGTGCCTTTCCTGCCCGCCACGAGCGCAGCAAACGCCCCGACTGAACCAGGTTGTTCAACAAAAAGTCGGCATTGCGCCTGGCGGCATCCAGGTAATCCTGCCGGTTAAGGTATCTGCCGGCTTCGGCAAAAGCGCGCAGCGACAGCGCATTCCAGAAAGTCAGCACCTTGTCGTCGGTGTTCGGGCGCACCCGCCCGCTGCGCACCTCTAGCAGCCGCGCATGCAGCCGGTCCAATTCGGCAGGCATGTTTTCCACTGGCACTCCAAACATTTCAGCCAGCTCTTCATCGTTTTTCACGCGCTGCAAAATGGTTTTGCCCTCAAAATTACCCTGGTCGGTGATGTCGTAAGCTGCCATGAACAGTTGCGCGTCCCGCTCATCCGGTAATATTGCCCGCACCTCATCCACCGTCCACAGGTAAAACTTGCCCTCCTCGCCTTCCGAATCGGCATCCAGGCTGCTGAAGAACCCGCCCAGCGGGTGGGTCATCTCGCGCAAGATAAAATCCAATGTATGCTCACAAACCCGGCGCAAGTCATCGGCTGATTCTGGCTGATCAGCGCGGCTCACCAGCCAGGCGTGCAAGTAGGCCAGCGCAAGCTGGGCGTTGTCATACAGCATCTTTTCAAAGTGCGGCGTACGCCACAGGTTGTCCACGCTGTAACGCGCAAACCCGCCGCCCACCACATCATACATGCCGCCTTTTGCCATTGCCCGCAGGGCATGCCGGACAGTCTCCAGCGCCTGCCGGTCGCCGCGCACAGCGCGCCTCAGTAAAAAATCAATGCTCATGGGCTGCGGGAACCTGGGCGCATTGCCCCACCCGCCGTGCTGCCAGTCATACGACTGCTGCAAAACATGAACGGCCTGTTCCAGCATATCCGCGTCCAGTTCACCACCGCGCGGCATTGAAGCAGCATTTTCAGCCAGGTGCTGCGCAATCAAAGCCGTGTTATTCAACAGCGCCGCGCGGTCTTGCTGCCACAGCATGGCGATGTTTTGCAGCAATTCCTGGAAAGCCGGCATGCCGTAGCGCCGTTCAGGCGGGAAGTAGGTGCCGCCGTAGAACGGCTTGCCTTCGGGCGTCAAAAAAACGCTCATCGGCCAGCCGCCCTGCCCGGTGAGCGCCGTGACCGCCTGCATGTAGATGGCGTCCAGGTCGGGGCGCTCCTCGCGGTCCACTTTGATATTGATGAAATACTGGTTCATCCAGGCTGCCGTGGCTGCATCCTCAAACGATTCGTGCGCCATCACATGGCACCAGTGACAGGCGGCATAGCCAATGCTCAGGAAGATGGGTTTGTCCTCGCGTCGCGCGCGCTCCAATGCCTCCGCACCCCACGGGTACCACTCCACCGGGTTGTCGGTGTGCTGTAAAAGGTAAGGCGAATTTTGGTCTACGAGATGGTTGGACATGAAATTTTTCCTGCTTGAGAATGGAGTTGAACACTAATCCAGATTCCCCTGCCCGGTTGTTTCTTACATTTGCTGAATCACCCCCAACAGGTTTTCCAATGTTAGCAATTCAATCTCTTGCGGACGCTCCAGGAACGGCAGCACATACGACAAGCATCATCAATTGTTACCTGGTTAATGAGGTCAACCGTAGGGGCGCACGGCATGCGCCCATCTGTTCCAACCAAATACCGGTTACTTGACTTCCAACCATTTACTGAAAGTCAAATTTGTCATTTCGAACCCCCGGTTCGTGCTAACGATGGACTGTTAATGCTGTAAAGGGGGTGAGAAATCTTTTTTTGATCTTTCCAACACGTCTTTTACTTGCCCGGTGCTTAGATTTCTCCTCGCGCACAGTGCAGCTTTTTTTTGACCAACCCTTTGCGCTCGTCGAAATGACAGTTTAACAATCATTTAGTGGAGTATAAGGTTAATCAATCGTAAGGGCGCACAGCGTGCGCCATGTGATGACCATATTGGCGCATTTCATTGCAATAACTTGCCATTTTGGGTAAGTTATTGCAATGAATTTAGAATTTTCAAGGTGTTGGTGTACTGGTAGACACTATTTCAGGAGTTTCCGTTGGTGGAAATACCAATGGCGCATTTTGCAATTTTTTCAATACTGCTCTTGCTCCAGTCTCGATAATTTCTGGAACAATATCCTTTTCAAGCCCAATCCCACAAGTAACCACACCATAGTTATAGTAAGCAAAAGAAATGCAATATTGAATTTTTTTATCTCCACCAGAAGTCACCTGAACTTTTCTTTCAACATCATATACCTGGCCTAGATTTTCAATTTTATTATCAACTGCTTCCCATTCTTCTTTCGGAAACCTTTTTCGATAAGAATAATCCGTGACAAATAGAGATGCACCTGCTGATGAATTAAACATAATTACGTTATTAAAAATTTCATCTGGTGCATAGACTGTTCTTGTTCCTTTTGCATAATAAACCACCCATCCATTTATCCTTCCTGTTCGGGCTAAATATTCTTTCCCTTTTTCAACGGTCCATCCAGAGACAACTTCGGAATTTAGATGAGGGCTAATCCATGCAGAATTTGGCAAATAATATTTCGCTTCACGAGGCAAGTCTTCGGGCTTAAGTAGAAAACCTTGCGGATCATCAGTTATTATTCTGAGATCAGGAGTCGGGCTGGCAGTAACGGTTATTGTTGATGTCAGCGTAGGAACAGGAATATTTGTATTAGTGAATGTGGGAGCAACAGCTTGTGTTTCTGCGATAGCTGTTTGGATCATTCCCTGAGAGGGTACTGATGGGGAACAAGAAATCAGTAAAAAGAATATCAGGATTGCTATTATGTTTTTTGGCATTTTTTCCTCCCTATGTATGTTTGCTTTTAGATTAATACTCATTATATAAGAAATGAAGTTTTAAATATTTTAACAATAAGAACGACTATTCAACTATCCGTCCGCCCCATCACCCACAACCTTCTCGTCACCAGCACCAAAAACACCATCCAGGGCGCCAGCGATGCCAGCGCAAACACCATGCCGAGCATGCCCGCCGTAGACGGGATGGTCATCAAAATACCCGACGCCAGCCCCCACCAGGCGGCGGCTTTGCTGAACAGCGGGCTGTGCAGCATCACCCAGGCTAACAGCAGCAGCGCCACCCCGTTGAGCACGTAATACACGTCGAACGCCGTGCCGGCGAAAGATGCCAGTTGGCTCTGCCCGGCTGCCAGCAAAATGGTCTGTTGAGTCGCATCCGCGGCAGCGGCATACTGGCGGCTGAGTGACAGCATTTCAAAAGCCGGGTTCGAGGCAAAATAGGCGGCAATGCCCAGCAAGCCCAGCATCAACGCCACGCTCATAAGGGCTGCGTTGGTCTGCTTCAATGCCTGGTAGAGCGCCAGGTAGATCAGGCTGAGCAGGATGTTGTTGAGGATGTAGATCAAATCCAGGCTGAGCAACCCCAGCAACCAGTTCTTTTGAAACAGGGCAAAGTATCCTTCCACCGTGGCAGGCGGCGGTGAAATGACAAAAACGAGGATGTGAATTGGGATCAGCACCAGCATGGCAATTGCCGCCCAGCCGCCAATTTTGTAAAGATCGTTCCAATTTGTGCCTGTGGTGGTATTTCCATCAACGTGATTCATGAAAAATAATTTCCTTTGAAAATAGAATGATTATGCTTTCTTATACGCGTTCAGCACACGCTCTTTGACGATGGCATGATCGACAATGGGAGCAGGATAATCCGTCCCAATTTTAACCCCACATTCCGATTGCACATCCAACGACATTTTCCACGGCTCGTGGACAAACGCCTGCGGTACGGGGGCCAGTTCGGGCAGCCAGCGGCGCACAAAGCGCCCGTCGGGGTCAAACTTTTTGCCCTGCAACACCGGGTTGAAAATGCGGAAATAGGGCGCGGCGTCGGTACCCACACCCGCCGTCCACTGCCAGCCGCCGTTATTGGCGGCAGGTTCGCCGTCCACCAGGCAGCGCATAAACCAGCGCTCCCCCTCCTGCCAGTTGATCAGCAAATCCTTCGTCAAAAAAGAAGCCGCAACCATGCGCCCGCGGTTGTGCATCCAGCCTGTGGCGGTCAACTGACGCATGCAGGCGTCCACCACCGGGTAGCCGGTTTCGGCGTGCTGCCAGGCTTGCAGGTCGGCCGGCGCCTCGCGCCAGGCAATACTGCGCAGCGCCGGTTGAAAAGCCTCTTTCAGCACACCCGGAAAATGATACAGGATGGAATGATAAAAATCGCGCCAGATCAATTCATTGATCCAGGTTTCCACGCTGCGACGGTCATCGGCATCGGCGCGCTGCAGGGCTTGCAGCGCAGCCGTCAGCGCCGCGCGGATGGAGAGCATGCCAAAGCGCAGGTAAGGCGATAGTTCAGACGTGCCGGGCTGGTCCAGCCGGTTGCGTCCTTCGGCGTATTCAAAAACCGTACCACCCAGGAAACGATCCAGCCGGCGGCGCGCTTCCGCTTCTCCAGGCGGAAAATCAGCCGGGGGACGCATTTCAGGCAATGGCAGGCTTTCCAGCCCGGTTGTGGCGGCAAAAAGGTTGGGATGCGGCGAGCCGGTGGTGGTGAAAGAAAACGGCAGGCTCTTCCAGGCTTTGCTGAAGGGGGTGAAAACCACATAAGGATGATTGTCGGCTTTGGTTAAAGCCGCCGGATGAAACACCGTCAATCCCTGCACCAGGCGCAACGGCAGGCGCGCCACCACCTCGGCATCACGCCGGCGGGCATAGGGCGAATAATCTTCCTCGGCATAGATGGCGCTGGCGCCGGTTTCGGCCAGCAGGTGCGCCAACTGCTCAGCCGGTTTGCCCTGTCGCAAGATCAGGCGCGATCCCAGCAGACGCAGGTCTTCGTCCAACCGGCGCAGCCCGCCAAATAAAAATTGCTGGCGCAGCGGGGCTTTGGCATGCAGCAGCGCCGGGTCCATGATGAACACCGGGATCGCCTGCCGCCCGTCGCGCACGGCGGCGCGCAGGGCATCGTTGTCGGTCAGACGCAGGTCGCGCCGCAGCCACCAGATGACCGGAGGATTGCTTTTTTCCGTTTGATTCATCGCCCGCCTCCTAAAAATTTACCGCTAAGACGCTAAGAGCGCGAAGAATAATTCAAAAACTTGGCGATCTTTGCGACTTTGCGTTAAAAAAATCCTGCTCCCGCCCCAAAACCTCTTGTGCAAATTACCAACGAAAGATCGATATATAATCATTTTACAGCATCTTATGCACGCGAGGTGAATGATGACACGATTGGCCATTCTCACCGGCGGGGGCGATGCCCCCGGTCTCAATGCGGTCATCCGCGCAGCGGTGAAAACCGCCTTTGTCCATAACTGTGAAATCCTGGGGGTGCGCGATGGATTTGACGGCTTTTTAAGTGAAAAAGGCGTCTATCCGCTCAGCATGGACGATGTGCGCGGTATTTTACCGCGCGGCGGCACCATCCTGGGCGCTGCCAACCGCGGCAATCCCTTTGCCCGCAAGGTGACGCACAACGGCAAAACTGAAATCATCGATGTCAGCCAGCAGACCATTGAAGCCATCCGCGCCCTCAAGCTCGATGCCCTGCTGGTGGTGGGCGGCGACGGCACCCTGCGCATTGCCCGCGAGCTGTACGACCTGGGTGTGCCCACCATTGGCGTGCCCAAGACCATCGACAATGACATCGGCGGCACCGATTATTCCTTCGGCTTTGATACCGCCGTCAACGTCGCCACCGACGCCATCGACCGCCTGCACACCACCGCTGAATCACACCACCGCGTGATGGTGGTGGAACTGATGGGGCGCAATTCAGGTTTCATCGCCCTGTACGCCGGGCTGGCTGGCGGCGCCGATGCCATCCTGATTCCCGAGATACCCTTTCACCCCGACGCAATTTGCCGCAAAGTGATGGAGCGCGTGAACCGCGGGACATTGTTCAGCATTGTCGCTGTGGCTGAAGGCGCCCGCCCGCACGGCAAAGAACAGGTGTTTTCCATTGCCGGAGACGAAGTTTATTCGGCGCGCCTGGGAGGAATTGGATATGAGGTGGGCAACTACATTCAGCACTGCACCGAAATTGAAACCCGCGTGATTGTGTTGGGGCACCTGCAGCGCGGCGGACGACCATCAGCCTTTGACCGCTGGCTGGCCACCCGCTTCGGCGCAGCCGCCGTGCGTCTGGCATTGGAAGGCAGTTTTGGCCACATGGTGGCGTTGAAAGGCGGCAAGGTTAGAGACCTGCCCCTGGCCGAAGCCTTGCAGGCGCCCAAGCAAATTGCGCTGTCGAGCGACACGCTGCTCACTGCCCGCGACCTGGGCATAGTCTTTGGAGATGAAATATAAACATCGGCTATTAAATCGAAAGCCGCGCGTGACGCGCGGCTTTCTTTTTTGGCTGTGGCATCCGTTATCGGGAACCGAGGAGGGATGCCACAGCACTACGTTCACTACTATCTATCATTGACACCACCTCCTCATCCATAAAATGGCAATGTCAACACAAATATTTGTGTGTATTCAGTATGGCATAATTTGACAGTCTCGTCAAGCAAACTGCCCTTTCAGGGTCTTATCAACCCAAAAATCTCATTCAATTCTCATCATATCTTGCATCGTGGGTCATCTCACCCTATAATAAAGCCGCAATGGAAGCCACAATTTCACCATCACGCACCGCGCCTCGTTTTCGCTGGCTCATTCTGGCTGCCTTCATCATCACATTGGTTGGCTGGTTGGCCCTCACCCCGTCGGGATTGTTGGGTAAAGCCGATGCGGTAGGCTATGCCGTTTGCCACCGCCTGGATGAGCGCAGTTTCCACATTGGCGATCGCCAATTGCCCATGTGCGCCCGCTGCACCGGTATGTATATCGGCGCTTTCATCGGCTTGATCTTCCATTTGCGCCAGGGCAAAAAAGGCGGCATGCCCCGGCTTAAACCGGCAATCGTGCTGGGATTGTTCTTCGCCGCCTGGGCGTTGGACGGCGTCAATTCCTACCTGCACTTCGTGCCTGCCGCACCCCATCTTTACCAGCCGCAAAACTGGCTGCGCCTGCTCACCGGTTTTGGCCTGGGACTGGGCATGGCGCCGGTGTTCAACCAGAGCCTGTGGACTGACTGGTCAGCCGATGCAGCCTTGAGCACACTGCGCCCACTGGCCGGACTGATTGCATTGTGTCTGTTGGCTTTTACCGCCACACTGATTGAAAACCCGCTCATTCTATATCCCATCGCAGTCCTCAGCAGCGCCACAGTCCTGACGCTGCTCACCATGATTTATACAGTTGTTTGGACCATGCTGTTACGCCGAGAGAATCAATTCAACAGCATTCGCGAAGCCTGGTGGCTGGTGCTGGCCGGGCTGACCACGGCCATCCTGCAAATTGCCGTTTTGGATCTGATCCGCTACCGCATGACCGGCACCTGGGGTGGTTTTCCCATCAGTTGATGGGTTTTTATCCTGGAGGAAGAAAAATGGAACTGTTAGGCGTGCTTTCCGCATTTGGGCTTTCAGCCAGCGCCGGGTTAAATGCTTATATCCCCTTGCTGGTGGTGGCTCTGCTGGCAAAGTTCACCAATTTAATGGAATTGAAACAGCCGTGGGATGCCCTGACCAGTTGGTGGATCATTGGGCTGCTGGTGGTGTTGTCAGCCATTGAATTCTTCGCTGATAAAGCCCCCGCCATTCATCACGTCAATGACGCTCTGCAAACTTTTGTGCGCCCGGCGGCTGGGGCAATTGCCTTCGCTGCCAGCGCGCACATTGTCACCGAAATTCACCCAGTGCTTTCCATGGCGCTGGGATTGTTGGTGGCAGGTGGTGTGCATGCCGCCAAATCGCTGGCCGTGCGCCCGGCTGTCAGCGTTGCCACAGCCGGCGCCGGCAACGTACCCGTCAGCATCCTCGAAGATGTGATCTCAACCATCATCTCCATCCTTTCCGTTGTGGTGCCCGTGGTGATCGCCTGCATCTTAATCATGATCACATCTTATGTGGTCTGGTTGTTGTGGCGCAGGGCTAACCGCATGTCGCATCAAGCATAATACCCGGAGGTTAATTATGACCATACCCGAATCTGAACCCCCCATCTATTCTGCACCTTCTGTGCCCCCGGCGCCGCCCACCAACTCGCTGGCCATTGCCAGCCTGATCAGCGGCATCCTGGCCTGGCTGGGCGTTTTTGGCATCGGCGGAATCCTGGCCGTCATCTTCGGTCACATGGCAAAGAATGAAATCCGTAACAACCCTGAAACGCAAGGCGGCGACGGCCTGGCAACCGCCGGTCTGGTGCTTGGATACATCAACATTGCCATTGTGGTCATTGGCCTGTGTCTCTTCTTCACCGTGTTTGGCGGCAGCATGGCAATTTTAGGTTTCAGTCTGTTCAACCAGTAAAAAAACGGAGTTGCGTTATCCAGGGCAAAAAAT
>Ga0334890_1003849_pt1 | contig 14539 bp, 11 predicted proteins | sample GraSluR1_MG_3_FD_207220 | JGI IMG/M metagenome (GOLD analysis project Ga0334890, IMG submission 207220) | Sludge microbial communities from methane-producing bioreactor in Wageningen University, Netherlands - Granular Sludge_31_08-R1 | ecosystem: Engineered > Bioreactor > Anaerobic >... | reverse complement strand
TTATTAACAGGGAGTATCCTTTCTCTTTTACCACTATTGGGTTTTCTGCTAGTTCTTATAGGATATATTCGAGAAAAAACGATTAAGAAAGACGAAGATGTAAAAATTAATTGGGCGATTTTTGCTCAAAAATATGATGTTCAAACTACAACGTTATCAACAAAAACGCCTAATCCCACATCTGTTGAGTTTGAAAAATTTTTTACAGAATTAATTAACATAGCCATTTCCAATAAAAATAGACACTTGATCATTGTTTTAGATAACTTAGACCGGATATCTCCAACCGATGCCCTTTCCATACTGTCAACTTTATAAACTTTTTTGCAATGTCAAAGTAAATTAGAAATAGATAAATTGAATAGATTATGGATTCTTATCCCATACGACAGAAATGGTCTTGAAAAACTATGGCAAACCACAGAAAAAAATGGAGATGAAATAAAAACAAATGTTGCAAATTCAATGATGGAGAAGAGGTTTCAAATAAGATTTAGTGTTCCGCCTATTATTTTGTCTAACTGGGAAGAGTATTTTCAAAAACAACTTCGAAATGCTTTACCTGACCATGATAAAAAAGAATTTTATTCAGCATATCGAATTTTTTATTATTATTTAAATAAAAAAATTGACTATAAAACCATTCAGAATCCTACACCCAGGCAAATAAAAATATTTATTAATCAAATAGGAACATTACATCGTCAATGGGTAGATAAAATTCCCTTAGCCCAGATGGCATATTTTATATGCTTACAAAATAATAAAGAGAAAATCCAAAAAATACTACTTAATGGAGAAATGCCAGACAAGGAAATTCAATTTTACCTAGGAGAAGAGATCTTAGAGAATTTATCATCGATGTGGTTCAATGTTGATCAAAAAATTGCATTTCAAACATTACTTCAAGCACCAATCGAGAGTTTGATTATAAATAGAAATTTTGTTGAATTATCCAATCTTGCGAGTGCCCATGGCAATATTTTTTGGGTAATTTTTTCAAAACTTCCAATAAACCATTGGGGAAATACCGCACCATTAAACTTGGCAAATATTGCTTATTTCCTATTGCAAGGAAGTAATTTAATATTACAAGAATTCAATTCCAGGGATTCTTTTATATCAACTCTTGTACAAAATGCGAAAGAGGTTGAAGAGTGGAAGCCTTTTACTGAGCAAATGTCAGATGGTCTTTCATCGCTTTTTTTGTTGAAACCTGATAGAACATTTGCAATCAATATAATAGAGAAAATTGTAAGAACGGAATGTGGTAGGTTTATAAAGCATGATATTGTAGATCCAATTGAAACTAGTGAGCTTAATAAGATTCAAGAAGAAATTACCACTTTTTCAAGTGGATTAATTCGTCTAATTGATAATAATGAATTAAAAATAGTAGAATACCTTTTAAAAGAACCCCTTGAATTAATTATTGACAGTTATCAATTTATTGAAATCTGTTCAAATTTTGCTTATAAAGATCCAGACAAAAAAATGTGGGATGTATTTGTTACCAATAACGATCCAAATGATGTCTCATCTGCTTTTGTTTCTATAATTAACGGTTCAAATATTTCAAAGAGACATGTTGGCGCTATTCAAGTAATGCTCAGAAAAATGCCGGACATTCCCTTCTTCAATATTGCAGAAGCTATTTCTGAGAGGGTCAAAGATTTAAATACAGAAAATGTCTCAGAGCTTCTTGAGTGCCTCTGGATTTTAAATGAAAATGAAAATGTACGTACTCACCAAATCATACTATCATTAATACAAAGCGGATCAATAGCAAATCATTTGATTTTAAAATTTGACAAGCTAGATTTTTTGTGTTGTTCTTGGTGCATTTTCTTATTAATGGCTTTCGATCCAGGTCTAACTATCCAGCAAAATAAACGAGGCCCCGAAGGGATAGCGAAATTAAAAGAAATATTTAATAATCCTGAGGATCCTCAATTTATAGAAATTTTAGAAAATTTAGAAAACATCATCTCTTTATATACAAGTTTAGATTTTGTGATTGATTTTTACAGAAATAATTCAGAAAGCCTAAATTTAGTAAGTGTCTTGTTATTAGATTTCACCAAAATGGAAAAACCAGAAATATTTTTTACAGGAGAAATAATAAATAATAATTGGGAAGAAATAATTAATATTATTGGTATTGAACAATTTAATATTTTAATATCCAATGTTATTAAAAATGATGAATTATTAATTTTTACTAAATCAAATTTTTCCAGAGATAAAGCCGGTTTATATAACATAATTATCAAATCAATAGTTACGATCAATCAATATAAAGACTTCTCTAAATGGCTTTGTCAGAATATTCAGATTATATCGAAAGAAGAATGGTTAGCTGGATTTAAGGCAGAAACTGAAATAGTAAGTTTACTTCTTACATTAATAAATAAAAATGTACAAATTAATCTAGGAATACCATTTATTGATGCTTATGTTGAATACAGTAACCTTGTTATCGTGGGAGAAATCAAACCAGAAAAATTTTTGACAGAGTGGGAAAAATTACCTCAAAGTCTAACTAATAAAACTTATAAAAAAACTCTAATATTAAAAATAATTGATAATCTCAAAGATAATCAGAATGGTATAGCATCCGAATTCTTTGATATTTACGGCAATCTTATAAACCAACCTGAGTTGTTAATGGACAATGTCGATATCGTTCGAAAATTATTTACAAGGTTAATCGAAATTAAAAACATTCGTGGATTAGAATGGTTAAGTAATTTATTCATTACTCATCCCAAGATTTTGTCGAAAAATGAAGAAAATGAAGGTGTAATATATTTCAAGGATCTTCTAAGAAATTCATTAAATCAAAGCAATGAGGAATCAATTCAAAAAAATCTTGAGCAAATTGCTTTAGTTTTAGGAATTGAAAAACATAGTCAAGAGACATCAGAAGAAATTCAAGAGGATTCATCTTCTAACTAATTTTTATAATGAAAATTTTTAATAACACTTAACTAGCCTATTAGCCATGCTATAAAACATCTCTATGGACATTTTTTTAATAATTTAATTGTAATACTCGGGCGACATTCCATCTTACAATATCCAGATGTATCAGTCTCCCATTTGCCCCAACCCCTTTGCGCGTGTACAATACAAGCACACCAGAAAGGATTACCCTGATGCCCACCGCGCTCTACGGGAAAGATATCCTGCATGTTAAAGACTTGAAACTGGAACAGGTGAGCCTGATTTTGGAAACCGCCGGGCGCTATGAAAGCGTGCTGGCGCAGGGCGGCAGCCTCACCAACATGACCGGCCAGGTGCTCGCCACCCTGTTTTTCGAACCCTCCACCCAGACCCGCCTCACCTTTGAAACCGCCATGCTCAAAATGGGCGGGCACGTGGTTTCGGTGACTGACGCCAAAACCTCCAACCTCGACGTGAAAGGCGAAAAGCTGTACGACACCGGGCGCATGATCAGCGCCTATGCCAGCCTGGCGGTCATCCGCCACCGCGCCGAAGGCAGCGCGCAAGAGCTGGCAGAGGGCGCCAGTGTGCCGGTGGTCAACGGCGGCGACGGCGCCGGTCAGCACCCCACCCAGGCGCTCATGGACGTGTTCACCATAAAGAAGGAGCGCGGGCGGCTGAACAACCTCACCATCACCCTGGTTGGCGATTTGAAAAACGGGCGCACCGTGCACTCGCTTTCGTGGCTGCTGGGCAAGTACGGTCCGCGCTTCTACTTCGTCTCACCCCCCGAGCTGAAAATGCCCGCCGAAATCACCGCCAGCCTGCTGGAGGACGGCATCGAGGTGTTTGAAACCGCCGACATTTCCGAAGCCGCCGCCAAAAGCGACGTGCTCTACATGACCCGCGTGCAAAAAGAGCGCTTCGCCGACATCGAGGAATATGAACGTCTGAAAGACGCTTACGTGGTGAATGCCGGTTTCATCCGCAAGTGCAAGCACGGCATCACCATCATGCACCCCCTGCCCCGCCTGGGCGAAATTGCCCGCGAGGTCGATGCCTACGAAGGCGCCGCCTATTTCCGCCAGACCGCCAACGGGCTGCCGGTGCGCATGGCTGTCATCGCCCTACTCACCGGCCGCGAATGACCCCCGCTGTGCGGGCGTGGACGGGCTGATCAAAAGGAGAAAACCATGCTCCATCATCCAAACTCCAATTTTGAACTGCCCGCCGGGCAGGAAATCCAGGCCAGGAAGATTTACCGCAACCTCACCCCGCCGCTGTTATATGAAGAGGTCATCCGGCGCGGCGAGGCGCTCACCGCCGCGCACGGTGCGCTGGTCATCTACACCGGCAAATGCACCGGGCGCTCGCCCAATGACAAATTCTTCGTGCGCGAACCGTCCAGTCAAGACCAGGTGTGCTGGGGACCGGTGAACAAGCCCTTCGACCCCGACCGCTTTGAGCACCTGAAAGCCCGCTTCCTCGAATATTTCAGCCGTAAGGAATTGTTCATTCAAGATTGCTACGGCGGCGCCGACCCCGCCTACCGCTTCCCGGCGCGCATCATCACCGACACCGCCTGGCAAAGCCTGTTTGCCTACAACATGTTCCTGCACGCCGATGATCCATTATCCGCCAGTGACTTCTCACCGCAGTTCACCGTGATGGTCGCCTGCGATTTCGAAGCCGACCCGGAAATCGACGGCACCCGCTCGGACGTGGTGATTGCCATTCACCTGGGGCAAAAGCTGGCGCTCATCGCCGGCACGCGCTACGGCGGCGAGATCAAAAAGACCGTGTTCACCGTGCTCAACTACCTGTTCCCGCTGCAAGGGATACTGCCCATGCACTGCGCCGCCAACATCGGGGCGGGCGGCGACACCGCCCTGTTCTTTGGGCTGAGCGGCACCGGCAAGACCACCCTGTCCACCGACCCGCGCCGCCGCCTGATCGGCGACGATGAACACGGCTGGAGCGACGCCGGGGTTTTTAACTTTGAAGGCGGCTGCTACGCCAAGGTCATCCGCCTCAGCGCCGCCGACGAGCCCGAAATCTTCGCCATGACCCGCCGCTTCGGCACCATCCTCGAAAACGTGGTGATCGATTTTGAAACGCGTCAGATCGACCTGGCAGACGACACCATCACCGAAAACACGCGCGCTTCCTACCTGCTCAGCCAGTTGGATAACTACGAACCCGGCGGTATGGGAGGTCATCCCGAAAATGTGATCTTTTTGACCGCCGACGCCTTTGGCGTGCTGCCGCCCATCGCGCGCCTGACGCCCGAACAAGCCATGTACCATTTTCTGTCCGGCTACACCGCCAAAATTGCCGGCACCGAGAAACGCATCAAAGAGCCGCAGGCCACCTTCAGCGCCTGTTTCGGCGGTCCGTTCATGGTGCAGCACCCCATGGTCTATGCCCGCCTGCTGGGTGAGAAAATCCGCAAACACGGTTCGCGCTGCTGGCTGGTCAACACCGGCTGGACCGGGGGCCCCTACGGCGTGGGGCAGCGCATGAACATTGCCCACACACGCGCCATGATCGATGCGTTGTTGAGCAGCGCGTTGGCTGATGTTCCCTATCAACCTGACCCGCTGTTTGGTTTCCTGGTTCCGCAGGCCTGCCCGGGCGTGCCTGCCGCCGCGTTGAACCCGCGCCTCACCTGGCCCGACCCCGCCGCCTACGACGAACAGGCGCGCAAACTGGCTGCCTTGTTTGAAGAGAATTTCAAGGCTTACCGCGACGAAGCCCCGCCCGAAGTGGCGCAGGCGGGACCGAGTGGTTTTGGTTAACATGACTTATTGTTGCCACTTTGAAAAATTCTTATTTTTGTCGCTGCGAGGAGGGCGAAAGCCCGACGTGGCAGCCTCAATACAAAAAACTGAGATTGCCACGCCCCGAAAAAACATCGGGGCTCGCAATGACACAGCGCCTTATTGGTCATTTCGACGAGCGCAAAGGATTGATTTCAGAATGTGTCAATGTGTGCGAGGAGAAATCCAGGCGCCGGTCAGGTGAAATGCACCTTTGAAAGACATCGAACAAGATTTCTCACCCCCTTCTCGTCTTTTTGAATATACCTTCTACGCAAATCGGGGGTTCGAAATGACAAAAATGTTTGCGTGCAAGCGGATATTCCCCCTCATCCTCCAGCAGCACTTGCAGCATGCGCTCGCGCTGGGCTAAAAAATCGCGCGTCACGCGGTAGTGATCGGTGTCCTCATAGGCGGTTTCATGCATGCCGTCCTCGTCCAGCAGCACAATCTTGGCCTGCGGGTACGCCAGCAAAATGGGCGAGTGCGTGGCGATGATGAACTGCGAGTTGGCCTGCACCAGTTGGTGAATGATGGCCAGGGTGGCAAGCTGCCGCGAGGGCGACAGGGCGGCTTCCGGCTCGTCAAGCAGGTAGATGCCGTTGCCCCTGAAGCGCTGCGTCAACAGCGCCAAAAACGCCTCGCCGTGCGACTGGGCGTGCAGCGACTTGCCCCCGTAGGAACCCTCCACTTCCACCTCGTCGATGTAACTGGCCACGTTGTAGAACGATTCAGCGCGCAAGAAGTAGCCGTCAGCGGGCATTTTGAAACTGCGCACCATTTTAAGGTATTTGTGCAAATCGGAAGTCGTGTCGCGCGTGGCGAAGCGCACGTTGCGGCTGCCGCCCTCGGCGTTGAAGCGCAGTAATTGCGCAATGGCTTCCAGCAAGGTCGATTTGCCCGTGCCGTTCTCGCCTACCAAAAAGGTCACGCTTGGGTGAAAGGTCAACGTGTGCAGGCTGCGCACCGCCGGCAGTGAGAAGGGATACTGGTCAAAGGAAGGCACCTTCTCGCGCAGCAGGGATATCTCGCGCAGGTAAGGCAGGGCGTCTAGTTGGCTGGGCCTGGCTGGCATGGCGTTCCTCCGTGGCAGACTGGATGATGTGATTATATTCCTATTGACCGTGCTCTCGTTTGTTAGTATTTTTAGAAATTTTCAAACTTTTTTACAATTGGAATAAAACAATTTACACTAATTTCGATATTCGATGTATAATTTATCATGCATTCGATACTCGATGCAGCTCTCATCAGACTTGCGAATGAACCCTTTTATCGTTGAAAGGATAACGTCCATTGCATGACCCGTGGAAACTCATTCGCACAGTCATCCCGGTTCCCTACAAAACTGAATTCACCCGCGAAATCCTGTTTGAGAACAGCTTCAGGGCGGCAATTGTCGCCAGCATTTTGCTGGTTTTTGAAAGCATCCTGCTGCTTTTCTCCCGCAACCTGCTCGCGCGCTTCAATGTAGACAGACTGGTATATTATTTCGTGGTGATCAACCTGATTGTGGTGCCTGCCCTGTGGTTCGTGCACCTCCGTTTCGACCGGTTGAGTTTTCGTATCATCAAATCCTCACAGCATTTTTACACCATGCTTGCGCTGCTGTTTTGCACCCTGCTGGCGCTGCTCGCCCAGACCGAGATCGATTTTGTGCATGTTTACCTCATGGCGGTGCTGGGGGTCAGCGCCATCATTTATACCATGCCGTTGGAAATGGGTTTGCAGCTTGCCGTGGTCTATGTAATTTTTGCCGGGCTGTTGCCCAGTTTTCAACCCGATTATCCGGCTGTGCAAATCATGCGCATTAACACCCTCATTTTCAACCTGGTTGCCTGGATGCTGGGGCGCTCCATGCTGCGCATGAAGCTGGAAACCTTTTTGGACAAGAAACGCCTGCTGGAACTGAACGCTGAATTGAAAGAGCTGGTAAAAATCGATTCCATGACCGGCTTGTACAATCACGAAACCGTCGTGGGGGTGCTTTACAACGAGGTGATGCGTTCCAAACGCATTGGCTATCCCCTCACCATCATCCTGGCAGATATCGACAATTTCAAAGCCGTCAACGATTGCCACGGTCACCTGGTGGGCGACAGCGTGATTCGCGGCATTGCCCACATTTTGTTGACCACCGCGCGCAGCACCGACACAGTAGGACGCTACGGCGGTGAAGAATTCCTGTTGATCATGCCCGACACCGACCTGGCAAACGCCCGCGCCATGTGCCAGCGCATTCAAAGCGACATCCAGGCCGCGTCGTTTGAGCAAGATGTCAGGGTTACCCTGAGTTACGGCATCAGCCAGTTCGAAGGCGAAACCATTGATGCGTTTATCGGCAAAGCCGACCGCAAGCTCTACGCTGCCAAAGCCGCCGGCAAAGACCGCTTTGTGATCTAACATTTTTCAACCACCGATGAACATCTCTCACGCGGAGCCGTAGAGACCGCAGAGATTTTCTGTGTCAATCCGTGTTGACCTGTGGTTTCTTTTCTCTTCGCGGTTTGCGTCATTTCTAGCGCAGTCCGCGCAGAGGACAAGCGAGAAATCATAATTCCAATGAAGGAGATTTCTCTTCGCGCAAAAAACGCGCTCATCGAAATGACACAGGCATTCTGTGTTCATCCGTGTCGATCTGTGGTTAAAAATTCAACAACCGTCGATAAATTTCAACCATGGCACGCGTGTCCTGCCCGCAATAAGCCAGCAGATCATCCGCCAGCTTTTGTTTCTCTTCCACCGGCGTGTCGGGCTGCATCAGGCGCGCCCAGTGCGCCATGGCGTCGTTGCCGTCTGTCACCGCCATGCTGGCATAGCTCATGCCCGGCGCCAGCACCGGCAGTACATCTTTGAGCGAATTGCTGCCGTGAAAATCGGGGTGCACATAGCAGCCATCACTGAAAACCGCCATTAAATCAAACAGGCGGCTGTTGATGTCTTCCAGCATATCCGCAAACTGATTGTAACGCTGCGCCATTTCGTGGTTGCGTTCACCTTCGAACTTCTCATACCACACCACCACCGAACCCTTCGGCGGCAGGTGACGGGATAGATGCTCCAGTACCTGCATGGCGGGGTCACCCGGCTGTGTGCACAAAAACTCAAAATGTTGCATTTCGCCCTGCGGTTGTTCCAGCACATCCAGTGAATACTGAAACACCATCTGGTTATAGGGATGGTACCCCGCGTACCAAGGAATTGCCGGGTTGAAGGTCTCATAATCCAAAAAGCACAGCGGAAATTCCAGCATTTTCAACCTGCGCTGCAGCGCGTCCCGATCGATCAACGCCTCGCCGCGGCGCACACTGTTCACCTGGCGGCGTTGAAAATCGTTCAACGGGTAATCTTCCGGCAGGTCAGCAATGGCCAGCACGCCTTGCGCTTTGAGTTTCAGCGCATCTTTGCGGGTCAAGCGGTTGATCTCATAGATTGAATAATCGGGCAGTCCCGAATGGCACAGGGAAGGGCACGGGCAGTCCTGCGGTTCAGCGCAGCCTTCAAGCTCATACGGATCTTGCAAATCAAAAATCCGCTCCACCGTCTGCATGAAATCAACTGCTTTAGAGCGCTGTTTTTTCAACTTATCAGTAATATGCTCGATCACAAACAATTCTTCTGCTCCGCTGGGTGTGTAAGCGTTGTTGAGATGAACCAGGTAAGCCTCGCGCAACGTCAGGCAGGAGGAGCACACCTCCCAATGATAGGCAATTTCTTGCAGCGTTTCGGTTTTGGCACTGGCAGAACTTGTAAATTCGTACAGGTCATGGCTCTGACTGACCGGGTCAAACACCAGCGCCTCTGGAATGGCGTAAAAGTCGCCGCAGGCAATGCCCTGCCGCCACTGGATATCTGGTTCCCTGCCCTGTTGCGCCAGGATTTGCAGCAAGTATTCTCGTCCCTGCCGTTTCACCTCACGGCTCTGATCGATAAGCAATTGTTGATGTGGTGTTGGAGGTTGGGTGTGCAGTCGATTGTGCAGTTTAGCCCACAGATGCAGCGGGGCATCACGATAGAGTTTGAAATCCTGTCTGGTGATCATAGGCTCCCCGTTGAATAATGATCCAGTCCCAATCCGATTGTTATTTCTATTGTATATCAACCTTCTGTGAATGTAAATTTTTGGATTTTTTGACTACTCCACACAGAGCCGCAGAGGCCGCAGAGATTTTCTGTGGTTATCTGGGTTTCTTTTTCTTTTTGCGTTCTTTGCGACCAGGCGGTTAGACTAATTCTGTGTCCATCTGTGTTCATCTGTGGTTATCAAAATTCTGTGGTTCCAAATCCCCCATCCTTCGTGCTACAATAACGCCTGATCCTATTCCAGCGAGTAAACCCATGAGCGAACGAATTGTCGTTAAAATTGGCACCTCCACCCTCACCGGTGGGGGTAAAAACCTCTCCTCGCCGCGCCTGGTTGACCTGGCGCGCCAGATCAACGAGCTGCACAGCCGCGGCGCCCGCGTGGTGCTGGTCTCTTCCGGCGCCATTGCCGCCGGGCGCGAGGCGCTGGGCTTTCCGCGCCTGCCCAAGCACCTGCCCGCCAAGCAAATGCTGGCAGCGGTGGGGCAGCCGCGCCTGATGGCCATTTATGAGCAATTCTTCTCCATCTATGGGCTTAAAGTCGCCCAGGTGTTGCTCACCCGCGCCGACCTGGCCGACCGCCGCCGTTTCCTCAACGCCCGCGCCACGCTCGATGCCCTGCTGCAGCAGCGCATCATTCCCATCATCAATGAAAACGACACCCTGGCCACTGAAGAAATTCGCTTTGGCGACAACGACAACCTCTCGGCGCAGGTGGCCAACCTGATTGAAGCCGATCTGCTCATCCTGCTCACCGATCAAGACGGCCTCTATACCGCCGATCCACGCAGCAACCCCCATGCGCAGCTCATCCACGAAGTAAGCCCCGAGCCTTTCACCGATCAACTGTGGCAGGCAGCCGGCGGCGCGGTCAGCGGGCTGGGCACCGGCGGCATGACCACCAAGCTGCAAGCCGCCGACCTGGCACGACACGGCGGCACCACCGTGATCATTGCGCGCGGCTCTGAGCCCAACGTGCTGCCGCGCCTGGCGGGAGGTGAAACCCTGGGCACGCGCCTGCTGCCGGTGGTCGACAAACTGGAAGCGCGCAAACGCTACATTCTTTCCGTCTCACGGGCGGTTGGTGAGGTGCATGTCGATACCGGCGCCGCCCGCGCCCTGGCACATGGCGGCTCGCTGCTTCCCGCCGGCGTCACCCAGGTAAACGGTGATTTTGACCACGGCGACGCGGTTCGTGTTCTGACTGCCGAGGGGCGCGCCATTGCCGTGGGTCTCACCAGCTACCCTGCAGCCGACCTGGAGAAGCTGATCGGTAAGCAGACAGCCGAGATTGAATCCGTGCTGGGTTATATAGCCGGAGACGAAGTCATCCACCATAACAACTTGATTTTGTTATAAGGGAGAGAAGCATGTCCATCGAAAGCATGTGCCGTGCTGCAAAAGCGGCTTCACAAACTCTGGCGCAAGTCAACAGCGCCGATAAGCGCCGCGCCCTGCTGGCAATGGCTGACAACCTTTGGGATGAGCGAGAAGACATCCTGGCTGCCAATGCAGAAGACCTGCACGAAGGTGAACTAAAAGGCCTCACCCCCGCCCTGCTTGACCGGCTGATGCTCAATGACAAGCGCCTGGCTGGCATCGTGGCTGACCTGCGCCAGGTGGCTGACCTGCCCGACCCGGTGGGTGAGTTGTTTGAAGAGCAAACCTTGCCCAACGGTTTGCAGCTATCCAAACTGCGCGTGCCGCTGGGCGTGCTGGGCGTCATCTACGAAGCGCGTCCCAATGTGACCGTTGATGTAGCCGGGATGGCTTTACAATCAGGAAATGCGGCTGTGCTGCGCGGCGGCAGTGAGACCATTCGCTCGAACCGCGCCCTGCATGCTGCCATCCGTCGCGGGCTGCAGGGCAGCGTCGTGCCCGCTGATGCCATCCAACTGATTGAAGACACCGACCGCCAACTTGTGATGGAATTGCTGCAAATGGATGACTATATCAGCATCATCATTCCGCGCGGCGGCGCCGGGCTGCATGACTTTTGCCGCAAGAACAGCCGCATCCCGGTCATAACCGGCGGCATTGGCATTTGCCACCTGTTCGTTGACGCCAGCGCCGACCTGCCGCGCGCCGTAGAGGTGATCCGCAACGCCAAAATTCAACGCCCCACCGTGTGCAACGCGCTCGACACGGTGCTGGTGCACCAGGCAGTGGCGCAGCAGTTCATCCCGGCGCTGATCGAACGCCTGGCAGCCGACGGGGTCACCTTCCGCGGCGATCCGCGCACCTGCCGATTGGTTGCAGATCAATATCAATCGGTTTTACGACCCGCCGGTGAGCAAGACTTTGATACCGAGTGGTTGTCATTGATTCTGGGAATCAAGATTGTAGATGGACTGGAAGAAGCCGTGGCGCACATCGCCGCCCATTCCACCGCCCATTCCGACGGCATCCTCACTGCCGACAATGAAAACGCTGCAAGCTTTGTGGCGCAGGTCGATTCGGCGGCTGTTTACGTCAATGCCTCCACCCGCTTCACCGACGGCTCACAGTTGGGCCTGGGGGCTGAGGTTGCCATCAGCACCCAGCGCCTGCATGCCCGCGGTCCGTTGGGCTTGCGAGAACTGACCACTTACAAGTGGGTCGTGCGCGGCGACTACCACGTGCGCACCTGATCAGGCTTTGCGCTTGCGTAGCAGCAGCCAGGCGCTGACGGTTGCAGTAGCTGTGGAAAGAAATGAGCCCCACACCAGGTCAACCACCGTCACCAGCACAGGCCAGCCTTCCACGGTCGCCAGGTTGGTCAGGTCGTAGGTGGCATACGTTACCAGGCCAAAGAGTGCGCCCTTCAATGCAGCTACACGCAGTGATGATTGTTGTACCGCCGGAGCTACTACAAAGATCACCAACCCAATCACAAACAACAGATAGAAAATGCCTGCCGCCGCCCATATCGGATTCTTTGCCATCAGAAATCCAATTTGCGACTGGTAAAATCCCGGAGCAATGGCTCCCAGCCAGACCGCATCTAACGCAAGAAAAACCACAAACGTTACAAAAAATTGTTTCAGAAAAGTACGCATAGCAAACCTTTCGTTGATAAATGAAATTCCTTTATATGTTAGACTATGCAGACAAAGGATTTGTTACATGAAATCACATCGCTGGTTTTTTGTGCTGTGTTTGTCAATTTTGCTGTTTGCCTGCCGCCTGCCAGTGAGCCAAATCTCATCTGAGATCGAACCCTTCACTGAAACACCCATCCAGATCGTTTTTCCATCCGATACCGCCAGCCCTGCTCCAACACCCACCAGCACACAAACCATCACTCCTTCACCCATCTCCACGCCATCGCCAACGTCCGCAAACACACCTTCACCATCACCAACCCAAACAACAGTTCCCGCCTACATTAAACTGCGCGGTAAAGTGATCATTGACCAGGCGGTTTGCCACTACGGTCCCGGCGCGCCCTATTTGTATAAATATGGGGTTTATAAGGGGAGTAACCTCGATGTGCTGCGCCGGGTGGAAGGCGGTAATTACATCGAGATTCAAGCCATCGGGGGCGATAACCCCTGCTGGGTAAAAGTCGATTATCTGGAATTGAAAGGTGATTTGAAAGACCTCGAACCGGTGAGATTCGACCAGGTGAAACTGCCCATGTCCCCCTACTATGCCCCGCCCGCCGGCGCATCTGCCCTGCGCAACGGCAGCACCGTCACCTTTGCCTGGCATCCCCTTGTGCTGCGCGCCGGCGATGATTCAGAGCAAACGCCGTATATTGTGGAAGCCTGGGTATGCCAGGGGAAAGAGATAGTCTTCCTTCCCCTGGGAACATATCAGACCACTGTTGAGGTGATTGACGAACCAGGCTGCAGCGAGCCTTCACGCGCCCGCCTGCTGGCAGCCGAAAAACACGGTTACACCCGCCCGGTTGAAATTTCAATACCTGTTGCAGATGTGACAATCGATTAATCAGACTTTATCAGTCAACCAGTGTTTCGCTGATCCTATAAACCTTTCACTGCTGTGGCAATCAGCAGTAAAATGCCGCCAATCGATAAAAGCCAGAATGAATATACACCCACCACCGGGATTGCGACAAAATTTGAAGCGAATCCCAAAACAATCAATATCAATGCAATGAACCAGGTTATCTTCTTGGGCGCAGAAAGTTTCATAACAATATCCTCCTTTTATTGACCGAAAAAATGTTTAACAAATTTTGAATGAATGCTTTTCTGTACGGAATAATCATTCTCTTGATCACATTATACAGTCACAATGAAATTGACGCCTAATGCAAAATGGAAGGTTTTTATCGTCAAATCAGGCGGCCAACCTTCTTTAAATCCAGCAGCCCTTTTTCATTGGCCTTTTTCTATTCAGAATTATTGCATTATAATCGTAAGGCTTTTCATGACTTCTACGAAAAGCCATGAAGTTCAAATTCCTGGAAATTTCCAGACTTTAAGAGGTAAACATTATGAAAATTTACATCACTGGCATCAGCGGGTTCCTCAGCATAAACCTGGTGCGCTACCTGCTTGAGCACGGCTACGACCAGATTGCAGGCATTGACCTGGTCGATTTCACCTATCCCGAGCGGAACAAAATTGAATTCCTGCAGGGCGACATCCGCGACCCCGAAGCCGTGAAAAAGAGCATGCAGGGCGCCGACATCGTCCTTCCCCCCGCCGCTGCCCTTCCCCTGTATACCCCGGAAGAAATTT
>Ga0334890_1003842_pt1 | contig 14549 bp, 7 predicted proteins | sample GraSluR1_MG_3_FD_207220 | JGI IMG/M metagenome (GOLD analysis project Ga0334890, IMG submission 207220) | Sludge microbial communities from methane-producing bioreactor in Wageningen University, Netherlands - Granular Sludge_31_08-R1 | ecosystem: Engineered > Bioreactor > Anaerobic > Unclassified... | reverse complement strand
GGCATTTGCAGGAACGGATCTCGCTTCGACGGCCCGATTTACCCCGAGGTACTGGTAATTCCTGGCAAGAATCTTTCTCGACTCCCTTGCGAAGTCGTCGAAAACGATGAAGTTCTCCACCAAATCCTCTCCACCAAATCCAGGAAATTGGCCTTGGCGCACACTCCCTTGAGCAGAGTCTCCATATCCACCGCTCCCGGCTGATCCTCCTCCAACCGCTTCCGCCCACACGCCTAAGCAGGCCATCTCTTTGGAGGTTTCGGATATTCCTTTGCACCGATCGTTCGGTAATGCCAATTAAGTCAGCTAGTTCGAGAACGGTAACGGAAGGTTTTTCCCGACAGGCATCGAGGATCTTTCCCGACATTTTCCCGACGCTTTCCCGACAACATCTTGAACCGTCCGATGATTTTTGGCATCGCCATATTCCGACGTTGCGTCACGGTCATATGTAGGGGCGATTCATGAATCGCCCCTACCGCGGCGGACAATATAAATATGCCATGAAAACGATTGGGCCTCACCACCCATTCGTCCAATTCGATGGCATCGTAAATTCCGGCGTTTTTGATCCATTCATGGGCAACAATTTCACCGGCATCGTGCAATCGCATTTGCCCATTAAAGACTTCCCCGAACAGGCATTCCCCATTCCGGGTGCATAGGGTAACGAAATAGGCCCCCGCCTGGGAATAATCGTATCCCTTCAATCAAATGGACCGACGGTTGCGTCGGGGTATGGTGTATTGGGATTCCCTGTTTTGGGACACATCATGGATATTACACGTCATACCGCTCCCCCACCGTTCATCAATTTGGTCAGGAGAAGATCTCGGGCTTGGGCGAGCCTCCCCCCTCTCCTGATCCCACACCGATTCATAATGTTCGGCACATTCGTCGATATAGTATCACAATACGGTACATATCAAGCGTGGGAGCGATTTATGATTCTCCCCACATACCTTGGTTGTTTCTGATGAAATTATTATAAATTGATTATGAAAAATTGCGGAGAATAGAAAAAAGCCCCGGAGGCTCTGAAAGATTTCTTCAGAACCTCCGGGGCTTTCGCTTTCAAAATTTTCCTCTTCGATTTTTCTTTTCGGGAAAAACGTAGGGAACCGTGGGCAGGGGCAATTCAGAAATTGCCCCTACCTTTAATCTATCCCTTTTCCTTCTCGTAGGGCCAGCCGATAATGCCCCCTTCGAGAATGGCGATTTTCGGAAAACCCTTGGCCCGGAGCACCGTGAGGGCATCCCATCCGCGGAGGGATATTTTGCAGAAGGCGATGATTTCCTTGTCCTTGGGAAGTTCCTCCGCCCGATTCCAGAGGGCTCCCAGGGGAATGTGCACCTGGTTTGCGTAGGGGAGCTTCCCCTGGAGCCGGATTTCCTGCTCCGTCCGCACGTCCAGGAGCACGCAATCCTCTCCCCGCTCCATCTTGGCCTTGAGTTCCCGGGGGGAGTAGGAGACCATGAGTCCTTCCATTTTGTTCCGCAGCACGTTGGCGGTTTGGGTCATGGGATCCAGGGCGGTGGCGTAGGGGGGAGCATAGGCGAAGTCCGTATCCGCCAAATCGTCCACCGTGAGCCCTCCGGTGATGGCTGTCACCAGATCGTCCAGCCGCTTGTCCACCACTCCGGGGCCGAAGATCTGCCCTCCCAGAAGGCGCTTGGTGGTTGTATCCGCCACGAGCTTGATCACCATCCAGGCGGCGCCGGGCATGAAGTGGGGCTTGTCTGCGGCGGTTACGGTTACCGAGAGGGGGTCGAACCCCTCCTTGCGGGCCTGGTCCTCGTTGAAGCCCGTGCGCCCCACGGTGTACTCGAAGAACTTCATGATCGCCGTGCCGAGCACTCCCTTGAACGTGACGTTCCGCCCCAGAATGTTATCTCCGATGACCCGGCCTTCCCGGTTGGCGGAGGATCCCATGGGCTGGCGGACACCCTTGCCCGTGAGGATGTGCCGCACCTCCACGCAATCCCCTCCGGCGTAGATGTGGGGATCGCTGGTACGCATGTAGGCGTCCACCGCCACGCCCCCGGCGGGACCGATGGCGAGCCCTGCCTCTTCGGCGAGATGGATGTTGGGGCGCACTCCGATGGCGAGAAGCACCATATCCGCAGGGATGGTGCGCTGATCCGTCTTCACCCCCGTGAGCACCGAATCCTGCCCGAGGATTTCCACCACCTTTTCGCCTCCGTAGAAGTGCACTCCCTTGGTTTTAAGCCCTCCCAGGAGCCGGGCGCCGAATTCTTCATCCAGCATGTTCGGCAGGGGCCAGGAGAGAAGATCCACCACGGAAACCTCGATGTTCCGGGCCACCAGAGCCTCCACCACCTCCATGCCGATGAGCCCCGCTCCCACCACCACGGCACGCTTGACGCTGCCGCTGTCGATGGCGGCCCGCATGGCCAGGGCATCGCTCAAAGTCCAGAGGGTAAAGACCGCCCCGAGGTCGATCCCCGGCAAGTTGGGTTTGATGGGGGAACCTCCCGTGGCGATGACGAGATCGTCGTAGGAAAAACGCTTCTCCTCCCCCGTTTCGAGATCCACCGCCACCACTTCTTTGGCGTCCCGATCTATTCGCGTGGCCATGTGCCGGGTAAGCACGTCGATTTTCTTGACGTTCCGGAAGAAGCTTTCGTCCCGTACCACTCCTATGGGGGTGCACATGAGATCCTTGTATTCCTTGACGACTCCCTCGATGTAATAAGGAAGACCACACCCCGCATAGCTGAGATAGGGCCCCTTTTCGAGAATGAGAATCTCCGCCTCCGGATCCAGCCGCCGAAGCCGGGCAGCGGTCTTTCCTCCGCAGGCCACTCCACCGATGACAACCACCTTTTTGCTCATATCTCTCCACTCCTCCCGATATATAAAGTTGGGCATGCCGAAGCATCCATCCTTCGTCAAATACCATACGGGGTATAGTATGCGTCTTTTTTCGCTTTTGCGCAACCCAAACATATTCTTGTCTCCAAAGGTGACTTTCTTTTCTGAAAAATCAAAACTCCTTCGTATCTTGACACAGAGTAGACTCTCGTGCTACCCTACCTTCGCACCGAACATAGTGACACTCTAACTTGATAAAGTGACATTGGAGGACTGCTTTCATGTACGCATTGGAAAAGGACCGCACCCCGGCCATGCTGGATAAAAACGAAAACCCCTTCTCCCTTCCTCCTTCTTCCCGGGAGGAACTTCGGGAGCTTGTTTCCCGGATAGAGCTGAACCGGTATCCCGATCCGGAATATGGGGAGCTTCGGGAGATTCTGGGAGAGGTCTACGGCATTCCTCCGGAGAACATGGTGCTGGGCAACGGGGGAGACGAGATTCTCTGGCTTCTGGTAATCGCCTTTACCCAGCCCGGAAACACCGTGGTGTATCCCAACCCCTCCTTCTCCCAATATTTCCATCTTCGGAAGGTTTTCCGGCTCGAAGAAAAGACCTTTGGCTTTTCCCTTCAGGGAAACCGCTTCGTTCCCGAGGAAGAGCGGTTTCTGGAGATTCTCGAAAGAGAAGATCCCAAGCTGGTGCTTGTGGATTCCCCCAATAATCCCACGGGTATGGTGTTTTCTCCGGATCTGCTTATCCGAGCGGCCACGCTCACCAAGGCTCCCTTTCTCGTGGACGAAGCCTACGTGGATTTCCACGGCCCTTCCATGCTGGATCTATGGAAAAAGGGAGCTCTTCCGAAAAACATGCTGCTCCTGCGAACTCTCTCCAAGGCCTGGGGCATGGCGGGGCTCCGGCTGGGCTTCGCCGTGGGAGATAAAGAGATGGTGGATACCCTCAATGGCATCCGCAGCCCCTTCAACGTCAACATCTTTACCCAGCAAGCGGCAACCCTTCTTATACGGCACCAGGAGTGGGTGGAGGGGCGGATTCTCACGCTTCAGTACACCCGGGACGCTTTTATCCGGGAGGCGAACCGTCTTTCCCGGTGGCAGGCCTTCGAAAGTTCGGGCAACTTCGTGCTTTTGAAGACGGATCTCCCCGAAGAGCTTTTTCAGGATGCCTTTTCGGAGGCCCGGGTACGGGTACGTTCCCTGAACACCCCCTGGGAGGGCACCTGGATCCGCATCACCGTGGGCACCGAGGAGGATATGCAGCGGGTTCTGGAGAGCATGAAGAGCTTGGAATAAAGGAATACGATCTATCCCGGAAAGGTGACGATGCTGATGAAAATTCTGTCCGGCGTCTTTGCATTGCTGTTTTTCGTCCTGGCCCCCTTTTCCCTCCAAGGGGCGGAGAAAACGGAAGAGGGCTCTCAGGAGTTTTCCCGAGGCAAGGTTCTCCTCTCCTTTTTCGAGGATGAGGAGATGAGTTTCCAGCTTCTCCGCAGCCTCGGAGCCGACGGAGCGGGAGGAGGAACTCCCGGAGAGATTCTGCTGGCCGCCGGAGAGATCAAGGGGGGCAATCCCGCATCCTGGTCCGCCGCCTTTCTCGCCCTGGGAGAACGCCTGGAAGCGGACGGCAAGGCCCGGCTGGAGCGGGGGCATGAAATCAGCGCGGGAGAAAGCCTGCTTCGCGCCGCCTCCTACTACCGGGCGGCGGAGTATTACGGGGATCCTCTTTCCCCGGAGACCGCCGAATGGGGCATGCGTTGCCGGGAGGCCTTTCTTAGTGGAATGGCCCTCTCTCCATGGAAGGTGGAAAGCCTGAAAATTCCCTTCGGGGAGATCTTTCTGCCCGGGTACTTTCTCAGCCCCCCAAACGGGGAGAAACGGGGAAAAACCCTGCTGATCCAGAGCGGCTTCGACGGCACCGCGGAAGAGATGTACTTTGCCCTGGGAGAAGCCGCCCTCCGGCGGGGATATAACGTGCTTCTCTTCGAGGGGCCCGGGCAGGTGGGAATGCGCCGGTTCCATCCGAATTCCGTCTTCGTTCCCGATACCTCCCCGGCTCTAAAGGTGGTGGTAGATTACGCCCTTTCCCGCCCCGAGGTGGACCCTTCAAAAATTGCCCTTTACGGGGCGAGCTTCGGAGGGTATTTCGCCCTCTCCGGAGCGGTACGGGAAAAGCGCCTCCGGGGAGTGATCGCCAACTCTCCCATTCTGGATGCGGGAGAATATTTCTTCGCCGCCATGGGGCCCCAGTTCGTGACCATGTTCGAGAGCGACGATCTCACGGTGGAAGAAATTCGGGGACTTTCCGAAGAGGAACTTCCTCTCAAATACCGCTTCTCCCTTCTGAACCTTTGCCTCCGCTACGGAAAGCCCTCGGTACAAGCCACTCTGGAGGCCATGAAGGAGTTCAGGATACCCGAAAATCTGGTTCGTGCCCTCGAAATGCCCGCCCTGGGAATGGTGAGCAAAACAGAGGGAGCGGTTCCCCTGAATCAGGCCAAGAACTTTACGGCCCTGGCTCCCGAGGGGAGCCTCCACGTTTTCGAAGAGGAACAAGGGGCCAATATCCACTGCCAGCTCGACAACATGCCCCTCTCCTGGGCGGTGGCCCTGGATTGGCTGGACGAGCAGTTCCGCTGACGAAAACGAAGGGATCCGGCACCATCTCTCCCGCGTTCCGACATAAAGCGAGGGGCCCCCGGCGGGAGTCCCTCGCTTTATGTCGGAACGATACCATCATCACCTTATCGGCATGGTTTCGAGCATCCTATCCGAGGCTCCTTTTCTGTTGTCCTCGCAGGGCCAGAAGATTCAGACATGCCAGAACCGCCAGAATCGGAAACACCCGGGAATATCCCAAAAGAGCCCCCAGCTTGGCAACTCCCGGAGGAATCAGAAAGAAACCAATTCCCCAGAAAAGGTAGAAGACCCCGGAAATCGATCCCTTCAGAGAATCCGGCACCGCCTCGTTCAGCAGGGTCATGGCGGAAACGCAGAACATTCCCAGCCCGAAACTCGCGAAAAAGAGAAGGATCAATACCGCCTTTCCATGCAGCTCCATAAAGGGAGCCAACCCCAGAGTCACCAGTCCCAAACCGAGGTACATGGTGCCATACCGTCCTCTCGCGTCCGACCTTTTTCCTCCCACCACCTGGGCTACACTGAGGGCCACGTAGAAGAGGGCGAAAAAGAGGGACACTCCGGTTTGGGAAAACCCCTTCTCGGTCAAAAGAATTCCGGGAATGATCGTCAGAAAGAGGCCGTAACTCCCGCCGTACAGGCATATTCCTCCGAAAAGGGCGGGCATCCGAACCTTGCGTATGGCCCGCATCATATCCCGGTAACTCCCCCGGTCCTCTGCCGCTTTCCCGCCGGAAAGGCCGGGGTTTTTCACGAAGAGAGCCACCGTTACCGCCCCCAGAAAACCCGTAGCCGCATAGAGCAGAAAGGCTTCGTTACCGCTCCAGATCCTACACGCATAGATGCTCAGAATGCCTCCGAGGGTCAATCCCAAATGGATGGAAGCGTTGTACTTTCCGATCCGTTCCCCCTTGGAATCCGGAAAAACAAGAGAAAGCAAGGCCGGAGCCAGTGCCCAAACCGGAATCTCTCCCAACCCCTGCAACACTCTTCCTCCGAGGAAACCCCAAACGCTTCCCGCCTTGAAGTACAACAACCCCGTCAGGCAGGAAATCACATATCCCCCCATGAGAAAGAGCTTGTATCCCCAGAGATCTCCCCCGTATCCCACGGGAAGCTGCAGCAGCACGAAGGAAATCGCGAAGGCCGACGCGAGATATCCCACGTACTCCATGGAAGGAGATACCTGCATAACCCTTCCGGGGAGAAGAGCCACAATGATTCCCACTCCCACCATTTGAATAAAGGCCGCTCCAGAGAGGGCCATAAAAGACGTATTTTTTTTCACGAAAAACACCTTTCTTCTTTATCTGCACACCCCATCAGTGCCTCTGCAAAATACGAAGAGGCCTGTCCCGGTCCATCGAAGCGATGCTCCGCAAAAATTCCGATCTTTGCGGCACCGAAACGACAAGCTTCAGTCAGCTAGAAATTTTCCGGAGGGGGAGGGGAGAGAAAGAAAAAAGACATGAATTTTCTCCTTCCAGGTATTCCGGAACGCATTTTCCATCGGAATACCCTAATAGGTGGAATAAAAGACTCTACAAGTATACACAAAAAATGCCACCAAGGTCACGGAAAAATTCTGTGTTTCAAAACATGTATCGAACCCTTATCTCATTTTGGCCTGCAAAGTCTTTGCAAGAAATACGGATTTTTCGAAAAACCGGCATTTTGAAGAGAAAATTCGAAGGTTCGAGGGTTTCAAAAAAGCATGAAGACATAGATCTTTCCTGATCATAAAATCAGTTTCCGGAGAACTGCGTCATGTACTCCCACTATTTCGTCCCACGGAAGGCCATGAAGAACATGTAATTCTCGTGGCAAAATCCGCGAATCCCTGGCAAATTGAACGCAAAAAGGGGGGAGATCTCCTCGATTTTTCCGAAGAAATCTCCCCCCACAGTTTTATTTTCAGAGCAATTCTTATGCTGTTTCCTTGAGCTATAACCTACAGAAGCCGCCAGGGGGAATCCGGGGAGGTGCTCCCTTTGAACCTGATTGACGGAGCAATTTTTCACACTTTACTTCGAGAAAGCGAAAAGTGCGGAAAAAGCACCTGTTTTTATGGAAATGAACCTTGAAAATAGACGTAGCCTGTAGACAACACAAGCGACCTCCTGTTCAATACGTTCGCCAAAACAAAAAGAACGGGGGAATTGATCGTGAGCTACAGGCTACTTCTGCATAGTACAATTTCTCGCATCCTTTATCAAGATCTGTCATCCTTTCTTGATCCCAGACTTATCGCAACTCTTGCAGCCATGGTAGCGGCGTTATGCTGCTCAAGATCCATAAATATTACGGAATGGAGTGTTTTTGAATTTGGCAGAGCCAAGTATGCTTCCAGTCGTGCGAGACGTTTCCGTGAGTGGCTGTGCCATCCGAAAATAGATCCCGGATTCATCCTTTATCCGTTGGTGGAGCACTTGCTATCCTCCGCCAAAGAAGGAATCGTTATCGCCCTGGATACTTCGATATTGTTCAATAAATTTTGTATGACCCGAATATCCCTGATATTCCTCGATCGCGCCATACCCTTGGCATGGCATGTCCATAAGAGCCCCAGTGCTTCCATAGCGTTTCCCGCGTACAAAGGGCTTATCGAGGAGGTGGCAGCCCTGATTCCTTTGGGTACCCAGGTAATGTTTCTGGCAGATCGAGGTTTTGCAAATGCCGCTCTCTGCAGATATCTCAAAAGCCTTGGATGGTGGTTCCGCATACGGATAAAAAAGGATGCCTGCATAATCACGGCAAAGGGAAAAACCGTGGTTCCCGGAAAAACCGATCTTCCCAAGGGAATCCCCTTTTTCTGGAAGAACGTTTCCTTTTCCTCCGTGAAAGGCCTCACCTTTGGGGCCTTGGAGCACAAAAACCTCAAAGAATCCTGGTATGTCCTTGCCTACGGCGGAGAATTCACGAAGATTTTCAGCGATTACGCCAGACGTTTTTGCATCGAAGAGGAATTCCTTGATGAAAAAAGCAATGGCTTCAATTTTGAAGGTACACGGATACGAGATGCAAAAAGGCTCAATTCCCTATTGTGCGTTATTTCCATTGCTACCATTCTTATGGTAGAGCTGGGCATAGAAACAGAAGCCTCTGAAGAACGAAAAAGCGTGGATACCCACTGGGGAAGGGGCTTGAGTTATTTCAAAATGGGACTCAGAAAGTTTTTGCAATTGATCCATTCTCCTGAGCTTCTTCGAAAAAAACTGCGTCTTGCCCCTCTTCCCTTCGATTACGAAGCAAGTCCTCTTTCCGTTTCAAGAAAAGCAGATATGGAAAGAAGGCATAGAAAATTTAAGTGCGTTGTTTACAGGATATGCTCTACATGAAATGCTTTTGCCTGATAAAGCGCGAAAAATTCCTCCGTCAATCAGCCCTTTGAACCGATCGAAGGAACGGCAGGGCAAATAGAGCAGCCCCACCGCGAGGATCCAAAAGGCATATCCCCAGAGAAGGCCTCTTCCCCCCAAGAATTTTCCCGCCGCGGCAAAAAAGGCGATGTGGAGCAGGTAGAAGAAAAAGGGCACCCGCCCGAGAAGGAGAAACAGGTTGTCCCGGTTCCATCTGGAGGCCCGGGGCGCGAGCACTCCGAGAAGAAGGCAGTTCCACCCCAGGGTGGCACAAACAAAGGCCGGGCTGGGAGGATATTTGGTGATGTACAGGAAACCGATGATCCCCTTAACTTCTCCCTGTTGGATGTTCCCCAGGGATCCCGCAAAACGAAGTGCCACAAAGGCCCCCAGAAAGAGCAACCCCGCCAGAGTGACATGCTTGAGCCCATCCTTGCCCTTGGCGGCAAGAATCCGTCCCAGGACCATCCCTCCCAAGGTAATGCCCAGCCAGGGGACCAAGGAATACCAGAAGATAATTCCCATGCCCAGGGGAGTAGAGGTTTCCCAGGGCACAAAAAGAAGAATTTTTGGAAGCGAAAGGAGGGGCGCCGCCTCTTGAACAGATACTCCCAGAGGCAGCATGAAGGGGGTAATTCCCACACAAAGGGCCCCGAGCACCCCAAGCACCAGGGCGGGAAGCCGTAGGAAAAAAGACCCCAGCATCATGGCGGCCCCCAGAGTGGAGAGGATGCTGAAAAAGACGATCCAGGAGGAGCTTTCAGGGCTTGAAAAAAAGCCCCACCACCAGAAAAAATTCTCCAGGGTGAGAGAAACCGTCACAAGCAGAAGTCCCCGCACCCAGAAATGGCGGAGAAACCGCCAAAACGTCCAGTCTTTCCGGGCCCGGGATGTCGCAAAGAGCACCATCCCCGCTCCCATGAGAAAGGCAAACCCCGGGGCACAGAAGTGCGAAACGTATCGGGTGAAGAAGGCCAGCAGAGAGCCTCCGTAGTCACAGGCGGGGCGAATCCATAATTCCCCGAAATGAACCCCGGAGATAAGGGCCAGGGAATGATCCAGGGCCATGAACACCATCAGGAACCCCCGAAGGGCGTCCAGCCCCGCAATGCGGTTTTTTTGAGAGAGCAAAGGTTCCGCCATTCCATCATATCCTTTCCCAAGACAAAATATAGAAGAACGGGCTTCGAGCAAAGCTGCTCCGGTCGAAAGAATTTCCTCAACTTTGGTGAAAATAGCATAAATTTCATTCTGTCCGCAATGCACAACCCCGTTCTTTACGCTTTTTCAGTGAAAATTTTCCCCCGGGGTCTTCCGGATACGGTGAGGTGCATCCGAGCTACGGGGTGGATCCCTTTTAGATTACCAAAGGCAGTCGGCGACTGCGATTTTGCGTAGCGGAGAAAACCCGTAAACGGAGGCTCCCATGAAACATTCAGAAAGACACCGTTTGTACCGCCTCTCTACGCATTCATGCCGCCGGAAACTCCCGGGCCTTCCAGGCGGCTTCGTCCGCCGGTTACCGGAATAACCCGAATCTGGTTCGCCATCCGCTCGGAGAGGGCGGGGACGTGAGAGATCACCCCCACCAGGCGACAGGTTCCCTGAAGCTCCCCCAAAGCCTGAAGGGCCACTTCCAGAGTATCCTCGTCCAGGGAGCCGAAACCCTCGTCCAGAAAGAGGGATTCCACCCGATTCTTTCCTCCGATCATCCGGGAGAGTCCCAAGGCAAGGGCGAGGCTCACGAGAAAGCTCTCTCCTCCGGAGAGATTTTTGGAGGATCGGATCTCCCCCCCCTGATAGCTGTCGCAAACGCAAAACTCCAAAGGCTCTTCGGGGTTCTGGATGAGTAGATAGCGATCCGTCATTCTCTCGAGCTGCCGGTTCGCCTGACGTACCAGCATTTCGAAGGTGAGCCCCTGAACGAAGTTCCGGAACTTCTTGCCGTCCGCGGACCCCACCAGGGAATGAAGTTCCTCCCACTCCCAAAGGATCTTCTTCCGGGCCTCCGCCTCCCGGCGCAACTCCTCCGCTTTTTTCGAGAGAGTCTCCTGTTCCTCCTCCTTCGCCTTCAGGATTCCGATCTTCCGGCGCAACTCCCGAAGGGCATCGCCGCAGTTCCGCTGTTCCACCTCGAGTTCTTCCGCCGAAAGGGAAGTAACCTTTTTTTCCTCTTCTGCCTTGAGAGCTTCGATCCCCCGGGCAAGCCGTCCCTTCAATTCCGCCTCTTTCCGTTCCAGCTCCTCCTGAAGGAGGGTGAGTTTTTCCCGAAGCTCCTCGGAAATACGGGCCTTGAGAAAATCCCCCTCATTCGCAAAGGAATTTTTTTCCAGGGCCTTCGAAAATTCCTCCCCTCGGAGAGCCTCCAGACGTACCATCTCTTCGAGAGCCTTTTCCCCTTCCTTCCGGGAGGCTTCGAGAACCTCCCGTTTCCCCGAAAGTTCCTTTCTTTCGGAAACCAGGTTCTGATGCTCCTTTCGGGTTCTCTCGAGATTCTCTTCCAGATCCTCCAGCCCCTTCCGGGGATCCCCTTCATAAAGGGAACGCCGCTCCCCCCTCTTTTCCTCCAGAAAATTTTCCTTCCTTTGTAGATCTTGCCAAAGCCCTTTTAGCTCTTCCTCCATGCGAAATTCCTGAGCTTTCAAACCTTCCCGGCGCTCCTGGAGCCCCCTGAAACGGAGCTTTTCCTCCTCCGCCTCGGCGCTCCTTTTCTTCCAGGCATTCCAACGGATCTGAAGATCCTCGAAATACCTCTCTTCCAGAGGCTCCTCCCGAGAAATTTTTTCATAGGGAGCCAGAAGAGAACGCAGATTTTCCTCCAGAAGGCGTAGCTCCTCCTTCAGCTCCTCCAACTCCCTCTTCCGTCTCGCAATCTCCCGTTCCGACTCCTCGACAGCAAAGGTCAAAGAGCTCATACTCTTTTCTCTCTCCTGAAGCTCCCGATTTTCGACTCGTTCCCGCTTTTCCAGGTCTTCAAGAGCTTTTCGGAGATCCTCGATCCTCTTCAGACGTTCCTTGAGAGAGCTCTCCTCTCTTTCAAGCTCCTTGAGGCTTTTCTCGAAATCCTCCGGGCTGGAAAGGTCTTTCCCTTCCTCCGAAGAAGGCACCTCCCGTCGAAGGTTTTCCATACGGCCCTTCGCCGATTTCAGAGACTCTTCGATGCCCTGGCGTTCTCTTTTTCGATCCTCCAACCGACTTTCCAGGGAGGCCAGTTCCCTTTCGAGGACTCCTCGGGCCTTTTCATGCCGATGCTGCTCCTCCCGAATCCGCTCCAGTTCCTCCTGTTCCCTCTCTCGAACCGGTAGCTTCTCCTTTTTCTCATAGGGGTGTTCCGGAGAGCCGCAAAGCGGGCAGGGAACTCCACTTCGAAGGCGGGAGCGCTCCTCCTCCAGGCTCGCCACCCGCAGGGAGAGATGCAACAGCTTCTCCTGACCGGCACAGCGTTCCGCAATCTGGACCAGAAGCTTCTCCGCATGCTCCAGCTCCCCCAGAATCTCTCCTTTTCGCCGCTCCTGAAGCTCCTCCTCCTTTCGAAGCCGGGCTTGTTCCTTTTCCAGGGCCCCCAGCTTTTCGAGAACCTCCGCCGTCTCTACGGTCCAGCGGAGGTTTATCCGGCACCGCTCCTCCCGGGAACGCCAGGCGGAAACCTCCTCCCCCTCGAGAAGGCCCTCCAGTTTCTTCCGCTCTTCCTTTCGGAGGTCTTCCCGATTCTGCCCTCTTCGACGTAGCTCTTCCACTACCGAGGCAAGATTTTCCTCTTCCTTCCGCTTGGCCTCGAGCTTCTCCTCCTCCAGGATTTTTTCTTTCCCCAGAATCCGTTCCCGGCTCTCTTTCTCCCGAAACTGCTCCCATTTCTCCCGAAGAAGCCCGCAGGTCTCCCCCAGGGAAGCGTCCTCTCCATGCTCCTCGAAGAACAGGACATACTCCTCCAGTCTTTCCCGGGTCTTTTCATGCTCCTCCTCCAGAATTCGGAGCTCCTCTCCTTGCTTTTCCCGAAGAAGGTTCTTCTTTTTCAGAAGCTCCGAGGCCTCGCCCCGTCCCTCTTCCAGAACCCGAAGCTCCTCCTCCCGGCGAAGACACTCTTCCAGGATCGGACGTTTCTCCTCTCGATCCTTTCGGGCTTTGTCAGCCCGGGCTTCCGCCTCCCTCTCTTCCCGGCGAAGCCGCTCCGCAAGCTCTTCCAGAGCCTCTATCTCCTTTTCGAGGAATCCCCCTCTCTGGGCCAGTTCGTTCCGGTTCCTTCGGGTGCTCTCCAGGAATTCATATTTCGCCTCCAGGGTCAGGGCCATTTGTCCCCGCCGGAGCTTTCGGAGATCCTCTTCGGCATCCTTTCGGCGCTCCTCCAGAAGGATCCGCTCCCTCTCAGCCTCCCGAAGCTCCCGCTCCAACCGCTCCAAGGCTAGTCGCCACTCCTTTCCCCGGAAAAGCTCCTTATCCCGGAGCTCTAGCTCTCCCTCCGCCTTCAGGGCTTGGCGATGCTCCTCCTTCAAAGATCGAAGCTCCTCGGAAGAGAGCAGTTCCACCCCTTCGCTCCTGCTCTCGATATCCCGCAGGGCTTCCTGCTCCCGCCGACGCCGCTCGTGCACGTAGACGGAAAAGCGGGAATAGAGATCCGTACCGGTAATCTGCTCCAGCAGAGGGGCCTTTTCGTTGGGAGAGGCCCGGAGGAAAGAGGCAAAGCCTCCCTGAGCGAGGAGCACCGACCGGGTAAACCGGTGAAAATCCATTCCCGTAAGCTCCTCCACCAGGAAGTTCACTCCTCCCACGGAGCTCTCCAGGATCTCCCCGGAGATTGCGTCCGCGAGCTCCCGCCAAGGCTGCTGCAGAGCCCCTTTCCATTTCTTATTGGCCCGATGCTGCCCCCAGGAGGCCCGAAAGGTTCCCCGGGAAACCTCGAAGACCACCTCGGCCCGACAAACTCCCTTCTGACGGGACATGACCTCGTTGGTGCTCTTGCTGATGTTCTCCAGACGGGGGGTTCTTCCGTAAAGCCCCAGGCAGAGGGCATCCAGAAGGGTGCTTTTTCCGGCTCCCGTGGGGCCGGTGATGGCGAAAAGTCCGCTCTCCTCGTAGGCGGAGGAACGAAAGTCCACGCTCCAGGTTCCCACCAGGGAGTTGAGATTTTCCAATAGAACGCTGCAGATGCGCATAATCCTTCCCCCTCTCCTACTCTGCCCGCAAATCCTCTTCCCGCATATCCCGCAAAGCCCCCCGGAAAAGATTCATCTTCCGGGGGCGTTCCTCTTCCGGAATATGATGGGCTTCGAGACAGCGCCCGAAGACCTCCTCGGGATCCAGCTCCGCAAGACACTCCTCCTCGGAAAGAACTCCGAGGCTTCGGGAAAGGTCCAGGGGAGTCCGGATGCGCAGAATCTCCAGGGGCCTTCCCGCAATGCGCTCCTCCAGACGCTCCCGGAGGACGCTTCCGCCGGCGACATCCCGGCACTCCACCTCGATCCAGCAGGATTCTCCCTCTCCGGCGAGGCTATCCAACTTTTCCTCGATCTCCTCCAGGGTTCCGGAAATCCGGGCGAGTTTCTGAAAGGAGGGCACCGGAACCTCCGTCACCCGGGGAATCTCCCCGGAAAAATCCACCTCCACCACGCATTTCCCGGAAGGCTCTCCGAAACTCATGGGAAGAGGCGCCCCGGAATAGCGCCGCAGGGGATTTCCCCCCACAACCTGGGGAGCGTGCAG
>Ga0334890_1003840_pt1 | contig 14550 bp, 9 predicted proteins | sample GraSluR1_MG_3_FD_207220 | JGI IMG/M metagenome (GOLD analysis project Ga0334890, IMG submission 207220) | Sludge microbial communities from methane-producing bioreactor in Wageningen University, Netherlands - Granular Sludge_31_08-R1 | ecosystem: Engineered > Bioreactor > Anaerobic > Unclassified... | reverse complement strand
CACGGTGCGGGTGGGCGAGGGCTTGGTGCTGGATAAGGCGCGGTTGGGGGGGATGATCAGGGTGGTGAGAGGGAGTTAGCCTTGCTGAGCGGGTTTACGGTTTGAGCGCGGGGAACGGCAAGGATTGCGGACTGCCAAAAGAAAGCGCCTGCGGCGGTTCGATGATAAGCTGAGAACCGGGTGCTCCTTTCACGTGTTCGGGAAGGGAAAGAATCCAGATGCGCCTTTGTATCTGGATTCAGGGTCAGGATGGTTTCTCAGATTATGGTTTTTCTACGAGAGGAAAGAAAGGCTGCCTTGCTGAGCGGGTGCAGGGTTTGAGCGCGGGGAACGGCGGGGGATAAGAGAGGTTTTTTCTTTGCCTGGCGCCAAAGAAAAAACCCTCCGGACTCCCAAAAGAAAACGCCTGCGGCATGAATGGTTATTGAGAGATAGACGAGAAACACAGGCTCCCTTCCCGATCACGGGAAGGGAAAGAATCCAGATGAGCCTTTGTATCTGGATTACGGGTCAGGATATCTATCCACGAGAGGAAAGAAAGGCTGCCTTGCTGAGCGGGTTCAGGGATTGAATGCGGGGAACGGCAAGGATTAAGAGTGGTTTTTTCTTTGCCTGGCGCCAAAGAAAAAACCCTCCAGACTCCCAAAAGAAAGCGCCTGTGGCAGGATTGGCCGGTAAAAATTGACGGAGGAACTCCCTTCCCGAACACGGGAAGGGAAAGAATCCAGATGCGCCTTTGTATCTGGATTCAGGGTCAGGATGGTTTCTCAGATTATGGTTTTCCACGAGAGGAAAGAAAGGCTGCCTTGCTGAGCGGGTTCAGGGATTGAATGCGGGGAACGGCAAGGATTAAGAGTGGTTTTTTCTTTGCCTGGCGCCAAAGAAAAAACCCTCCAGACTCCCAAAAGAAAACGCCTGCGGCATGAATGGTTGTTGAGAGATGGGGGAGAAACGCAGTGTCCCTTCCCGTGTTTTGCGGGAAGGGAAAGCATCCAGATGCGTTTTTCCATCTGGGTGCAGGGTTAGGAAAGTTTCAGTCAATTTGCGGGCTGTCGCCGCCCTCGTCGAATTCACCGCCATAGCGCATGCGCAGATACGATTGATAGCGCTGCTCATGCACCCTGCCATCGCTCACTGCCGCATGCACCGCACAGCCGGGTTCATGCGCCTGGTGGGTGCAGTCGCTGAACTGGCAGTCACGCACCAACTCGCGCAATTCAGGAAAATAACCATCCAGTTCTTCCGGTTCGGTGTCCCACAGCGCCATGGTGCGCATGCCGGGTGTGTCCGCCACATAACCGCCCTCCGGCACGTCGATGGGGAACAACTGACGGTGAGTGGTGGTGTGGCGCCCCTTGGTGGTGGCGTCGCTCACCTGGCTGACCGCCAGCCCCAGCCCCGGCATCATGCGGTTCAGCAGGCTGGATTTGCCCACACCCGACGGCCCGGTCAGCGCCGACAATCTGCCCTTCAACAGCGCGAACAGTTCCTCCACCCCCTGCCCTGTCTCCGCCGAAGTATAGTGCACCTCGTAGGGAATCTGTTCATACAAGCCGAACAAGGCTTTGGCGGTGTCCATCCCCACCAGTTCGACCTTGTTCGCCACAATAACGGGTTTGATCTGGTTCTTCTCCGCCACCACCAGGTAGCGATCCAGCATACGCAGGTGCGGCTCCGGGTTGGCGCAAGCGAACACGAACAACACCTGGTCGGGGTTCGCCAGCAGCACCTGCTGGTATAAGCCGCGCGGGGTGGGCGCCAGGCGGATGAAAGCGCTCTTGCGCTCCTCCACCTCTTCGATCACACCAGTGCCATCGCTCTGTTTGGTGAAATGTACAATGTCGCCCAGCGCGGCGATGTCGCCGGTTTTGGGGCCGCGTTTGAGCCGCCCGCGCAGGGTGCAGGTCACTTCTTCGCCGTCATCCATCTGTACGGTGTAGAAGCCGGATTGATAGCGCAAGACAATGCCGTTGAGGGGATACTTACTCATGCATTAATCGCCAGGGTGGTTACTGCCGGCCGGCTACTCACCATTGCCGTTGTTCTCTGCTTCTTCTTCCTCTGCTTTGCGTGTGGCTTCACGCTCTGCTTCTCTGGTCTCCTGCTGCACCGCTGTCTGGGTGTATTCGATATCCAGCAGGGTGGGGGTCTGCGTGACCCATACCCGTGATTCCCACGGATACACACGGGTTGCCCTGCCCTCAAAATACAGTTCAACCACACGTCGGAAGATGGGCGCCGCTACTTCGGAACCTTCACCGGCATATTCCGCGATCACCGCGATAGCAATGTCGGGCTTGCCGGGGATATTGGCGTCGGTATAGCCTGCAAACCATGAGTGCGGGCGTGTCACCGAAGTTTGCGCGGTGCCGGTTTTGGCATACACCGGGTAGCGCAGGGTGCTGAAAGTGCCCCAGGCGGTGCCGCGCGGCTGTCCCGTCACCCAACGCATGGCTTCGGTGATCGAATTCAGCGTGTCTTCAGAGATCGGCAGCTGCCCGTTCACAATCGGCGTGAAGGTGCTGACCGCGTTGCCATTGACATCCGTGTATTGTTCGACCAATTGCGGTTGATAGAGAGTGCCGCCGTTGCCCAGCGCGGCGATGAAGGTTGCCACCTGCAGCGGTGTCACCTGCAGGGTGCCCTGCCCGATCGCCAGCTGGACAGCGTCACCTTCATTCTGCGGTTCAGGCACATTTCCGGCAGCTTCGTCAATGCCGGCAATGCCGGTGCGGCTGCCCAACCCAAAGCCCTTTGCCATATCCGAAACCATGTCGGGGAAGTTCTTCCGGTAAAGATCCAACCCGATATGATAAAAGTATATGTTGCACGAACGCATCAGCGCTTCTTGCAAATTGAGATCGCCGGAGGCAGCAATCCCACGCTCCCAGGTCCAGTCATAAAAGACCTGCCCGGGTAGATCCTCGAATGTGTAACCACAGTAATACATGCTCTCATTCTGGAAAAGGCCGCTTTCCAACGCCGCTGCCATGGTGATGATCTTGTACACCGAGCCCAGCGGGTAGCCGGATTGGGTAGCACGGTTGATGGTGGGACGGTCAGGGTTGGAAAGCATCTGGTTCAGCTGGTAATTGCGGTTGACATTGTCGGCATTAAACAGGTTGGGGTTGAAGGTCGGCGATGAAGCCATTGCCAGCACACGCCCGGTGTCGCGTTCCAGCACCACAATGGCACCGGTTTTGCCGCTCATCGCGCGCTGCACCGCTTCTTGAAAATCAAAATCCAGCGTGGTGGTCACCGAAAGGGCGGGATATGAATCAGTATGGCCCAGGCGGTCAATGACCTGTCCGTCCGGGTTGACCACATACAAATCTGCTCCGCGCTGCCCGCGCAGCTGCACTTCACTGCCCTTCTCAATGCCGGACATGCCCACTACCTCGCTGCCGACATAACCCTGTGCGCGGTAATCATCCAGGCTTTCCTGCGGGATCGGCTGCACATAGCCGATTACCTGGGCGGCGGATTCACCGGCATAATAATAGCGCGCGGTGAACTCGTTCAGCCATACCCCCCCCGCCGCATAGATCTGTGTCAGGCGCTGGTCAACCTTCTCGGCAGGCGCGTCGCCCACCGCCACATACCAGTCGGTGCCGCGGGCATATTCAAATAATTGTTGGATATCGGCGGTAGGCATACCGAAAATGCGCGATAGCTCTGACAGCATGCTGCCCTCATTTTGGATACGGTCGGGCTGAATGCCGATGGCATATGCCTTGGTCTGGGCGGCAAAGATCTCGCCGTTGGCACCGTAGATATCTCCGCGCGCCGGCACAGACACGTCCGCCATCAACCTGTTACCACCGCGCAGCTGCGGCATGATCAAACCGTCATGCCATTCGATTTTCCACTCACCGTCTTCCAGCACCAGGTCCATGAGCATGTCGCCGGTAGTATATTGCTCAATCAGATTGCTTGCCATTGTCACACGGTAAACGATCTGCGCGGATGAGGTGGTGGTCATTACCGAAAAGATCTGGTAATCGATATCCGTCAGCGCCATCGCCAGGGACACATTGTTATAACGCTGTGTGAAATCTTCCAGCGGATTGGCGTCTTTCGCCAGTGCGGTGAGCATATCATGCATCTCCGCGTAACGTGATTCGCCCCAGGCAGTCAGAAACGTCTCCACCGCGGCTTCAGCGTCAGGCACCGAAGTCACCTGGATTTCAGCCGTTGGCAGCGGCTGCGCCGTGGGGGTGTCTTCCACGACAATTTCGGGGGTAGGTGTCACATTCTGGCAGGCAGCCACCAGGATGGCAACCAGCAGTAAAACAGAAAGCAAGCGATTTTTCATAGCTTATTTATACCTTTTAAAGGATGTTGCGATACACGGGGCATACATAAGAAAGGTTTAATTGACAGTTGGTGGGGGTTTCCTGCGCCAATGGCAGCCCGAATTTGCGCGCCGCCCTGACCACATGGCACAGCGGCAGCCCCATCACACTGGCAAAACAACTTTTAAATTCTTCAGCCGGGTGAAACCCGCGGTGTTGGATGCCATAAGCACCGGCTTTGTCAAATGGGTCACCGCTGGCGATGTAGGCATCGATCTCTGCATCGCTGTAGTCGCGCATGCGTACCGGTGTCACACACACATCTGATTCGCACTGGCCGCTGTCTGCCGCCAGCAGGGTGATGGCGGTACCGACATAATGCTCGCGACCGCGCAATGCTTGCAGCATCTCGCGCGCGTCCTGCGCATCAGCGGGTTTTTCATACAGATCGCCGTTCATGGTGACAATGGTGTCGCACGTCAAAATCAACTCACCTGGTTGGGCGAAACCAAGCGCTGCAGCGGCTTTTTCACGCGCCAGGCGCCGCACGAACGCCAGCGGTTCTTCACCGGGTTGGCGGGTTTCGTCAATGTCCGCTGCCTGCACACGATAGTCCCAACCGGTCCATGCCAGCATTTCCTGCCGGCGCGGCGAGCCTGAAGCCAGTAATATCTTTGCTGTTTCCATATGGCATGAATTGTAGCATAGTTGGCGGTATGACAGCCCTATGATTTGAGGACGGTTGGGTTACTTGTATCAGGCTGAGGGTGACACTCCCAAATTGGCTCTGTCTTTTCGACCGACCACAGGGAGCGGAGAAATTGAAATGATTGAATATGATTAAGTAGTGGTTATGAGCAATTTCCTACCCCTAACCCCTCCCTGCAGGAAGGGAAAATGTGACGAAGTCACATGGGGTGGATTTGTCTTTCCGACTGGAAAATGGCGCAGCCATCTGCAACGGAGGAATCGAAACAATTAAACACGTTCGTTCGTCGGTGGTTGCGATATGTCAGGCACGGTGGGATCCTTCACGGAACAAGCTACACATGTTCACTTTCGTAGATGACTAAAGACCGGCCCTCCCCCATTACTTTCTGGCACACCGCTTGCACAAAAATGTTTACTTTCTCAAATCAATCAGGGAACCAAATCACCAGGAGGGACGTCTTTGTTATGAATGTAAACGATGAACAAAAGGAAACCATAACCATGAAAGAACGCTTTTTCTTTTTTACCATCTTCGGCCTGCTGGTGCTGGTGGGGCTGTTTGCCCTGCAGGGCTGTGCTGGCGGCAACCCGCTGGTAGGCACCGCCTGGAGCCTGACCGCCATAAACGGCGCGCCGGTGATCGAGGACACAGAACCCTACCTGCTTTTTGACGAAACCAATGTCGGCGGCAGCGGCGGTTGCAACGGCACCGGCGGAGATTATCAAATCAATGGTAACCAGATCACTTTTGATGCTCTGGTCTCCACCATGATGTACTGCATGGAACCCGAAGGCGTGATGGATCAGGAATCAAACTTCCTGAACATTCTGTCGAACGCCGCTACCTTCAACATCAGCAGCAACCAGCTGGTAATTGAAACCCACGACAGCGGACAGCTGACCTTTGTGAGCCGCCCCCAGGACTGACCTGTAGACGCTACTCCCAGCGGCGCTGGCTGTTTTTGATCTCTTTCTGGCGGAAAGCCTCTTCGAGGTCAATGTCATAGCGATTGGCGATGGCACATAAATAAATGAAAATATCCACCAGCTCCTCATCAATGGCACCCGCCTGGGTGCCGTTTTTGTCTATCTTGATCTGTTCCTGCTTGCGGATGGCGCGGAACAATTCGCCCACTTCTTCGCCCATCAACAAGCACTTCATTAACACCGTCTGTTCAGTGAATCCGCGCTCTTCTTCAAGCGCATATACATACTGTTGAAAATCGTTGAGAGTTGGTTGTTCTTTTAAGGAAGGCATGCAAACTCAAAACGTGCGGCGCTGGATAGAGCTGCTGTCGCGGTTCTTGGTCACCAGGCGCGGATTGCCTTTGTATTGCAGAAAACTCTCGCCGCTGGATTCCACCACGATCTTGTTTTCGACCTGCACCTCGGCAATGCTTTTGTCCGACAGCAGGAAGCTCGCCTGCTGACTCGCCAAATCAAGCGCACGGTATTTACTGGAACCGCTCAGCACAATTTCCTGCTGCACAGCGCTGCCGCTCACGGTGACATTACTTGACCAGTGGAAACGCCCGCTGAATTTCTTCACCGCCAGCTCTTCGATCTTGACCGAGATATGTCCGCGCGTGCTGACCTCAAGCATCTTGCCCTGGTAAGGGCCCATCTCAAGGTTAGAAATGCCTTTGAGCTCAATCGACTCCAACTCGCGGATTGTCAGATAATAGGTGACATGGCGCAGGGTGAAGCTGTTGGCGATACGTTCGCTCCAACTGCGGCTCATGCCCAATTCGAGGCAATCGCCAACCATTTCAGTCTGTATATTGGGCAGCATATGGCGGTCTGATTCCACCATCAGCGATTCTTCATTCGCCTGGCTTACCACCAGCCGCCCGATGTCGTTCATGACGACATGGCGAACGTTCTTGACAGGACGGTATTCTTGCTGCTCCAGGTCTGAGGTTGGCATACGGTCATTCCTTCGCTTTAATCATCTTCAGAGTCCGAACGGTTGCGTGAGAGCGCCTGCACCACAACGATGACACCCACCAGGATCAGCGCAAGCGGCCACAACATGTCTACGGAAATATTTTCATAATGGTAAGCGGCGTAGAAGGCTGCAAAGCCCACGCCGCTGGCAAACACCAGAATGATGCCGCCGCGGTCAACGCGTTCACGATTGACGAGATTGGCCAGCAAGATGCCCAGCCCGACAAAACCCGGGATCAAGGGCCACACGTAAGACCAGCTCGCCCAATCATTATTCATCATCTGGTACAGAAAGATCCCGCCCAGGCCGGCGTTTACCAGCCCCGGAATGGCAAAGTCACCATTGCCGCTAAGCACCATCGCCACCAGAAACAACAGCCCCAAACCGATCAGAATCATAGGCCACTGGATATAGTCATTCAACGCCGGGTAGATCTGCATGGCTGCCAGCAGAATGCCCAACAAAACCAGGATAATGCCGATAAAAAGAGTCGTTTTCTTCATAGTTTTCTCCGCAATTTCTTCTTTCTTATTATACCGATATTTGACAGACAGCTAAACGGCAGGGCAACACCAACATAGGCGCCCGCCGGTTGCGCTGTCAAATCCACCATTAATTACGTACCCACCAGCACAATGGCCGCAATTGACATTTTTCTGTCTCTCCACCCTCATTATTGGCAACCCCTGAACCGCTCAACGTACGCGGCGCTTCCACTGTGACTTCAGTTCAAGAGAACGCGGGCTGGCGTCACGCTCCATCTCCAGAAACTCGCGCAGCAGGCGGTTGAACTGGTTGTCCTCTTCCAGCATGGGGAAGTGGCCGCTGTTCTCAAAGATGAACGGCTGCATACACACCGGGTATTCTTCCTCCAGCAATTCTGCCGGCGGCGGTACCAGCGGATCATGCCCACCATACAACAGCAGCGCGTTAATTTCGCTTTCGTAAAAGTTCTCGTGCAATTCCAGCGATTGGAACTCCAGCAAAGGGCGGGTTAACGCGGTAGAATCCGCTTTTTCTGCCTCTGCGCGCACCATGGCTTTGTGTTCACTTTCCGGCATGAGCCAATCGACCAGATTGACCGGTGATTCCGCCAGCAAACGGTTGCTATAAACGCCATTCAACGGGCAGTTGGCAAGCACCATACGCGCTACCTGGTTGGGATGATTGATGGCGTAATGCACCGCCACCAGCGCGCCCAACCCATGCCCCACCAGCGCCACCCGGCCCAAAATGCCCAGTTCGCGCAAAAAAGCTTCCAGCAAGCCGGATTGGTCTTCAAGGCTGTAGTAGGCATTGGCTTTTTCCGTATCACCGAACCCCCACAGGTCAATGGCATAAGCGCGAAATCCGTAGGCAATTGACTGCATGGTGGGCACCCAGTAACGCCATGAACCCGCCCAACCGTGCAAAAACACCACTGGTTTTCCCCTGCCAAGCACTTCGTAATGTACCACCTCTGAATTACAGACAATCGCACTCATGAATTGCTCTATCCTTCGCCAATCTCATCAACGACCGAACGTATGCGGTCGATCAACTCGGTCGGGTTAAAAGGTTTAATCAAATAATCTTCCGCCCCCACCTCAAAACCATGCTCCACTTCGCTCTCCTGCCCTTTGGCAGACAGGAAAACAATGGGGATATGCTGTGTTATTTCATCATCCTTGATCAACTGCGCCGCTTGATAACCGTCCATACGCGGCATGCGCACGTCCATTAATATCAAATCAGGCCGCTCTTGCCTTGCCAGTGCCACCGCCTCTTCGCCGTTCACCCCGGCGACCACCTGGTATCCGGCGTATTGCAGGGTGTAGATTACCAGTTGGCGGATATCTTTTTCATCTTCAACGATCAATATTTTAGCCATAAACGATTTCCTCCTTGCGCACCGGCAGGGTGAAGGAGAAGGTCGCACCTTCGCCCGGCACACCGCTGCTGGTAAACCAGATCTCACCACCATGCATCTCAATAATTGTACGCGTGATCCATAACCCCAGGCCTGGCCCGGCGCTGGAAATCACCAGTTCATCACCGCCGCGATAGAAACGTTCAAAAATGCGCCCGGCGGCTTCTGGCGGGATGCCAATGCCGGTATCGCTGATATCCATCTGCAAATAATCACCACGCTGACGCGCACGCAAGGTGATGCTTCCCTGGTCTTCGGTGTACATATAAGCATTGTTGACCAGGTTTTGGATCACCTGCTGCATACGTTGGGCATCCGCCGGCACCGGCGGCAGGTCTTGTGGCAGGTCCACCACAATTTCCATCGGGCGGTTCTCACGACGGCTGCGCGCCCTGAATTCCTCTCCGGTGGCATTAACCAGCCCGGCGACATCCACCATGCCATATTGCAGCTTCATTTGCCCGGCATCGATTTGCGACACTTCCAGAATGTCATCGATCAACAACTGCAGACGGTCGCAGTTCTTTCTCGCCATGTTCATGAACATTTCCTGCTGGGTGTTCAGGGGGCCGGTCATCTTGCCCAGCACGACTTCCACCGCGCCTTTGATCGATGTGATCGGCGTGCGCAGTTCATGGCTCACATTGGTGACAAATTCCGATTTCAACCGTTCTGCCATGGCTTCGGCGGTGATGTCGCGCAGGATGATGACCGAACCGAGGAAAGCGCCTTCACGCACCACAACAGCGCCCTGGATGAACAACACCTGGCCGCTTTCGCGCTCAATACGCTGAGAAATGATACCCTGGTCGAACTCATTGCTGGTATCATCAGCCGCCCAGCGCATCAGGTTCCGATACCATGCCAGCAACTGCCCGCTCTGAAACTGGCCGAAGATTTCATCCAGCATGGTACCCACCAGCAGCGAAGACTCCAGTTGCAGCACACGCACTGCCGCCGGGTTGGTCAACACCACCTTGCCAGTTTCGTTGACCACCAACACACCATCTGCCATGGAGCTGAGGATGGCCTGCAGGTTGTTATTAAGCATTTCATATTGCGCCAGGCCGCGCTCCAATTCATTGGTGCGCTCAGCTACCAGTTTTTCCAGCGACTCACGCATGGTGCGTGTTTCGAAGAAGTTGGTAGCGTTCACAATCGAAATGGCAATATGGTTGGCAAGCGCGCGCGCAATATCCATCGCGGAGGCGTCAAAGGCATTCACCTGCGGCGATTGCACCCAGATCCAGCCCCAGAATTGCGAAGAAACCACCATCGGCACGATCAGCAACGACCGTGTCCCCAATGGGTCAAGGTAATTATCTGCCAGCACACCCAGGTCATCGCGCAAGTCGGTGTCCGGGATGTAATAATCAGCGCGGCTCTGGCGCAGCCCGGTCAACAGAGGAATATCAGACAGGTCTTCGGTGAAAGACAGGGCATATTCCGGCTGCTGCGCCACCAACATCAGGTGATCGAAGCGGCTGACCTGGATGATCGCCACCACCGGCGCATCCATCATGCGCGCGCTGTGCAGCAGCGCCAGGTCGTAAATTTGTGCCAGGTTGGTGAGGCCGCCGATTTGCAGGGCGAATTCGTTCAGTTCTCCCAGCCGGTCAGACTCAATATTGAGATCTTGCGCACGCTGGGCGCTTTCTTCAAACAGGAAAGCATTGTGAAGCGACACCGCCGCCTGCGAAGCATAAGCTTGCAGCAACTGGATGGTGCTGCTGTTGTAGGCATCGGCATTTTCATGTTCGATCAACAGCAACCCTAATAACTCAGAGCGCGCCAGCAGCGGCAGCAAGATATGCGTCTGATAACGATCATCTAATAAGCCGCTGGTCACCAAGGCATGCCGGTCATCGTTGGAGGGCAGGTAATGCGGCATCATCACATCGAAGCCAAACCGGTTGGCATCCATCACCTCTGCCAGCGCAAAGGCAGGCAGGTCTACTTGTTGCTGCACACGATGCGGGATCGGTGTCAGATTGCCATCCTGGCGCAGCCAGAGCACCACCCGCTGGGCGTTGATGATTTCATCCATCTGCTGCAGGATACGCTCTACCATCTGCTGGGTTTCCAGCGGCGCACTGGTCACCGACTGCACCGCAGTACTCAATGACTGTAATTGTTCCGCACGTTCCAGCGCTTCCTGATACAGTTCACTGTTCTCAAGCACCAGCGCCACCTGCTGTCCCATAGAGAACAGTATCTGTACATCATCGTCGCTGAAAGCCGCGCTCTCATGGAAATTGTCAATGACAATCACTCCCATGTTACGCGCACCCAGCTGGATGGGCACAAACATCGATGAGATCGGCAGGCTGCCGCCGGTGGCGCGCTGATATAGCATCAGCTCTTCTTCATTCATCGGGTAAGCGCTGGCGAAATCTAAATCATCCACACGCAGCCCCTCACCGCTGCGGAACACCTTCGCCGGGTACGATTCGCCATGCACATCAGCGTAAATACTCAGCAGGCTGTCAACATCGGTATATCCGCGCGCACTGACCACCATCAAGCGCTCCTGGGAATGATCTTCCAGCGCTACCCAGCAGCCTTCGACAGCTGGCAGGTAATCAAAAACGCTCTCCACCAGGATATCGACGATGCCCTGCGGGCCGACGCTCGATAGCTTGCGTGAAAACTGGATCAGCACATTCAGGTTTTCAACCTGCTCACGCATTTGGTTCATGGCAAGAATGCTGGACAGCCGCCCGGCGACATCCCCCATCATCAGGCGGATACCGGTGCGGTCATCTGCGGTGGTCAAATAACCGTCAGGGCTCTGATACAGCAGCATCACTGCCAGTACATAATCATTTCTCACCTCAATCGGCAGGGCTGCCATGCTGCGGAAGTCAAAACTGCGCAGCATCAAGACATCGTTCCAGCTGGTATCCTGCTGGCTGTCTGCCACCGCTGTAATCTCGCGGGTCAGCAGGACTTCCCGCAGGGGGTTGCGCTGACCGAATACAGATTCCAGATTGACACCCTCAGGCATGAAGCCCGCGGTTGCCATGATATGTGCATCACCCTTGATATAAGCTGCCACCACCACACTATGGGCATCAAATTGTGACAGCATTTCGGTCGCCAGCACAGAAAATGCTGTGTTTTCATGGTCCACTTCAGAGAGGGCATCGATCACAAATTGCAATCGCTGGGTGAGGGTGGCAGAACGGTTCATGCTTTCCAGCACCGTCTGCAGCTGTTCATACTGGGTCACCAGCAACTGGTAATCATCGCGGTATCTTACCAGCTGGGTCTCTTTGGCTGCCAGCGCCTCCTGCACAATGCGCAGTGCTTCCTGTGTGTCCAGCAAGATGTCATCCGAGCGCAGCACATACTGCATGAAAGCGCTGTAGAGCTCAAGCGCATCCATGGCGGGCTGATCGGGGCGGAAACCGTCTTCGGGCAACTCCAACTGCACCATGCCCAGCGGCTCGTTGTCTTCATCGCGCAGGACATGCAGGAAGATCTCACCCTGGCGCCATGCCATCAGGTCGCGCGGGTCCTCGATCATATCGGCCAGGCTTTCCATGTGCACAGGTTCAATCACCACCGGCGCACGATTGGCGCTGATGTAATAAGAGCGTGACACCTGTAATTCATCACTGAGCATGGTTTCCACTTCGTGCCAGGGATGCACAGCCTGCTTGATGAAGTCACCACCCTGCGACTCATCGCCCAGCACAAAAGCTCTTTTCATGAGTTCCTCTTCATGATCGAACAGCGAAACCGCCACCAGTTTGAAGGGCGTGGCTTTCTGTAATGACTCGGCAATGCTGCGTAGTTTGTCACCCAACTCAGGCGCGCGCATGGTGTTCATGAAACAGGTTCGCAGGCTTTCCAACGTAGCAAGTTCGCGCCGCAGCAACACCCCGCGGCGGTTCTGGCGGTCATATTGAATGGCATTGCCGATGGCGATGGCGGCCTGGGCGGCCATCGATTCCATCACATCCAGCATCAGGTCATCAAAATGGTGCGGATTTTCCGATTTCAAGATCAACATACCGGCGGGGCGGTCCTGGTAAAAAATGGGCACAAACACCAACGCTGCCAGGTTCAGCGCCTCAGCAATGGCTGGATGGTTTTGTGACAGATCCGGCAGATAGAGGGGCTTTTGTGCGGCAAGCGCCTGTCCCTCGAACTCCGTCAACAATTCTTCAGGGGTTTCTCCGAAGAACTTTTGCACACGCGGATGTTCAGCGAAGAAATACTTCAGGTCATACAACAGGATGGTACCGCGGTTGACATTGGTGATGCGCATGGCCTGTCCATGCAGCATCTGCATCAACACATCCACATCCAGGGTGGTGCTCAATTCATTGGTGATGCGCCGCAGGATGGTCAGATGCTCCACCTGTTTGCGCAAGGTGAAGTCAGTTTCGGCGTAGAGGCTCATGCGGTCGAGGAAACCCGCCAGGTGGCTGGCAGCAGTTTCCAGCGCATCACTGTCTGCCGGGCGAAAATGGCGCGGTTGGGTAGAAAGTGCCCAGATCTCGCCGACACCGTTGCCACGGATGGCGATCGGCACACCGATGGCAGAACGCATGTCCAGCTGTTCAAACAACTCCAGGTAGAATGGCAGCAGTTGCGGGCCTTCCACCTGTTCATAGAACAACTGCTCATGCAGGTCGTTGGTATAGGTCGCCTGCATGCGTGCGGTGACCGTCATCGGAAATTGAGCATCCTGGATGGGCAAACGGATGCTGTTTTCGTTGATCACGCCTTCAAATAACCGTTTGCGGCAGATATCCAGGCGCAGAGTGCTGTATTCTTTGTCAAATGTGAGCAGCAAGATCAGGTTGCCATTCAACAATTGCAGCATGTTGTCGAGGGTCGCCTGTTGGAACTGTGCCACATCCGTGGCTTCATTGGCCAGGGCAGCGATCCTTTGCAAACTTTCTGCGCGGTTGGCACGCTCACGGCTGCTCTCCAGCAGCAGTCGGTTTTCCAGCGCCGGTGTGGCTTGCTGCACGATCATCTGCAGCACCCGCATAACGCGGTCTAATTCGATATCATTCAATTCACGGTGCCAGGCGGCTTGCAAGTAGCCCAAAAAACGTCCGCTGGCAAGCAATGGCATCAGCACCATATCCTGCAAACCGGCAGCACGCGCCAGGTGATCCATGCCCAACGCGCGGCAGTTACTGTCCAGCGGCGCCTGATGGAACACCAGCGGTTTGCGCTCCTGCACAAGGCGCGCCACCTGCCCCTGCGGGGCGATCTGCACCTGATACAACTCAACCAGTTGTTCTGACAGCCCGAAGAAAGGCAGCTGGGCATTCAAGGTGTTCCAGTCATGGTCATACACCAGAAAACCAAGCATATCCACCTGCACCAGGTTAACGATGCCATTAACCAGACGCTCAAACAGGTTGCCGCCCTGTGATTCGTCCTGCATGACCTCGTTGAAGCGTGAGGCAATGTTCTGTTCGCTCGCCAGCTGATTCTGCCATTCAAACGACTGGGCGTTAGCAAGCGCCACGCCGATCTGGTGGCTGAATGCCTGCAACAAGCGGCGGTTGCTCTCGGTGAAGGCATAGGTACGCAGCATACCAAAAGCCAGCGTGCCCACCAGGGCGTCGCCGTTGAACAACGGCACCCCAACCACCGAGTTGAAAGGATAGAAGATGCGTTCACGATACGCCTGCAATTCCTGATGAATGGGGATGTTG
>Ga0334890_1003838_pt1 | contig 14552 bp, 12 predicted proteins | sample GraSluR1_MG_3_FD_207220 | JGI IMG/M metagenome (GOLD analysis project Ga0334890, IMG submission 207220) | Sludge microbial communities from methane-producing bioreactor in Wageningen University, Netherlands - Granular Sludge_31_08-R1 | ecosystem: Engineered > Bioreactor > Anaerobic >... | reverse complement strand
ATTTCCCATGGTTCCTGCAGCCCGAGCCCTAAGGTGATGATATCCCGACTGTTCATGAAGCCTCCCGTCATTTGGTGTGGATTTGATCCCTGTATACATCAAATCCACACCAAATGACGAGGAGCCCCAGTTCCAGCTAAAGACAGATCCAGTTTCATTCATTTTGCTGAAAATTCTTATATAATATGCAGCCTTTTTTTCACCGACAAACGCTTGGTAAAAGAAATCTTTAGAGTAAAAGACAGTCCCGCCACCTTCTTCCCCGGCTAATCCAATCTGGCCACCTTCTAGCGGCCCAGGCAGATCATCACTTGTTGGTTGATCAATTAACGGGCATCCACAGTGTGGGCAAGCGGCTGCCCTGTCTGAAATTTCTTTGCCGCACTCTTGGCAATTTATAAGAGCCATTTCACCCCTACCCCCTCGCAGCCCTACCTATCAGGCCGCAGCGTCAAGACAAATCAATTTTCCCTACTACATACCCACAATGCCCAGGTCTTTGCCAGCCATTTTATGAGGTCATCCCTGCCGGATGTAAGGCAACAATAATCTGTGTGCATCGACAGGGAAACAATACAGTGCTCCGAGTTTTCGAGAGACCCCAAGCCAGCAGGGCTTCAGCTTTCTTTAGTTCGCGCGCCAAGCCTACGGCACAACATGTAGTGCTTGACATCATTTGCAGCACAATATGCAGAACTTCAACGATTAAGTTTTGTCAGGTGATCGAGAAAAGGCGGAGTTACGAGTTCCCTGTCACGATAAAAAGGGCTGCATGCTGCTTGGCATTGTCTGCCTATTTGCTAATAAATGCTAAGGTTCGCGGCGCTGTTCTGCCTCCACTGCAACCTGCAACAAGTTTTCTTGGGGTTATCCCCTGTGGTCGCCCTCCTGAGGGAGTTAATCGGCTCAACTTTAAGCCGATCGAGTGCCGGGCACTCCGGCCAACCGTAATACCCCTAAAAAGAGGGATTTAATGCTGGTTGGGATTCCCTCAGCCCGAGGGAATTGACAGCAGGGGCCTTCTAAGGGTTCAACATCATTGACAGGCACCAAGCAATTTAGTGGCTTCATGCTTCACGAAGTGAACGAACGCTTCCAGCTGATCCGCTCGTGAGGCCAAGCAATTTTTCCCATAGCCAAGATAAGCCTGCAGGGCTTCAAGCAGCACGGGCTGATGTTGAACTGGCAGGCGCTCCATAACCCAGTTGGCAGCGACATCCTTCGGTGCGATCTTGCCAGTTGCTGCGCTGTACCAAATACGAGACAAAGTAAGCACTACATTCCGCTCATCGCCTGCCCAATCCGGCTGCGAATTCCAGAGTTTCAGGGTATCGGTCAGTGCCTTAAACAGATCGTTTTCCGGAACTGGGTTGAAAAAATCCTCCGCAACCGAACCTGCCAAGGCAATGCTATGTTGCCTCACTTTAGTTAGCAGAATAGCCAGATCAGCATCGATTGTCGCGGGCTCGAAAATGCCTGCAAGAATGTCTTTGCGCTGCCACTCCCCAAATTGCAGTTCCCGTCTGGCCGGATAACGCCAAGGAACAATGTCACTGCGCACAACAATGGTAACCTCCAAAGCGCGGTAAGTTTTGCTTTGACCAGGGAAAGCCGACACCTCCAGGAGATCGACGAACAGGGCTTGCCGCACAGCCTTATCGAGCCGTGCGGTCACAGTGACCAGTAAATCAATATCACTGTATGGTTTTAGGCCGCCGTCCAGTGCGGAGCCGTATAAATGCACGGCCAGCAATGTCGATTCCAGATGGCGCTCAATGACCTTGAGTGCCTGTGATAGCTGTACCGAGATCTCGGCGGGCACTGTGTTGTTCATGATATCTAACGTTCAAGGTGAGGGGTGTACAGAGAATAGGCAAAGAAGGCGTGCGTTTCATCATCGATGATCCTCTTGGATGCCAAACCCTTCAATTTTCTATAGCCAGGGAGCAAGGCTTAAAAAACACCTCATGCAGTATCAAATAAGCATTTAAACTCTACATATAGTGTTAAATTGCCAGTCCGAATGGATGCGGTTATTATGTACTTTATTTTCACTTTCAGCGGCTATAAAGTAACCAGCCTATCTTTGTTGGCATCTGGAACGCAGACAATAGCGTCGAAGGCTTCGTCGACATTCGTTCGAATTGATGCACTTTGGGATCTCATCAGTTTTGTGCCCTTCACGTCCTCTGCAAGAACCACACATGGATTCTGCATTGATCCGGCCTTGATGATGCGCTGCTCCACACTATGTGTGCGAATCTCATCAGCAGGCGAGGACACAACAGAAAATCCAAGTGAACTCTCCGGTGACGGATATTGCATCTCTGGCACTGTGGAACCCAAATGAGTCAGCCCAATAGCACAATAATCTTCTCGATGGGAAAGATGTTGCCCCATGGGAGCAGCCGTTAGCTCACCGGAAAAAGAAAGCAAAGTCTTCTGGATATGGTTGTTATGAGCCAGCAGAATGATCTTCAGATTTGGATCTTCCTGAAGATGCTTCTCCACAACACTAGCCATATATGATTCACGAACAGACGTATCACCCTGAAGAGAGGTGTCATCAAAGAGCATCTTCATGACGCGTAGGGTTTCCAACGTATACTCAACCGACAGTACACGATCAAATACACTTTGAAACAGCTCATGCCCGCGAAGCCTGGTAAGAACTGGAGCTAGGCCCACCAGTCGTAATTTCAACCGCATGATCCCAGAGAGCGCCTTGTCCCGCGAAGTTGGATCCAGTTCCCCCCATTGCGTTGATGAGACCACAGCGGACTCGCCGGAAATAAAAGCCAGGGATTGCCTTAACGCATCCACTTCTAGTTTTACAATGGGATCGAGAAGTTCAATATCCCTGGACAATTGCTCCAGATCGTCGCGTGGGTTCAAAGTATTAGGTAAATCGATGCCAATCACGATCAGCTTCCTTCCGGTTTCCCGAAGATAGGACTTTAGCCAGGTCAGCACCGACCCATACAAAGCGAAGGTCAATGGATTTACAGTACTCTTCAGATCATCAGTATCTGTTTTGGAATTGAGCCATTGGGAAATCCAGCGACCCTGAATCGCACCGCACTCCAGGCCAATTGAATGATATCCGTGCCGCTCTATAAAATAGCGAATGAGACTGGCTCTCGCTAAGGAGAATTCAGAAACAAAGTGAGCTCCTTCGCCTACACCAATGATTCTGGAGCGTTGCGCCATGGAAGCGAGACTCTCAAATTCACTCAAGTCCAGCTTCCAGGGCTGCAAAAGCGTTCCGACCGTTCTGCATTCCATATGTTCACCTTATAGCAATAAATGTCTAAACCATGATATGTTCTGTGCTCATTGTCGGATCGTCATGCATAGCCGTTGGAATCAACCGCACCACACACCACAGGATATAGAATGAACTTTGGTGCGTAACAAGACAGGCTAAGAACCACTCAACAGGGAAGATATTCCGACAACAAGTTCCATTGTGGCACAGTGCCACTGGCCATGTCAGCCCCATGGCGTTTGAGGGCCTCAAAAGCAGTTAACTGCATGCCCACTCATAACGGGCAGGATCACATATTCTTCAGCCCGGAGAACCACTTCTTGTACAGCACTGTAAGTTTTATCTCGTACTGCATGTTATGCAGTCGCGACTTAACAACAGTCTGTCAAGAGAAATATAGTATATTAATAGACAGCCATTAAGTGCTACTGATGCAGATTTGAGAAAATCAAGAATCTTCTCTCGCTTCAACTAAACATTTTATCACAGCACCGTGCTCACCGACGACATAGCCCATACATAGCCCCAAGCAAAAAGGACTTGCAACGATGTGTCGCAAGTCCTTGATTTTCTGGCACGCCAGGAGGGATTCGAACCCCCGACCCACGGCTTAGAAGGCCGTTGCTCTATCCGACTGAGCTACTGGCGCGCATTTGGGTATTTGAAGGTTGCCAATGTAGCCATCTGGTCGCAGAAGCGCAAGTGTTAGCAAAAAAGCGCTCCATTTTGTCTATGCTTCCCCACAGGAAGCACCCAGGCATGACCGCTGGACGCATACGGTCTTGTCTACCCGTTCCCACACCGGACCACTGGCCGTATCAAGCACATTGACCCCCAATTGGAGCAATTCTTGCCGGGCCGCATCTGCCTCGGCCCAGTCCTTGCGCTGCCTAGCCTGCTCCCTTTGACGGATCAGCCGATCAATTTCAGGGCTCAGCGGGCACGGATCTAGATCAAGCACCCCCAACACCGCGTTGATGCTTGCCAACAGGGCAATAATCTCCTTTTTCTGCGCCGTATCCACCTGGCGGGCCTGAACCATGGGATTGGTGAGCTTGATGAAACGAAACAACGCACCAATGGCGCCGGAGACATTGAGGTCGTCGTTCATGCACTGGGTAAAACGCGTTTCCAGTTCCTCCAGCAGGGTGGGAAGTTCTGTGTGGGGCAAGCCCGCAGGCAGGCAAAACAGTTTGCGACTGTACTCGTCGACACGCCGCAGCGCTGTTCTGGCTGCTTCCAAACGTTTGTAGGAGAAATGCAGTGGCTTGCGATAATGGACACTCAGAAGCATGAAACGCAATTCGCGGGCACTGTACCCCCGATCGACAACTTCCTGCATGGTCACTATATTGCCCGCGTCTGCTGCCATTTTTCGTCCGGCCCGCATCACCTGGCCCGAATGTAGCCAATACTTGGCCAGGGGTTTGCCGGTAAGTGCCTCGGCAATGGCTATTTCATTTTCGTGGTGGGGGAACATCAAATCCTGGCTGGCGGTGTGGATATCCAGGGTTTCCCCCAGGTAACGGGTAGCCATGGCCGAACATTCAATATGCCAGCCTGGTCGCATGTTGCCCCAGTCGGTTTTAAAAAAGATACCCTCCTTCAATTCCGCCAGGGTAGAGCGCTTCAGCAGGGTGAAATCCCGGGGATTATCTTTTTCGTAATTATCTAAATCAACGGTTTGCCCCACCTTGATTTTGCCAAGATCAACTCCCGAGAGTTCACCATACCGCGGAAATTTCGAGATATTGAAGTAGATGGAGCCATGTTTTTCATAGGCATACCCCTTGTGGATAAGTTCATGGGCAATCTCAATCATGTCGTCCACGTGCTCCGAGGCCAGCGGAGTACCAGTAGCCGGGCGCACGCCCAGAGCTGTGGCCGCCTCGGTGAACTGGTCGATGAAGGCGCGGGTAAAGGTGCGTAAATCGGTTTGGGCTGCCATGGCCCCGGCAATGGTATTGTCATCCAGGTCGGTAAAATTCATATAAGAATCCACCTGCAAACCGCGATGGATCAGGTAGCGCTGCATGAGATCTGCCACCACAAAACGTCGACAATGTATCATGTTGGGTGGTTCAAAGGCGGTGGGACCACACGCATATACCGTTGCCCGACCAGGCCGTAGAGGTTTGAATACCTCTTTTTTGCGGGTCATGGTGTTGAAGAGGCGCAGGCTGGTGCGCAGTTGCAGGGGAGTATCCCGCTGCGCGTAGAGCGAGGTGCTCAAATAGCGCTCACCACCGTCCGGAAAAATGGCCACAATACAGCCCTCTTTGATCTGCTTGGCCCGCTCCAGGGCAATAAACATGGCAGCGCCACTACTCATTCCCACAAGAATACCCTCTTGCGCTGCCAAACGCCGGGCAGTGCGGAAGGCGTCTTCGTCCTGGATGGGCACCACCGCATGGGGCAGGTTCTTATCGAATATGCCGGGCCGGTACGACTCCTTCATGTTTTTCAGCCCCTGGATGGTATGGCCCAAGCCAGGTTCCACCGCAATTACACGCACATGCGGATGGTGCTCGCGGAACCAACGGGAAATGCCCATGGCCGTGCCACTGGTACCCAGGGTCAGCACAATATCTGTCACCTTGCCCTGGGTTTGCGCCCAGATTTCCGGGGCGGTGCTGCGGTAATGTGCCTGCCAGTTGGCCGGATTGTTGTACTGGTCAGCCAAGAAGTAGAGTTCAGGGTTTTCCCGGGCCATGGCATAGGCCTTTTCAATGGCACCGTCTGTGGCCTTTTTTGCGGGGGTGAGCATGATCTCTGCACCATAGGCCAGCATGATCTTGCGCCGCTCAATAGAGGCCGACTCTGGCATAATTAACTGACATTTGTAGCCCTTGATGGCGCAAACCATGGCCATACCGATGCCGGTGTTGCCGCTGGTTGCCTCAAGAAGAATCTTGTCTGGTGTCAGTTCTCCGCTTGCCTCCCCAGCCTGCACCATCGACAGGGCGGCCCGATCTTTGATGGAGCCGCCGGGGTTGCGTACCTCAAGCTTACCCAAAATGGGTACTGAATCCGCCATCGGGTTGATTCTGTCCAGGGAAACCAGGGGAGTATTGCCAATAAGTTCAATGAGTTCCATTTCTGCGGACACCTTCCATGCAAGGTTCACAAAGCACACAAAAAGCCCGACTGCCCAACAAAGAGATGTGGGGCGCGGTTTCTCCCTGACATTTTTTCAACATTGTATCCTGCCAAAGTTTTCCTGCAGTCTCAAGTGATTCTCTCGAATTATGCACTGACTTGCATTTTTTCTCCAGCTTTGCTTTCTTCCAGACAAATTCCGCACCAAATACAGCACAACAGGTAGTCAGGGCAGCCGAGCACTGCTTTTCTTTTTGTAAAAAAGCATTATTGTTACAGATACTCATCGTGCAGCGCTGCCCGGATTTGGCGCTGCGTCAATTGCAGCATCATTCACCCGCACCAAGAGGAAAAATCATGCGCCGTAGTAGCAAAACAACCACTGATATCAATGCAGAAATACAACGTCTTATTGACCGTGCCCAGGAATTGATTGACGCCACTGCAGACGAGGCCGACGACAAGGTCAAGGCAGCACGCAGTGCCCTTATGCGTGGCCTGGACAGCGCCAGGGAGGAATCAGGCCGTTTGTATGATCGCGCCGTGGATAAAGCATCCGAGGCCGACGAGTACATCCACGACAAACCCTATTATGCTATTGCCGGTGTCTTTGCCGCCGGACTGTTCATGGGCTGGCTCATGTCGAGAAAGTAAGATGCTCCATACGTCCAAATACCTCAGCAGCCTGACTGACGCCGCCGGCAGAATCGGGGAAATCGGCACAAATTTTTTAGAAGACAGAATCGAATTGCTGGCGCTGGAAGCGCAAGAGGCAAAAATTCGGCTGGCGCAGATGCTGCTTCTGGTGTGCGCCGCCTCTGTTTTCACCCTGTTTGGTATAATTGTCCTTTTCTGTACCCTGATCTATGTTCTGCCGCCCGAGTGGCGTCTATATGGCATGTTGGGCTGCGCCTTGGCAAGCATCCTCCTGGGGCTGCTTGCCCTGTTTCTCTTGCGCCGCCTTTTCCGCACAGCTCCCCTGCCCTTTGCTGGAACAGTGCAAGAAATCAAAAAGGATGTGGCATGTTTTTCGACAAGGAATTAAAGAGATTGCAGGAAGAAAAGAGCCGGGTCGTCCTGCGCTGCGACCTGCGCAGGCGGCTGGCTCCCATTGAAATGCAGGGCATTCGTCTCAAAACCCGCCGCTCCTTAAGCATGCTGACCAGTAGCATTGTAGCCAGCAGAATTGCCTTTGAGCTGTTTCAGCAGCTGCGCCTCTTCCGCAGAAGACGCTGAAGCCTTTCTGGTTTATGGCTTATGCCCTTGCCTTGTTCTTCCTCCAAGCGCTGCCCGACTTGTACAGGGCACACAGTTCAGCTGTGTTGGAGGCGTGCTGTTTTTCCCCTATATCTTGTGCTATTTTCCATAAATTAAGATGAAGTGGCTGAACCTGTTGCTGGCACCCCTTGTCTTGTGCGTACTACACCTTAGTCCTGCATACGGCCAGACTAAGGACCAAGAGCTCCTTGACCAGGTACAGGTGCTTGATCTGCACACCGCCCAGTGCATTGCCTTGAGCGCCAATCCTGGCATTAGTGCCGCCCAGGAACGGGTTGCACAGGCCCAGGCGCGTTTGCGCCAGGCTATGGCCGCCTGGTGGCCCAGTCTGGACTTGAGTGCCAATGGCATGCATCAACGCCTGTCCGACACCAGCTATGCCCTTAACCGGCGTATTGCCACCGGACAGAATCTCGACCAAAGCAGTATGCACTACAGCACTGGCCTGCAGGCAACCTGGCTACTCTTTGATGGATTTTATCGAAGCTTCAACGAGAAAAGAGCCCAATTGGCCCAACAGGCAGAAGAAGAAGGGCTCAATGACAGCCGCCGCTTACTGGCCGCAGCCGTGGCCCAGGCCTTTCTCCAGGCCCAGCTGGCACAAACCCATATCGATATCGACCATGCCAACCGCACCTTTTATACCAGGCTACTCGACAATGCCCAACGCCGTTACGAGGTGGGTGTCGGACCCTGGGGCGATGTGCTCAACATTCAGGTGCAGCTCAACAATGTCAAAGCAAGCCTGCTTGTCCACCAGCGGGAACTACAGGCTGCTGAATATGGCCTGGCCGCTCTGTTAGGGTCAAACGAGGCCCTGCTGCCGCCACATGTGCGGTTAACTCCTCTGGCCAAAAATCCCGAACGTGCCTCCCTCCACGTCATGCAGGCCCAGCAGCTCATTGAGGAGGCCTATGCCCTGCGTCCCGATGTGCGGCGCATAGAGCACCGGTTGCAGGAAGCGGAAGCCCTGGCCGGTATGGCCAAGGCATCGTTGTATCCAAGGGTGCAGCTTGCCGGTGCACTCGAGGGCAAACGCGAAGACGATCTGCCGGTGGAAAGCGCTGACTATGGCAACAGCATCGGTGTCAATATGTCCTGGAACCTGTACGCTGGCGGCGCAGACAAGGCCCGCATGGCCGAGGCAGGCCATGCCCGGCTGGAAGCCGCCTATAGCCTGGCAGCCCTGCGCAACCAGGTTGCGTCAGAAATTCGCACAAGCCTGGCCCAGCTCGCCGAGGCAGAGCAGCAACTACGGCTGCAGCAAGACACCGTAAAACTGGCGGCAGAGAGCCGCCAGTTGGCGGAAAACGCCTATACTGCAGGAGAATACGCTCTCATCCAGCTCAATGAAGCCCAACGCGACCTGACGACCAACTCCAGCCGTCTGGCCCAGGCACAGGTTAGCTACCAGAGTGCACAGCAACAGCTGCTGGAAGCAAGCGGTCGTATCCTGGAATCCTTCCAGGCGCAGCCACACTGTTTGCAGGACCAATGAACAGTATCGGCAGTCTGGAAATAGTGGTGCCAGAAAGCGCCATCGACACGAACGGCCATGTGAACAACGTGCAGTATGTACAGTGGATGCAGGATGCGGCCCTGGCACATTCGGCCCGCCTGGGCTGGCCAGTGCAGCGCTATGCCGCCCTGGGCCGCACCTGGATAATCCGCTCGCATAGCATTAAATACTTTCACTCCGCCTATGCCGGCGAGCTGATCGTGGTCAACACCTGGGTGGCCAATTTCCAACGCATCAAGTCATTGCGCAAATTCCGCTTCTACCGACCTGCCGACCAGACCGTGCTCGCCACGGCCTCCACCCTGTTTATCTTCTGCGACATACAAAGCGGCAAACCCGTCAAAATCCCACCCGAAGTGATGCAGGACTATCCCCTTGTCCCAGCGGTACAAGAACCAAAATAGTGCCGAGCCGGTCTGCACAGAGAGGGCTTGGGGCAGACCAGGCAACTTGCCACATCTTCGCCCCGTATTCTAGTTGGCCATCAACTGCTGAAAAATTTCCTCACTGATATCTGGGGTGGAATGCCCATAAAACCGGATCAGGCCCTTTTTATCGGCAATCACCACTGTGGGCACCCCTTGCAGCCCGTATTGCTCACCAATGACTCCGGTGGCATCAAAAAGGTTGGGATAGATCATGCCTGTTTTTTGAGCAAAATTCTTGGCCCGCCTGTAGGAATCGTTGAACCCCACATTCACACCAATAAATTCCATACCCCGTTCAGCGTATTGTTCCACCAACTTGTTGAGTTTTGGCACCTCTGTTCGGCAGGTTGGGCACCAAGACGCCCAAAAAATGAGCATGACCGGCTTGTTGCCAATGCTTGTTGCTAGATCAATCGGGTTGCCGTTGAGATCGTAGCCTTTAAAGGGTATGAGCATGACCTCTTGCTCTTTGGCCATGAGCTGGGCCGAGAGAACGGCAGAGAAGAAAATGGCCATTACCAAGGCCAGCGCTGTTGTTCGCATAATGGTCTCACATCAGAGAAAAAAGATTACGGCGGCATCAGAAGTACAGGGTGCCTGCCTTAAAAATAAAATATTGGGCAGTGAACAGCATGAGCACACCCAGGGCCTTTTTCATCCACACCATCCAGTCGCCGGAACGCGGCAAGGCTGCCAGAAAACCCGAAAAAGCACCCACCACCAAAAGCAAGGTGCCCAAGCCCAAGGAAAAGACGAAAAAGAGCAAGGCCCCCAGAACCATATTTTGCGCCGAAGCAGTGTAGGCCAGAAGGGCGCCTAAAACCGGGGTGGTGCAGGGGCCGGCCACAAGGGCTGCTGAAATTCCGGCCACAAAAATACCGAAGATACCGCTGCGCTGTGCAAAAGCCGCAGCAGAAGCTGTGGGGAGCTGAAAAACATCCAGCATCCACAGGGAAAAAAGTAGAATGATGTTGCCCACAATAAGAAAAGTCCAGGGGCTGGTGCTGATTTCGCCAAAAAAACGACCGGTAGCCGCAGCAAAAAAGCCCAGGGAGGCATAGGTAAGCGCCATACCCAGCACATACACCGAAGAGAGGAACAGTGCTCTGGGGCGAGAGCCACCCACATTGGCATGGCCGATAATACCCGCGGTAATGGGAATCATCGGATAGATGCAGGGGGTAAGGCTGGCGAGCAGACCGCCTAAATACGCCAAGACAAGGGCAAAGAGCGGCGAGGCTGTAAGGTAATGGTCTAACTGGGTAAGAAGTGCATCCATATTCCGTATCCGGCACAAAAAAAGCGAGAGCAGCGAGCTTCCACTATAATCAGGACCATTCGGATGTAAAGCCGCGCTCAGCCAAACAACGCTTCGGCCAGATCAGCCAGGTTGGCCACTGGATGCAGGCCCAGATCACCGGTATCGGTCTTTTTATCCTGCAACTGCCGCCAGGTCGAAGCAGGTACAAGAAAACGGGTGAAGCCCAATCGTCTGGATTCCCGCAGCCGTTGCTCCATCTGCCCTACGGCGCGCACCTCGCCGGCAAGACCAATTTCACCGCACACCACAGTGTGTGCGTCAATGGGCCGCTCCAGGTAGCTAGAGAGCAGGGCCGCGGCCACCCCAAGATCGAGGGCAGGTTCATCAATACGGATACCACCGGCAATATTGAGAAAAATATCATGATCCACAAGGTTTAAACCCTGCTTCTTTTCCAGCACAGCGGTGAGCAGGGCCAAGCGCTGTGGATCTGCACCAATGGCTGTACGTCTGCCTGTGCCACCGCTTGAACGGCTCACCAGCGCTTGCACCTCCACCATAATCGGACGTGTGCCCTCCATGCTGGGCAGCACTACAGAGCCAGGCGCGTTGGCCGGTCGCTCGGCCAGAAACAGGGCAGATGGGTTTTCCACCTCCACCAGGCCCTGTTCGCGCATGGTGAAGACACCGATCTCGTTGGTGGAGCCGAAACGATTTTTCACTGTGCGCAGAATGCGGAACATCTGGCCGCGATCTCCTTCAAAATAGAGCACGGTATCCACCATGTGCTCCAACACCCGCGGCCCGGCAATACTGCCATCCTTGGTGACATGTCCCACCAGAAAAATAGGCAGGTTACTGTTTTTCGCCAGCACCAGCAAACGCACTGCCGACTCCCGCACCTGGGTGATGGAACCCGGTGCCGAAGCCACCTCCTGGCTGAACATAGTTTGAATGGAATCCACTGCCAGCAGCACTGGTTGCAGCTGTGTGGCCAGAGCCTTGATGGCCTCGACGCAGGTTTCGGTAGACACGGCAATATCGGCAGTTGCCACCTGGAGTCGCTGTGCCCGCATACGGATCTGACGGACAGACTCTTCCCCAGTCACATACAGTACCTGGCCAAATGTCCTGGCCACCGCTGCCATGAACTGCAAGAGCAGGGTGGATTTGCCAATACCGGGATCTCCTCCGATCAGCACCAGTGAGCCCGGCACAATGCCGCCACCCAAAACTCTGTCTAGCTCGACAATGCCAGTGGGCAGGCGTTGGCTTTCTTCATCTGCCTGGCCAGCCAAGGGATAGACCTCGGCTGCTGGCAACTTGGATGTACTGGCCGTCTGTCCCCTGCTCTCCACAAGGCTGTCCCATGTGCCGCAGCCTGGGCAACGGCCCAGCCATTTGCGGCTCTCATGACCGCATTGGCTACACAGAAACACTGTTTTTCCCTGTTTACCCACTTGTATACCCTGCATCCCCAGGCTCCACAGCCAGGCCAGCCTGCTTTTCTCCTTTGTCTTGTTCAGTCAAAATCCGTTAAAAACAAAGCCATCCATCACTGCACCGCATTGACTGGTTTGTGTGCGACTCATTCTGCACCATCCACATGCATTGTAACAGAAAATGGAGTATAATCAGTAGTATTTGGGTTTATATTTACACTTGTTGAAATATGGACGCAAACGCGTCCGTGTACAGCCCTATAGCGTTCAAAGCGTTCAAGGTCAGGATAGAACTGCACACTAAAACTGCATACCATTGGTCGAGCAGGCGCGCAGACCAGGCCATAAAGCTGTAACCAGACAAAAACTCAATCCAAATGCTTGCCCCATACACTGGTTAGAGCCAGAGTGGGCCAGGCCAAACCCTCTGCCAAACACCTAGCCATGCACTATGTTGCCACCAAAATATGTCAGGCAAGCGAGATAGGCTACAACGGCAATTTGTTCGGTGGCACCATGCTCTCCTGGCTGGATGAAGCTGGAGCCGCCTTTGCCGGATATCTCTGCCGCACACCCAATATGGTCACCTTGAAGATGAACGAGGTGCTCTTCAAGCGCCCGGTAAAAATCGGGCATCATGTGCGCATCTATGCCAAAGCAGTGCACATGGGCACCAGCTCGCTGAGTGTACGGGTGGAAGCCAGACGCTTTGATTTCCAAAAGGATTTGGAGGAAATCGTTTGTTCTACCCAGGTGGTCTACGTCAAGATAGATGCCCAGGGCAGGGCCGCCCCCATTGACCAGCATCTGCGTGATGGCATGGAGCTACGCTCGATCAACGAGTTGAGCCATCGTCTTTGAAGCCACACATGCCATGCCTTAGCACCACAGTGCCCTTTTAAAAGAATATATAAGAATACTGGAGTATACATGCCCCATATATTGCTCCCCAAAAACAAAACAAAAATAGTTTGCACCATTGGCCCCTCAACAGAGTCACCCGCCATGCTGGAGCGGATGATCGAGGCGGGCATGAACATTGCCAGGCTAAACTTTTCCCACGGTGATTTCCACGAGCATGGCGAATTGATTAAGCATATCCGCGCTGCCTCGAAAAAAACCGGCAAAGATGTGGCCATTATGGCCGACTTGCCTGGCCCGAAAATTCGCATCGGCAACCTGGCAGAAGAAGAGGTGGAACTGGAAAACCGCGCTTCCTTCATCCTCACCACCGATGAGATCCTGGGTGATGCCAGCCAGGTTTCCGTCACCCTGGAAGAACTGCCACAGGTGGTGCAGCCCGGCGACATCCTCTTTATCAACGATGGCCTCATCCAGGTACAGGTGAAAAAGGTCGAAGGAAATGATGTGCACTGCGTGGTGCTGGTGGGCGGCAGCCTGCGTTCCCGCAAAGGGTTAAATTTACCCAACATCAACTTAGGCATCTCTGCCTTTACCGAGCACGACCGACGTTGTCTGGAATTTGCCTGCAAGCAGGGAGTGGATGCCATCAGCCAGTCTTTTGTCAACGATGCAGCAGATATTCTCGCAGTACGGCAGGCAGCCAAAGACCTAGGCCACAATCCCTTTATCATTGCCAAGATTGAACGGGCCACGGTGGAGAATAAGATAGATGACATCCTTGAGGTTTGCGACGGCGTTATGGTGGCCCGGGGCGACTTGGGGGTGGAAATGCCGATCGAGCAGATGGCCATTTTGCAAAAGCGGATAACCGCCAGGGCAAATCTGTTCGGCAAGCCGGTAATCACTGCCACCCAAATGCTCGAATCCATGACCAATAACCGCCGGCCCACCCGAGCCGAAGCCACGGATGTGGCCAATGCCATTTTGGACGGCACCGACTGTGTCATGCTCTCAGAGGAATCAGCCTTGGGCAAGTATCCGCTGGAGGCGGTGCGCATGCTGGTGCATATCGCCATTGCCACGGAACCGCACAACACCAAAAAATATTTCCACCGCGATACCATTGCCTGCAAGTCTGGGAACAACTATATCAGCGAGGTAGATTTCATCACCACCAGTGTGGCCAACATTGTCAACCAGCGTGACGGCATTGCCGCCATTCTAACCCCAACCAACAGTGGCTACACCGCGCGCAGACTCTCCCGCTACAAGCTGCCGGTCTGGATTCTCGGGGTGAGCCAGGACAAGGAAACCTGCCGGGAACTGATCTTCTCCTATGGTGTCTTTCCCATTTTCGAAGCTACTCATCCATCCGACTGGACAGAGCTTGCCC
>Ga0334890_1003835_pt1 | contig 14564 bp, 11 predicted proteins | sample GraSluR1_MG_3_FD_207220 | JGI IMG/M metagenome (GOLD analysis project Ga0334890, IMG submission 207220) | Sludge microbial communities from methane-producing bioreactor in Wageningen University, Netherlands - Granular Sludge_31_08-R1 | ecosystem: Engineered > Bioreactor > Anaerobic >... | reverse complement strand
TTCTGCCAACTGCGCGTAACGCTGGCGAGCTTCGGCTTTCACGGCTTCTTCGTCCAGGGTGAGTACTTTGCGCCCCTGCATCACCATTTGCCCGTCAATCACCACCGTGTCCACATCGCTGCCTGCTGCGGCATACACAATGGTCGAAACCGGGTCGGGGGCGGGAATCAGGTGCGGGGCGTCCATGTTGATCACAATGAAGTCGGCTTTCTTGCCCGCTTCAATCGAGCCAATCTCTTTCTCCAGCCCAATGGCTTTGGCGCCGTTGATGGTGGCCAGTTCCAGCACGGCTTCGGCGGGCACAGCGGTGGGGTCGCTGAGTTGCAAGTTGGCCAGGTAGCTCACCAACCGCATGTCGCGGATCATGTCATAGGCGTTGTTGCTGGGTCCGCCGTCGCAGCCCAGGGTGACGTTGACTCCGGCATTGAGCATGCCCTGCACGGGTGCAATGCCGGTGGCGGTTTTGGAATTGGAAGACGGGTTGTGGGTGACGTGCGTGCCGGTCTCATGCAGCAGTTTCCAGTCCTCGGCATCGGTCCACACGCAGTGCGCCAGCACCGAACGATTTCCCAGCAGGCCGTGCTTCAAGCCAAATTCAATCGGCGAGCGGCAGCCCTGCGAATGGGCGTAATCCAGGTCTTCCTTCACCTCGGAAAGATGAATGGTGATGCCCATGTTGCGCTCGCGCGCCAGCTTGCTGATCTCGTCATACAGGCCGGGGGTCACCCCGCCGGGTGTGCGCGGACCAAACCACACCTGGATGCGCCCGTCGCCCGCGCCTTCCCATTTGTCATAGGCTTGCAGGGTGTGCCCCACGCTGGTTTCGGCGTCTTCCACCATGCCGGGATACATGGTGAATTCGGTGGCGGCATACGAGGGTTTGTCCATGATGATTTTGCCGATGGCGGCGCGCATGCCCGATTGCAGCACGGTCTCTGCCACGCCGTCGAAGCCGTAGCGGTCAGCCAGCATGCACTCAATGAAGCTGGTGGTGCCCGATTTGATCATTTCCAACGTACACAGGGCGGCGCTGGCGCGCCCGTCGTCAAACGAATAATTGCCCTGCAGCACCCACACGCGCTTGAACAGCCAGTCAATCAGCCCCAGGTCGTCAGCGCAGCCGCGGATCATGGCCTGCGCGGTGTGCACGTGCGTGTCGATCAGCCCCGGCAGCAGCACGTTGCCGTTGCAGTCAATGCGCCGGTGAGCCGGGTAGCGGGCGAGCATGTCTTTGCTTTTGCCCAGGTCAAGGATGTTCTTGCCTTCTACAACTACAGCGCCGTGAGTGAGTATCTCACGCCGCGAATTCATGGTGATGATGGTTGCATTCTCGAAAATCATGCTTTCCTCCATTTCTAAGAGTAACCACAGATAAACTCAGATAAAAAATTACAAATTCAACCACAGATGAACACAGATAAACTCAGATAAAAAATTTCAATTTCAACCACAGATGAACACTGATAAACTCAGATAAAAAATTACAAATTCAACCACAGATGAACACAGATAAACTCAGATAAAAAATTTCAATTTCAACCACAGATAAACACGGACAAACTTAGATAAAAAATTTCAATTTCAACCACAGATGAACACAGATAAACTCAGATAAAAAATTTCAATTTCAACCACAGATGAACACAGATAAACTCAGATAAAAAATTTCAATTTCAACCACAGATAAACACGGACAAACTTAGATAAAAAATTTCAATTTTAACCACTGATGAACACTGATAAACAATTAAAGACAAATCCGTTTTACCTCAATGCGGGGCTTGACAAAGTTAATCAACAGGCAAATTCTATAACCGGTAGCACGCAGATAATTAATGCATTGCGCCTGATGAATTTCATCCAAAACCTTAACTGCTTTCAATTCAACCAGTATCTTTGTTTCCACAATTAAATCGGCCACATATTCTCCAACCAAAACACCGTCATACCAGACTTTTAATGCTTGTTGTTGTTTCACATCCAATCCCGTCTTGCTAATTTCGTGACTTAAAGCGTTTTCATAAACCTTTTCCAAAAATCCACTTCCCAGTGCATTACTCACTTTATAAGCGCACCCAATCACTTTTTCCGTCAAAGCATTTAGTTCTTCTGGAATGGGTGTTGGTATTCGATTGTTTTGCATCCCCATATCGTTATTCATCTTTCTTTTTTCCCTGTTTTTTTTCTGTGTTCATCTGTGTTTATCTGTGGTTTCTAATTGCTGTTGTTTGTCTTTAGCAGGGCTCATTTGTGTTTATCTGTGGTTTCAAAACCGTGCATGGCCTGCCACACATCCTCGGCGCGGGCGGGCACATGGTTGACCCAGGCACCGGTGGCGTTGTGGATGGCAGCCAGGATGGCCGGGGCGGCGGCCAGCATGGGCAGTTCACCAATGCCGCGCGCGCCGTACGGCCCGTGTTCGTCGGGCGTCTCCACCAGGAAAATACGCATATCCTTTGGCACATCTTGCACGGTGGGTAGCAGGTAGGTGGTGAAATCGGGGGTTTTCACCAGCCCGTCTTCCTGCACAAATTTTTCCATCAACGCCCAGCCGAAAGCCTGCGCCAGGCCGCCGTGAGCCTGCCCTTCCACCTGCTGCGGGTTGACCGCCTTGCCGGCGTCCAGTGTGCTGGTGAAAGAAAGCAGCTTAACAGCGCCGGTGTCCAAATCCACTTCCACCTCAGCGCAGCCGGCGGTGTAGCCCAACGAGTAGTGTGTTTGCAATTCGGGGGTCAGCCTGTCGGGCGGGGTGGTGGTGGGGGCGTCGTAATGACCGCGCCCAACCGCCGGGCGTTCTTCATTGTGCCAGGAGCGCAGGGCATCGGCTACCGCCAGCAGGATGGCGTTGCCCGCCATCATGGTCATGCGCGAGCCGGAAGCCGTGCCCGCCGAAGGGCAGAAAGCCGTGTCGGTACCGATTAGCTCGATCTGTTCGATGGGCAGCCTCAGCGCATCTGAAGCCACCTGCAGCATGGCTGACTGGGCGCCCTGCCCCACATCGGCGCCGGCGAAATGCAGGCGGGCTTTTTCAATCTGGCGGTCACCGTGCAGTTCAATCACCGTTTCGCTCATGTCGGGAGTGCCGCCGCCCAGACCGTCGTTCTTCCAACCGGCGGCAAAACCCAGCCCGCGCGCTTTGCGTCCCTGCTGCACGGTTGGCGGGGGAGCCTGCCAACCGGCAGCGGTGTGCGTCCAACCGCTTTCTTCGGCGGTTTTTTGCAGGGTCAAAAGCGCGCCCTGCGCCCCGTTGGGCAGCGGCGAGCCGTTGGGCAAACGTCCATCTTGAGTGATCAGGTTGCGCGCGCGCAGTTCCACCGGGTCCATGCCCAGGGCGTCAGCCAGTTTGTTCATTTGCATCTCGGCGCACAGGTTGCCCTGCAGCGCGCCGAAACCGCGCATGGCTCCGCACGGAATGTTGTTGGTATATACCACCCTGCCGTGCAGGGAGGTGTTGGGTATTTCATAGGGACCGCAGGCAAACAGCACCGCGTTGGAAAGCACCGGCATGGAGGTGGAGATGTATGCGCCGCCGTCTGCCAGCACTTCCACGCTGGCGGCGGTCAGTTTACCGTCGCGGGTGGCGCCCAGGCGGGCTTTGTAGCGCACCGGGTGGCGCTTGTGGTGCGCCAGCATTGATTCGGTGCGCGACCACACCATGTGCACCGGGCGGCGCAGCTTCCAGGCTGCCAGCGCCAGCACAATTTGCACCGAAATATCTTCGCGCCCGCCAAACGCCCCGCCAATGGCGCGGTAAATCACACGCACCTGGTCAGGGGGCAGTTGCAGGGCGTCGGCAATCTGGCGCTGATCGTCGTGCGCCCACTGCCCGGCGGTTTCCACCGTCACCCGCCCCTGTTCATCGATGTAGGCCAGCCCGGCTTCGGGCGCCAGGAAGGCGTGGTCTTGCGCGCCGGTGGAATATTCGCTTTCAACGATCACATCAGCGCGGGCAAAACCGGCTTCCACGTCACCGCGCTGAATGTGCAGTTCTGAGATTAGATTGCTGCCCCAGGCGGGGTTGACCAGCGGCGCGTCAGCATCCAGGGCTTTTTCGGGGTCGGTCACCGCCGGGGTGTCTTCGTAATCCACTTCGATCAGTTCCAATGCGCGGGTGGCAATTGCATCGCTTTCAGCCACTACCAGCGCCATCTTGTCGCCCGCATGATGCACCAGGTCGCTGCACAGCACCGGGCAGTCGGCGATGATTTGCCCGCTGAGGTTGTGCGGCACATCGGCGGCTGTGAACACGGCTGCCACACCCGGCAGTGACCGGGCGTGCGCCGTGTTAATGGAGCGAATAATTGCCCGCGGGCGGCCCGCCAGCAGCAGGCGCGCTGTGAGCATGCCCGGCGTGGCAAGGTCTTGCGGGTAGTGCGCTTCGCCGCTCACTTTGTCGTGAGCATCGAAACGCGGGATGGATTTTCCGACCGAGGTTTGACTCATTGCCATTGCTCCTGTTTTTTCCGTGAATCAACTTTGTTTTTCAGGATAGGGTTTTCCCAGCGCCGCCGGCGGTTTGGAGCGGTGTACAAACAGGATGAAAGCCAGCAGGGTCAGCACATAGGGGAACATGAGCAGAAACTCATACGAGATGGGCACTTTGAGCGCCTGCATGCGGTATTGCAGCGCGTCAGCCGTGCCGAACAGCAGGCAGGCCCCGGCGGCGCGCAGCGGATCCCAGCGCCCGAAGATCACGGCTGCCAGGGCAATGAAACCACGCCCGGCCACCAGGCCTTCGGTGAAAGCTGAAATTTCGCCAACCGAGAGGAATGCCCCGCCGATGCCCGCCAGCGCACCACTGGCGGTGACCGCCATCAGGCGCACGCGTGCGACTGAAATGCCCGCCGTGTCTGCCGCGCGCGGCAGTTCACCCACGCTGCGCAGCTTGAGGCCCCAGGTGGTGCGGTAGAGAATGAAGGCCACCACGGCAATCAAAACATAAACCAGGTACACCAGCGGAATCTGCCGGAAGAAGATGGGGCCGATGACAGGAATATCTGAAAGCAGCGGAACGTTCCAGGCTTTGAAGCCGGTGACGAACTGTGAAATACCGGCCTTATACATGGCGCGGTAGATGAATGCGGTCAGTCCAAGCGCCAAAATGTTGACGCCGGTGCCCAGCACCACCTGGTCGGCGCGGAAGAAGATGGCCATCACGGCAAACAGCAGGGCGGTGAGCGCCCCCGCCAGCATGCCGCCCAGGGCTCCACCCCAGGCGCTGCCGGTGAGGTGTGAGCCCACATAGGCGCCGAAGGTGCCCATGATCATCATGCCTTCCAGACCAATGTTGGTGACGCCCGAGCGTTCACTGATGATGCCGCCCAGGGCGGAATAGAGCAGCGGGGTCGCCAGGCGCACACCCGCCGCCAGCAAAGGAATTAACATGGCAAGTTCAATGGGGCTATTCATGAGCGGCTGCCTCCTCTGCCGGGCGCAGGCGGCTGGCCAGCCATCGGCGCAGCGAGCGGTTGCGCCACACCACGCTGACGGCCACCAGGAAGATGACCACCGCCTGGATGACCGAAACGATGGTGGAAGGCACACCTGCCAGGGCTTCCATGTTGTTGGCACCGGCTTCCAGCGCGCCGAACAAAATGCCCGCCAGAATCACCCCAATGGGATGGTTGCCGCCCACCAGGGCAATGGCAATGGCGGTGTAGCCGGTGCCGGGGCTGAACAGGTCGCGCAGGCGGCGCTGCACCCCCAGAATCTCGGCTGTGCCGGCAATGCCCGCCAGCCCTCCGCTGATGAACATGGCCAGCACCACCACCCACACCACGCGCATGCCGGCATAGCGCGCCGCCGGGGCGCTGAAGCCCACCGCGCGCGCTTTATAACCGAATGAAGTATGAAAAATAATGAAATAGATCACTGCCGCGGCCAGCAGCGCCACGAAAATTCCGGCATGCAGGCGCGTGCCCTGCCACACCAGCGGCAAACGGCTGCTGAGCGCCACCTCGGGGGTGTGCGGCAGCGATGCGGCGGCGTTTGGATTGTCGCGCATGGGACCGTGGGTGAAATAACTCACCAGGTAGATGGCAATGTAGTTGAGCAAAATGGTGGAAATGATTTCGTTGATTTGGAAACGGGCGCGCAGGTAACCGGCAAAGGCCGCCCACAGACCGCCGGCCAGGAAACCCGCCAGCAGCGCCAGCGTGATGTGCGCCGTCTGGGGCAGCCCCCATTCCTGGATGCCCACCCAGGTGCCGGCCAGGGCGCCGATGTAAATTTGCCCTTCGCCGCCAATGTTGAACACACCGCAGCGAAACGCCAGGCTGAGCCCCAGGCCGGTTAAAATGAGCGGGATGGCTTTAACCAGCACAATACCCACCTGGTATTTGCCGCCCGCCACGCCCATCCACAGCGCCTCATAGGCTTTCATGGGGTTCACACCGATCAACTGCATCAGCGCAGCCCCGATGCCCAGGCCTACCAGGACGGCAGCCAGAGGCGCCAGCAGCGCATCCACGCCGCCGGCCAGCCATTGGAGAATTTTGACCGGCCAGGATTTTTTCGGGTTTTCTTGCATCATGGATTGATTCCTGTCATGGTTTCAAGGCTTTCGCCCAGCATCATGTGGCTGATGCGCTCCAATTGATCGGCATTGCCGGGAACAATGCCCATGATCTCTCCACGGAACATGACTGCCACCCGGTCAGACAGCGCCAGGATCTCGTCCAATTCAGTGGATACCAGCAGCACCGCCACACCCCTGGCGCGCTGTTCCAGCACACGCTGGCGCACATATTCGGTGGCGCCAATGTCCAATCCGCGGGTGGGGTGCATCAAAATCAACAGTTTGGGACCGTCTTCGATCTCGCGCGCTAGAATCACCTTTTGCTGGTTGCCGCCCGAAAGCTGGCGCACCGGGGTGCGGCCGTCTTCCACGCGGATGTCGTACTCGTGGATCACTTTCTGCCCATACTCGCGGATGCCGCCCAGGTTGAGCACCCCGCGTCGGGCGAACGGCTGCCGGTCGCAGCGCTTGAGAATCAGATTTTCATCCACGTTAAAATCAAGCACCAGGCCGGTGGTCTGGCGGTCGGCCAGCACATAGCAAACTCCCCGACGAATGAAATCCTCCGGCGGGCGGTTGGTCAGGTCAACGCCCTGCACGCAGATGGAACCACCCACGGTGTGATGCAGCCCGGCCAGCGCCTCTGCCAGTTGCTGCTGCCCGTTCCCATCCACGCCGGCAATGCCCAGCACTTCGCCTGCCTGCACCGTGAACTGGATAACTTTTAACGATTGGATGCCGTTCTCGCTCTTGCTGCTGAGTTGCTGCACGTCCAACACCACGTCACCGGCCTGCAAGGGTGGGCGCTGCAGGTCCAAAAATACCTCGCGTCCCACCATCATCTCAGCCAGTTTGCGGTTGGTGGCTTCAGACCTGGGCAGGGTGCCCACCTTTTTGCCGCGGCGCAGCACGGTGATGCGGTCGCTGATGTGCAGCACTTCATCCAGCTTATGTGAAATGAAGATGATGGAAAGCCCCTGCTGTACCAATTGGCGCAGCACCTGGAAGAACGATTCGACTTCCAGCGGTGAAAGCACCGCGGTGGGTTCATCCAGCACCAGCAGGTCGGCGCCGCGGTAGAGCGCTTTGAGGATCTCAACGCGCTGTTGCACGCCCACTGGCAGGCTGCCCACCAGGGCGTTGGGGTCAATCTGCAAGCCGTATTGTGCGGAGAGTTCGCTCAGGCGGCGGGCGGCAGTGCGCAAATCGAGCAGCGGTTCGCGCTCCACAGGCAGCCCGAGAACGACATTCTCGACCACACTGAAGGTGGGCACCAGCATAAAGTGCTGGTGAATCATGCCAATATGCTGGCGGATGGCGTCGCGCGGGGAGTGAATTTTAGTTAATTCTCCGCGCAGGAAAATTTCACCCCCGTCAGGGTGGTAGAGACCGTAGAGGATATTCATCAAGGTGGTTTTTCCCGCGCCGTTTTCGCCCAGCAAGGCGTGAATTTCGCCGCGCTGCACGTCCAGGTCAATCTGGTCGTTGGCTTTCAGGTCGCCAAAAACCTTGGTGATGTGTTTGAGTTCGAGGAGGGGAACAGAACGTTCCCCTCCCATGTTGTTGGTAGTCAAATGAAATGGATCCGTTTAGCTTTCAGTGCGCGGAACATCGATGCTGCCGTCCATGATACCTTTCTTGGCATCTTCCACAGCTTGCTGCACCTCGGCGGGCACCAGGTCATAGTAGGGCGCCAGGATGAGCGCGCCGGAATCGAGGCCGTACAGGTATTGCTTGCCTTCCAATGTGCCTTCTTTGGCTGATTTGCCGGCCAGCATGATGGCGGTGGGGGTGTCTTGAATGGCGCTGGTGAGGATTAACCCGGGGGCCATTTCGTGCTGGTCAAAAATGCAGCCGATCATCTTGACATCTTTGGCTTTGGCGGCTTCCTGGATGCCCAGCATGGCCTGATCCACATAGTAGTAGATCACGTCCACGCCCTGCTCGATCATAGCTTCGGCGGCGGCTTTACCTTTGGCGGCGTCGTTGAAATCGCCCAGGTATGTGGTAATCAGTTCAACTTCGGGGTTGGTGGCCTTCACGCCCATTTCCATGCCGTTGCCGTTGCGCACAACAGGCGGAATTTCGAGGCCGCCAATGAAACCGACCTTTTTCGATTCAGTCATGTTGGCCGCAATGACGCCCACCAGGTAGGTGAGCTGCTCATCAAACATGGAGATGGATGCCAGGTTGGTATCGGTGTAAGCCCCGTTGACCACAGCAAACTGCACGTCGGGGAATTCGGGCGCCACCACTTTGCCGGCTTCGGAGAACTCGTCGCCGTGGCCGATCACCAGGTCATAACCCTGGCTGGCGAAGGTGCGCATCGATTCTTCGGCATCGGTCAGCGCAATGCGTTCCTGGTAGGCAATTTCAGCGCCGGTTTCTTTTTCAATCATCAGCAGGCCGTTATAACCGGCTTCGTTCCAACTCTTGTCATTGACCGCGCCGTGCAGCACCATGGCCACACGGAAAGGCTTTTCTTCGGCCGGGGCAGCTTCTTCAGCGGGTGCGGCTTGTTCAGCAGCCGGGGCTTCCTCTTTGGGCGCTTCGGCGGGTGCAGCCGGGGCGGCGCAGCCTGCCAGCGCCAGCAGCAGGCTCAATACAATCAAACCATAGAATAATCGTTTCATGCGGGACTCCTCCTACGAAACTAATAGTGAATCTGCGCTGTCAGGGGGACAGGCGCAGGGACGACCGTTTGGTTAGCCGCGCAGCACGCGCAGGCGCAGCATTTTATCGTCGTAATGATTGACGGCGCACACCAGCGGTGTGCCCTCGTAGTTGTAGAAGACTTCGTCAAAACGAAGTAACGGTTTGCCAACGCCCACCTGTAAAATGTGGTTGAGCATCTCGTCGGCAATGGAAGCACTGATATCCGCCACGGCGTAGGCGTACTGCTGCCCGCAGTACTGATCCAGAAAACGCAGGATGGGCAGGTTGAGCGCCTCTGGCGCATAAGGCTTTTGAATGATGGCTTGCGGCAGCACATTGATGGAATAAATGACCGGCGTGCTGTCTGCCAGGAACAGGCGTTCCAGGGCCAGCACCAGGGCGTGATGCGGCAGCCCCAGGGCGTCGGCTTCGTGCGGTTTTGCCGGGCGAAGCTGGTCGCTTAACACCTGGATCACCGGTTTGCGCCCGCTGTTTTCGATCAACTGGGTAAATTCCCAGATGCCCTCAAATCGGGTGTTGATTTCGATAACGTGCTTGTTAATGTAGGTGCCGTCGCCCTGACGGCGGGTGACCAGCCCTTCGGCAGCCAGGGTGGCCAGCGCGGTGCGAATGGTGGCGCGGCTCACGTTGAGTTCGATTGACAGGGCTTCTTCTGAAGGCAGGCGCTGGTCAACCGCATATTCACGCTGCACAATGCGCCCGCGCAGTATGTCGTGTACCTGTTCGGCTATGGGTTTTTGCCGTTCGATTAGAGACATAGGGTCTGGTTTGGAAGTCGATAGTCGTCTGACGAATTAATCGATAAAAATATTATACGGAATTTACCGGGTGGATACAAGCGGCAGTATTCCGTATTTGGAAAGATTACCCTTATGGGTAACAGTATACAAATTATCGGCGCTGGAGGATAATACAATCAAACGTACCTGATTCGTATAGGATGGGCAGAATGAAGCAAGAGAAGAGAGCTTTCCTCCAGTTGAACGATCTTTTCCCGGCATTCCTGGTGATCATGGTGATAATCCTGGTATTGCCGACCACGCCGGTTTTGGCAGATGAGCCGACGCCTACCCCCGCGCCGACCTACCAGCCGCCATTCCCGCGCCTGGGCATGTGGTGGCCCGACCCCTCCACACAGCCGCTGGAAATCATTGCCCGTTACGACTGGGTTATCCTGGGAGATTGGTCGACTGATTATATCGATCCCATCCGGGCGCTCAACCCCAACATCCTCCTGCTCAACTCAACCAATGCCTGCGAGTTGTCTTTTGATCCTGACGACCCGGCAGCCAACACCGCTCTGCAAAACATTCCCTCCCAGTGGTTCCTCACCCAGGTGGGTTCCACCCTCAGCGCCGATGTGAGCGCCGCCCAGACCACACTGCCGTTGGAAACCGTGTCTATTCATGACGGAGACAAAGAATTGGAGCTGTTCGCCCCGGGCGATACCGTGCTGCTGGAGGGTGAAAGCGCCCTGGTGAAAAGTGTTGACAAAACCAACCGCACCCTCACCGTGCAGCGCGGTTACGTACGCCCGGCAGCCGCTCACAAAGCGGGCGCGCGTATTGCCGCGCACATTTCCTTTTGGCCCAATTCGTGGCTGCTCAACCTCAGCACGCTGTCGCCGACCGGCGTTGCCGACCCCGCCGTGGGCGCCGAACGCTGGGCAGACTATAACGCCCGCCAGGGCGCGCAACTGCTGGTTGATCCGCGCTGGGCGGGCATTTTGGTGGACCGGTCCGACCCGGATGAAGCCTGGTTGATCGGCAATTCCACCGCCCGAAGCATCGACCCCGACCATTCCAACCGCCTGCTCAACGACTACGGAGACTTCGACGCCGCCTGGAACGAAGGTTTGCGTTCCTACCTGGACCAGTTACGCGCCGCACTTGGACCGCAGCGCATCATCTATCTCAACTGGGGCATTCCGCATTACACCGCCGTCAACGGCAATAATTTTGAGGGCTTCCCGGATGACGACGGTTTTCGCAACTGGCACAGTCTGACGTTGGGACCAACCGCCTCGGGCAGTTATTTTGAGTGGATGGAGCACGCCTTGCAGCCCAACCTGACCATGCTTGAAACCTATGAAGATGAAAGCGGTCCCCAGCCGGATGACGCTGATGGCTACCCCAACCGCTGCAATGACCCGGATTTCACGCCCAATTACCGCAAGATGCGTTTTGGGCTGACCACGGCGCTGCTCAACGACGGCTATTTCAGCTATGAAATGAACACCGAAGGGCACGGCTCGCTGTGCCTGATGTGGTTTGATGAATACGACAACGCCGGCGCCGGGCGCGGTTATCTCGGCCATCCGCTGGGCGCGGCGCAGCGGGTCACTCCTAAACTGAGCACGCCCAACCTGCTGGCGCCCCACGGCGCCGTGGACGAAGACCTGTTGATGACCACCTGGAAAACATCAGCGGAAATTGGCTATGAGTTGACTGCTTTAATGGATGATAAAAACCCGGCTGCCGGCGAAAGCGCCGTGCGGCTTGACATCCTCAAAGCACAGGGGGTAGACTGGCGCGCCGCTTTTTCCTATGCCCCCGTGCCGTTGAGCAAAGGAACCGAATATACCCTGACCTTTCAAGCCCGCGCTGACCGGCCGCACACCGTCACGGTGTGGGCGCAGCAAGATCACTACCCCTGGGACAACTGGTTGTGGTTTGGCGAATTTAACCTGACCGCTGACTGGCGGCAATTTGAACTCCCAATGGTATCGCTGGGCAACGACAAACAGGCCAGGCTGCTGTTTGGCGTGGGCAGCGCCGCGGGTTCTGTCTGGCTGGACGAAATCAGCCTTCAGGAAGGCAACAACGATGTGTGGCGGCGTGATTTTGAGCACGGCATTGTGCTGGTGAATGCCACCGCCCAGGTGGTCACCGTTCCGCTGGGCGGTAACTATGTCAAAATCGACGGCAAGCAAGACCGCTCCGTCAACGACGGGGCAGCAGTAAACCAGGTGACCCTGCCGCCGCAGGACGGGATTATTTTGTTGAAGATGCCATAATCTTTAATGCTGCGGATTTTCGCCATGAAAACCAGCCCGGCAATCGACCTGTATCAAAAAATGTATGTCGAACCGCAGTTCGAGAGAACCGCTTTATTTGAACTGCTCAGGCAGCAGTATTCCTGCGAAAGCGTGTTATACCCGGGCTGTTCTATTCACATTGCACCCTCATTTGTCTTTCCGCATGTGGTGTATGTTGACCGCAGCCCGGAGACGATTCAATTCTTCAGCGATACTGCCGCTATTCAAGCGTATATCGACAGCAAGAAAAAGTATAAACGTCCGGCATACTTTTGCTTTATCGCACAGGATTACACGCTGCCGCTGCCGCTGGAAGAGCAATCCTTTGACCTGCTGTTAGCCTTGTTTGCCGGCGTCATTTCAAGCGCATGCAAACAGTATCTTAAAACGGGCGGCCTGCTGGTGACCAATAACTCGCAGGGTGACGCCCAACAGGCAGCCGCCGACCCCGACTTTCAACTCTTAGCAGTCGCGCAGTATCGTAAAAAGGGTTATACACTGGATACCAATCACCCCCGGGCTGTTTTGGAAGCCAGAGCTAAAACCAAACGTTATTTAAAACAGACTTCATGCGGCGTTCAATATTCAGAAGCGGAAGATTACTTTATTTTTTCAAAAAGTTCGCCTAAGCGGGTTTGATTGACCAGTTTTCTCAACGAGAGTATCATAAACACTTGTGAAGTGAGATACATATATAACTTATTAGGAGTTTTAAGTTGATCGGCATCGTTACAGACAGTACCTGTGATATACCCGAAGAACTCGTGCAACAATACGGCATCATCATCGTGCCGCAATACATCATCTGGGGCAACCAACAATATCGCGACCGGGTGGATTTGACCCCGGCAGCGTTTTACCAGCGCCTGGAAAGCGACCCGCAGCATCCTACCTCTTCCCAGGCGGGCGTCTCTGATTTTGTGCAGGCCTACGAACAGGCTGCCAGCCGCGGCGCTACTGAAATCATCGCTCTCACCGTCAGCAGCGCCATGAGCGGCGCTTATCAAACCGCGCTGAACGCCGCCAAATTGATGAAGATGCCCGTTTCAGTGGTTGATTCAAAGGGGCCCACCATGACCCTGGGCTGGCAGGTGCTGGCCGCCGCCCGCGCCGCCGCTGGCGGGGTTGAGCTGCCGGGTATTTTGACCTCGCTGGAAGACCTGCGCAAGAAGCTGGTGCAGTTTGTGTGCATGGATACGCTGAAATACCTGCAAAAGGGCGGGCGCATTGGCAACGCCATCAAATGGGTGGGCGGCATGCTGCAAGTGAAGCCGCTGGTCTATATCAACCACCTGACCGGGTTGGTGGAGCCCGCCAGCCTGGCGCGCACCCACAAAGCCGTGGTTGAGATGATGTATGCCAGGTTCTTTGATTGCTTGCAGGGCGGCAAGAAGCTGCACATTGCTGTGCTGCACGGCAACTGCCTGGCCGAAGCCGAGCAGATCGCGCAGCGCATTGTGGACGAGTTTAACCCGGTGGAGTTGTTGATCAACATGACCGGGCCTGTGCTGGGTATTAACACCGGCCCCAACGCCCTGGCGCTGAGCGGCTACGCTGAAGAATAACCGCCAATTTGCGGGTTTAAAGCGAAGAAATTGAAAAACAGGGACTGCCGCTCCCTGTTCTTGACTATAATGACTGAAACAACCTATACTGTATAAAAAATTGGCAGTGAATGTTTTATTTTTATCAGCTAGCGATGAAATGAATAGCAATGACCTTGTAGGGGCAGACGGCGTCTGCCAACAGTTTAACAAAAGTAAACCATGCCCCCCAACTCCCCCACCTTCCAACTGATTGTACAAAGCACGCAGGCTGAATTCGCCGCGGCGCACTACGTGGCGCGCTATCAGACTGACCCGCTGGAAATGCTGCGCTGGAACGAGGAAGCATTAAGCCGCGCCGAAGCCGCCAACGACGAGCGCGTGCGTGCTTTTCTTCCCTCGCTGTATGTGAACCTGGGAAAGGCGCACGAACGGCTGGGGCATCAGGCGGAAGCCGAACGTTTTTACCAACTGGCAGCCGACCTGGGCTTGCCCCACCAGATCGATTAACACGCCAATAATAGCCATAAAAATGATCCCGTCATTTCGAACGAGCGCGTCTTATGCGCGAGGAGAAATCTTGACGCTAATCAACCAAAAACCATAGCCAGGATTTCTCACCCCCTTTGCCTGCTTGCTTGTTGTGCTTTTCAGAATGAAGCAGGGGGTTCGAAATGACAGTGATTTTTCCTTGTCAAACCGGCAATCTCAATACACAATCACCTGCGGCACTTTTTGCGCCAGCAGCACGGTCAGGCGCATGTCGTTCTCGCCAAATTTGCCCTTGAAG
>Ga0334890_1003834_pt1 | contig 14565 bp, 14 predicted proteins | sample GraSluR1_MG_3_FD_207220 | JGI IMG/M metagenome (GOLD analysis project Ga0334890, IMG submission 207220) | Sludge microbial communities from methane-producing bioreactor in Wageningen University, Netherlands - Granular Sludge_31_08-R1 | ecosystem: Engineered > Bioreactor > Anaerobic >... | reverse complement strand
TATGATTAATCTTCCATAAACGGCATGAGTTACAGGCCGGCATCGGTGTGGTGTGTAATCCTGTCAAGGCGATGCTACTCCCATCGAAGCGATGATGCCTTGAAGATGACAAAGATCGGAGTTCCGGGAAGAATATGCAACGATTCTGCGGCACGTCGAGTAATTCGACTTATTACGGAAAGACCTCCCAGGTCGATCGTGGCAAGGACTTTTTTTGAGTGATTTTCCTCGGACAGCAGGGTGACCGTGCCTCTGATGATATTCCGTGCCGACAGCCCGTCTCTTCCGTCCGGCTGGGCCCTGGCTAGTACGATGTCCGAAGGATTCAACAGGGCCTTTGCCGCTGAATCACCCGGCGGTGTGGCGGAGAACATGACCTGTCCGTCCGGAAGCACCTTTTTCCAGAGACCGTCGGATTCGGGATTCCATGGCCCATCGATGACATTATCCGATGCCAATCCCGTTATACGCCCCTCATACACGCGAAACACTTGAGATGCAACGGTATTCAGCCATATAAGATCGTGACTTGCCACAATAAGCGTTGTATTGAATTGTTCTCTCATCGTATTCACTGCGTCTTTGATGAGCACGGCACTCCGCTGATCGACACTTGCCGTGGGCTCGTCCATGATGAGGACACGGGGATTGATGATCAATCTCGATGCCAGGGCCACCCGTTGTGCTTCGCCCCCGGAGAGTTGGTGCCATCGACGCTGGGCAAATTCTTCGGGGGGAAGACCAACCAGGTTGAGCGTCCGGTGAACTTTTTCCGTCAGGCCCTTTTTTTCGTTCCGTACCTTCAAGCCGTAGGCGACATTTTCATAAACGGTCCTCTTCAGAAGATAGGGTTCCTGAAGCAGCATGGTGACACTTCGTTTCAGCTCATCGCTTGTTTTTTCCACTTTCATTCCGTCGAGATATACCGTCCCTTCATCGGGATCTTCAAGAAGCGCCAGGATCTTCAGAAGCGTTGTCTTGCCACCCCCGTTGGGGCCGACAATGCCTATGGAGGCGCCCCGGGCGATTGCAAATTCCGGTATATGGAGCAGAAAACGCCCGTTTTCGTATCGATATTTGAGATTGTTGATTCTGTACAGTGGTGTTTCGTTCATGTTGATCTCTTTTTCAGGATTGTCAGCATGGCATTGACGGTAAATGCCAGTGCCAAGAGGACGATCCCAAGGGCGATACCCATGGAAAACTCGCCTTTGCCTGTCTCAAGTGCAATGGCCGTTGTGATAGTTCGGGTGTGCCATTTGATGTTGCCGCCGATCATCATCGATACTCCTACCTCGGAAATGGCACGACCGTATGCCGTAACGGCGGCTATCATGACAGCGTATCGTGCTTCCAGAATACTTGCAATGGCAATCTGCTTTCCCCGTGCACCGAGCGCCATCAGGGTTGACTTCAATCGTTTATCGAGGGATTCAACGGCGGTAGCTGTCAACGATATGACAATAGGCAGAACAAGAAGTGTCTGTGCGACAGCGATCCCGGGGATGGTAAACAGTAGTTCCATTTCCCCGAGGGGACCCCTGTGTGATACAAAGGCATAGACAAAAAGACCGACAACAACGGTGGGAAGGGCCAGTAGCGTATCCACTATGGCCCTTATCTGTTTTTTGCCGGTAAAATCAAAATATCCAAGGAGAAATCCGCAGGGGATACCCAGGGCAAGACTTCCCATCATTGACATTGTTGATGCCTTGAGCGTGACGAAAACGGCAGAAAATGTTTCCTCATTGCCGGTCAAAAGTAGCTCAATAGCCCTGACGATGCCTTCGAAAATGTACTCCATATCCTATTTTTCATGGGCGTTGGGAACAAAAAGCTGTTTTCCCAACAGCTTGAAATCTCCTATTAATTGCTGCGTTTTGGGCAATACCATCCATGCTCTGAATTTCGATGCCAGATCGTATTTAACATTACTGCATTGCTTCGGGTTAACGGCAATGACACTGTATTGATTCCGAAGCGATTTATCTCCCTCGACCAGGATCACGAGAGGAGGGTTCCCCTTCCAGTTTGCCTCGTACTTGATGAACGTTCCCCGGTCCGTCATGGTGTAGGCATTTCTCTCTGAGGCGATAGTGATCGTATTGAGCATGCCCTGGCCGGTCTGAATATACCACGTTTCCTTATCCGGTACAGGGATTTCTGCTTCTTCCCACAGGATGAGCTCCTGTTTGTGCGTTCCCGAATTATCACCGCGGCTGGCAAACAGGCCCTTTTGTGATGCAATTGTTTTCAGTGTTTCCGCTGCCGATCTGCCCTTGATAGCACAAGGGTCGTTCTTGGGGCCGATGAATACAAAATCATTATACATGATTTGCCGGCGGTCAACACCGTGTCCGTCAGCGACATATTTCATCTCAGCGTCCGGTGCGTGAACAAGCAGGACATCGACATCACAGTTTTTGCCGAGTTCAAGAGCCTTGCCGGTTCCCACTGAAACCCATCGGAGATCGATTCCCGTCTCGGCCCTGAATGTCGGGGCAAGATAATCGAGCAGTCCCGTATTATCGGTGCTTGTTGTCGTCGCCATTTTTAATACATGATCGGCGGCAACGGCATATGATCCGATTCCGATAACGCATGACACCGTGAGAAACAATACCAAATACTTCTTAATTGTTTTGTTCATACTCCCTCCCTTTTCTTTTCTATAAGGGGGCTGTACGATGTCAATGCATGCCCCCTCTTGTTAATAAAGAACAATTACTCTTGTCAACGTACGTGAAATACAAATTTATAACCAATAGTTACAAAAATTTAATACATAATTCTTGCACTGACTGTCAATGATATTAATAAAATAACTATGAGTATTTTGTCGAAATGGTATAATCGAACATCTGATTTTCTACATCATTTCGTCATGTTCTAACCGATACACTGATCGGGGTGTCGCTCATGAAAGAATGTTCCGTTGCCGTTATCGGATCGCTGACCGTGGACACCATCATTGAAGGATCGTGCTTACACCGTCAGTGCGGCGGTACCGTCATGTACAGCGGCATTACCTTTAAACGATGTGGCATTGATCCATGTATTATTACCAATGTCGCTGACAGTGATCGGTCGCTTCTTGATATTTTTGCTGCCGAAGGCATTCCCGTGCATGCAGGTTCATCAGCCGCCACGACAAATTTTGTCAATTATCTTAAGGGTAATCGTCGGCGGCAGGAGATGCCGTGTCATGCCGATCCCATTAGGGCAGATCAAATAGAAGATTTAGTGTCCGCGTTTCAGCATTTCCATATCGGTGCGCTCCATCCCGAGGACATTGCGATGGATACCCTCCGGCTGATCGGCCGGTCACGAAAAATCGTCAGTGTCGATATTCAGGGATTTGTCAGATATAACGACCATGGGTGCATTCTGCGACGAGCATCGGATCTCCTTCCCCTGATTCTTTCATGTGCCCGGTATGTCAAAGCGGACGCGGAAGAGATTGAAGCTGTTATGAAGGCTTATGATACGGATGTCCGAGAGTTGGTTCGCCGGTTTGACATTGAGGAACTGGTGGTAACGAACGGAAGCCGGGGCGGCGTCATTATACGTCTAAATGGTGACAGCGTGCCGTATAATGCCGTGACGGTTGAGTCGATCATCAGCACCATCGGTGCCGGTGATGTTTTTTTCGCCGCTTACCTCGCCGGTCGTCTTTACCGGGGCGAGAGTATCGTTGTTTCATGTGAAACGGCCAGCCGGACGGCGGCACGCCAGGTGGCGGGACAGTTCATAACACACGACACATTATGTCCGGAAGGTTTGCAATGTTTCAACGGAACATGATACAGATACGATGACATGATGCGGGAAGGTGACCATGAAGATTTGCAGCGTTGAAGAAATGAGGGCGATGGATCGGAATGCCGTTGAACAGTATGGCATTATTGAGGAATTGCTCATGGAAAATGCCGCCTTGGCGACATGTTCCGTCATTTTGCGGGAGTTCGGTGTTGCGGGGAAGCGGTTTTCCGTGTTCTGCGGTATGGGAAATAACGGTGGTGACGGGTTTGCCATTGCCCGAAAGCTGCATTCGAATGGCGGCATCGTGACAGTCTATCTTCTGGGTAATCCGGTCAAACTCTCCGGGGCGGCAAAGCTGAATTATGATATTATTTCAAAAATGCCTTTTATTATTGAGTCGATTGAGTCCGCCGAATCAATCCGTATGAATATGCTTGACACCGATGCCGTTGTCGACGCTATCTTCGGAACGGGCCTGGCACGCAATGTGGAAGGACTGTATCGGGATGTAATCGATGCTATCAATGCCTCAGGAAAAACGGTCTTCAGTGTGGACATCCCGTCAGGGATCAATGGAGACACGGGGAATATCATGGGCACGGCCGTCACGGCGGATATGACCGTAACCTACGGTCTTCCCAAACGGGGCACGATTCTCTATCCCGGATATGAACGGTGCGGTACCCTCTATGTGTCCCATATTACATTTCCTCCGAAACTGTATGAGTTGGATGATGTAAAAGTTGCTTTTAATGAGCCGTTGCCGCTGCCGCCGAAAGACAGACAGGGCCACAAAGGAGATTTCGGCGAGGTCCTTTTTATTGCCGGTTCCGCCAATTACTTCGGCGCACCCTATTTTTCAGCCATGTCGTTTCTCAAGGCGGGAGGTGGATATTCCCGTCTTGCAGCCCCCGCGTCCATCACCCCCTTCATTGCTGTTGAGGGAAGTGAAATCGTATTTATCCCTCAAACGGAAACAGAGACCGGAAGTATCTCCCGGACAAACAGGAAAGAGCTTCTTGATCTGACGGAGCGCATGGACATGGTTGTCATCGGTCCAGGCTTATCGCTTCATGATGAAACGCAACAGCTTGTGAGGGAATTGACTCGAGAGATAGAAAAGCCCCTTCTGATCGACGGGGATGGTATTACCGCTGTCTGTGACAATCTTGGAGTTGTGAAGAGCAGAAGGGCGCCCACGATCCTGACACCACATCCCGGAGAAATGTCACGGTTGTCCAAGCAAACAGTGACGGCACTGAAAAGCGATCCGATAACGATTATCCAGAATACAGCGAAGAATCTCAATGCCATCATTGTGCTGAAGGGGGCTCATTCTCTTGTGGGCTGTCCCGACGGCGGGGTTTATATCAATATGAGCGGGAATCCGGGAATGGCAACGGCAGGGTCGGGCGATGTGTTGACGGGTACCATTGCGGCCATGTTCGGGCTCGGTCAGCCTGTTGAAGCTGCCGTCAGAACAGGGGTCTTTGTTCATGGAATATCAGGAGATTTAGCCGCTGAATCAATCGGAGAGGATGGCGTAACAGCCACCGATATTCTGGCTCATCTTCCACGGGCCGTTAAAATCGTAAGGCAGGGTGGCGACACGATGCGGCGATTTCTGCACACGCCTCCCGTTTTATGATAAACCGCACCGATCTGTTACAGCCGTCGCTTCAGGATATAATCTGAAATCGTCATAAGCGCGTCTTTGGGGAAGGAGTCGTCAAACTGTTTAAGGGCTGATTTCGCCTCGTCGATAAAACCTTTCGCCTTGGTCAGCGCGTAATTAATGCCGTCGTATTTTTCAATAAGCGAGGTGATGTCTCGAATATGGTTGCCGTCAAGGTCATTGCGGTCCAGGGTTTCCTTGATAAGAGTTCTTTCATCGGTTGAACAGTTATGAAGCGTCCGGATGAGCGGAAGGGTAATTTTCCCCTCTTTCAGATCCATCCCGATGGCTTTGCCGAATTCTTCCTTGGTAGCAACATAGTCAAGCGTGTCGTCTGTTACCTGAAAAGCGACACCCAGTTTCAGTCCGAATGTCCGTAATGCATTGACCTTTTTTTTCGATACCTTTGCAAGCAGTGCGCCCAGGGCGCACGATGCGGAAATAAGGATTGCAGTCTTTTGTTCAATGATTCTGAGATATTCGTCTTCAGTGATGTCGGTATCACGGGATCTGATCAATTGAGCCGTTTCCCCTTCGACCATGGTGATAGCCGCACTGGTCAGGAGTTTTTGTATGGGCGGATGGCCGTCTTCCACCATTAATTTGAATGCCTGAGAATAGAGAAAGTCACCGACGAGGACACTTGCCGGATTTCCCCAGATATTATTTGCGGCAGTTCTCCCCCGTCGAGTTTCGGCATGGTCGATAACATCGTCGTGGAGGAGAGACGCAGTGTGTAGAAATTCCATAACTGCCGCCAGCGTGTACCGTCTTTCTCCGGTGAAACCGCAGAGATCCGATGTAATCATAAGCAACAGGGGCCTGAGGCGCTTTCCCCCACTATTGATAATATAATCGGTAACTTCTGGAATCAATTCAATGTACGACCGGTAATATTTATCCAGATTCTCTTCAACGTGCCGGAGATCATCCTGGTAACGAGATAAGATGTCTTTAATTTCCATCATCTAGAACCTTTTGTTGCAATGCCAAGCGTAAAGTTTGTATAGTAATCAACATAAAATGTCAAAGATTTTCATATCTTTTTATTTTCGAAGGTTATGACGGGAACATCGGCAAATCAAAGAAAGTATTGTATCACTTCTGTGACGGCACAGAATGTTATTTCACCGGGTCTTCCGGTGTTCTGTAATGATCATTATTAAGGAAGGGCTTGACGCAGGCCGCCGAATTGTTGCGGGGAGAATTTACCAGGGGAGATACCCGGTATGCTTTCATTGCTTCAGATGGATACGGTTGAAGCAATGTGAGCAATGCCTTCGTGTTTCCCGGCGAAGGATCGAGCCAGCGTTCTTCTTCCTGCTGCGGTATAATCACCGGCATTCGATGATGAATCGGCTTTATGAGTTCATTCGCTTCAGTCGTTATGATGGCGCACGTGCTGAGTTCCCGCCCATCGGGGGATTGCCGGGTTTCATAGAGTCCCGCAAAGCCGAATGGTGCGTCTGTCCGGAGTCCGATGTAGAACGGCATGTTTCCTTGTGCTTCCTTCTTCCATTCATAGAACCCCGTGGCCACGATTAGGCATCGTCGGCGCTTGAAGGCGCTCCGAAAACTCGGCTTTTCTGACACCGTCTCTGCCCTGGCATTAATCAACCTGCCGCCTATTGATGGGTCTTTTGACCATGCAGGGACAAGGCCCCATATGAACGGGACAAGCCGATTGACCTCGGCATGTATGATCGCCGCAATCTCGGTACCCGGAGCGATATTATAGCTCGGTTTCGGCTTACAGGCTCTCTCCGAAATGTCAAAAGCTTCGATTATTTCAGAAAGATCGCACATCATGACGAAACGACCGCACATGGTTCCTCCACCGTAAAGACTATGTTACATATCGCTTCTTTCTAACACATCATGGGCGTTGCTGTGAATATTATTCCATGGGGAGTATAAATCGGCACGTCTTGTGACTGTGGGAAGCGAATGACCGCTTTCGTCACGCTGACTGACAAGACGGAAACTATACAAAAAAACGAATTCGTGAGGAGTTTGAGTGAATACCGTAAAGGTGCATGCAGACCCTTGAATAAATTTTTGTTTGGGCAACAGCACGTTGACTTTTGGCGTCTGTAATTCTATAAGTAACCCATGCCGGAAGTGAGCTCAAGTCGATGGGACGTGAAACGTGTGCGATGTAAAGATGCATTCGGCGGCGAACGCGTAGTTCAGGGGATTTCGATAATGAAATGGATAGACAAAAAAATAGGCTTAGCCCTGGGCGGCGGCGGCGCTCGCGGGCTTGCCCATATCGGAGTCCTGAAAGTGCTTGAAGAGGCTCATATCCCGTTCGATATGATTGTCGGAACGAGTGCTGGTGCGCTTGTAGGCGGCGCTTATGCCGCAGGACTATCGCTGGAAGAATTGGTTGAACGAGTCGACAGCTATCTTCATAGTCCGGAGTTTCAATCCTCTGTGATAAAAGCCATCGAAAATGCTCGAGCGAACGAAAACTCGGGGTGGACGCAGAAAATTCAGTCTTTTTTTGTGAATCGGTTCCATCTGGCACAGGCGATGTTCAGGCCGGGCATTCTAGCGATTACAGATTTTCAATCCATGATTGATCACTTCATTCCTGATGTTCGGATCGAAGACACAACGATTCCTTTTCATGCCGTTGCAACGGATCTCGTAAGCGGCAACAGAGTGACACTTTCTTCGGGGTCGCTGAGGCATGCCGTGATGGCCAGTTGTGCCGTGCCCGGGGCGATTGAACCGCTCAAAGAGGGAGACATGTATCTCTCCGACGGAGGGATAATTTGTCTCGTCCCGAGCAGCGTTGCCAGACAGGAGGGGGCGGATATCGTTATCTCCGTGGCTGTTGATCAGGACATCTGCACAGCTGAAGAATTTCGTACATGCCGTCAGGTTTGTGATCGGGCGACGGCAATCATGGCCCATCAACTGGAAAATTATGAACTTGCAGACGCCGATATCGTCATACGTCCCGATGTGGGTGATCTGTGCTGGACCGATTTCTCTCATTACAGCGATATTATAACGGCCGGAGAGCGGGCAGCCAGAGAGAAGATCAAGGATATCAAAGATGTAATGCCCGTCTTTAAGAAGTGGTTTACTCTCAAGCAGCTCACTCGGCCGCAGAACGGTCAATGATGAAAGTGAACGCGAGGCCGTTACTGTTCATGGCGCTCGAGAGTGATGATACGGAGATTCCGGGCATGCATGGTCACAGAAGCGGAGATGAACTGTATGTCATCAATTAAAACCATATCAATAGTAGGAGCAGGGGCCATGGGGTCCTTTTATGTGAGTAAATTTTCCGACATGGATGCTTCCTCCGTATCCGTTATTGCCGGGGGGAAACGATCTGACCGCTTGAAAGCGGAAGGAATCGTTGTTAACGGAAAACAGTATATGGTTCCGGTTGTGCGTCCGGAAGATAAGACCACGCCGGCGGATCTGATCATTGTTGCCGTGAAGAATCATCATCTTCCCGAAGCCATACGGGATATGGCGCCCCGGGTGGGGAGTTCGACGATCATCATATCGGTCATGAACGGTATCGACAGTGAAGAACAGATCGGCGCTGTCTATGGCATGGATAAGATGCTCTATGCCGTTGCCGTGGGCATTGACGCCTTGAGAAACGGCAATGCCATGACCTACACGACCCAGGGAAAACTCTTCTTCGGTGAGGCGGATAATCGGATACTGTCCGATCGTGTCAAGCGCGTGCAGGAACTTTTTAATCGGGCAGAGATCATTTACGAGACCCCTGAGGATATGATTCGTATCCTCTGGTGGAAGTTCATGATCAATGTGGGAATCAATCAGACATCGGCGGTGCTCCGTGCCCCCTATGGAATATTTCAGACGTCACGGGACGCGCAAGAACTCATGGATTCTGCAATGCGGGAAGTAACAGCCATTGCCGCGGCGGCGGAGATTGACATAACAGATGACGACATAAATCATTGGTACGGATTTCTATCTCAATTGTCCCCTGAAGGAAAAACCTCCATGTTGCAGGACGTTGAAGCGAAACGGAAAACCGAAGTCGAAATGTTTGCCGGAAAGATGATGGAACTCGGCAAGCGCTACGGGATTCCCACGCCGGTGAATGAAACACTCTGCAGGATTATAAGAGTTATTGAACGTAATTGATGGCGGCATTTGATGATGTATGATCAACGAATATTCCGCCGTCATGCCGTCGGTGTTTATTTATGATGATACAATAAGGTCATCGGTGTCCTCGCGGAGCAATGAGATTGAATTTTTTGCTGACAACATCGACGTTCTATGCAGGTGTTACAACTCATTCAGCGGAAAACATTGTGAACGGGTTATACACTCCGCTTGAGGAAAGAATGATGCGGTTACAGTCTAAACAGAGGGAGGATATGGAATTTAAATGAAGGGGAAGGTCGGTTTTGACAATGAGAAGTACATAAAGGAACAGACAGAGGAAATCCTCAAACGGGTTGAGCGGTTCGATAACAAGTTATATCTGGAATTCGGCGGGAAACTGTTGTTTGATTATCATGCCGTCCGCGTTCTGCCGGGTTATGATCCCAATGTAAAAATGAGATTGCTCAAGGGGCTGAAGGATAAGGCGGACATTCTTCTCTGCATCTATGCAGGCGACATAGAGCGAAAGAAAATACGGGCCGACTTCGGCATTACTTATGATTCGGATGCCCTCAAGCTGATCGATGATATTCGCGAGTGGGGAGTCAACGTGCTCGGCGTAGTTATAACGCGATTTGAAAATCAGCCGGCGGCGATGCTGTTCAAGAACAAGCTGGAACGACGGAACATTAAGGTTTATACCCATCGATACACAAAGGGATATCCCACCGATGTGGATCTGATCGTGAGCGATGAAGGATATGGGGCGAATGACTACATTGAAACGGAAAAGCCCCTCGTTATCGTTACCGGTCCAGGTCCGGGGAGCGGTAAGCTTGCAACGTGTCTGTCGCAGCTGTACCATGATTATCGAAGGGAGATGAAGTCGGGGTATGCAAAATTTGAAACCTTTCCCATCTGGAACATTCCATTGAAACATCCTGTCAATGTAGCGTATGAAGCGGCAACGGCGGATATTAAAGATTTTAATCTCATCGATCCTTTTCATCTTGAGTCGTATGATGAAAAATCCGTGAATTACAATCGAGATGTTGAGGCCTTTCCCGTTCTCAGGAGAATTCTGGAAAAGATAACCGGGGGTGAATCATGCTACCGGTCTCCTACCGATATGGGTGTGAACCGATGCGGCTTTGCTATTGTGGATGATGAAGTGACCCGCGAAGCTGCCAAACAGGAAATAATCAGACGATATTTCCGTTATCGGTGCGAGTATGCCATGGGATTTGCAGACAAAGATACGGTTCAGCGGGTGGAGCTGTTTATCAGGAACTTCAATCTGGAACCGGAATATCGGAGGGTTGTCCAACCTGCCCGTCAGGCCGCTGCGGAAGCCCAGGAACGGGAAAAGGGCAATGAGGGAATTTATTGCGGCGCAGCCATTGAAATGGAAAACGGAACCATCGTGACGGGGAACAACTCACCGCTCATGCACGCCGCATCCAGCCTTGTCCTGCATGCCATCAAATATCTGGCAGGGATACCCCCTCAGATAAAACTCCTGCCGTCATATATTACCGATTCGATCCGTCACCTGAAAACGGAAATGCTTCATGAAAAAACAGTCAGCATGGATCTGGAGGAAACGCTCATTGCCCTGAGTGTCAGCGCAACAACGAATTCAGCGGCACAACTGGCCATGGAAAAGTTAAAAGATCTCCAGGGATGCGAGGTTCATATGACACATATTCCCACGCCTGGTGATGAAGCGGGCCTGCGCCGCCTGGGGGTTAACCTGACCAGCGATCCGAATTTTCCCACAAAAAATCTCTTTATCTCTTGACAGGTCGTTGAAAAAGTACCGACGTGATGCTGTCAAAAAACGTCCAGATGCCGGTAACCCGAAAGCCTGCGATGAAGAACCCCGTTCCTGAAGTGATACAGAAGTGCACCCAGACCGCTTCCAACGGTATTGTTGATCAGGTCGAGCATGCTCGATGACCTGCTTGAAAGATAGGCCTGTGAAATCTCGATAATAAAACTGACCATAAAACCGGCCGCAATCGAAATGAGGATTGATCGGGTACGTGATGAGGACTCCCGACCGATGTAAAGGGAGATGAGAAAACCCAGGGGAACAAATCCGATAAGGTTGATCGTTATATCCAGAACCCCCCAGGGGAATCTAACGTCCTTCATTGACGGCAACTCCAGGAAAGCTCTCTGATAAGGGATAAGTCGATGGGGGATGGTCAAATGAGCCGGCGGAGGCGAACCGCAGTCGATTATGGTTGTATCGTCCATGTTGGTGTAGTCGTAGCAGGCCAATGGAGACAATTCTTGAAGTCTGCCGGGTATATCGATAAACTCGTCTTCCCGTAATGCCCTGTCGAAAATGGCGACTGAACGAATTGCTCCTTTCCATGAGCTTCGTCCACTGGCGTCACTTCCGATGATGAGGGGATATGATTTGTTCCATGAGGAAAACGTGATCGGGCCGATTCGGCGAGATGCGATTTTCTCCCCGTCCTGATATAAACTCATGGCAGCGCCGTCATATGAAATGGCAAACCATGAGTCGGTTCCCTTTGTGAAAACCTCTCTTCTCCCGATACTGATGGGCCTGGCGTGATCATCTGATGCAATCCTTAGTTCAATGCCGGATCTCCATTGTCCCACGAGGAAATTCACGCGTTCATAATCCAAAGCATATGACAGAATTGTTCCGAACCCTTTTGATGGAGCGAAATCGGACGACATGTCGATACAAATTGTAAATTCCTGCAGATTCAAGAGCTTCTCCGGTGGTTCTTTTGAATAGACAGTGGATGGGTGTGAAAGAATGAGGCCGTCACTATGATTAACGGCAGCATGGTTGTCCTCACAAAAATTCATCGGCCACAGTCCGAACAGCAGCAGGATGCAGAGGTATACCGACAGAAGGATCAGAAGAGTGCACGATTGATTTTTGATCGTCACGTTCACAATGGAAACAACCCGGCAGGAGTATTTTATGGTATCTCCATACCATTTGGAAGGTTATCTGCGCAAATTTTATTAATAATCATTTTTTCTTGAATTCATTTTTTACAATGTCCTCAGGGGTGCGCACACCATTCATTCGAGCTTTGACTTCAACGCTATAGTCTGTTACACAATTCAGTGGTTTGACGGTTAAAACCATGTGACATCACTTGATCAAGGAGTTTTCAAGAGATGATGGACCGCATCATTGGATTCGGATTTGTTGTTTTTATCGCTCTTTCCAGCATATTTTTATTCATATGTGCGCTGATACTATGGATGTTCACGGTTTTCTTCGACAAGCGCCTTGTTATCCTCCATTATTTTTCTTCATTCTGGGCGTCTCTCTATCTCTGGATCATGCCGGCATGGTCGGTTTCGATCGAAGGAAGAGAAAACATCAAAAAGAAAACGTATGTCGTCGTTTCCAACCACCAGTCGCTCCTGGACATTTTGGTGGCGTTTCGAATATTTTTCCCTTTCAAGTGGGTATCGAAAGCGGAAATATTCAGACTTCCGTTCATTGGATGGAACATGACATTAAATCGATATATAAAACTAATCCGGGGGGACAAAGAAAGCATTCGACGCATGTTGCAGGACTGCAGAAAGACATTGGCAACCGGAAGTTCCATTTTCATATTTCCAGAAGGGACACGATCGGAGACGGGACACTTGCGGCGCTTCAAACCGGGTGCTTTTATCCTGGCAAAAGAAAACAAAGTGCCGATTTTACCCATCGTCATCAACGGAACAAGGGATGCATTGCCGAAAAAAAGTCTTAAATTTCACGGCAACCATACAATTAAGGTAAAAATTCTTGAAGAAATACCGTATGAAACGTTTGCCGCCTTATCCGATGAAGAGACGACGGCGATGGTGCGATCACGCATTGCGGAACAACTGGATCAAATGTGAGCAGGTTATTGCTCAAGGTCATTTTTTCCGAGTACATGGAGCATTTCGATTAATCAGCAACGACGTGTTCAATGCGCTATCGAAACTCTTCCTTCGCCTTGATCATTAATCCCGTTTCCAGTTTCCATTGTCGAGAGGTGAAGAGGAACATACGAATTGTCCTGAGGTCGCCGGGACGTAACCGCTTCCCTCAGTAGGGTTTTCTTACTGTTTGTGCATAAAGGTCATATTCCTCCGCCGATTCGATACGACAGGAGATGATACTGCCGACCCTGCCTCCCGTGCCGGCGACATAGGTCATGCCGTCGATATCGGGTGCCTGCCGCTTCAGTCGGCCCATGCGATGGTACCCGGGGATATCCGACGGCCCTTCAATCATGATTTCCCGGATAGTATCAACGAGCGACTGATTGATATCATAGGAGATAATCGCCTGCTCTTCCATGATGATGTCCCGGCGTACCTCCTTTTCATCATCGGGGACGTGATCGGAAAGGGATGCCGCCACCGTGTCTTCCTCGTGAGAATAGATGAAAACTCCCAGGTGATCGAATCGAGCCTCGTGAATAAACTCTCGGAGTCGTTCGAATTTTTCCTCCGTTTCACCGGGATAACCCACGATCAATGATGTCCTGAGGGCCAGGTTCGGAATGACGGCCCGACACTTGTTGATGACGTTTTTGATGCCGACGCCGGTTACCCGGCGATTCATCGATTTCAATATGTCGTCGTCAATATGTTGAATCGGCAAATCTATGTAGTTACAGATTTTTTCTTCTTCGGCCACTGCGGAGAGAACATCGTCGGCAATGCCGGCAGGATGTGTGTAGAGGAGCCGGATCCACCGGATGCCGTCGATCCGGCAGAGATCTTTCAGGAGCGGTGCGAGGCGAGGTCTGTGAGGAAGATCTCTGCCGTACGCCGTTGTTTCCTGGGCGGTGATAATGATTTCTTTTACTCCCTGTGTGGCGAGGCGCTCCGCTTCTTTCAGGATATCCTCCGGTTTTCTGCTCCTGAGTTCGCCGCGTACCAGAGGAATGACGCAGTAGGAACAGTGGTTGGAACAACCGTCGGCGATTTTCAGATACGTACTGTGCGGTGACGAAGATATGATC
>Ga0334890_1003826_pt1 | contig 14584 bp, 9 predicted proteins | sample GraSluR1_MG_3_FD_207220 | JGI IMG/M metagenome (GOLD analysis project Ga0334890, IMG submission 207220) | Sludge microbial communities from methane-producing bioreactor in Wageningen University, Netherlands - Granular Sludge_31_08-R1 | ecosystem: Engineered > Bioreactor > Anaerobic > Unclassified... | reverse complement strand
CATCAGACGGCTCAACGGCTCGTCGTTGGCGTTTGGCGCGGCCATCGGACTGATCGTCGGCCTGCTCATCGGCTGGGTCTTCTGGCCGGTCGAATGGAAAAACGCCTGGCCCGCAGACCTTAGCCCAGAAGCCAAGGCGCAATACCTGGCTTCTGTCGCCCAGGTCTATACCTACTATAACGACGACCAAGCAGCAGAAATCGCACGCGGAAGGCTGCTTGACCTCAACGAAAACCTCGCCGACGAAATCGCCGCAGCCCAGGCTTATTTCGACGAAAATCCACAGCGCGATTCGCGCATCTACATCACCATGCTCGGCCAATTGGCCGCCGGCCTGGGCGTCTCTTCGCCCGACATCATCATGCCCTCCGCAGCGAGCGCACCGGAATCGCCTGCGCCGGAAGAAACGACCTCGCCCTCTTGGCTGACCTGGACGCTCTCGTTCTTAGCGATCCTCCTCCTCGTCGGCGGCGGCATCTTCCTTATCAGCAAGCTGGCGCAGAATCGCAAGCGTGTCGTCGACCAGGGGTTCGGCGATGCGCCTGAAGACGAATTCGAAGACGACTTCGGTGAAGAGCGCTACGGCCCAAGCGCCGGACCGCAAGGCCCGCGCAGCATCTCCGCACAAGACTCTGGCTTCGCCGCGCAGACTGCGGACGACTACGGCTTCGCCCAAGAGCCGGATGACGACGAGTTCTACTCATCCGGCGCGGCCATAGACGAGATCGACGACGAACTGGACGACGAGTACTTTGGCGATGCAGAAGATTATGATGACGCCATAGAACCGGCATCCGCTCCTGTTACCGGCCAACCGGCCGCGCCCGGCAAGGCTATACGCCAAGCGCCGGGTCGCGTCCTCGACACCTTCATCGCCCATTATCAGGCCGGCGTAATCGATTTTGACCAGTCGTTCAAGATCGTCGACCCGGAGGCCAACCGCTACGTCGGTGAGTGCGGCATGGGCGTCAACGTCAAAAACGGCATACTCCAGGACGATCCCGAAAACGTCATCGCCCTAGATGTCTGGCTGTACGATCAGAAGATGGAGAAAAGCTTGGGCAACCGCACCCGCGTCTTGCTCAGCGAATACGCCTTCGACCGCAACCTGGAGCCGGCGCTCATGCGCGAACGCCCTAACGATCCCCCCCCGATCGTGGCGCAACCCGGGATCAGTTTTCAACTCAAGGGGCAGAGCCTAGTCCTCGACTGCGAAGTAATCGAGGCGGAATATGTCACAACCGAGCGTGATGCCGGCGTCTTCCAAAGCATCAAAGTAGAGATGACGGTCCGCTCGCGCATCTAGCCAGCCACAGGGAATAGGCGGTAGAGTCGCGCCGCCTATTCCCTGCCATCTATCTCCTTCGCTATCCCCTACACCCGCTCTTCGGGGTCATATAGCCGCTTGTGCTCCAATACGGCAAAGCGGTCTGTCATGCCCGCAATGTAGTCGCACACGACCCGATGCAAGCCCTCTGGGTGATTGTCTGCGCTGCGTAAGGTGTCGGGCGGCAGTTGCAGCGGCTGGCCGACATACGCCCGAAATAAGTCGGTCAGCGTTCGCTCTGCCTTTGTCGCCATGCGCACAACCCGATAATGCCGGTAGAAGTTCTTAAACAGATAGCGCTTCAATTCTCGGTTTTCCTCATTCAACTCTGCGGTGTAGCCCGCCACGTTGTGTGGAAGGCTGCGCAGATCAGCCAGGGTGACCACGCCTGCCGCCGCCAGAGCTTGTTCCGTTCCTTGGATGGCGGCTAACACCTCTATCCCCACCAACCGGCGAATGAACCGGTGTCGCATCATCGCCTGGCCCACGTCGGCATCGAGCGGTTCGCCCATGCTCGCCAAAACGCGCCGTGAGATTTCCAATTGGATAACATCCTGCGGGTCGAGGATGCCGCTGCGCAGCCCGTCGTCCAGGTCGCTGGTGTTGTAGGCGATTTCGTCCGCCAAGTTGCTAAGTTGGCATTCCAACGTGCCGCGTTCATCCGGGCTATAGTCGGTCGCCTCGGTTGTATCGTAATCAGTATCGTGCTTGACCACCCCTTCCAACACCTCATACGTCAAATTCAACCCAGGGTGGTCCGGATAGCGGCTCTCCAATTCCGTTAGGATGCGATAAGTCTGTCGCTGGTGGTTATACCCGCCGTGCTCTCGCATCAGCCCGTTGAGCGTGTCTTCGCCAACGTGTCCAAAGGGCGCATGTCCCAAATCGTGGGCTAGACAGATTGCCTCGACCAAATCCTCGTTGCCGCCCAGGCTGCGAGCCAAGGTCCGCCCGATCTGCGAGACCTCCACGCTGTGCGTCAGCCGATTGCGATAATGATCGCCTTCGGAATAGACAAAGACCTGCGTCTTATATTCCAGTCGACGAAACGCGGTCGTGTGGATTATGCGGTCACGGTCGCGCTGGTACGCGGTGCGATACGGGTGTTCAGCCTCCGGGTAGGCGCGCCCGCGACTCTCGCGGCTGCGCATGCCATATCCTGCCAGGGCTTGCTCTTCGCGAAGTTCCAGGTCATTTCGCGTCAACATGCTCATCTCCTCCGGAACTGGCTCCTGACGATTTCGAGGCGCCCGCGGCTCGTCTGCCGTAGCGTTCCCCGCCGTCCACAGTCACAACGTCTCCGGTCACAAAGTCGGCATCGAGCAGGTACTTGACTGCCAGAGCGACGTCCTCCGGCGTTCCCCACCGCCGCAATAGCGTGCGCCGCGCCGCCGCTTCCACGTGTCGAGGATCGTAATCAGGCGGCGGCAGCACTCGTCCCGGCGCCACCGCATTCACGCGAACAGCCGGCGCGAGTTCAAGCGCAAGCTGGCGCGTCAGGGCCAACAGCGCCGCCTTGCCCACCGCGTGCGCCATGAACTTGGGCCACGGTTCCCACGCAGAGAGGTCGACGATATTGACAATCGCCCCGCCGCCGCGCGCCAACATGTCCGGAACCAGACTATTGCACACGTAGAACGGTCCGTCGATCGAAATGCTCGTTACGCGTTTCCACACGGCCGTATCAGCCGTCGGAAAATCCATCTTCTCGAATAGGCTGGCGCTGTTGACGATGATATCCACACCGCCGAATACATCTCGGATCGTCTCAGCCATCCGTTGCACCTCGGTCAACTGCGCCACATCGCAGCGCACCGCCAGCGCACGTACGCCCAATGCCTCGGCTTCCGCGACCGTCTCCTGCGCCGCTCGCTCCGACGAGTAATAATTGACCACCACATCGGCGCCGGCACGCGCCAACATGAGCGTGATCGCCTTTCCCACGCGATGTGCGCCCCCTGTAACGAGTGCAACGCAGCCTTCGAGCTGCATAACATCCCTCCTGATGACGGTCTACCCTCTTGTGTCACGGGCAGATCGCGTGCCGGCGGGCGTGACCGCAATCTGTAGACAACTCGTCTCTGCGACGATGCCCCGCGTAAAGAAAAAGGCCTCCCTCGTGAAAGGGGCGCATGTCACGCCCATTTCAACCAAAGGAGGCCTTAGTTGCCCTGTGCAACTCTCAAGCTTCGAGCAAGCTCAGGCGCGGCTCCCGCCGATCACAGCCCCTATTTTCGGGCCGAATCCAGCGTTCGGGCGATGATCTCATCCTGGATGGACCGGCCCTGGTCGCGACGGCCGCGCTTGCCCTGTCTCTTTCGCGAGACATTCAGTTTGATGCCTTCCGCCTCCATGGCCTTCTTAAACGCCAGTTCCATCGGCGAAAGCACTTCGATCTCCTCGAACTGATCCGCCAACTCTTCTTCCGCCGGCTCTTCGAGCGGAGCTTCCTGCTCCGTCGCGACCGGCGCAGGCTCCTCGCGCAACCCCTTCAAGCTCAGGTCAACACGCCCGCGCCGCCGGCTCAGCTCGATGATGCGCGCCTCGATCTTCTCGCCGACTTGCACCACGTCTTCCGGTTTGGCGACGAAGCCCTCGCCCATCTCGCGGACGTGGAGCAGTGCGTCGCGGCCAATACCGATGTCGACAAACGCGCCATACGGCAAAATGCGGCTAACCGTTCCTTCGACAAGGTCGCCCGTCTCCAAATCGCGGATCGTCTTCATCTCAGGGTCGATGAGCGTTAGGCTGATGCGGTTGCGCTGGCGATCCAGCTTTTTGATCCACGGGGTGATCGCCTGGCCCTCACTCAGAACATCAGTCACCTTCGCTACCCGCCGCGTCGACATCTCCGAAATATGAATCAGACCGTCTCGGCCGACACCGATATCCACAAAGGCGCCGAAATCGGTGATACGCTTGACCACGCCCTCGACCTGCTGACCGACAGCCAGCATGCGCACGACCTGTGTCGACCCATCCTCGTTGACGATCACCTCGGTATCTTCGTCATCGGCGGATAGGGGTGGCACAACCGGGGTATCCTCGGCGTTCGTCACAGCTTCGGGGGCGGAACTCTCTTGCGGCACAGCTTCCTGCACCGGCTCGGCAGCCGGCTCCGCCAAGCTTGCCTCAGGTTCAGCCTCCGGAGCAGCTTCGATTGCAGAATTCTCAACTTGTTCAGACGCCTCAAGCGAAACCTCTGCGGCCTCGGACGCCTCTACCGCCTGCGTCTCGGCGCTCCCTTCGCCTTCCAGTTCCTGAGCCAGTTCCTTATTCACCGCAGTGTCAGCTTGATTCGTCATGGATTATCCTCCCAAACACCCCCGCGTGCAGATTCCCACACGCGGTAGTCCTCTTATTATGATTGCGCGATATCTTTAACATTATACCCGTCCTGCCCCATACAGGCAAAGATTCCGGGCCGCGCATGGCGAAACAGCCGGACGATTTGCCTCACCCCCCGCCCGGCGGTACACTACATGCCTGGGACCGCGCGTTCCGGCAACCTGCCCGGACATCCCTGCCAGGCAGGCGCTGCCATACCGACCATCGTTTCCAACAGCCTCACTCCTTGGAGCCATCGCAATGACCGCAACCCAATACGACGCCGCACGCAGCGAACTGCTTGCCCGTCTTCAAGAAGTGGACGACCTCTCTGCAGCCGCAGACATCTTGCACTGGGACCAGGCCACCTATATGCCGCCAGGCGGCGCCGCCGCTCGCGCACGCCAATCCGCCACCGTGCGCACCCTTGCCCATAACAAATTCACCGACCCTGCCATCGGACGCCTGCTCGACACGATGCAGCCGGCGGTCGACTCGATGCCCTACGACAGCGACGACGCAGCGCTTGTGCGCGTCACGCGCCGCGATTACGACCAAGCCACGCGCATCCCCGCCCAGTTCATGTCAGATTTCACGGCGCATATCTCTGACTCCTTCGTCGCCTGGGCCGCCGCCCGGCCCCAAAACGACTTCAAAGCCGTGGCGCCCTATCTGGCCAAGACACTCGACTTCAGCCGGCGCTATTCCTCCTACTTTCCAGATGCAGAGCACGTCGCCGACCCGCACATCGCACGCTCCGACTTCAGCATGACGGTTGCAACCATTCGCCCCATCTTCAACGAGCTGCGTACTTGGCTCAGCGAACTCGCCGCCAAAATCGGCGAACGCCGCCAAGTCCCAGACATCACACGAGGCCGTTCCTTCGACCCAACCGCACAATGGCAGTTCGGCGAAGAGGTCGTGCAACGCTTCGGCTACGACTTTGCCCGCGGCCGTCAAGACAAAACCCACCACCCCTTCGCCACCAAATTCTCTATTGGCGACGTCCGCATCACGACACGCGTGTTCACAGACACAATCAGCGGCATATTCAGCACGATGCACGAGTCCGGACACGCCATGTATGAGCAGGGCGTCGATCCTAGCTATGAGGCCACCCCGCTCGCCGACGGCGCTTCCTCAGCCGTGCACGAAAGCCAGTCTCGCCTGTGGGAGAACATCGTCGGACGCAGTTTACCTTTCTGGCGCCACTTCTACCCCCAGTTCCAGCAGAAAATGAGCGGCCAGTTGGATGACGTCTCGTTGACCGACTTCTATCGCGCCATCAACCGCGTACAGCCGTCACTCATACGCGTCGACGCCGACGAAGTCACCTACGGCCTCCACGTCATCATCCGCTTCGAGTTGGAATGCGACTTGCTCGAAGGCAAACTGCGCATCTCCGAGCTGCCCGATGCCTGGAACGCAAAATACGCCGAGTTCCTCGGCGTGCGGCCTAAGGACTACCGCAACGGGGTGATGCAAGACGTTCACTGGTATGCGGACTATATCGGCGGCATGTTCCAAGGGTACGCCTTGGGCAACGTCCTCGGCGCGCAGTTCTATGACGCAGCGCTGCAGGCCCATCCCGAAATACCGGGGGAGATCGAAGCCGGCCGTTTCGATATCTTGCACGACTGGCTGCGTACCAACATCTATCGGCACGGCTGCAAGTTCACCACCCTCGAGTTGGTGGAACGGCTCACCGGCGGTCCCATTCGTCTGGAGCCATACAAGAAATACCTGCAAACCAAGTACGCCGACATCTACGGCGTCCGCTGACCCGGCGCGACAGAACGCAAGCGGCAGCCGACGAATTCAGTGCGGCTGCCGCTTCTTAATTGTGGCGACACTTAACAGGCTAAAGGTTGTAGCGAATGTTGAGGATGTCTCCGTCCTGAACCACGTACTCCTTGCCCTCCAGTCGCAGCCGGCCTTGCTTGCGCGCCTCGACGAGCCCGCCCGCCGCGATCAGTTCCTCATAGGCGACTGTCTCCGCCCGGATGAAGCCCTTCTGCAGATCGCTGTGGATCACGCCGGCTGCAACTGGTGCAACCGTACCGCGGCGCACCGTCCACGCCCGCACCTCGTCGTCGCCCACGGTGAAAAAACTTTCCAACCCCATCATGCGGTAACAGAAGCGGATGGCACGGTCTAGGCCAGGCTCTTCGATGCCGAAATCGGCCAGGAATTCAGCAGCCTCGTCCGGAGCCATCTGCGCGATTTCGGCCTCCAGCTTGCCGCGTAAAAACAGTGTCCGTTCGTCTAGCGCGTCCGCATAGGCAGATTCATCGTCATTATCCGCCCCGTTGATCACGCGCAGCATCGGCTTCAGCGACAACAGGCCAAACCCGCCCAGCGCCTTCAGTTCGGCATCGCTCAAGTCAATTTCCCGCAGGGGCGTCTCCGCCTCCAGCGCCTGCATCAACTTGGCGAGCAACTCCTCCTCCGCGGCCATGCGCTTGCGCTCTTCGGGTGTGCCGCGGCTCTTGCCCGCCGCCAGCCGTTCCAGCCGCTTGTCGATCACGGTCATGTCGCTCAGGATCAGTTCTTCTTCCATCATGGCGAGGTCTCGCACCGGATCGACCGAGTCTTCAGGATGGGGCACGGCTTCATCCTCAAACGCCCGCGCCGCCAGCATCAGCGCGTCGTTGGCCGCGATGGCGTTCAGCAGCGCGCCGCCAAGTCCGCTCTTGCCTGCGCCTTTCCCCAGCCCGGCAATGTCGTTGAACGTCACCGTAGCATAGGTTGTCTTCTTGGGCTTGAACATGGCCGATAATCGATCGACCCGCGGGTCAGGCACATTTACCACCGCGGTATGCACCTCCAGTTGTCCGCTGGAAAAGGCCGTAGTCGAAGTCTCACTGCGCGTGAGCGCGTTAAAAATGGTCGTCTTGCCGCTGTTCGGCAAGCCAATAATGCCGATCTGCATATAGTGCTTTCCGTTTTCGTTATGGTGTAGCGATATCAGATGGAGCGTTCGCCGCGCAGCCCGTCGAGGGCCAGCGCCACAGCGCCTAACAGCCCGACGTCGTCGCCCAACGCCGCCGTGCGGATCTCCAAGTCTTGCCAGTATGCAGGCGACTGGGCGCGTGATCTGATGGTCTCCCACATACTGTCGACCATCAGATCGCGGCAGTGCAGCCATACGCCGCCGCCGATGACAATGCATTCGGGGTTAAAGGTATGCAGAATATTGACGATGCCGGTCCCGAGATAACGCCCCACCAAGCGGTATTGTTCGAGCGCAAATGCATCGCCCTCCCTGGCAGCCTGGCTCAACTCGACCGGCGTCACCGCGGCGATGTCCCCGCCGGCCAACTCGACCGCACGGCTGATGGCGCCGGCGCGTAGCGCGATCTGGGCGCGGCGGGCGAAATTCGGTCCGGACGTCATCCCCTCCAACGTCCCGACCAGATTATTCTGCGGGCTGTCGGCGGACAGATTGATCGTCGTATGGCCGATCTCCGCGGCCAACCCCATACGCCCCAGCAGCATGCGGCCGTCGATGATCACACTTGTGCCGATGCCGGTGCTGTGCGTTATGTACACCATATGCCTGAAGCCCACCCCGGCGCCGAAGCGGTGCTCGGCCAAACCGGCCAGGTTGGCGTCATTGCCGACAAACACAGGCGCGGCAAAATGCGCGCCAAGCTCCTGTTTCAAGTCGACCTCATGCCAGCCGGGCAGATTCGGCCCCGTCAGCAGCACGCCGCGATAGGGATCTGTCGGGCCGGGGACGCCAACGGCAATCGCCTGCACACCCCCCTCGCCCCACACCGAAGCGACCAACGCACGCATGCGGTCCAGCACGGAGAGGGGGCCTTCTGCAGCCAGCGTCAGAACCGCCCTGCGCTCCTCAATGCGTCCATCCATCCCTGCGCGCACCGCACGAATCTGCGTCCCCCCCAGGTCAACGCCTATCACATGATCCATAGCATCGATTCCTATTGCAGAATGAGAGTTTCTTGCATGCTATTGTACCATCGGCGTCGGTGAACCCGACAAAATCCGACAAATTCGTGCTTGACATCGCTGAAGCGATATTGTAGACTATGGCCGCCACACAAGAACATTTGTTCTATGCAAATAGGGAGAGACGCATATGCAGAGTATTACTCCATGCCTATGGTTTGATCGCCAGGCCGAAGAAGCCATGAACTTCTACGTCTCCGTCTTCCAAGGCTCGCCCCTTAAAGAGGCCCAAGACTCGGAGATCAAGACCATCAAACGCTATCCGGACGACATGCAGCTAGGACCGGCGGAAGATATGGCCGGCAAGGTCATAACAGGCATCTTCCATCTAGCGGGTCAACGCTTCATGGCGCTAGATGGCGGCCCATTCTTCAAGTTCAGCGAAGCCATATCCTTTGCCATCGAGTGCGAAAGTCAGGAGGAGATCGATTATCTCTGGGAGAGCCTGTCAGCCGTACCTGAGGCGGAGCAGTGCGGCTGGCTCAAGGATCGCTTCGGCGTATCGTGGCAGATATTCCCCAAACTGCTGGGCGAGTTGATGAGCGACCCGGACCCGGAAAAGGCCGGTCGCGTCACCCAGGCCATGCTGCAGATGAAGAAGATTGATATCCCGTCACTACAGCGCGCCTACGCAATGGAATAGGCCAAGGAAAGTACGTGTCGAAAAAACGCGGCCAATTCGATCTTGACAAGTGTATTCCAACTGTGATAGATTGTCGCTGTTGTGGAAGGCGCGCGGCTGGCGCGCAGCTAGTGAATCGGCAAGCCGTACTACCTAAGTGGAGGCGCACGCATGCGGATGTTCATCCATCGCAACAGCCCCAGACTCATCGACGGAGCTGTTTATCGCTTCCGTGGGAGTAGTGCGCCTGCCGCCTGACACCGTACATCACTGACCGCTCAGGGACCGCAGCGCATCTGCTCAATGCCTGCGGTCCCTTTCTTATTGGCGTCGGCTTGCACTCCGCACGCCGCACCGAGAAAAGGACGTAGGCATGGGATGACACCCTGGCGCTTACGTCTTTTTACGTTCCGCCATCTCCCGTCGGCGCACTCGCGTCGACGCCGCACAACGGCGTTATCGGTTTAACTTGAGTTCGCGTTCGTATTTCGGGCAAGAGCTCAAACCAGCAGAGGACGATTACCATATGTCCCAGCAGTCAGAGTTTTTACCCTCCAGTCTGGTCCCCGATCTGAGGGACGTTGCCACAGTCAAGCCGCTGGCCGGTCTGTGGCGCCTGATGCGAGGCTACCGCCTGCTCTTCCTCATCGCCGCACTGAGCCTGGGCATCGCCGTGATTGCACGCACCGGATCGTACTTGGTCATCCGCTACTTCGTCGACGCCTTCCTGGCCGAGCCGTCCAGTAGCCGGACGTTGTGGCTCATCGCTGGCGGCTTCGTCCTGCTCGCCGCCGTACAGGGCGGCTTTGGCTTCCTCAGCGGCGCACTGGCCGCGCGCAGCTCCGAGGCCATAGCCCAGCGCGTGCGCAACTACCTGCTGAACCACATCCAGCACCTGCCGTTCTCGTTCCACGACGCCATCCAGACCGGCGAAATGGTTCAGCGCGTCACGTCGGACGTCGATGCCATTCGCCGCTTCTTCGCCGTTGAGATCATCTCCAGCGCACGCATCATCTTTCTCTTCGTCGTCAATCTCATCGCCATCATCGCGCTCAACTGGCAATTGGCCGTGCTGTCCGTCATCGTCATCCCGTTCGTCCTGGCGGTCTCGGTCTACTTCTTCCGCCTCGTCTCGCGGGCCTACGAAAACTATCAGGAGCAAGAGGCGGTGCTTACCACCGCGCTGCAAGAGAACCTAACCGGCGTGCGCGTCGTCAAAGCCTTTGCCCGCCAGGAGTTCGAAGAAGCCAAATTCGAGATCGCTAACCTGGACAAGTACCGGCTGGGCAAGAGGCTCCTGCTCATGCACTCGCTCTACTGGCCCATCTCGGACATCATGTGCGGTGTGCAAATGCTGGCCGGCTTCCTCATCGCCGCGCTGATGGCGATCAACGGCACGATCAGCGTAGGCACGTTCGTTGCCTACAACGGCATGCTCCAGCTTGTGATCTGGCCGATGCGTAACTTGGGCCGCCTGGTCGTCGACATGTCGCGCGGGCTGGTCTCCTTCCAACGCGTCTCCGGCATCGTCCGCCAGGAAGAGGAGATCATGGAGCAGGAAGACGGCGTAGAGCCGGAGCGTTTGCGCGGCGAGATTATCTTTAGGAACGTGGGCTTCGCCTACCCGTCCGATCAAGGAGACAAGCCCGCCCTAGAGAAACCGTTCTCGTCCAACGGCACAGGACGCGTCAATGGCGCCGCACCTGATAAAGGCGCCGGCGGGCAAGACACAGTCTTCGCCGGTAACGGCCATGTCGACGGCGCAGACGACGGACATTATGTCGCCGTCGCTCTGGAGGATATCAGCTTCCGCGTCAGGCCGGGGCAACGCGTGGCCTTGCTCGGCGCCACAGGGGCGGGCAAGACCTCGCTGATCAACCTGCTGCCGCGCTTCTACGACTACACCAGCGGGCAGATCCTGCTCGACGGCGTGGAACTGAAGAACTACTCGCGTCGCTTCCTGCGCCGTCACATCGGCATCGTCGAGCAAGAGCCGTTCCTCTTCTCGCGCACGGTGCGCGAGAATATCGTCTACGGCGTAGGCCATGACGTACCGCAAGAACAGATCGAAGCCGCCGCCCGCGCCGCAGCCATTCACGACGTCATCCTGACCAAGTTGCCCGACGGCTACGACACCCTAGTGGGCGAACGCGGCACGACGCTCTCCGGCGGCCAGAAGCAGCGCGTGGCCATCGCCCGCACGCTGCTCAAGGATCCGCGCATCCTCATCCTCGACGACTCCACCTCTTCGGTAGACACCGAGACCGAGGCTGCTATCCGCCAGGCGCTGGAGACGCTGATGGAGAACCGCACCACCTTCATCATCGCGCACCGCATCCAAAGCGTGATGGACGCCGATCTCATCCTCGTGATGAACAAGGGGCGCATTATCCAAGCAGGCAAACACGACGAACTCGTCAATCAAGACGGCATGTACCGCCGCATCTTCCTGGCGCAGACGCGCATCGAAGATGAACTGCAGAAGGAGTTGGGCAGTGTCTGATCACTACGAATTCGAGGAAGAAGAATTCACAACGCAGTTCAATGGGCAGACCATCCGCCGTATCTTGGCCCAGGCCATGCCGCACTGGCCGTATCTGGTCGGCTTCCTGAGTTTCATTGCGCTAACGGCTGTCCTAGACGCGTTCTTCACCTATCTGAGCAAGCAGATCATCGACGTCGCCATCGTGCCCAGAGACCGTGACGCGCTCACCAGAATCATCACCATCTACGGCTCGCTGATCGCGGTGCAGGCCGGGTTCGTCTTCGGCTTCATCTATCTCACCGGCCTCCTCGGCGAGAAAATCCGCTACGATCTGCGCAAGAAGCTCTTCAACCACCTGCAGCGGCTGTCTCTGTCGTACTATAGCAAGACGCCCGTAGGCTGGATCATGTCGCGCGTCACCTCCGATACGGAACGGGTGGCGGAGTTGGTCACCTGGGGTCTGCTCGATACGACTTGGGGCATTCTCAACATCTCGACGTCGCTCGTGTTCATGGCCTTCATCGACTGGCGTCTGGCGCTGATTGTCAGCTTCAGCATCCCGATCATCATCGCGGTGGCCTTCTACTTCAAAAAGCGCATCATCGTCGAATACCGGCAGGTGCGGAAGGTCAACTCCAAGATCACGGGCGCCTACAACGAAACCATCACCGGCGTGCGCGTCGTCAAGGCGTTGGGCCGCGAGCACGAAAACCTGGAGGAGTTCAAGGGGCTGACCAGCGAAATGTACCGGGCGGGTTACCGCGCCGCATGGCTGTCTGCCCTCTTCCTGCCCACCGTCCAGGTGATCAGCGCCCTCTCAGTCGGTATGATCCTCTGGTACAGCGGCAACCAGGTGGCGAATATCAGCATCGGCGGCTCCAGTATCAGCATCGGCGGCATACAGGCCTTCATCTCCTACGTCACCTTCATGCTCTTCCCCATCCAGGAGATGGCGCGCGTCTACGCCGAAATGCAACAAGCCATCGCTTCGGCCGAACGCATCTTCTCCCTGCTCGACGCCGAACCGGAGATCGTGGACCGGCCCGACGCCGTCGACCCCGGCTCGCTACGCGGGGCCATCGAGTTCGATGACGTCAGCTTCGCCTACGAAGCCGACAGCCCCGTGCTGTCCAGCTTCAACCTAACCGTCAAAGAAGGAGAGACTATCGCCCTCGTCGGGCCCACAGGCGGCGGAAAGTCGACCATCGTCAACCTGATCTGCCGCTTCTACGAACCAACAGAGGGCGTTATCCGCATCGCGGGCACAGATTATACTGAGATGAGCCAGCATGCCATCCAATCGCGCATCGGCATGGTGCTGCAGACGCCCCATCTCTTCTCCGGCACCATCCGCGAGAATCTGCGTTACGGCCGGCTCGACGCCACGGACGAAGAGGTCGAGGCCGCAGCCAAGACAGTCGGCGCCGATGAGTTCATCCGCAACCTGGAACACGGCTACGACGAACAGGTGGGCGAAGGCGGCAGCCTGCTCTCCGTTGGACAGAAGCAACTGATCAGCCTGGCGCGCGCCGTCTTGGCAGACCCGGACATCTTCATCATGGACGAGGCGACTAGTTCGGTAGACACGCTGACAGAAGCCCTGATCCAAAAGGGCATGGAAAGGCTTCTCCACGGGCGCACCAGCTTCGTCATCGCTCATCGCCTGTCCACAATTCGCAATGCCGACCGCATCGTCGTCATCGAAAACGGGCGCATCGCCGAGATGGGATCGCACAGCGAATTGCTGCGCCAGCGCGGCCACTACTACCGCCTCTACACCCAACAGTTCCGTCGAGAGAGAGAGTCTGAGTACGATCCGTTCCGCGACATAGAGGCTGAACCCGCCGTCGCCGTACCGGCCGCGGGCTAGCGCCTACATCACGCCACACAGAGGCCGCTTCACATGAAGCGGCCTCTCTCTTTTGCGCGCCGAACGCCGCACACATACAATCCGGCGTGACGAAACCGCAACTACGTACGTCATCACTATTGACAATATCCACACATGTTGCAGACACGGACGCCGCCCGCCCGGCACGGACAGGCGCAGCAGGAAGAAACCAGCACATCAGCCTGCCCGTACCGCCTCTAGAAGAGAGCTACATCGCTTGCTCAACAATTATCCCTTCAAAGGCGACTATCCCATCCTTCAGCAGTTCGGAGACAGCGCCCGATCATTTGGCCGCCTTAAGTGCCAGGGCGTCCCTCTGCGCGGCCACCCCGGCATCGACTTTGCCCTGCCGATCGGCTGTCCAGTGCTGGCAGTTGCCGGCGGCGCAGTGGCTGCGGCGCATGACGACCCAGACGGCTTCGGCCTGTTCGCGCTCATCCAGCATCATTGGGGCCAAAGCCTCTACGCCCACCTATCCGCGCTGCACGTCGCACCGGGCCAATCGCTCCGAGCCGGCCAACAGATCGGCCTCAGCGGTGACAGCGGTCTCAGCGCGCGGCCTCACCTTCACTTCGGCCTGCGCATTGCCCCCTATACGCTAGCGGACGGCTGGTGCGGTTATACCGATCCCGCTCCCTACCTGCACAGGCTCACGCGCGGCCGCGGCCCCCTGATCGGCCCGCACATCATCGGCGGCGTCCACAGGCGCCTAGATTTGCTGCGCAACTGGCAGCCGCGCCAGATCGTCGTCGTCGACCCTAATCCCGACGAGATGCGCCTTCTTCGCCGGGCCTGCCCCGATTCGGTCATCATCGGCCGCGTCTTCGAGACGGATCACGCCGTCATGCAGCGTATCCGCTCTGACCCGGTCGAAGCCGCTCGCTGGGCGCATGACAAGACGCTGCCGCGCGTGTCGTCCGACGTGGACTATTGGCAGTTCGCCAACGAAGTTCTGCA
>Ga0334890_1003825_pt1 | contig 14585 bp, 9 predicted proteins | sample GraSluR1_MG_3_FD_207220 | JGI IMG/M metagenome (GOLD analysis project Ga0334890, IMG submission 207220) | Sludge microbial communities from methane-producing bioreactor in Wageningen University, Netherlands - Granular Sludge_31_08-R1 | ecosystem: Engineered > Bioreactor > Anaerobic > Unclassified... | reverse complement strand
CCAATTCACCGAAAAAGTCAGTCGGTGTGAAGGTGTTCACTACCGATGTTTCACCGTCGCGGTGTTCTAAAATGGCTTCCAATTTGCCGGCTGACACAATAAAGAATCCTTCACCACCTTTGCCTTGTTGGATCACCACATCGCCGGCTTTGTAGGTGCGCTCCACCATACGTTCAGCAATGGCGTTTAGTTGTTTGGTGGTCAAACCCTTGAAGAGTGGTACTTTCTTCAAGAATGCGGCTTTATCTGCTGTAGATGTCATGTTGGTTTACTCCTTCGGAATTGGTAGGTCTTTGGGACATAAGTTTATTAGTTTATTATAACAACTATACAGCCGTTTGACACAGGTTACAAGAACAATCCCTCTGTTTTTTGAATAAAACAGATTATTTCAGGGGGCTGGGGCGGGTATAATTAGATCGATTATCAGGAAGGAATTTGGAGAACCCCATGCTATTAACCCGTGTTTCTCATGAACCTGTCATGCTGCCCAATCTATTCAATGATTGGGAATGTTATAACGTCTTCAACCCGGCAGTCATCCATCACAACGGCGTGTTTCACATGTGGTACCGTGCGCAGGGGCTGGATTGGGTTAGCCGCATCGGCTATGCAATCAGCCAGGATGGGAAGTGCTGGAACCGCCTGGAAAAACCAGTGATGACGCCGGTGGATGGGCTGGATTCACGCGGTTTGGAAGATCCGCGTGTGGTGGTGATCGATGGCGAGTTCCTGATGTGCTATACTGCTTATGGTAGTGAGGCCGTCAGCGGCGCACTGCCAACCCACACCGGCGGGGGCATCCTGCCCATGATCGCGCGCAGCCAGAATGGGATCGTATGGGAACGTATCGGCCCCATCGTTGAGGGAGAAGACAACAAAGATCACATGCTGTTTCCGCGCAAGATCAATGGCCGTTATACGGCGTTTCATCGCCGCTGGCCGAATGTGTGCCTGGCGTATTCTGAAGATTTGGTCACCTGGCCGGAAGCATGGATGCAGGAAGTTTATGGCCCGCGCCCTGAAAATGACTGGGATGGCCGTTCAGTGGGCAGCAACGGCACCCCGATCGAAACGCCGCATGGCTGGCTTCAGATCAACCATGGCTACAACGATGATCATATCTACCGCTTTGGGGTAGTACTGTTAGATCTGGAAGACCCAAGCAAGGTCATCCGCCGCCCTAAGGGGTTCATCTTCGAACCCAAAGAATTGTGGGAGATTCGCGGTGATGTGCCCAATGTGGTTTTCTCCTGCGCCAACCCGGTGGTGGGAGGCACGTTGTATGTCTTTTACGCGGGAGGGGATCACGCTATCGGCCTCGCAACCTGTTCATTAGAAGAATTGATTGATTTCGCCCGGTTTGGCTGATTGATTCAATCAGTCTGGTTGAGGTGTTCAGCGGCGATTTTGCCGGTAGCAAAAGCCCAATGCAGGTTGTAACCACCGCACGGTCCGACCACATTCAGGACTTCGCCGGCAAAATAAAGCTGTGGCAATCTCAGTGATTGCATGCTGGTTGGGTCCACCTCACTCAAATCAACACCACCAGCAGAAAGCTGGGCGTAGGTGTAGTCGCGGGTACCGGTGACCGGCAGACAGAATGCGGTGAGTAAGGCGAACAGCTTATCAGACTGCTGGTGAGTTAACTGTCCTACCGCAATGCTGGCGGGAAGGTTCAACTTATCCAGCAGAAAGCGGACAACCTTGTAGGGCAGGCAAGACTTCAACACACTTTGCACCGGAAACGAGGTATTTGCGTGCTGTTGAAACAATGTTCGCATGGCTTTGGATTGCCCGGGGATGAAATCGATCTCCACTTCGAATTGGCGGTGGGGATTGTCGTCAATGAGATGGCTAAGGTTCATGGCGGCGGGTCCATTGATGCCCCATTCGGTGAAGATCAAGTTGCCGGTGTTGCGTCCCAGGCGCGCCTGGTGGTCGAACAGTGACAGGGTGACATCCAGACGCACCCCCAATAACTTTTTGATGGGTGCCTCGGAGGTGATGATGGGTGCCAGGGCAGGCCGCAGCGGGTGAACCAGGTGTCCGCTTTTGATTACTGCTTTGTAGAGGGAAACATCAGCCCCCAATTGTGGGGCGGCAGCGCCCCCAATGGTGAGTAACACTGTATCGGCTTTAAGCGGAGGCCGCTGGCTGGCAAAGGTGAGGGTAACGCCGAAATTATCTGGGTCAAGTCCTGTGACCGTTTCGTTCAATAGCAATTTTACGTTGCGTTGTTCGAGATGGCTGACGAAGATGTCGCGTACGTTGGCAGCAGAATTGGAAATTGGATACACCCAGCCATCGTCAGTGGCGTAGGTGAAAATGCCCAGATTGTCCAGATCGCGGCGCAGTTGTTCGGGAGGATACTGTTTTAACACCTCTGCGGTGGACCGTTTGGGTTTGCCATGATATTGGTCAGCATCGGCATGCAGGTTGGTCAGATTGCCGCGGCCGGAACCGGTAGCAGCCAGTTTGCGTCCGGCAATGTCGTTACGGTCGATAAGATATACAGTGTGTTTTTGAGAGAGGTGCAGCGTGGCAAAAATGCCCGCGGCGCCCGCGCCGATCACAGCTATGACAGCCATTCGTGGTCATCCTTTTGGATTGATTGTAACATGGAGGAAGCGAAATGCCTTTCACTGCGGCTGTTGTGTTGCGGAAAATGGCAGGAGGCAGGCGAAGGGCGAGTGTAGTAAAATAGAAGGGCAGAATTGTATAGAAGAGGCAGACAACACTGCCTTTGACTTTTTTTAGCGGTATGAAAACGGATGAAACAGAAAAGAGAAGTGAAGAATGGATAGTGCAGAATCAATGAATGTGATTCGCGTTATCGGAGCGCGGCAGCACAACTTAAAAAATATCAATGTGGAGATTCCACGTGACAAATTTGTCGTGATCACCGGGCTTTCCGGCTCAGGGAAGTCATCGCTGGCGTTTGATACCATCTTTGCCGAAGGGCAGCGCCGTTATGTCGAGTCGCTTTCTGCTTATGCGCGCCAATTCCTCGGCCAGATGGAAAAACCTGACGTGGATTCGATCGAAGGGTTGTCGCCGGCGGTTTCTATTGATCAGAAATCAACCTCGCGCAACCCGCGTTCGACCGTAGGTACCGTGACTGAGGTGTATGACTACCTGCGCCTGCTGTATGCGCGCATCGGCATCCCGCACTGCCCGATATGCGGCCGCGAAGTGGGAGCCCAGTCAGCGCAGGAGATGGTGGATGTGATCAGCAAGCTGGAGGACGGCACCCGCCTTATTCTGCTGGCGCCGGTGGTGCGCGGACGTAAGGGCACCTATCAGGCTGTATTTGACGAGATCCGCAAAGCAGGTTTTTTGCGCTTGCGGGTTGATGGCGAGATGTACGATATCGAAGAAGATATTGAGCTGGACCGCTACAAACAACATGATATCGAGGTGGTCGTTGACCGTCTGGTGATCCGCAAAGGCGATTCAGAGACGGACAACAATGCCTTTATCAGCCGATTGACTGACTCAGTCGAGACTGCCCTGCGGGTCAGTGAAGGCTATTTGGTGGCAGTCAATGCTACCGCAGAGCCTAACGAGGAATTGAAATTTTCGGAAAGCTTTTCTTGCCCGGAACACGGCCCGGTGCTGCAAGAGATCGAGCCGCGCACATTTTCATTTAACACGCCCCACGGCGCCTGCCCCGAATGTCAGGGGTTGGGCGAGAAATTGCAGCTTGATCCCGATTTGATGGTGCCCAACTGGGACCTGTCGATCAATGATGGCGGTATCGTTGCCATGGAATACAGCAACTTTGCACAGAAACAGAAGCGCGGCGAAACCTATTACACCAAGATTCTGGCAGCCTATTGTGACCAGCATGGCATTAATCTGGATATGCCATTGGGTGAATTGACAGATGAAGAGAAGCGCCTGTTGTTCTATGGCACCGGCGGCAAGCCGGAAGTATTCAGCATTGACCTGGTGGGCAAAGATCGCACCTACCAGAACTATCAGGTGCGTTTCAATGGCATCATCACCGAATTGATGCGGCGTTATGAAGAAACCCAATCTGATTACATCCGTGGGAAGATCAACGAATATATGAGTCCGGTGACCTGTCCGGTGTGCCACGGCAACCGCCTCAATCCGCAGGCTTTGGGTGTGACAGTGGATGGTAAAAATATCATCGAAGTCACCGAATGGCCGGTCAAAGAGACTAAGGTGTGGGTGGATCGATTAACAGCGGATAACACGCCCCTGACCAGGACAGAACAATTAATTTCAGAACGCATTTTGAATGAGATCAACACCCGACTCGGTTTTCTGGTGAATGTGGGGTTGGATTATCTGACCTTAAGACGGTCAGCCGCCACGCTTTCAGGCGGCGAGGCGCAGCGTATCCGTCTGGCGACACAGGTGGGATCTCAGCTGCGCGGCGTGTTGTATGTGCTGGATGAACCTTCGATCGGACTGCATCCGCGCGACAACGGCCGCCTGCTTACGACTCTCAAAGGCCTGCGCGATCTCGGTAATACAGTGCTGGTGGTGGAGCATGACGAAGAAACCATCCTCAGCGCTGATTGGATCGTTGACCTGGGTCCGCTGGCGGGTGAACATGGCGGTGAGTTGGTGGCAGAAGGACCGGTGGAAGAGATCATAGCACATCCCGGTTCGTTAACGGGGGCCTACCTTTCGCACCGCCTTGAAGTGCCGTTCCCTGAAAAGCGTCGCACCGGCAATGGCAGTCACCTGACAGTATTGGGCGCGCGTGAGAACAACCTCAAGAATGTCGACGTGGAAATTCCGCTCGGTAAACTGGTATGCATCACGGGAGTTTCCGGTTCGGGCAAATCTACTTTGATGGTGGATGTATTATACAAGTCATTGGCACAGAAACTGAACCGCGCACACACCCATCCGGGCAAGCATGACAGTATAGAGGGCATTGAGGCGCTGGATAAGGTCATTGAGATAGATCAATCCCCGATCGGACGCACCCCGCGTTCTAATCCCGGCACCTACACAGGCATTTTTGATGAGGTGCGCTCACTCTACGCCGAAATGACGGAAAGCAAACTGCGCGGTTACAAGGCTGGGCGTTTTTCGTTCAATGTGCGCGGCGGGCGCTGTGAAGCATGTCAGGGACAGGGGCAGATCAAGATCGAGATGCAGTTCTTGCCTGATATCTATGTGCCATGCGAAGTCTGCCACGGCGCGCGCTTCAACCGCGAAACCTTGCAGGTGCGTTACAAAGGCAAGCATATCGCTGAAGTGCTGGATATGACAGTGGAGCAGGGTATCGATTTCTTTGAAGCCCATCCGCGCATTTTGAATCGCCTGGAGACGCTCTACAATGTAGGGTTGGGGTATATCCGAATCGGGCAGCCGGCGACCACACTCTCCGGCGGTGAAGCCCAGCGGGTGAAACTGGCAAAAGAGCTGTCACGGCGTGCCACTGGACGCACGTTGTATGTGCTGGATGAACCCTCGGTTGGTTTGCATGCCGCTGACGTGCACAAATTGATCGAGGTGCTGCAGCAACTGGTCGAAAGCGGTAACACAGTGCTGATCATTGAGCATAATCTTGATATTATCAAGACCGCGGATTACATCATTGACATGGGGCCGGAAGGCGGCGATGCTGGCGGTGAGATCATCGCAGTGGGCAGGCCGGAGGAGATCTGCCAGAATGACGCTTCTTTCACCGGGAAATATTTGCAGCGCTACCTGCGGGATTACCACCAGGAACAGGCTTGCATATAAAAACCACCTTGGCGGTTGTTTCTTTTCCAAGGTAAGATAAGGACATGAATCGACTACGTGAGCGCATTCTGGAATCTCCGGCCATTCGCGGTTCGCTTTTCTTTGGCGCTTATTGGTCGGTGTTTGCACTCTACATGCCCTTTATGAACCTTGAGCTTACCCGGCGTGGCTTCAGCGGGGTGGAGGTCGGCTCGATTGGCTCGATTCGCGGCTTTATCATCATACTGGCAGCACCCATATTCAGCCGTCTGGCTGACCGTCTGGGCATTCGCGTAAAAATGATGCGGATTTTCATGATGCTATCAGCGGTGGGGGTGACTTTGTTGATGTTCCCGCAGTCGTATGCCTGGCTGATCGCTGCGGCGGTTTTCCTGTCAGTGATGCAAAGCCCGCTGGACTCGTTGAGTAATTCAGTAACCGTGCGCATGGCGCGGCGTTATCACCTTGATTTTGGGCGGATGACCTTTTGGGGGGCGCTGGCTTTTGCCGCCATGAACCTGATTGGCGGGGCAGTTTGGGAAAAATTCGGCTTTCGATGGATTTATTTGTGTGCGGGTGTCATGTATGTGATCGTGAGCCTGATTGCGGCGAACCTGGAAGAACCGGTGGAAGTTAATGAAAATGGTGAACCGGTCGCAACAAAGTCACAGGCTCCGGGAAAATTAAACCTACCGCCGGCGGTAATTGTCTTTTTTGTGGCGCATTTTGGCGTCAATTTTGCCTATTTCTGCGCGTTTGGTTTCACAGCCCCAATCCTGGATATGCGCGGCGCCAATGAGTTTGTCATCGGACTGGTCGGGACCGTGATCGGGGTGGGGGGGATGATTATCCGACACAATTCGCAAAAGATCATTGACCGCTATTCAGCAGAAACGGCGATGATCATGGGCATCCTTGCCGGGTTAATCCCGATTTTTGTCTACGGCTGGGTTGAGAATGTGGCCTTGATGGTGGTGTTCAGTGTCTTCCGCGGTGCGGGGTGGGGGTTGTTCCAGGTTTGTGCGGTTCGTTATCTGGATGAACAGGGCAGTGTGGAAAATGCCAGCACCCTGCAGGGGATCCTGGTGATGTTGAACACCCTGGCCAGCATCATCGCCAGCACCCTGTCGGGATATCTGTTCGACACCAATCTGGTGATGATCTTTGTGATCAGCGCGGGTATGATCTTTTTCTCACTGGTATCTTTGCTGGTAGTGAAGCATCTCAATCGGAAAACAGCGCTCATTGAAAATAGTGGACCAATCTAGGGCGCCAATCTGCCTGCCTGACCTAGGTTAACAAAGTATTTTTCCTGTCTGCATAGTCATGTATAATCGGTGTAAGGCCCGACAGATGGAAAGGACGCTGGCATGCCCGCTAAGGAATTTGACATAGAGAACCCTGGTAATCCGATCAACTTAATTAACCGCGAATTGTCGCGGTTAGAGTTTCAACGGCGAGTTTTGGAAGAAGCCAAAGATGAAAACAAACCGCTGCTTGAACGGGTGCGTTTTCTTTCGATCCTGGGTTCCAACATGGAGGAATTCTTCATGGTGCGGGTGGGGGGCTTACACCTGCAGAATGTGCAGGGGGTGCGGGCGCTTTCTCCTGAGGGGTTGGAACCTGCCGAACAGCTGGCGCACATCCGTCCGGCGGCGACTGCGATCATGCGTGATGCCCGCCAATATTTCGCCGACGTTATCATGCCGCTGTTGGAAGAAGAAGGCATTCATCTGCAGCATTATGACTTGCTGACAGAGAAACAGAAAGATGCGGTGGAAGCCTATTTTGACGAAGTTGTGTTCCCGGTGCTGACACCCCTGGCGTTAGACCCTGGGCATCCTTTCCCGCATATCTCCAACCTGAGCATGAATCTGGCGGTGTTGTTAGAAGATAATGAAGGTTTACAACGTTTTGCACGCATTAAGGTGCCCAATTCGATCGGCCATCTGGTACCGATCAAACGCTCCTCCGGCGGCGTAAAAAAAGACGGTACTCTGCCGACCCATCATTATTTTGTCTGGCTGCACGAAGTGATCGTGGCAAATCTACAAAAGCTGTTCCCCGGAATGAACATCATCGAAGCTCATCCTTTTCACGTGATCCGCAACGCAGACTACGACATCCAACAGATCGAATCGGATGACCTGATGGAGACGATCGAAGAAGAGATTCGCAAACAACGCTTTGGCCCGGTGGTGCGCCTGATGATCTTCGATAGCATGCCTGACCATATCCTCAGCATTCTGCAGGAAAACTTGCGCGTCAATAGGCTCGACATTTATAAAATGAGCCATGAACCACTGGTCTTGCGCACACTGGATCAATTGGCTGACATTGAATCACGCCAGCTGCATTTTCCACGCTATCAACCGCGTGTGCCGCAATTCATTGACCAGATGGTGGCGGGCAAGCGCCCCAGTATCTATAACGCCATCCGCAAGGGTAATATCTTTCTGCACCATCCCTATGACTCGCTTACCCCGGTGATCAACTTCTTGAAACGTGCTTCGCGTGACCCGAATGTGGTGGCGATCAAAGCCACGCTGTACCGCGTGGGGCAGAAGTCACCGATCGTGGCCGCGCTGCTTGAGGCCGCGCGCGATTATGGCAAACAGGTGGCGGTGATGGTGGAGCTAAAGGCGCGGTTTGATGAAGAGTCCAATATCGAATGGGCGCGTATGCTGGAGCAGGTGGGGGTACATGTGACATATGGGTTTGTGGGCTTGAAAACCCACACCAAAATGATGATGGTGGTCAGGCGTGAAGGCGATACTATGCGCCGCTACGTGCACCTCGGCACGGGCAATTACAACCACATAACCGCGCAATTGTATGAAGATATCGGCATGATGACCTGTGATGAAGCAATCGGCGAGGATGTGACCCATCTGTTCAATGCCATCACGGGCTATTCCAGCAAGAGCGACTACAAAAAACTGCTGGTCGCGCCGGTGAATTTGCGACAGGGGATTGAAAGCCGTATTAATCGTGAAATCGAGCGCCAAGAAGAAGGCATGCAAGGTTATTTGATCTTTAAGTGTAATGCTTTGATTGATCCGCCGATTATTGCGCATCTCTACCGTGCTTCGCAGGCAGGGGTGCGGGTGATCCTGCTGGTACGCGGGGAGTGCGCATTGCGCCCGGGCATCAAGGGGCTGAGTGATAATATCCGCGTGATCAGTGTGCTGGGCAGATATCTGGAACACAGTCGCATCTATTACTTCCATAATGGCGGCGAGGAGGAGATGTTCATCGGCAGTGCTGATATGATGCAGCGCAACCTGAACCGGCGCATTGAAACGCTTTTCCCGGTGGAAGATGCCGAGATGGTTCGCTATATCCGCGATCAGGTTTTGCGGGTGTATCTGCGTGACAATACCAAAGCCTGGCAGATGAAATCAGACGGCAGCTACAGCAAAGTGAAACCATCTAAAAAAGAAGAGCCTTTTTCGGTGCAGGAACATTTCATGTATCATCGCGAGTTGCTCGACCGCGAACTGGCGGACGATGACTTTGATGCAGATTAATCGGGTTGGTTGAGTTTTTCATTGAAGCCAACCATCCGTTCACCTAAATTCCTTTATCTGGCCATCATCCGCAGTGCGGTGCCGCTGCTGTTCAGTTTTGCCTTCTCACTGGACCTTATCTATTACTACGAACAGGTGCAGATGGATGCTCTCCAGTTGGTGTTGGTGGGAACCATGCTGGAATTTTCGGTTTTGTTGTTTGAAATTCCCACCGGCGTGGTGGCAGACCTGTATGGACGCAAGCCTTCGATCATTATCGGGTTCTCTTTGGTGGGCATCGGGTTAGGTTTACAGGGTGTGATCGCGGAATTCTGGAATATCCTTCTATGTCAGGTGATTTGGGGCGTGGGTGTGACCTTTCTAAGCGGTGCAGTTGAAGCCTGGTTGTCAGATGAGGTGGGAGAGCAGCAAGCCAATGACCTGATCATTCAGGGCACCCGTCCTGAGCAGATATTCTCCATCGCAGGAATTGCTTTGGCAGCGTTGGTGATGCCTTTCAATATGCGCTTGCCGCTGTTGTTGGGCGGGATTGGTTTCCTTGTTGTGACGGTCTTCTTATGGGTACTGATGCCTGAAAAAGGCTTTCAGCCCTCTCGCCACAAAGCAGAACCTTTCTGGCAGCAAATGAAAGCGACGGTTGTGGGCGGAATGAAGGAGGTCCGGCGGCGACCAAATCTGCGCTGGATCTTGTTGTTGGGTGTGTTCCTGGCGATCTATACAGAAGGGTTTGACCGCCTGTGGATTCCGTTTGCCATGGATAGCTATAATTTTGGCGTGATCGGTCCGGAACGCATGATCGGGGGGGCGCACATTATTGGCAAGGTGTTGATCTTTTTCCTGCTGGGCTCTCTGCACAAACGGGTGAACCTGGCGGATCAACGCGTGCTGGCGCGTACGATCACGGTGATTATCTTCTTATTGTTCGTGGCGCTGATCGGGGCAATTGCCACGCCCTGGCTGGCAGCAGCCTTGACGGCGATGGTGCTGGCCAGCATGCTGCGTGAGGTGCTGTCACCCATATACGCTACCTGGGTCAATTACCGCCTGCGTCCCGAAACGCGGGCAACCGTGCTGTCATTGAGCGGACAGATGAATGCCGTTGGCCAGATTTTGGGCGGGCCTGCCATCGGCGGGGTGGCAAGAAGGTTTTCCAAACGGGTGGGTTTGGGCTTTTCTGTGCTGCTGCTGACCCCTGCCATGTGGTTGATCACGCGTAAACGAATCCGCGAATCTGAACCTGTGTGAGCCTGCTTATTTTCGCTCCAGTTTGTTCACAAGCAGATGGGATTCTGGTATCATTGGTGCAGTAAAAGGAGCGGAGGGCGAGCGTGGCAATGTACCGGCACCATGAGGGAAATCACGATAGAAGCAGGCCAGGCAGCATGAGCTTGCGCATTGCTGAGACTTGCCTCTGGCTGGTTGCTGGATGCGGCAGGCAGCCTGCCTGCGCCGTTAAAATTTTTGAAATAGAGAATTGCTGGTGAAAGGAGCTTAAGCATGTCAAGTGTAACCCTGATAGGAATCCCCGACGACAAAAAGCGGGTTGAAGTGCAGGTTGGCAATCATATTGTCATTACCGATCATAAAGAAGAGAATGGCGGCATGGATGCCGGACCGTCGATGGGCGCCACGTTTCTGGCCGGGTTGGTGGCTTGTACTGCTTCCACCCTGCGTGGTTATTGTAAAAAGCACCAATTGCCCATGCCTGAAAAGGTGGTTGCCCATGTTGAGCTTGATGACGAATCTGAAACGGTCATTTCGGTGACCTTTGACGTGGTTGTGCCGACAGGTTTTCCCGAGAACCGATACAAAGCGCTCATCAAAGCGGCAGATTATTGCACCATGAAGATCTGGTGGCTGCATCCGCCTGAATTCATCACCCAGGTTTCATCGACACAAGATTGACATCATCTTAACTGACATCGAGGGAGGCACAGGAAATGCGCATAGAGGTCGATTGTTCAAAAGTCAGGGGGCATTTCCCGCATTTTTGGGAAAGCACAGGTTTTACCCCGGCCAGTCTGCTTTTGCAATCGCCTATGCAGTTTCAGCTTGATATGATCGGTGCAATTGCCCATCACGGCATCCGTTATGTGCGCATCCATTACTTGCTTGACCTGGTGAAGGTGAACAAAGACCGCTGGGGCAATATCCTTGGTTATGATTGGGACTATCTTGACAAAGGGCTGCGCCAACTGGTGAAAAACGGGCTGCTTCCTATCTTTGAATTGATGGGTAATCCCTCGGGGCATTTTGGGGACTTTCGTAATGACGACACTTTGCAGGAGTGGCGCGATTTTATCGCTGCTTTGGCGGCGCATCTGATTGAATCCTTCGGACGTGATGAAGTCAAGCGCTGGTATTTTGAGACATGGAATGAACCGGATATCCGCGGCGGGTGGTTTCGTGGTTCTGATGAAACCTTCTGCGCCTATTATGATGCCTGTGCAGACGGGCTGTGGTCGGTGGAACCATCGTTGAAATTCGGCGGGCCGGGCACCTGCATCACCCTGTCAAGCACATTTCAGGCCTTTGTCAAACACTGTGTCGGCGGGGCGAACCGCTTCAATCCCAAAGCGCCGGTGCGGGTTGATTTTTTGTCTGTGCATGAGAAAGGTGCGCCGCAAACGCTGGACAACATCTCGCCCAGTGCTCGCAAGATCATCCAACGTGAGAAGGACGCGCTGGAATATATCGCTGCTGTCAGCGGAGGTATGCTGGATATCGTTCCATTCTGGAATGATGAATGTGACCCGCAGGTGGGCTGGCAGGACAAGCATCCCTGGCGCGGTCAGCCTTACTATGCCGCTTTTTCCGCCAGGGTGATTGATCAGCACTATTGTGCCTTCATCCGCCAGAAACCGGATGCGTATCTGCCCTTCGGTTTGTTGGGAAATGACCATGGTTTTTTGGGCAGCTGGGAGCAGCGTTCGCTGCTGGCGTTCCTTGCTCACGATGTTGACCTGCCAGCCGGCCAGGCGGGGTATCAGGATGACGACAGGCGCTTTGAATTGATGGAACGGCAGGTGCCTTGTGAATTTGTCAAAAAGCCCATTTACAACCTGTTCACCATGTTGTCATTGTTGGGCGATATCAACCTGGCTGTCCATCGTTCTTCTGGACGCGAGCAAGTCGGTGTATTTGCCACGATGCGCAACGAAGAACAGGTGGCCATCTTGCTGTATGCTTCTGCGGACGACATCACTGTTGCAGGCAAGGTTGCGATGCATTTGACAGTGAAGAACCTGCCTTTTGAGCCAGATGCGCGGGTTTTGTACCAGATCGACCAGTATCATACCAATCCTTATCCACACTGGCTGCGCGGGATTCAATCAAACGGTGAACATGCCGGATTCTCAGAGGAAACCATCCATCTTATGGATCTACATCAAGAGCTGTGCTGTACGGGCACAGAAGCTGGTAGTGTGGATGATGGCGACGGAAACTTCCGTCTGTCATTCCCGCTGCTGCTGCCAGGGGTGGCGTTGGTGGTTTTAAGTAAAAAACCTGACAATGCGCCTGCGAGACTGAAAGGGCTGTGGTCTGCCTGTTATCCTGCCCTGGACGGCGGAGTTAATCGCCTGCTGCGTTGGCAAACCTGTGACGATTACAACGTTAAGACCTTCGAGGTGGAGGGTTCTACCCGCTATGATGGCGGATACCGGCGGCTTTCAAACTTCCAATTTCTTGACAATGCCTACCTGCATCGCTCGGTGACTGATCAGCCCTACTTTTACCGCGTGCGGGTCATTGACTATTGGGATCGCCCCTCGCCCTGGTCAGAGGTGCATGCTACCTGTCTGCCCTGATTTCTACAGATAGGGATTTACGAGCCCCTGCACGAGGTCATCGATCACTATCAACTTCCCGCTGTCCATTGACAGGTTGGCTGCCACGCCGGTGAGGATGGAATAGGCGCCGCCGCGCCAGTCGGCAGCCCGTTGGTAAGGATCTCCCTGTGGGTCGGGGGTGAAGATGTCCTTCAGCAGCAGATCATCTCCGCCGCCATGTCCGCCGGATGCTTCCCAGATGGGAATATCCTGTTTTGCGCCGAAGTGGGGGAACAGGGTGGTGCTGGTGGCTTCACCGATCATCTCGCCCGGCACGCGGTCATCACCACTGATGTAGACGGACTCCATACAGCGGTGCTCCAATCTACCTTGCGATCCGTTGAAGTTTACTATGTAGCCCTCCCACGGCATGAAGGCGTTGAGCGAATAAGACATCTGCACAAGATTGTCATAGGTCACGATGAGGTTCATGTTGTCTTCGATGTCGATGTCAGGCGAAAAGACACAGCGGTCGCGGAAATAGCCGTCATGTTGTTCCTGGTCAAGATATAGTTGCTTCAATCCTTCGCCGATATTTAGATCCAGGTAGAAGGGGCAGCGGTCGGCTTCGGGGCAGGTGTGGCAGCGCTCGCTGCGGTTGTGCAGCCCCAATCGTTCAGCCGTTTCGGGTACATAATAGCGGCGTTGTCCGCTGGCGAACACGCCTTTGGGAAACGAGGACAACCACCAGTTTATGAGATCAAAGTGATGGGTGGCTTTGTGCACCATTAAACCGCCGGAATTGGCTTTGTTGCGGTGCCAGCGGCGGAAATAATCCGCGCCATGGGAAGTATCGAGCAGCCAGTGAAAATCGACCGAAAAGACCTCGCCGATGATGCCCGACATGAGCAGGTCTTTGATCTGGGTGCGGGGAGGGGAGTAGCGGTAGTTGAATGTGACGCGCAGGGATTTGCCCGTGCTTTTGACCGTATCCACTATACGCTGGCACATCTCTGCCTCGATGGTCATGGGTTTTTCCGTAATCACGTTGCAGCCCAATTGCATGGCGCGCACGATGTATTTTTCGTGATAGCGGTCCATGGTGGTGACGATGACGGTGTCAGGACGGGTCTCAAGGATCATCTGGTCGAAGCTTTCTTCGCTATAAACGGCGACTGGCCGGGATTGATGTTCTTTGAAATAACCCTGATAGAGCTGGGCGCGCCCCGCGTTGCGGTCGCACACCGCCGTCATTTCTGCCAGTGAGGCATAGGTTTCCGCCACCGCCTGGGCATACATGAAACCGCGACCACCAGTGCCGGCCTGTGCGTATTTGGTTTTCGTCATTGTTGTGCTCCTTGCTTGCCTGCTATTCAATAAAATCCGCAGGATATTGCTCCTGACCATTCTCAATTATGCCACAATGGAACGGGGCTGGTGATTGCCAGCCCCGTTGAAAAAGGAGGTAAAAATGAAACGAAACAAAGTTAACGAACACCCAGGAGCAGTTCGTTGGTCAGTTGGTCCAGTTTCTCATACTGAAGGCCGCGGGCGGCGATGGCCTGACGAT